>ERZ779740.18-NODE-18-length-135391-cov-17.9492_pt1 | contig 135391 bp, 123 predicted proteins | sample MGYA00511099_ERZ779740 | MGnify/ENA primary metagenome ERZ779740 (study PRJEB29588, sample SAMEA2161216) | human gut metagenome | biome: human gut; feature: human-associated habitat; material: faeces | place: Denmark | collected 2008/2010 ...
GTCAGAGGCCCGTGACCGCCGTGCCGACCGGGTAGTCGACGTAGAGTTCCGTGGCGTCCACGGCTATCGAAATCCCGCCGCTCGTGTCTTCGACGACCAGCGTTTTGTAGAATTCTCCGTAGAGGTCGTTGCCCGTCACCACGCCTTCGATCGTGATGTCCTCCGTGACGGCGGCCTGTGCTCCCGTGCAACGCGATTTGAGCGCAGCGATCGTGACCGTCCCCTGCGGCGTGTCGTCGTCGAATTCCAGCCCCGACGCCTTGTCGCACCCGGCGAGGGCCGTCAGCGCCAGCACGACGGACACGGCCGTGCGGAGTGCCGTGCGGGATATCGCCGGGAGCCGGTTAACGGGTCCAATCGTTTTCATCGCGCAGTTTGAGAATGTAACGCCCTTCCCCGGTGGCGTCGTATTGCAGGATTCCCGTGAGCGTACAGCGGCCGACGGGTACCTCGTCGTCCGCAAACCGGGCGTAGCTGCGTACATAGGTGTAGACCGCCGCGCCTGTGTCGTCCGTGAAACGCTTGTATCCGGCCCATGTCCCGGGCGTAAGGTCTTCCGGGGTGTAGCTTAGCGCCCCGATCCGTACCAGCGTGCCGCATCGCTCCGGCGTCAGTTCGCCGGGCGACAGCAGGGTAGGGGCAATGGGTTCCAGCGCCTCCCCGTTGCGGGTCACCGCTGCGTCCAGCGCCGCTTTCGACCCTATGTAATCGGTCGCGAAACCGCTTCCTGCGGCGGGCATCCGCCCGGCCTGCAATACCCCGTGGCTTTCGCCCAGCGCCAGGCCCCTGAGCCTGAGCGTGACCTGGCAGCCCTCCGGGAAATCGTTGTGCAGGTGGTCTATGCCCGCCATGACCTCTATCCCCGCTCCGTCCTCTTCGATGCAGAACGTGCGGTAGAAATTCTCGTCGTAATCGCTGGTGGTTACGCGCCCCGACACCACGATGTCCCCCGTGACGGGGAAGGTCGTCCCGGCGAATTTCTCACGCAGCTGCCGGATGGTCGCCGTGACGGGCTCGGGCGTGGCGTCGTCGCCGCGTTCCCCGAACCGGGAGTCGTAACACCCCGCCGCGAGCAGGGCCACGCAGAGCAGCGGCAACAGTCGCATAGGGTTATTGTTCGATGCGTGAATCCTTCAGACCGAGGAAATAGAGGATGCCGTCCAAGCCGATGGTCGAGATGGACTGCCGTGCCGTGGCCTTCACCTTGGGTTTGGCATGGAATGCGATGCCCAGGCCCGCGAGGTTGAGCATCGGCAGGTCGTTGGCGCCGTCGCCGACTGCCACCGACTGGGCGATGTTGATCTCCTCGAACTGGCACAGCAGGCGCAGCAGTTCGGCCTTGCGGCGCCCGTCGACCACCTCGCCGACATAGCGCCCCGTGAGCTTGCCCTGCTCGATCTCCAGCTCGTTGGCATATACGTAGTCGAATCCGTATTTCTGGCGCAGGTAGTTGCCGAAATAGGTGAACCCGCCCGAGAGGATCGCCGTTTTATAGCCCACACGCTTGAGGATCGTCATCATGCGCTCCAGCCCTTCGGTGATGGGCAGGTTACGGGCTATTTCCTCCATGACCGAGACGTCGAGCCCCTTGAGCAGGGCCACGCGCTCGGTGAAGCTTTCGCGGAAGTCGATCTCGCCCCGCATGGCGCGCGCCGTGATCTCGCGCACCGCATCGCCCACGCCGGCACGCTCGGCCAGTTCGTCGATCACCTCGGTCTCGATCAGCGTCGAATCCATGTCGAAGCAGATCAGGCGGCGGCTGCGGCGGTAGATGTCGTCTTTCTGGAACGAAACGTCGAGCCCGATCTCCGACAGATTCATGAACCCCTCCTGCATCGTGCTGCGCTCCTCGTCGGTGAGCGACCCGCGCACCGAAAGTTCGATGCACGATTTGGCCGCACGGTCGTCCTCGCTGAGCGGGATGCGGCCCGTCAGGCGCTTTATGGCGTCGATATTCAGCCCGTGCTGTGCCACCACGCGTGTCACTTCGGCGATATGGCGTGCCGTGACCGTACGTCCCAGGAGGGTGATGATATAGCGGTTCTTGCCCTGCCGGCCGACCCAGTTGTCGTAGTTCTGTTCCGAAATGGGAGTGAAACGGATCATCACGCCCAGCTCCGATGCCTTGAACAACAGCTCCTTCATGATGTTGCCCGACTTGTCCGACGTGGTCTTGAACAGGATGCCCAGCGTCAGCGACTGGTGGATGTTGGCCTGGCCTATGTCGAGGATGAAGGCGTCGTAGCGCGCGAGTATTTCGGTGAGCGAAGAGGTCATGCCCGGCTTGTCCTCGCCGGAGATGTTTATCTGGATGATTTCGACGTTGTTTTGCATCGTGTAGCGTTTTTCCTTTTTTTCTTTTCCGTAAATTCATAGACAAAGTTAGTAAACTTCTCTTTTTTTTGGTTATTTTTGCAGACAAACTTTATTCCCGGTTTATGTGGCCTCTTTTTTTAGGAACCGAGACGCCCGCGCCGCTGATGCTGCCCGACAGTGTGCAGAAAGCCCATTTCGCGGAGACCGTCCATAAAATTGCGAACCTCGATTTCGAGACCGTATTGCAGAACCTCCTCTCCGAGTCGGTCTGGATACTGCTGAAAATCCTCCTCGCGCTGGCGATCTATTTCGTCGGCCGCTGGATCCTGCGGCGCATCGTCAGGCTGCTCGACCTGGCGCTGGAACACCGCCGTGTCGATATTTCGCTGCGGTCGTTCATGCGCAACACCGTGCGCGTGATCTTCACGCTGCTGCTGGTGCTGATCGTCGTCTCGACGCTGGGCGTCAACGTCACGTCGCTCATCGCCGTCTTCTCCGCCGCCACGCTGGCCATCGGTATGGCCCTGAGCGGAACGGCACAGAACTTCGCGGGCGGCGTGATGATCCTGCTCATGAAACCTTACCGTGTCGGCGACTACATCTCGGCACAGGGGCAGTCGGGCACCGTGCGCGAGATCAAACTCTTCTCGACAGTCATCACTACGGCCGACAACCAGACAATTTACATTCCGAACAACTCGATCGCCACGGCCATCATCGACAATTATTCCACGTCCGATACCCGCCGTGTGGACTGGACGATCGGCATTTCGTACGGCGACGACGTGGATACGGCGCGTGCGGCGATCCTCGCCATCCTTGCCGCCGACAACCGCGTGCTGGGCGACCCTGCGCCCGTGGTGTGGGTCGCGGCCCTTGCCGACAGCTCGGTCAACCTCTCTGCGCGAGCCTGGGTGAAGAACGGCGATTACTGGAATGTGTTCTTCGAAAACAACGAAAAATTCTACAAACAACTGCCCGAAAAGGGGATCAACTTCCCATTCCCGCAGATGGATGTGCATGTGAAAAACAATTAATCTGCCTATAAAATGAAAAAACTGCTTATCATGGCCGTGGCGGCATGCTGCCTGGCGGCTTGCAACAAGGAACTCGGCCCCGAGTATAAGGTTGCGCCCGTAATTTCGAATGTCTCTTGCAGCCCCGGCCTTGATGATGTCCATGCCGGCGATGACGTCCGCGTAACGGCGACCGTCACGAGTGAATACGGATTTACCGGCATCAGCATCCTGCGGGCCCTCAACGACGACGAGACGAAGGTGAAGAAAGAAGGTGCATGGCTGAGTACCAACAAGACGGATACGGAAAAACGCTATTCGGGTACGATCGGCAAGGAGAAGGCCGGCACGAAAGTGACTTTCCAGATACTTGCCGTCTCTGCCTACGGCGTGTATACGTTCTCCGAGGTATACGAATATACCGTGCAGGAAGAGACCGACCCGGAGCCGATGCCCAACCCCGAAGCGAATTAATTTACACACTATATAACAATATGGAATTGAAAGAAATCCTGGCCATCTCGGGCCAGCCCGGACTTTATAAGTATGTAGCGCAGTCCACGCACGGTGTGATCGTCGAATCGTTGCTCGACGGCAGGCGGATGAACGCTTCGGCGACGTCGAAAGTAAGTTCGCTGACCGAGATCTCGATGTTCACCGAGGGGGACGACATTCCCTTGGCCGATGTGTTCACCAAGATCTATGCCCATACGGGCGGCCGCGAGGCCGTCAGCCCCAAGGAGGCCCCCGAAAAACTGAAAGCTTGTTTCGCCGAGGTGCTTCCCGACTATGACCGTGACCGGGTACACGTTTCCGACATCAAGAAGTGCTTTGCGTGGTATAACATCCTCGTCAAAGCCGGGTTTACCGAGTTCAAGCTTCCGGCCGAAACCGAATAACCCCTGAGCCCCGCCCGAGCGGGGCTTTTTTGTTGTGTCGTATCCCGATTAAATTCGTTTGTTTTTATCCGTAATCCCCGTGTTTGTATTATCTTTGTTCAACGGATAAAAATATCGCTATGGCTAAAATGACAAAAGTGTTGGCACTGGTTGCCCACGACAATATGAAACGCGACCTGGCCGAATGGGTCGACTGGAACAGCAGGAACCTGAGCCGCCATCATCTCGTTTGTACGGGTACGACCGGTAAGATGGTCGAAAAGACACTGCGGGATCACCGCGAGGAAGACGAATCCGCGGATGGGATCCGGGAATTGTCCGACCTGAAAATCACGCTGCTCAAATCCGGCCCGCTGGGCGGTGACCAGCAGTTGGGGTCGCTGATTGCCGACGGCAAGATCAACGCCCTGATCTTCTTCTGGGATCCCATGTCGGCGCAGCCGCACGACGTCGACGTCAAGGCGTTGTTGCGCCTGGCGACGCTCTACAATGTCCCGACGGCGATCAACCGTTCGTCGGCCGATTTCCTGATCTCGTCGCCGCTCTTCGAGGACGAGGAGTACGAGCCCGTCGTAAAGGATTACAAAGCCTATGTCGAGCGTGTGCTGAAGTAGCCGTTGTATCTGAGCGTATAAACGCCTGATTCCACAGGGGATCAGGCGTATTTTTTGCTGTTTCGCGCAGAGCGGGCAAAACCCCGTTCCATCTCCGTCTCGGCCACCGACCGGAATCAGGCCTTCGTGTGACCCCGTGAAATTACAGGTCGTGCGACAGCGGTTCGGGCACTGTGCCGCTCACGTCGAAATCGCCCCAGCGCTCGGCGATCGAGTCGAGCGTGGCGAACAGCTCGGGGATGTCGAGCAGCGTGACCAGCTTCAGGCGTGTGGGCTTGAAATCGGGCAACCCCTTGAAATAGTTGGACAGGTGGCGGCGCATTTCGAGGATGCCCACGTATTCGCCTTTGATTTCCAACGATTTTCGCAGGTGCTCCTTGGCGATCTCCACCCGCTCGCAGACCGATGGCTGGGGCAGCACTTCGCCCGTGGCAAGGTAGTGTTTCACCTCGCGGAATATCCACGGGCGCCCGTAGGTCGCGCGGCCGATCATCACGCCGTCCACGCCGTAGCGGTCGAACATTTCGGCCGCTTTCGGCCCCGAATCCACATCGCCGTTGCCGATGATCGGGATATGTATCCGCGGATTGTTCTTCACCTTGCCGATCAGCGTCCAGTCGGCTTCGCCGCGGTACATCTGGGCCCGTGTGCGGCCGTGTATCGTGAGCGCCGCGATGCCGACATCCTGCAGGCGCAGGGCTATCTCCTCGATGTTCTTCGACTCGTCGTCCCAGCCCAGGCGGGTTTTCACGGTCACGGGTTTCCCGACCGCTTCCACGATCCGCCGCGTCATTTCGACCATCAGCGGCACGTCGCGCATCATGCCCGATCCGGCGCCCCGCCCCGCGATCTTCTTCACGGGGCAGCCGAAGTTGATGTCGATGATGTCCGGGCCGGCCGCTTCGGCCATGCGCGCCGCCTCGACCATCGGTTCGACCAGATGGCCGTAGAGCTGGATGCCCACCGGACGCTCCGCGTCGTCGATTTCGAGTTTTTTGAGCGACTTGGCCGCATCGCGTATCAGCCCGTCGGACGAGATGAATTCCGTGTAAACCACGTCGGCGCCGAACCGCTTGCACATGTAGCGGAACGACGGGTCGGTCACGTCCTCCATCGGCGCCAGCAGCAGGGGTTTCTCCCCGAGTTCTATGTCGGCAATTTTCATGATTCGCCCGCTTGGTCGTGTGTTACGAGTATTTTGTCGATGCGGACGCCGTCCATGTCGACGATCTCGAGGTCGAAACTGTTCCAGCGGAGCTTCTCCCCCGTGGCGGGAATGTGTTTCAGCTGGTCGAGAACCAGTCCGCTGATCGTATTGTAGGCATTGCGGGGAACGGCGTTCTCCGCGCCGAAGAAGGCCAGGAAATCGTAAAACGGACACTGCCCGTCGATGAGTACGCTGCCGTCCTCGCGCCGTACGATGTCGGGTTCCCCGTAGCCGTCGGGGATCTCGCCGACCAGCGCCTCGAAGATGTCCTTCAGGGTGACGATGCCGCGCGTTACGCCGAATTCGTCGCACACGATGCCGTAGCCGAGCTGCTCGCTGCGCAATTGTTCCAGCGCGCTGTATACCTCGGCTCCCTCGTGGAAGAACTTGGCGGGCGAAAGGTGGTTGCGGATGTCGAATCCGGGGTCGTCGATATGTCGGAACAGGTCTTTCAGGTAGACGACGCCCGCGAGTTTGTCGAGGCTCCCTTCGCCGACGGGATAGCGGTTGTGGGGCTCCCGGTTGACCTGTTCGCGGATCTGTTCCGGCGTCATCGCGGTGTCGATCCATACCAGTTCGCTGCGAAAGGTCATGATCGACTCGACCGTCCTGTCGCCCAGCGAAAATACGCGGCCCATGATCTTCTGCTCTACCTCCTGCACTTCGCCGTCCTCCGCGCCTTCCTGGATGATGGAGCGTATCTCCTCCTCGGTGACCTTCGAATCCGATTTGCGGAGCCCCAGCAGGCGGGTCACGCCTGCGGTGCTGCGCGACAGGAGCCATACGAACGGCGAGGCCAGCAGCGAGAGCAGGCGCATGGGCCGTGCTGCCAGCTTGGCGATCTTTTCCGCCGAGTTCATGCCGATGCGTTTGGGCACGAGCTCCCCGAATATGAGGGTCAGGTAGGTTACGACGATGACGATCGTGATCTGCGCCACGACCGTGGCCGTGCGCAGGGAAATGCCGAGTGCGGCGAGCTCCCGGCCGAATTTCGTGGCCAGCGCATCGCCCGAGTAGATACCCGTGAGGATGCCTATCAGCGTGATGCCGATCTGGATGGTCGAAAGGAATTTGTCCGGGTCTTCGATAAGCTTCTGCGCCTGCCGCGCCCCGGCGTCGCCCTGCCGTGCCTGCATCTCCAGATTGGAGCGGCGCGCCGAGATCATGGCGATCTCCGACATGGCGAAGAAGCCGTTCAGGATGATTAATAATAGAATGATGAGGAACTCCATTGGGGTGTCCGGTTTGTTTGTCTGCAAAGATAATGCATGGCGTGTGTAATGCCAAATTTATTTGTGCGCCCGCCGGTGCCGGGGCAGGGTATTGCACCCTGTCCGAATAATATGGGGCCGGGGATTGAATATTCCCTGAAAAAATACTAAATTTGCGGACAAATTCTTTCACGATATGAATATTGAGAACTTTATTTCGGATGCCGTCCGCCGCTCGGTGGAGGCGCTTTACGGTACGCTCGACGGCGAACAGTTGCAGATTCAGAAGACCCGCAAGGAATTCGAGGGCGATTATACGCTCGTGACCTTCCCGCTGCTGCGACGAAGCCGCAAGTCGCCCGAAGCCACTGCGACCGAGATCGGCGGTTATATGACGGCCAACGTCCCCGAAATCAAGTCTTTCAATGTCATCAAGGGTTTTCTGAACCTCGTGCTCGACGGCGCTTTCTGGGCGGCGCGTTTTGACGAGGTCGCTGCCGATGCCGATTTCGGGCAGGCCCCGGCCACCGGGCGCACGGTCATGATCGAATATTCGTCGCCCAATACCAACAAACCCCTGCACCTGGGGCATATCCGCAACAACCTGCTGGGCTACTCCGTGGCGCAAATACTCAAGGCCAACGGCCATAACGTCATCAAGGCCAACCTGGTGAACGACCGCGGCATCCATATCTGCAAGTCGATGCTGGCGTGGAAACTCTACGGCAACGGCGAAACGCCCGCCACGTCGGGCATGAAGGGCGACCACCTCGTAGGCAAATACTACGTCGAATTCGACAAGCACTACAAAGCGCAAATCAAGGAGTTGATGGCGCAGGGGCAGAGTGAAGAGGAGGCGAAAAAGAACGCTCCCGTGATGCTCGAGGCGCAGGAGATGCTGCGCAAGTGGGAGGCCCGCGATCCCGAGGTCTACTCGCTTTGGGAAACCATGAACGGCTGGGTGTATGAGGGCTTCGACGTGACCTACAAGGCGCTGGGCGTCGATTTCGACAAGGTTTACTACGAATCGCAGACCTACCTGCTGGGCAAGAGCCTCGTCGAGGAGGGGCTCCGCAAGGGTGTTTTCTACCGCCGTCCCGACAATTCGGTCTGGATCGACCTCACGGCCGACGGGCTGGACGAGAAACTGCTGCTGCGCGGCGACGGGACTTCGGTCTACATGACGCAGGATCTGGGCACGGCCTACCGCCGCTTCGAGGATAACAAGCTCGACGACATGATCTATGTCGTGGGCAACGAACAGAACTACCACTTCCAGGTGCTCAAGCTGGTGCTCAAGAAACTGGGGTATGCCGACTGGAGCGACCATATCACGCACCTCTCCTACGGCATGGTGGAACTGCCCGAGGGCAAGATGAAGTCGCGCGAGGGCACGGTGGTCGATGCCGACGACCTGATCGCCGACATGGTCGCTACCGCACGCGAGATGTCCGCCGAGCTGGGCAAGCTGGACGACTGCTCCGAAGAAGAGGCGAATGCCGTGTCGACGATGGTCGGGCTGGGGGCGCTCAAGTATTTCATCCTCAAGGTCGACCCCAGGAAAACCATGCTTTTCGACCCGCGCGAATCCATCGACTTCAACGGCAATACGGGGCCGTTCATCCAATATACCCATGCGCGTATCTGCTCGATCCTACGCAAGGCTACCGAAGCCGGGATCGACTTTTCCGCCGCCGTGCAGGCCGATTACCTGCCCGAGGAGATCGACCTGGTGAAGACGCTCACGGAATATCCGTCGGTCGTGGCTGCCGCGGGTGAAAATTTCGCCCCCTCGGTCATCGGCGCCTATGTCTACGAACTGGCCAAGCAGTTCAACGGATACTACCATGACCATTCGATCCTCCGGGAAGAGGATGCAGCGACCCGCACGATGCGTCTCCGGCTGGCCGGGCAGGTGGCGCGTGTCATTCGCCGCGGCATGAACCTGCTCGGCATCGACGTCCCGGAGCGGATGTAATCCGTTGCCGGGCTGCGAAAGCTGAGATATGATTTTGAAAAGGGCAGCTCCCCGCGGGAGCTGCCCTTTCAGTATCGTCTGCCGGCCGGGAAACCCGGACGGCATAGGCGTTTTTTTGTGATGGCCGGGCCCGTTATTGGGCCACGATCCGGTATTTGTAGGTGTTGGTTTTTCCGGGTACGGTCGCGGACTGCTCGACAATCGGTTCGGCCAGTTGTTCGAATTTGTAACCTGCTGCCGGGGTGATCGTCGTGCCGCCCTTGATCTTGTCGAGCCCCATGTCGCCGAAATAGCCGCCTTTCAGCTCGACCGTGCTCGGGTCGGAAGCCGCTGCCGCACCGTCGTCGCCCAGGCGTACGCAGTAGTCGTGCCCTTCGCTGTAAAATTTACCGCCGTTCACGACCGCATGTCCGTCGGCCAGTACGGCCAGTCCGTGGAAATTGTTGCCCGTGCCTGACAGATCGTAGGTCGAGAAGATACCGTCGTTGATCGTCACCTTGCCGCCCGAGTCGACCGCCACGGCTCCCTGTACGCCCGATACCTCGGCGTAGTTGATGACGGTTTGCGTGCCTTCGCCCAACGTGCGGATGCAATATGCCCACTGGCCGTTCCCGTTGTGTGCCGTCGAGGAGAACTTCCCGTTATTGACAGTCAGCGAGCCGCCGCCCTGGTTGGCAACGGCGTAAAAAGCCGCGTTGACGGTGCAGTCCGCGAGTACGACCTTGCCGCCGTTGTTCAGGATACCCGACCCCTGCTGGTTATTGGTCGTTTCGAGCGTCGCGCCCCCGTCGATGGTCAGGTATGCCCCCGCGTAATTCCGGATCAGGCCGTAATCGCCCGTAATGGAGCCTGGGCCCGAAACCGTGAGATCCGAGTAGTTGTTCAGCTTGTTGGACGAGACCGTTATCTTCGTCCCTTGGCCGAGCGTAAGCACGGTGGGGTAGTTGACCTGCACTGCTTGCGCGGTGGTCAGGTCGAGGTCGGCGGTCACGGCGATCTCGCCGCCGCGCGATGCCAGCGTTTCGGCCAGTTCTTCCGGTGTTGCGACCTCCACCTTGCGGCTCAGCGCCTCGCCGTTTAGGGTCAGCGTACTGATGCACAATTCCCCGACATAGGGCTGTATGTCCCACGTCGACTCGTACATCGACCCGAGCCCGTCGAGGTCTTCGCGCGAATTCGTCCCGCCGACCAGCTCCCCGGAGCAGGTGATGTCGATCGTTCCCTGGTTCACGTCGCCCGCGAAATACGAAGAGGCATAAACATACCCTCCGGTAGCCGGATAGCTCGTCTCCCCGTACAGTATCTGGTTCTTATGCCGGATGGTGACGTTCTTCACCGAGCACTCCTCGATACGGGCATTTTGCTGCATCGTTCCCGCGAAACCGCCCAGTGCGTAGCCGCCCGTCAGCGTTACGCCGTCGGCCGTGATGTTCTTGTAGAGTGAAACCTCCGCCGATCCCAGTTCCATCAGGCCTATCACGCCGCCAATGCGGTAGGAGGTGGAGGCACTTTCCTTGCTTCCGTTCGCCGTCAGGCTGATGTTCGTGAGAGCCACGTCCGAAACCGTCGTTCCGGGAAGGGCATACCCGATCAGTCCGCCGATCCATTTCCGCTGGCCTGCCTTCTCCGACGGCAGGTCGCTCTCGTAGGTGAGGTTGGCGACCTTCAGGTTTTTGATCACGGCGCCCGATTTCGTAGCCCCGAAAATTCCCACGCAGGTGTGGTACGACGGATTGACCGTGACGTTGCTGATCGTATGGCCTCCGCCGTCGAATTCGCCTGCGAACTCCTGTGCCTTGGCGCCTTCGGTGTAATTGGTGCCGAATCCGATCGGGGTGTAGATTTTGCCCGTCATGTCGATGTCCTGCGTCATTTTATATTTCTTCGCAGCGTCGGTGGCATTCTCCGAAACCCACAGCATGTCCTCGTAGGAGTCGATCTCGTAATACCCCTCTGCATCCTGGGACGGGGCGTCCACCGGGAGCTTGTTGCTGTCCGACATCGTGCATCTGAACGTCCTGCGGATGTCGCGCTGCAACGATACCGTGGTATTGTCGTTGAAGGTCTTGCGCTCCACGAACTTGTAGCCGTCGGTCGTCCATGCCGTAATCACGCAGTAGCTGACCACCAGCGGATGTACTACGGCGTAAATATAGGTGTCTCCTCCGGCCGCGATGGTCGCCGGGGCGGCGAGCGTCACCGATACCTTGTTGTCCGTTCTGCCCGCTACGGCCGTGGTCTTGTAGTCCGTATTCCCGAATTGGGGGTTCGCCGTCAGGTCTGCCGTATAGAGCCCCGTCAGGGGCTGGTTCCGGGCTGCCTCGAAATCGACCCGGCCGATCGTTACGTCGTTGTCCGTATCGTTCACCAGCCGGATGCGGAGCAGCGCGAATATCCCCGAGAAACTCAGTTTTACCGTGGGAGTATTGTCCGTATCGTTGACCACCGTGGTGGGCACGGCCGCCAGTACATAGTATTTTGCCAGATTCGAAAAGTCGTCGCCGGCAACCTGCTGCTGTTCGGCCGGGACTTCGAGGTTGCGCGTACCCGCCCAGTTGCTCGACACGGCCGCACGCGAATCGGCCGTGCCGTCCGTCGTCCCCGATACCTGGGCTTCGTTTTCTTCGTACGGGTAGTAGGCGTAAACATTCAGCCCTTCCTGGATGGCAAATGTCGAGGAAGACACCTGCTTGAAATCCACCCAGCCTTTTGTCTGCGAGTTCACGGCTTCGAAACAGAGGTTCTGATCCGTCCAGTCGTTGGCCGGATAGTTCAGGTACAGGCCGATCCGGTCGGCATCCTCGGCGCTGAACGAGAACCTCAGCCCGTCCTCCGTCATATCGGCCCTGGTCTGCCCGTCGTCCCCGACGGTGGCGCGTACGATGAAGTCCGCATCGGTTTTCTTCGTCCCCGCCTCTTCCGTTGTGTCCGTCGTACAGCCGCACAGGGCTGCCCCAAGCAATAAATACGATAACTGTTTAATTTTCATCGTCTTATTTTTTTTAGTCATACACATAAGTTTCCCGAACGGACACATCAGTATTCATTCGTGTCGTCATCCGGTTTTTCCACCTGGCTCGCGGCGAAACCTTGTTCGACGAGCACGAGCACCTCCTCCACGGAGGGCATCTCATAGTTTTTTCTTTTCATTTTGTAGGATTGTATTATAAATTAAAGGGAAGTGACAGGTAAACGCAAGAAAGGGATGCTCTTTTGAGAACATCCCTAAATATGGGTGTAATACGTTGGTTGTTAGTTTACTATGAGCCCAGTCCCGTGGGGGGGGTAAAATGACCGGCCTTACGGAGCGAATGTTCCGCAGAAGTATGTCTCTGATATGTCCGGCAATCTCCCATTATTTAACAAAAGTAGCAATTTTGGCGTAGAGGGATATGATTCAGGCCTTAAATGTGTGCTTAAAAGACGTAAATGTTTGCGTAGAGGCAATTCCCCCCCCCGTGCGAATGCGATCCATACCTTTATATATAAAAAGGGGAGGATATACGCCCTCCCCTCATGTACCGCCAGCGGGGATTATTTCCCGGCAGGCAATTCCGGGTCATTTCCCGATGTTGATGAACGGTAATGCGCCGCCGCCGCTGTATGTCGGGAGTTTGCCGTCCCATTTGTCGATGGCATCCTGCTGCACGAGCAGCGGGCTCAGCGATTGTGCCACGACGCGGTTGTAATAGGCTTCGCCGTCGCCTTTGATGCGCAGTGCCTGTGCCTCGCCCTGTGCCTTGGCGATTTCGATTTTGGCGTTCGCCTCGGCCTCCTTGACCTTGTTTTCCGCCTTCAGCGCATTCTGTACGGCCTCGTTCTTGGCGTTGATGGCTTCCGCGAGCGATTGCGGAGGGGTGATCTGCGACGTGAATTCCTCCACCAGGAATCCTTCCGACGAGAGGCTCACCTCCAGGCGTTTGCGCACCTCCGATTCGAATTCCCCGCGGTGCGACATCAGGTAGTCCGACGTATACTGGTTGGCACACGTACGGTATGCCTCGTAGATGCAGGTGCGGATGTAACCGTCTTCGATCTCCCCGAGGGTCTTGCGGTATTTGGTGAATACGGCCGTGGCCTTGTCTGGGTCGAGCCGGTAGGCGATCGTCGGATCCATCGTGAATTCCGAGGCGTCCTTGGCGTTGACGCGGAACGGTTCGTAGGTTTTGCGCTGGACGTAGATCGGGTATTCGAAGATCTTTTGCGTGATGGGGTTGTACCACACCCAGCCTTTGCACGTGCCGAGCACGCCTCCGTACTGGCTGGCGTCCGACGACCATTTCTTGAAGCGGATGCCGACCGACCCGCTGTCGATCGTCGTGCAGCTTATGAATGCGATTAACAACAGCACTGCGGGGATGAGTGCGAGCAGCAGATAGCGGGATTTTATCTGCTTGATTTTGGGATTGTCGAGGAGATCCATTTGCATGTCGGGATAGATTTATGGTAAATAAGGTTTTACAAATATAACGAAAAATCCTTATCCGGCTCCGTATCCGGGCATTTAACGTGGTACGAATCTTGCGAATAGCGTGGCAAGAATTAACCAACACCATTATTGCGTGAAAACAATCTTTACAACATTCGCTCTATTCCTTGCGTTGTGTGCCGCTGCCGGAGCGACGGCCCGGGCCGGGAGCGCGGTGCCGGCGCCTGCGGCCGACACCGTGATGCTGTCGGAGGCCACCGACGGCGATTACATCGTCCGCAGGTTCCTTGTGAAGCGTCAGGGCGACACGGATTATTCGATCCGTTACCAGATCAACCTGGCCAGCCTTTCCGCGGCGCTCGACGGCAATTCGCGCGAACTCGACGGGCTGAACGCCTTTGTGGACAACCTCATGCGCGATACGCTGATGCATGTCAAATCGGTCGAAATCACGGGCTATTCTTCGCCCGACGGGCCCCGGGCGTTCAACGAGACCCTCGCTCGGAACCGTGCCCGGGATTTCAAGAGTTACGTTGACAAGAAGTATGGTTTTTCGAAGAAGTACGACGTCACGCTCAATTCCGTCGCCGAGGATTGGGAGATGTGCCGTGCGCTGGTCGCCCGGTCGCCCGTACCCGACAAACAGGCCGTGCTCGGAATCCTCGACGGGAAACAGTCGTCCGATGCCAAGGAGTTGGCGCTGAAAAAGATACCTGCGGCTTGGGAGTATATGATAAAGCATATCCTGCCGCCGCTTCGCCGCGTCGAACTGACGATCAATTACGGTGCGGGCAGCATTGTCGAGCAGCGCACGATGATCCCCAAGCCCAAAATCGCACCCCAGCCTGCCGGGCAGGGTTGCGAGCCGTGCGGATGCGAGGTTGTCGACGAGTCGATAACGGGTATCATCGTCGAGATGCCCGGGGATACCGATTACCGGAAAGACCTTCGCGAAGCCCGGCGCGAGGCAGGTGAAGCGTTGAAGGAGGCCGGGCACTATTCGAAGAAGGAACTCCGTGAAGCCCGACGCATCGCCCGCGAACAGGAACGTGCCGCGCGCAAGATCGCCAGGGAGGAGGCACAGGCCGCCAAGGCCGCCGCCAAAGCCGGCAAAAAGACCTATCGGGAACTCGAAAGGATGTAGCCCGGTATCCGCCGATAAAAAGGATTCCCTTCTTTAGGGAATCCTTTTTTCGTAGGTGCGCATCGGCGGCGGGTGCAATCTATGCCGATGCCGATGCCGATGCGGCTCCGCTGCCAGCCGCAGTGGTTTCCTCCGCTTTCTGATGATCCGATCTCGGGAGCCCCGGTTGGCCTTTTTCCGAACCGCTGCAAATGATAATAAAAGTTTTTAATAATCGTCCCCGCCCGATAAACCTTTGGTAATCCAAAGCTTTTTCGTACCTTTGTCCAGGAAATTTTTAAATACACGATAATATGGCAAATTTAAGGTACCTGAAAAAGGAGATCGACTATCGTCTGGAAGAGGTGGTTTTCGACTGCGATATGGCAATTTGTTTTCAGCCTTCGAAAGAGACGGAGATTTTCGAGGTGATGCAGGAGGCCGTGGCTGTCCGCAACGACCTTTTCACCAAGGCGAACAATCCCGCCGAGCCGCATAACCCCTCGCTTGTCCGCAAGCACTATGCTGCGCTGCGTGTCGAGATGGTGGGTGAGTTCGAAAAACTCTTCGAGAAGCTTAGCAAGATCAACGAGGCGAAAAAGTAAAGCTGGTTCATTCCGATTAGGGGCGGTTCTGCATGGCGGAACCGCTTTTTTTGCCTTCATCCGGCATTGGCAGCTCTCCTGAAAGCCTTTCCCGACAGCCTTTCCCCAGCTGTTTCCTGGGCAGTGCTCCCGGCACCCTTTCCTGCCTGTTACTCGCTCCATCTCTCGTCCTTCCCGCCACTTCTCTCCGCGATTTTCCCCGTTGTATTTTCCTGTACCGCGTCTGTTCCTCCCTTATCCTTTCCCTGCCCCCCCCGCGTCCTCGCGCGCTCCCTTTTCGCCCCTGTTCCCGTCTGTCCTCCCTCGCATCCTCGCGTGCGCTTTTCATGCCGGTTTCCATATGGATTGCTTTTTATTATTGTGTTTTGTTTTCTTATTTTTGCTTTTTTATGAAAAATAAGTATATTTGTTGGGTTGTAAAAAGAAAATTAATATTTCGTTTGTTGTTCCTTTGTCTACCCGGAGCATCGCGGCTATTTTTATCCGGAATTTTCCGGAAAGGGTAGGGCGCAACGGCGATGACGCCGGAATATCGACGAAACCCCAGACCAGCATAAACCCATACTTACTATGAACCGGACAATTTTCGACAAAATCGGCTTGCCCAAACCCCTTGCCTGGGCGTATTTGGGAATTCTTATTTTCATGATGGGCGACGGCATCGAGCAGGGATGGCTGAGCCCGTACCTCATCGGCCGGGGTTTGTCCCTGGAGCAATCCGCCGGGCTTTTCACCATGTACGGCGTGACCATCGCTATTTCTGCGTGGTTCTCGGGCGTCCTGGCCGAGGCGTACGGCGTCAAACGGACGATGTTCGCCGGGCTCGTGCTCTACCTGCTGGGTACCTGCGGCTTCGTCGGTCTGTCGCTGCCCGGACTGCATTACCCGCTGATGCTCGCGACCTATGCCCTGCGCGGGTTCGGTTATCCGCTGTTCGCCTATTCTTTTTTGGTCTGGATCGCCTATGCCGCGCCCAAGAACGGCCTCGGAAAGGCCGTCGGCTGGTTCTGGTTCGTATTTACCGGAGGACTCAACGTCCTCGGGGCCTACTATTCCAGTTGGGCCATCGAGCGCATCGGCAATATCAATACGCTGTGGACATCCGTATTCTGGGCTTTGCTGGGGGCGTTTTTCGCCTTGGTGATGAACAAGTCGCAGAAACGGCTTGCCGTTGCGGGCGGTACCCGTGAGAAGATGAGGGAGTTGCTGAAGGGTATCACCATCATGAAGCAGGAACCGAAGGTGCTCTTGGGCGGCATCGTCCGTGTAATCAACACCACGGCGCAATTCGCTTTTCCCGTTTTCCTCCCGATGTATATGGCCGACTACGGGTTCACGACGACCGAGTGGCTCCGGATCTGGGGCACTATTTTCACGGCCAACATCGTCTTCAACCTCATTTTCGGCTTTGTCGGCGACAAAGTGGGGTGGCGCAACACCATTATCTGGTTCGGCGGCGTGGGCTGCGGTATCACCACGCTGCTGTTCTACTATTCGCCGCAGTTTTCGGCGGGCAATTTCTGGGTGGTGATGGCTGCCGGCGTACTCTGGGGCGCCCTGCTTGCCGGATATGTCCCGCTGTCGGCCCTGATGCCCTCGCTTGTCAAAAAGGACAAGGGGGCAGCCGTTTCCGTGCTGAACCTCGGTGCGGGGCTTCCGGTTTTCGTCGGCCCCGCCATCGTCGGGGTGTTCTACCGGCTGGTCGGCGGCGAGGGCGTCGTATGGATTTTGGCCGGGCTTTACTTCTTCGGGGCTTTCCTGACGAAATTCATAACCCTGCCCGGGAATGCGAAGACCGTGTAACGGTCTGCGGCGGGTACATTTGGGCGGCGGGTGTCGGGGCCCGCCCGCTGTCCCGCCCCGGATCAGTCGTGGTCGCAGCAGCAGTCGCCCGGATGGTGCTCCAGCACGGTGTGCGGGATATGCCCGTGGGATACGATCTGAATAGGGCAGTCGTAATTGCGCAGCTGCTCCTCGGTGATGACGTTCGAATGGTGGCGGTGCACGCGGCGGTTCACGCAGACGATCTCCTTCACCACGCTGGTGATCGTGCCGATGTCGTGCGATACCATGACGATCGCCATCCGGCTGTTCAACTCGCGCAGCGTCCGGTAAAGCTCGTTTTCGAATTTGTTGTCCACGAAATTCGCCGGCTCGTCCAGTATCAGCAGCTTCGGGTCTGAAATCACCGCCCTGCACAGCAGCGCCCGCTGCATCTGCCCGCCCGAAACCTCGCCGATGGGGCTGCGTGCCGTCTCCCCGATCCCCGATGTTTCGAGCAGCCGGAGGGCTTTCGCCCGGTCTTCCTTCGTGTACCGGGAAACGAAGCCCCGGTGCCCTTGCAGCCCCGACAATACCACCTCCAACACCGAGATCGGGAATGTCCGGTCGAAATTGCTGATCTGGGGCATATATCCGATCAGCCGCTCCTTGCCGCGGAACAACTCCGGGGCGAGCACGACCTCGCCGGTGTGGGGTACCGTCCCGAGGATCGCCTTCACGAGTGTCGTTTTCCCGCCTCCGTTGGGGCCTATTATTCCCAGGAAATCATCCTGTGCGATCGTGAGGTCGACATTTTTCAGCGCCTCGTACCCGTCGTACGCTACGCCGACGTGGTGTAATGTCACCAGGTTCATCTCCGTGTGATTATGCCGGTTATCTCTTCGATGTTTGCGATCACGTCCTCACGCAGCGGGTCTACCTCCGCATACTCGGCGTCGATGTCGCGGGCAATGACCTCCACGGCCGATGCCGGGAACTGGCTCTGGTAGAGGATGCGCCGCACGCCGTCTTCGCGTGCCTGCCGGATAAGCTGTGTCAGTTGTTTTGCCGACGGTTCCTTCCCGTCGGCTTCGATGGCAATCTGCCGTAACCCGTAGTCCCGGGCGTAGTAGGTGAGGGCGGGGTGGTAGATGATGAAATATTCCACGTCGCTTGCGGCGATCCGTGCCGCCGTCCGTTCGTCCAGTGCCTTCAGTTCCTGTTGCAGCAGCCTGTAATTCGTTTCATACTTTACCGAGTCTGGATAGGCTTCCCGGATCGCCTCATAGGCGTTTTCCGCCATCTTCTGCAATGCCCGGGGCGATGTCCAGACATGCGGGTCGATGCCGTGCGTATGCGTATGGCCGTGGCTGCCGTGCGAGCAAGTGCCGGTGATCAGCTCGATGCCCCGGCTGAGATCGACGACCTTCGCCTGGTCTTCGACCTTTGCCAACAGCATGGTTTCGAAGTCGATAAGCCCGACATTGAAGACCATGCGGGCTTTGTTCAGGCCGACGAACTGCCGGGGTGTCGGCTCGAAGGTTTCGGGGCTCGCTCCCGGCGGTACGAGTACTTCGATGTCGAAATCGTCGCCGACGATTCCCTGTACGAGGCTCCGGAGCGGCAGGATCGAGACGTACAGCGGCTCGCCGTCCGCCGGGCGGCGAGATGTGCAGCCGGCGCACAGGGTGGCTTTGCAGCCGCCGCACAGGATGGCTATGAGTAGGGTGATGTAGATTTTACGCATTTTGTATCTTGTTGGTAATTAATGTATTGATCTGTATTCGGTAGGGTAGTCCCCGTTTCCGCTTGTATGCAACAGTCAGGCCGATTGCCAGGATTATGGTGCAGAGCCGCAAAGCGTTGGCCCCTGTGTCGCCGACGGCGCCGCTCGTACTTACGCGGAACACTATCCAAGGCAGGTTCATCAGAGTATGCAGCCAGATTACGCCCCAGAGGTTGTAGTTCCATTCGACATAGAGCCAGCTGAAAAAAATGCTGCCCAGTGCCGTAATCCCGAAGGCCGTCAGTGCCGATACCGGGTCGTGCCCTTGGTAGAGATGCAACGATCCGAACGCCAGTGCCGTCAATAGTGCCGCGGGCAGAAACCCCCAACGGGCGTATCGGAAGAGCTGCCCGAAGAACAAACCGCCTGTATACCAGCTCCTCGAATATCCCGGCAATGAATATCCAGGTAAATGCTGCGTCGGCAGTCAGTTCCCGGTCGAACTCGCCGATGACGGCATACCCGGCGATCATCGGCAGCGTCGCCGTTACGGCGAAGAGCAGCCCTGTGCCGAAACCGTGCGACAGGCCCATCGACGAGGCGATGTCCCGGCGTGCGTGCAGCAGGAACAATGCCCAGGTCGGAATAAGCCCCGCCAACAGGTAATTCAGTGTATAATGGAGCGTCTGCGAACTGCCGATGCAGCCTTCGAACGGCCTCACGGCTATATTGAAATACCACAGCACGAAAAAAAGCATGAAAGCCCTGAGGATAATTGCCGAGCGTTTTATACAGCAGTCATTTCCAGCCATTTGTTTTGATTTAACCGTTACAAAAATAGCAAAAAAACACGGAAATGACATACGATCGCCATGTGCCGTATTGGTATTTTGTTAAGGTGTTGGTATGTAGGCGGATAAAATTTGTGCTTTTGTGTCTCCGGCGTGCTATCCTGCAAGGGATTTGGAGCACGACCGAAGCGTAGCTTGATTCCTGCGCAGGCGATATTTGAAACGTAGGGATCGCTATTACGTTGCGGAACAGTAACCCGTTAGGCGCACGTTTCCAGTCTCATAGAGGCGCTCAGGGTTTGGGGTAATGTTATCGCCGTTTCGGGAGGGTTCGCATGTGGGGTTTTTATTGAATTAATATTAATATTATGTTAAATAAAGCGGGTTATGAAGACAGGCAATTGTACCGTTGCCAGGAATTTCTCCTTACCTATTAATAAGTAATTGCCAAGTGTTTCGGGAATAGACCACGTACCGTCCGTTTCGAAGCGGAAACCGGGTTGTCCGAATTTTATCTTTCCGAGAATCGAATATTCCGGGCATCTGCCCGCATGGATTATTTCAACGCTTTGTCGATGGCGTAAAACTTTCGAAGGTCTGGTCATCATAGAGCACGACGACGCGTTTGATATTCGCTTTGCCGAACAACGCCGGCGGAAACTGCGTCGCAGATCCGTCATGCCCGTCGGCGTCCTGCGTTTGTTTTTCATCCGCCCGAAGTCCGCCCGGCAGTGTCGGCGTGAAAAGGTCGTTGCCCAATTCGGGGGACGACCTTTGTGCCGCCGTTGTACGGGAGGCCTGCTGGCCCGACGAGGCTGCCGGATATTCATCCCGATACATTTTGTCGGAATCGAGCAGCAGCCAATCCGGATTGATCCGGGGAAACCTCCTGAGGATCTTTTGCAGCAAATCGAAGCCCGGTTTGTTGCGTCCTGCGAGAATGTGGGATATTCCGGCGGGATTGATCTCGAGCTGCTCTGCAAGCTGGCTCGGCTTCAATCCTTCGTTTTTCATCAAATCGAGCAATTTTTCCCTCATCAGCGTAATTTTTTACAAATATAAAGTTTTTTCTTTTGTAAAACAAGTAAGATCTACATTTGTAAAATGTTAATAATTGTTGATAATGTTTACATCTGTAAAAGAAATAATATCGTTAAATTCATCCGGGCAGATTGTTATCCACTATTAGTTAATATAAATATATGTATATTGCTGATAAATAGCATAATTATATGCTAAAATTACTCTTGGGAATCTATTTTGCACAACCACTCTATACCCATTCCGATATTGTTTAACTTAATTTGTATATAAATAGTGTAACTTACTGGTATTTAGTGTGTATATGTGTGGTTGTTTAACAATTTAACTCATGTACTTTGCATTGCGGATAGGCTTTGTTTGCACTCCCCTACTGTTTTTACAAAAATATAAATCAACAGGGATTACGCTTCTTGTTGATTAACATTTGTAATTACAATTGGAAAGTACCCTCCCCTTTGATATTTACATTTGTAAATACACTACCCTTTTTCGATAAAAAATTCGATTTTCCCCGGTATTCCCGGTAACAGCAAGTGCTTTTTCGGCAAACTCCTGCTCTCCGCAAATATTATGTTAAATAAAAAGAATGCGGATAGTGTTAATAACCCACTATCCGCTTATAATATAAGTAATTATATTTTTGTAAACAGCTCCTTATCCGAAGAGTTTTGCTGCAATTTCCCGGAACTCTTCCGGCGTCAATTTGAGCTTTTCGCGGTGGAAATCCACGTCGTTTTCGCTCTGTATGGGAATCAGATGGATGTGTGCATGCGGTACTTCGAGCCCTAAGGCGACCACTGCGACCCTCTTGCAGGCTATTTCCTGCTTGATTTTGGCCGCGACCTTTTTGGCGAAGAGCATCATGCCGGCCAGTGTCTTGTCGTCGAGGTCGAAAATGTAGTCCACTTCCATTTTGGGTACCACCAGCGTGTGCCCTTTGGTCAGCGGGTTGATGTCGAGGAATGCGTAATAGTTTTCGTCTTCGGCGACCTTATACGAAGGGATCTCGCCGGCAATGATGCGTGTAAAGATGGATGACATAGCTTCGTTTTTTGTGATTTCCGTATTTTTTTGCGTTCTTTCGCCGTTTGCGTTTGTTGTCCCCACCCACTCTAAAACAGCTTTTTCCCGGCCAGGAGCCGCCTGTGGTTGACGATGCCGAGCAGTATGTTGGCATAACCGGCGAGCAGTACCACGGCGGTCATCCAGCCGAATGTGTCCCTCCCCGTGCATAACACTACGACCCATGCTCCAGCCAGGACGCTCCAGGCGCCGAGCAGCCAGTATTGCAGCTTCAGCTTCCGCCTTATTTTTTCGGGGGCGTAAACGCTTGCCCGCCATTTAGTCTCCTCGGGTGTCATAGGTAAATCCTCCTTCCCGTTATTCGTCGAATTTTGGCTTGAGTATCTCCGAATAGATGACGGCCCTGCGCAGGTCGAAATCCTCGGTTATTTCGGCTGTAGCATCCTCCTGCGCGTCGTCATACGCGGCGTGGGGATGCTCCGTGGCTGTCATGCGGCCTTTTTGCACGTCGCTGCGCCCGCTGAGGGGTGCAGTGTGCCCGGAACCGGCCGCCGGGGCCGCATCTTCGAATCCGGCAGACGGCGCCATCGTCGGGGTTGCCCCCGGCGCCACGGCCGGCTGCACCTCCTGCCGGACGGGAGTGTCCTCCCTTGAATCCGGTTGCGGCCCCGCAGCCGGATCCCATGACGGCCATGCCTCGCTGCCGGCGTGCCTGTCGCCGGCCTGCCGGGCCTGTTTCTTCGCCTGTTTGCGGCTCTGCGATACCACGTTGAATATCATGGCCGCTGCGATCACTACGATCCATAGGACGGTCGAGAAGTTTTCCATATCAGCTCAGGGTTCGTTTGACACTTTCAATACCTTTTATCTTGCGCAGTTTGTCCATCACGTCGTGCAGGCCCTCTGCATCCTTCACATAGAGGCTTATGCTGCCCTCGAAGATGCCGTCGTGGCTGTGGATGCTGACCTCGCGGATGTTGATGCTGAAATCGCCGCTCACGACCTTCGCCAGGTCGAGCAGGATGCCCATGCGGTCGATGCCCCGCAGCTCGATGGTGACCAGGTACGACATGGCCTTGTGCTGCGACCATTTGATTTCGTCCTTGACGATGTTCTTGCCGAATTGCGCTGCGAGCCTGTCCAGCTCGTCGCAGTTGGCTTTGTGTACGATGATGTTGCCCGTCGCCGGGTCGCGGTACCCCACGACCTTGTCTCCGGGGATCGGCTTGCAGCATTCGGCGATTTCGAACTGGGGTTCTGCCGCCGGTTCCTTTTCCGGGGCGGTTTCGCCCGGGGCGGTGGCGTCGTCGCCGTCTTCCTCCTCCTTTTTGTTGATGAACAGCGTCCAGAATTTGAGGATTTTGCTTTTGGAGTTGACCTTCAGGACTTTTTCGAGGTTGTCGAGGTTGACGATCCCCGCCCCGATCTTGCTGTACAGTTCCTCCTTGTTGTTACTCTCGTAGATGGGTACTATTTTGCGCAGAACGCGGCCGCTGAGCTTGATATTGAGCGACTTCATCTTTTCATCGAGCATGTGCATACCCCGCTCGATGTTGTTCTGCCGCTCGCGCTTGAGGAAACTCTTGATCGACTGCTTGGCTTTGGCCGTAGTTACGATCTCCAGCCATTCGGGCTTGGGACGCGCATTGTCGGCCGTGATGATCTCGATCTGGTCGCCACTGTTGATCTGCGTGGTGATCGGTTCGAGCTTGTGGTTGATCTTGGCGCTGATGGCGCTGTTTCCGATCTTCGAGTGGATGTCGTATGCGAAATCGAGCGCCGTGGCGCCGAACGGCATTTTCCGGGCCTCTCCCTTGGGTGTAAACACCACTATTTCCGAGGTATACAGCGATAACTTGAAGTTGTCCAGGAAGTCTACCGCGTTCTCCGTCGGGCTGTTCAGTGCCGAGCGGATCTGTTTGAGCCACTTGTCGAATTCGTCCTCGTCCTGCGAGATGGTCGCATGCTTGTATTTCCAGTGCGCGGCGAATCCCCTTTCGGCGATGTCCTCCATGCGCTGGGTGCGGATCTGTACCTCGACCCATACGCCGTCGGGCCCCATCACGGTCGAATGCAGCGCCTCGTAGCCGTTGGCCTTGGGCATCGAGATCCAGTCGCGCAGCCGGTCGGGTTTCGGGGTGTAGATGTCCGTGATGGTGGAGTATACCTGCCAGCATTGGGTCTTTTCCGAGGGGAACGGCAGCGGCTTGAACACGATGCGGATGGCAAACAGGTCGTATATCTCCTCGAAGGGGATCTGTTTGCGCTGCATCTTGCTCCATATCGAGTAGACGCTCTTTACCCGCCCCGAGATTTCGTAGTTGATGTTGTCGCGGTTGAGCCCCGCGATGATCGGGGCGTTGAACTTGCTGATGAACTCCTGGCGCGACGCCTCGGTTTCATTGAGTTTCTGTGTGATCTCGGCGTATTGCTGCGGGAACCGGTACTTCATGCAGAGGTCTTCCAGTTCGCTTTTGATCGAATAAAGCCCCAGCCGGTAGGCCAGCGGTGCGAAGAGGTAGATCGTTTCGCCCGTGATCTTGATCTGTTTGTTCATCGGCATCGCCCCCAGCGTGCGCATGTTGTGCAGGCGGTCGGCGATTTTGATGAGGATGACCCGCACGTCGTCCGAGAGGGTCAGCAACACCTTGCGGAAATATTCGGCCTGTTCCGAGGTTTCGGCGTTGAACACGCCCGACATCTTGGTCAGCCCGTCGACCATCGAGGCGATTTTCGGCCCGAAGATGCGTTCCATGTCTTCCACGGTGTATTCCGTGTCCTCCACGACGTCGTGCAGTAATGCCGCCACGACCGATTTCACGCCCAGTCCGATCTCCTCGATGACGATCTTGGCTACTGCAATAGGATGCAGGAGGTATGGCTCGCCGGAGCGGCGCCTTACCCCCTGATGTGCCTCCTTGGCCAGGAAAAATGCCCTTTTTATGAAATTCCAGTCCTCGTCGTTCTTACATATCTTGGTGCACGAGAGGAGCAGATCGTCCCACTTTTCCTTGATTATAACTTCATCCTCGGCAGTATAATCCATACCTTATTGTTTAGGTGCCTTCATGGCCTCGCGTACCTTGGCCTCGATTTCGTTGCGGAGCCCGTCGTCGTTTTTCAGCAGCTCCTTCACGGCGTCGCGTCCCTGGCCGATCTTGCGGTCGCCGTACGAGAACCACGAGCCGGCTTTCTTGACCACGCCGTAGTCGACGCCCAGGTCGACGATCTCGCCGATCTTCGAGATGCCCTCGCCGAACATGATGTCGAATTCCGCACGTTTGAACGGGGGTGCCACCTTGTTCTTCACGACCTTCACCTTGGTGCGTGTTCCCAACTGTTCCTCGCCGTCCTTGATAACCGACATGCGGCGGATGTCGATGCGCACGCTGGCGTAGAATTTCAGAGCATTGCCGCCCGTCGTGGTCTCGGGATTACCGTAGACGACACCGATTTTGTCGCGCAGCTGGTTGATGAAGATGCAGACCGTCTTGGTCTTCGAGATGCTCGACGTCAGCTTGCGCAGCGCCTGCGACATCAGGCGGGCCTGGAGGCCCATCTTCGAGTCGCCCATCTCGCCTTCGATCTCGGCCTTGGGGGTCAGTGCCGCCACCGAGTCGATGACGATGATGTCGATCGCGCTCGACCGGATCAGCGAATCGGCGATTTCGAGCGCCTGCTCGCCGTTGTCGGGCTGCGATATGAGCAGGTTGTCGACGTCCACGCCCAATTTCTGTGCGTAGAAGCTGTCGAAAGCGTGCTCTGCGTCGATGAATGCCGCGATGCCGCCGGCTTTCTGCGCCTCGGCGATGGCGTGGATCGCCAGGGTCGTCTTACCCGACGACTCGGGGCCGTAGATCTCCACGACGCGGCCTTTGGGATAGCCGCCCACACCCAACGCCATGTCGAGCGTGATCGAACCCGTCGGGATGACCGGTACGTCGTTCACCTCCTGCGAGTTCATGCGCATGATCGAGCCCTTGCCGAAGTCCTTTTCTATTTTTTCCATTACTGCGTTAAGCACTTTGAGCTTATCCGCATTTACCTGTACTTTTTCTGCCATTTTTGTGTAGTTCCTTGTTATTTGAATTTTTTATCGTCTTTGTTGCCGCATCCTGTCCAGGGCTTTCATCTGGTCGGTGCGCTTGTCGGCTTTCGTGCCGCGCGGCATCGGGAAGCTGATTATCCGGGCGTCCAGCAACCGATCCTGGAAGGGGCTCCAGTTGTTGACCGACGTGTTGCCTATTCCCCAAAGCCCGGTTCGCCTGTTCAGGTCGTGCGGGTATTTCTGCCGGGATCGGATCAGGGACTCCTCCTGTTGCGCAGCCCGTTCTTGCATAGTGCGGTGGAGTTTGCGGCGTGCGCGCAGGTAGGGGTTCACCTCCTCTTGCAGCCACTGGAGCCCGAACTCTTCCGGGGAAAGCATCCGCAGCGAGCTTGCGGCGGCATGCGCCTTGGCCGAAAACTCGGCCGGAAGTTCTGTCGCGGGCACGCCCGGGAGGCCTGTTGCGAATTGCGCCGGCTGTTTCCGCCCCGGCTCCGCCGCGGATTCCCGTGCGGGGCTTTGCGCAAGCTCATGCCCGAGTGCTGCCGGCCGCCCTTGTGCCGGAAGCTGCAAGGTGCCCAAGAGGCTGCCTGCCGCAAGTAGTATGCCCGCAAAGAATTTCATGCCTGTCGTCGGTTGGTGCCGTCCTATTTGTAAGCGTCCAGGATTTGCCGGTAGTGGTTTGCGGTGTCGACCTTGGTGAATACCTTTTCGATCCGCCCCTCGGCGTCGATGACGAACGTCGTGCGCAGTACGCCCATGTATTTGCGGCCGTACATCGACTTTTCGGCCCAGACCCCGTAAGCTTCGCAGACGCTGTGGTCGGTGTCGGCGAGCAGCGTGAAATTCAGGTCGTGCTTGGCACAGAAGTTCCGGTGCGATTTTTCGCTGTCGGGGCTTACGCCGATGATCCGGAATCCCATGCGGGCGAGTTCTGCCCTGCCGTCGCGCAGGCTCTTGGCTTCGAGCGTGCACCCCGAGGTGTTGTCCTTGGGGTAGAAATAGAGTATCGTGCGTTGTCCCTTCAGGTCGGCCAGCGTCAGCGCCGCACCGTCCTGGGTCGTGGACTTGAAATCCGGGGCCATATCCCCCGCCTGTAACTGTGTCATACGTTTCCGAAAAAAGGTTCGTTTTCGCAAAAATAGTGCAGACCCTGCGCTGTACCCCGTTTCCGGGGCAAGGCCCGAGCGCTGCCTATTTTGGGTAAAGATAGGAATTTTCCGCGGATTTTCACCCTTCTGTGCCTACTTTTTTGTTGCTCTGCCGCGTGTGCCACGCGCCGCTCAGTCCCACATGTAGGTCACCTCGATCTGTTCGTTGAACTCTTCCTGCGTGGTGTTGAGTTTCTTGTGGCAAGCCGGGCAGCGGATCGCCGTTTCGGTTTCGACATATTCGCCGCATCCCACGCACACCGGCAGTACGCCGTAGCCCGGTTGCATGTGGTGCTCGAACTGCGCCCCGCAGTGCCTGCACCTGATTTTGTAAGCTGTTCCCATAATCGTTTTCTTTTAGGTTCACGGTACAAAGTAACAGCGCCGTAGTGACAACTTGTGACGCAGAATTAAAAAACGCATGTTTTTTTGCGAAACATGCGTTTTTTTTGCCGGAACCCTACCCTGTGGTCAGTGGGCGTGTTCGGCCTCCATGGCTTCCTGCTGGGTCTTGTGTACCGTGCCGTGGGGATGCTCCGCCGGGGCGTAGATCGAATAGAGTTTCAGCGGCTTGTCGCCTTTGTTGACGATGTTGTGCCACTTCCCGGCCGGGACGAAGATCGCATAGTCGTCTTCCACGTCGCGTACGAAGTCGAGCTTATCCTGGCTGTCGCCCATCATCACCTGTGCCATACCCTCTTCGATGCGCAGGAACTGGTCGATGCCCATGTGCTGCTCCAACCCTACATCCCCGCCTACGGGAATCGTCATCAGCGTGACCTGCAGGTTGTTACCCGTCCAGAGCACCGTCCTGAAATTCTCGTTCCCGAGCGTGTAGCTTTCGATGTTCAGGACGGTCGGTTCCGTCCCGTAATCCTGCAGTACGACGGCCGCTGCTGCCGGCAGCGTTTCAGTCGTTCGGGGTGTTTGCCGGCAGCAGGAACCGGCTGCTAATGCCGTGCAAAGCACACCCAGCGTTGCGATCGTGTTTATTTTCATGATGTCGGATGTTTTATGTATATTACAAATATACGAAAAAATCTTATAGCAACTTGTTTGCCGCGATATAATCGCGGATATAGGCGGTCAGCTCCGGCGAGTCGACGATGCGGATGTCGTCCAGCAGCCCGACGGCGAAGCGTCCCACGCCGGCAAACCCGGCGACCTGGGTGTCGAGCAGCCATCTTCCCCGCCCCAGCGGCCGGACGTCGCGTTCGGCCAGCGGGTACTCCTCGCATAACAGGTTGTAGGCCAGCAGCCCCAGCTCCAGCCGCACCCGGTGGCGTGCGCCACCGTGCATGCGGAAGACGTCGATGAACCCTTCGCGGTGCTCCGCCCCGTGTTCCCAGGCCTCTGCGGTAAGCTCCACTGACCCGATGCGCGAGGTTTTGAAGAGCTTGCATGCCCCGGCCTCCGGATCGTAGCACCACACCTGCACGTAGTTGGTCGTGAAGGCGAAGGGCTCCACGCGGCGGTCGCGGACTTCCCCGCCGTGCGGCGACTGGTAGCTGTGCAGTATGGCCTGCCGTTGCCGGTCGATGGCCTCGATCAGCGTCCGGATGTTCGGGGCGTTCTTGCCGCGCACGACCGTGTCGGCCAGCGTCTTGTTGTCGTAGACCGAGTAGAGTTTGCGTTTGAGGTTCTGTTTCAGCAGGTTCGTGTCGTCGATGTTCTCGATGGCGCTCTTGAGGATCACGGCCTCTTCTTCGGTGAAATGCACGAGCTGCGAGATGTCGCGGAAGTGCGGCGATTCCTTGTCGAGGCGGATGCAGTCGCCCGCCTTTTTGATGACGAAACCCGCTTCGCGGAAGGTGTCTATGTAGCGGTAGATGGTGCGGCGCGACATCTGGAGCCGTTCGGCCAGCTGGTCGACGTTGTAGGTGGTGTTTGCCGTGAGTAGCTTCATCAGCCGCAGCAGGCGTTCGAGTTTGGGTTGATCCATGCGGTGGTCGCTTGTTTTTTCCGGTTGCGCCCGTGGCGGGCTTCCGGAGTTTTCAGGATGTTTTGCGGGCGGCGGGTTTGCCCGCCTGCCCAGGCCGCAAATATATAAAAAAAAAGCCGTGACAAAACCTGTCACGGCTCCCTGTTTGGATTTTACGGTATGTGTCCGCAATTGTTCCGGCCCGGGGCTGCTTTGTGCGATGCGCCTTCGTGGCGGGGGCACCCCCTCCCGGCGGAAGCCCCTCCCTGTAACCGGTTATTGCGCAAGCACTTTCTTTTCGATCTCCTCGACCTGTCGGCGGAACGCCTTGTCGGTCTCGATCAGGTTCGATACGGCCTTGCACGAGTGGAGCACCGTGGCGTGGTTGCGGCCTCCGATGGCGGCCCCGATGGTCGTGAGCGGTGCCTTGGTGTGCTGTTTGGCGAGGTACATGGCGATCTGCCGTGCCTGGGCGATCTCGCGCGTCCGCTCCGTGGAGTTGAAGCGAGCGAAATCGAGGTTCAAGTATTCGCACACCACTTCGATGATGTGGTCGAGCGTGATCTCCTTCTGGTAGAGCTGCACGTAGACCTTCAGGATCTCCTTGGCCAGCGACGTGGTGATCTTGCGCCCGAGGAACGAGGCGTTGGCCACCAGCGACGAGAGCGCTCCCTCGATCTCACGCACGTTGGCCGAGATGTTGTCCGCCAGGTAGGCCACCACGTCGTCCGAAATCTGCGCCCCGAACTTCTGCGCCTTTACGCGGATGATCTTGAGCTTCGTGTCGTAGTCGGGCGTGTTGAGCTGTGCCGACAATCCCCACTTGAAGCGCGTCAGCAGGCGCTGTTCGATGTCTTTCAGCTCCACGGGCGGCTTGTCCGAGGTGAGAATCAGCTGTTTGCCCGCCAGCTGTAGGTGGTTGAAGATGTTGAAGAACGCATTCTGCGTGCCCGTCTTCCCGGTCAGTTCCTGGATGTCGTCGATGATCAGTACGTCGATCATCTGGTAGAAATGGATGAAATCGGGGATTTCGCCGTTCTTGTACGCGGTCTGGAACTGCGCCTGGAATTTGTTCATCGAGACATACAGCACCTGCAACTCGGGATGGCGCTGGCGTACCTCGTGGCCGATGGCCTGTACGATGTGCGTCTTGCCCAGTCCCGAGTCCCCATATATATATAGGGGGTTGAAGGGGTTGTTGCCCGGGTTTACGGCCACGGACATGCCCGCCGAACGTGCCAGGCGGTTGCATTCGCCCTCGATGAAGGTCGCGAACGTGAGCCCCGGATTCAGCTGCGGGTCGATGATTATCTTCTTGAGCCCCGGAATTACGAAGGGATTCTTTATATTTGCGGTGTTGGTCTGCGTGTTGAAACGCGAAATGGCCGTGGTGTCGGCATCGGCGGTAACGGGTACGGCCGGGGGTGTCGAACGCGGCACGGCATAGTGCAGCCGGGTCTGCTGTCCGTAGAGCTGCGAGATGATCGGACGCAGGAACGGGATGTAGTTCTTTTCGATCTGGTGTACGTAGCTCTCGTTGGGAACACGCAGGCGCAGGTTGGTGCCGTCGAACTCCAGCGGTACGATCGGCTGGAACCACTTCACGAACTCCTCTTCGGAGGTCTGTGCCTTGATCCGGTCAAGGCAGTTCTGCCACATATCGCTATATGTCTGCGTGTTGTTTAACATGATAAGGGTTGCACTGTTTTTGATGTGACAAAGTTGTGAATAATTTTGCAAAAAGATTTCCAAAAAGGTGTTGTATTTTCACTTTTTTTATATATAGAAAAACAACGGTTTCCGGGCATTCAATTTTAACTCCCTGATAGTGAATAATAGAAATAAATTTCGTATATTTGCATATCAATTTTTTAGGCAGTCCTATAATCAAGTTATAAATAAAACCAATAAAACTTATGGCTAACGAACTGGAACAATTGGTGCTGAAAAAAGCGCAGGCATGGCTTGACGGCCACTACGATGAAGCTACCAAAAAGCAGGTTAAATACCTGATCGATAACGATATGAAAGAACTCACCGAGAGTTTCTACAAAGACCTCGAATTCGGTACGGGCGGCTTGCGCGGCATCATGGGCGTGGGTACCAACCGCATGAACGTCTATACGGTGGGGGCTGCTACACAGGGGCTTTCGAACTATCTCAAGAAGAACTTCGCGGGCGAGCAGATCCGGGTTGCGATCGGCCACGACAGCCGCAACAATTCGCGCATGTTCGCCGAGCATGTGGCAGACATTTTCGCCTCGAACGGATTCACCGTTTTCCTGTTCGATACGCTGCGCCCGACGCCCGAGCTGAGCTTCGCCATCCGCGAGCTGAAATGCCATTCGGGCGTGGTCGTGACCGCCTCGCACAACCCCAAGGAATACAACGGTTACAAGGCCTACTGGACGGACGGCGCGCAGGTTACCGAGCCGCACGACAAGAACATCATCGCCGAGGTGGAGAAGATCACCGACGTGGACATGATACTCACGGGTAAGAATCCCGAAAACATCACGATCCTCGACGAGAAATTCGACGAGATTTATTTAAATAAGGTGCACGAATTGTCGCTTTCGCCCGAAAGCGTGAAGAAGCACCGCGACATGAAGATCGTCTACTCCCCGATGCACGGCGCAGGCGTCCGCCTGGTGCCCGCGTCGCTGCGGAAATTCGGCTTCACGAACATCATCATGGTGAAGGAGCAGGCCGTCATCGACGGGAACTTCCCCACCGTCGAGTCGCCCAACCCCGAGGAGCGCAAGACCATGTCGATGGCTATCGACCTCGCGGCCAGGGAGGGGGCCGACCTCGTCCTGGCTACCGACCCCGACTCCGACCGTATCGGCGTCGCGCTGCGCAACAAGAAGGGCGAGTACGTGCTGCTGAACGGCAACCAGACGTTGGTGCTGCTGATGAGCTACCAGCTGACCCGCTGGGCCGAGCGCGGCGAGCTGGACGGGAACCAGTACGTCGTGAAGACCATCGTCACCTCGCAGATGGCTAATGCCGTGGCCGACTATTTCAAGGTGAAGTGCTACGACTGCCTCACGGGGTTCAAGTATATCGCCAAGATCATCCGCGAGAACGAGGGCAAGGCCAAGTATATCGGCGGCGGCGAAGAGTCGTTCGGCTACCTTGCCGGCGATTACGTGCGTGACAAGGATGCCGTGTCGGCCTGCTCGCTGGCTGCCGAAGCCGCCGCATGGGCCATGGATACGATGGGTCTGACGCTCTACGAGTGGCTGCAGGAGCTTTACGTGAAATACGGTTTCTACCGCGAAGGGCTTGTGTCGGTCGTCCGCAAGGGCAAGGAGGGAGCCGAACTGATCCAGAAGATGATGGTCGAATTCCGCGCGAACCCGCCCAAGACGATCCTGGGATCGCCCGTCGTGAAGATCAACGATTTCCTGACGCTCGAAACGACCGACGTGAAGAGCGGCGCCATGACCCCGATCGTGCAGGATCGCAGCAACGTGCTCCAGTGGTTCACCGAGGACGGCACGACCGTGTCGGTGCGTCCGTCGGGCACGGAGCCCAAGATCAAGTTCTACTTCGGCGTGAAGGCTCCCCTGGCGTCGGTTGCCGATTTCGATGAGGTGCAGGCCGAGCTCGACGCCAAGATCGAAGGCATCAAGAGAGACCTCAAGCTGGAGTAGCCGCGTACCCTGCTGCATAAGGCCCCGGCAATTTTGCCGGGGCTTTTTCATGGCCATTTCCAACTATTCCCAGGCCGTTATTTGCCCCGAAAATTTGTATTTCTAAATTTTTAGTTTTATTTTTACTAAAATTTTAGTAGCGTAAAGCGACCGTAGCATGAAAAATCTGTTTATCCGGCTGGTCGCCCTGTTGGGCGCCGCGATGGCCGTACATGGCGTGTCGGCGCAGGAGCCGCAGAAGCACGAGGCGGAGCTGCGCTTCGACCAGGCGCAGCGCGAGGAACTTGCCGATGAGCCCTTCCCCGCCGTCGCCGTAGATTCTGCCGTCGCAGGCCGCCCCTTTGCCTATAAACTCAACCGGAAACGCACTACGGAGGCCGCGGCTTACGACGCCGTGACCCTGTGGAACGTCCGCAAGGTCAAAATCCGGGATCGCCGCATGAAACTTACCGACTCCACCCGGCGCGAAAAGGTGCGGCTGCTGAAATTTTTTACCGAGCGCGACCGGAAAAAGGGCGCCCGCCCCCACCTGCTGGGCAATGTCGCGGGGTATACCTGGTCTAACCGCATCTATGACGAAACCGCGCGGACACGGCGCACGGTGCCCAAGCACATTGCGACCTATACCCTGCGCGACGAGTATGATTCGGTACGTCGAGCCGGCGGTGATGTGTCCATGTTCCAGGTGCCCGAGGAGCTGTGGCGACGGTTGTCTCCTAAAGCCGTCTATGTGCTCGACGGGGTACGTGTCCCGGGCAGCGTCTTCCAGTTTATCGACGGGCTGTTCCTGCGTACGCTCGAAGTCCATACCGACCCCGGGACAATGGCACGTTACGATACCGACCAGGGGGTTGTCATCGGGGATGTATACCCCGACCGGATACCCCTGGTGGTCTTCGGCGGCCAGCCCTCGACGATCGAATCGTGGCTGAAAATCTGCCATACCGATGCTTTTTCGGTAGATGCCGCAGTGCCCATGCGTTATTTCTACATGCTGCCCGTCGAGGCCGTGCAAATCTACGGGCTGGCGGGTAAATACGGTGCGATCTGCGTCGAGTTGGCTGAATAGCCCCGGGGCTGCCCTTCGCCCGATACTCTGTCCGCATTGCATTGCGGGCAGTTTTTTTGTTTTCCGGCAAAATAATTAAAAAAATAGTTGTATAACTAAAATATTAGTTTTATCTTCGTTGCAGACAAATCAACTAAAAGTATAGTTATGACAGGAATAGTAAAGAACCGACCGCAGGAACTGACCCGTGCCGAACTGGAGATCATGCAGGTATTGTGGAACAGGGGCGCCGCCGTCGTACACGGCATCCTCGACGAGATGGACGAACCCAAACCCGCCTACAATACCGTTTCGACCATCGTCCGCATTCTCGAAAAAAAGGGCTTCGTCGCACACAAGGCCTATGGCAAGACCCACGAATACTACCCCGTCGTCTCGAAGGACGACTATGCGCGCCGCTATATGGACACCGTGCTGAATAATTTTTTCGGCGGTTCCGTCAGCCGGCTGGTTTCGTTCTTCTCCGAACACAAGGCCATTTCGCTGGAGGAGACCGATGCCATTCTGGACATGCTCAAAAACCGCAAGTGATGAAATCCCCCGCTCTGTACCTGCTCGAAGTGTTCTTTTGCAGCGGTATGCTGCTGGCATTCTACCGGCTGCTGCTCGTCCGCAAAGTCTCTTTCGCGGCCTGTCGCCGTTACCTCGTGGCGGCAATGCTGCTTTCGGCGGCGATCCCCGCGCTCGATATCCCCCTCTACCCCGCCCGTACGGAGGCCGATCCGCTGCCGCTGGTTGCCTCACAGGCCGTCCCGCCTGCTGAAGAACCTTTCGTCGCGGAGGCGGGCCAGCCGGCCGCCGTCGTGCGCACAACGGCACTGGCCGCATTGTACCTGCTGACCGCCGCGGTGTCGCTTGCGATCCTTGCCGTGCGCATCCTCGGGATCAGACGTCTGCGCCGCCGTTCGCGGATCACCGATTGCGGCGCATATGCCGTGGCGGAGAATCCTCGCGTCGGGACGCCCTTTTCGTTTCTGCGGACGGTATTTCTGGGCGAGGGTTACGAAGGCCGCCGCCGCGAGATCGTGGTCTGCCACGAGGCGAGCCATGTGCGCCACCGCCACTCCGCCGAACGCATCGCGCTCGAACTGGTGCGCAGCGTCTTCTGGTTCAATCCCTTTGTCTGGATCGCCGGGCGCTGGCTTTCGGAGGTGCAGGAGTGGGAGGCCGACCGCGACGTGCTCGATGCGGGGTACGGCCTCACGGAATACAGGACGATCATTTTCCGTCAACTCTTCGGTTATAATCCGGATATAGCCTGCGGGTTGAATCATTCACTCACAAAAAAACGATTTGCCATGATGACACAATTCACAAGGCGCCGGTTCGCATTCGTGCGCTTCGGTGCGGCCATCCCCGTGGTGGCCGGGATGATGATGCTTTGCAGCTTTACGACCAAAACCTCCGGATCTGCCGAGCCGGGCACTGCCTCCCGTATCCATATCTCCGCCGACGGGACGGTGACGTTCAACGGGCGTCCCGTATCCATCGACCGACTGGCGGGCTATGTCGCGGCCGAACGCGCCAAACTTCCCGAGTCCGACCGTGCGGACATGCAGGTGCTCCTGACGTCCGACGTATCCGGCAGCCCTGCTGCCCTCGTCGGCAAGACCGTGACCTTCGGTGCCGCGGGGCAACTGGAGGTGCTCCGCTCTGACAGGGCCTATCCGTCGGATGTCCGGACAATGATATTCGCCGGTAACGTACAAGCCCGCTTCCGGGATGAAACGCCCGACCCGTCCTTGAAGGATGTGCTTACGGAAATACGCTGCGACAGCCTGGTCGTGAACCCTGCCGGCCGGAACTTCGAGTGCTTCGATGCCGGTTTCAGCAATGCTTCCATGCTTTCCTTCGGTAAATGGTATCGTTTCCTGGCCGACGATTCCGGCCTCGGCTGGAGCCGCGAGATGGAAAATGTTATGGAAACATCGCTGAATACCGCCCTGATACAGGTATTGCCCGACGGCAATATCCTGCTGAACGGAGGCCCCGTATCCGTTGCCGAGCTGGAGCCGAAACTCGTGGCTTGGCGTGGCGAGCGTTCGCCCGCCGATGTCGGTGCCTGGATTATAGCAGGGAAAGAGGCGAAGATGGGCGTTGTGACCGACATAAAACAAGCTTTGCGTGCTGCCAATATCCTGCGGGTCATGTATAACGGAACCGATGAACGCATGGTTATGCGTATGCTGCCGCCCCGCTCCGCCTCTTCCCCGGGCGTAAATGTGGTTGCCGACGTGCTGGCGGTCGTGCCCGGCAGTGCCGCGGGGGAAGATAGCTCTACGGTACGGTCTGAGATCCGGGTCAGGGAGCGCAATGTTTTTCTGGTGCTGCTAAACGGGAACGGGAAGATGATGGTCGGGACGGCTGACGCATTGGAGCTCATCGACCCCCGTGAGCTCACGTCGCGCGTTGGGGCGTTTGTACGCAATGTGTCCGACGACCCCGGGCTGGCCGAGAAGGTGGTGACGGAATTCGACCTACCGGGCGGCGGAAAGATGGAATACCCCGTGAGCCAGGGGATCGTATCGTTGCAGACGGCGAGCGACACCCCGTTCGACAGTTATCTCGATGTTCAGAATCGCATTGCGCAGGCATTCGACGATATCCGTACCCACTTGGCGCAGCGGCAGTTCGGGAAGCCTTACGGGGAGCTTTCCGATGCCCAGCGCCAGGTGGTCATGCGGGCCGTTCCGCTGAAGATTTCCGAAGCCGAACCCCACGTTTCCCGGTAGTTGGACACCCCACCGCCGCCGGTTGGCAGTTGGCAGTTGGCCGGTGTTCGGTATCCGGCACCCCGGATCGCCGCGTCAGACGGACACCAGCCGCCCGGCATCCGTTATGCCGGATCGCCGCCTCAGACCGCCGGCAGACCGCTTTCCGTCCTCCGTTATTCCGGATCGCCACCCCAGACCGACGCCAGCCAACGCACGGCTGACAACGGCCGGTTTACCGATTTACCATAAGCGGACACCCCGTACGGAGCCCTTGGCCTTGCGCGGGGTGTTTTGTGCCGCGGTGCGGCCGTGGTTTCGGAATGACTCCTGGGACAGGCGGTTTTTCGGGGTCAGAGCTTCGGATTGTGCAGGTGCCGCTCTTTGTCGCGCGAGGTTTTCTTGGCGAAATTCGCCTCCACTGCCGCCGTGAGGTCTACACCCGTCTGGTTCGCAAGGCATACCAGTACCCATAACACATCGGCCATTTCATCGGCGAGGTTGCATTTCTCCCCCTCCTTGAACGACTGGTCGCCGTATTTGCGTGCCATGATGCGTGCCAGCTCCCCCACCTCTTCGGTGAGCACGGTCATGTTCGTCAACTCGCTGAAGTAGCGCACGCCGTACTGCCTGATCCATGCGTCTACCCGTTGCTGCAATTCACTCAGTTCCATCGTTGCTGATTTTTCCCGAAAGGTACGAAAAAATCCCGCTCCCTGCTATTTCCCGGCTTATTTTACCCGTATCAGGTTCAGCCCGTCGCGCAGGGGGATGATCACGTTTTCGACCCGCGGATCTTCGGAGACCATGCGGTTGAACTCCACCACGGCCTGCGTGTGGCGGTCGCTGCGGGCTATGGGCTGCACGACCTTGCCCGACCAGAGGATGTTGTCCGCGATCAGCACCGAGCCGCTGTGAACCAGGGGGGCGGTGCCGCCGTCCCCCATCAGCATCCGGTAGTAGTCCGGATACTCGCGTTTATCCCCGTCGATGAATACCAGGTCGAATTCCATGCCCAGCGCCGGGGCGATGTCGAGTGCCGAGCCGATGTGCAGCCGGATCTTCGCGCCGTGCGGGCTGCGGTCGAAAAAGGATTGCGCCAGCTCTTCCAGCTCGTCCTCCACCTCGATGGTGTGCAGTTCCCCGCCCTCTTCGAGCCCTGCGGCCATCGAGAGCGCCGAATACCCCGTGAAGGTGCCGATCTCGAGGATGCGCCGTGGCCGGAGCATCCGCACGAGCATCTCCAGCAGGCGCCCCTGTATATGGCCCGACAACATGCGGGGCTGTACGACCCGCAGGTTGGCCTCACGGTCGAGCTCGTGCAGCAACTCCTCTTCGGGCGAGGTGTGGTCGTGGATGTATTGTTCGAGCGCGTCCATTACTGCTTGCAGAACCCTTCCTTGTTGAACTTGTACGACGCTTCGATGGCCTCAGGGGTGTCGGCCGCGAGGGCGAGCAGGCATTCGCAGGTGAATTCCAGTTGTCCGGTGCCGTTGGCCGTTACGACGTTGCCGTCGCGCACGGCCTGCCGCTCCTCGTAGAGCGCTTCGCCCGTATAGTTTGCCCCGCCCCACTTTTGCAGCATTCCGAGGGTGTTGCCCGTGTGCCGGATACCGTTCAGGAAGCCGTGTGCGGCCATGAACGACACGGCATTGCAGATGGCGCCGACGACGATCCCGCGTGCCAGCGCCTCGCCCACGAGCGGCACGATCCGTTGCGCCGCCTCCGACTGCCACTGCATACCCCCGACGAGGATCAGCCCTGCGCACGCTTCGGGCAGCGCCGAGGCGTCGCAGTCGGCCGCGGCCCGCAACCCGCCGATCGACCGGACGGGCCGGCCGTCGGGGGTCATGTATTTCACGCCGTAGGATGCCGGGCGTCCCGGCATCGTGCCCGCCCGCAGCGCCGGGGCGAGGAATGCCGCCTCCCAGTCTGCGAAATCGTCGAGCAGGACGAATACGATCTCCTTTTCCATATCTCTATTTATAGATGAGTCTCGACATGCCGGAGAAAACCTCTTCGGCGACCTCGGTGAGCTGTGCGGCGGTCAGTGCGCGCACTTTGGCGTAGACCTGTTCCATGGTATCCACGTCGTCGTGCGTCAGGAAACTTTTTCCGGCCCCCAGCATGTACCCTTCGTTGCTCTCGCTCGATATGGCCAGCTGTGCGATGAACTGTTTTTTCGCCATCGACAGCTGGCGTGCGGTGAGCGGCGTCGTGCGCAGCCTGTGCAGTTCCCCTTCGATCAGGTCGATGCACTGCGCCGTATTGCCGTTTTCGGAGCTGAAGTAGATCGCCACGATGCCCGAGTCGCTGTACGGCGTGTAGCTGGCTTCGATGTTGTACGACAGCCCGTTCTTCTCGCGCACCACGACGTTGAGTAGCGAGTTGGCGCACGGGCCGCCGAGGATGTTAATCAGCAGTGCCAGCGGCAGCCGCTTTTCCTCGCCGATGCCGTAGGCGCGGTTGCCGATGATGCAGTGCCCGGCGAAATAACGTGCCGCGACGGCTTCGGCGGTTTTGGCCGAGAAGTTTCCGATCGACGAGAATACCATCTGGTCGGTGGTGTGCGTGCGGCCCGTGAAGGCGCGTATCGCCTCCCCGTCGTAGCGTGCGAGCGCATTCTTGCGCCCCAGGATGTTGTGCCCCAGCTCCGACCCTGCGAAGAGCATGTCCTCGAACGTATCGTAGATCAGGTCGGCAGGCGAATCCTTGTAGGTGTTTATCTCGTCTGCGATCACCTCCTTTTCGCGTTCCAGTTCCCGCTCGGGGAAGGTCGAGCGGAAGGCTACGTCGGCGATCAGTTCGGCCGCCCTGGGGAAGTCGCCGCGCAGCGTCGTGGCGTGTATGGTCGTGTCCTCCTTGGTGGTGAAGGCGTTGAGTTCCCCGCCGAGGTTTTCCAGCCGGCAGTTGACCTGCCAGGCACGGCGGCGCTGCGTGCCTTTGAAAAACGCATGTTCGGTCAGATGCGCTAGCCCGTACTGGTCGGGATGCTCGTCGCGGCTGCCGGCGTTGATGACCAGCGCACAGTGCGCCACGTTGCTTTTCACCTGGCGGTGGATGCCCCTGATGCCGTTGGGGAGTCGGTATGTGAAGAATTCCATTGTTGTTGCTTGTCGGGGAATTTCCGCCTTTACAGGGGCGGTGTTCGTTATAATTTCGTACGCAGGCGGAGGTATTTTCCCGTGTAACTCGCCGGGCATTGCTCCAGGTTGCGGGGCGTGCCCTCGAATACGACCCTGCCGCCGCCCGTGCCGGCTTCGGGCCCGAGGTCGACGACCCAGTCGGCGCATTTGATGACGTCCATGTTGTGCTCCACGATGACGATCGTGTGCCCCCGTTCCATTAGGGCGTTGAACGCCGCCAGCAGCTTGTTGATGTCGTGGAAATGCAGCCCCGTCGTCGGCTCGTCGAAAATGAACATCACGCCGCCCTGGGCGCTGTCCTTGGTCAGGAACGATGCCAGCTTCACGCGCTGGCTCTCGCCGCCCGAAAGGGTCGACGACGACTGCCCGAGCCTGATGTATCCCAGCCCCACGTCCTGCAATGGTTTGAGCCGTTCGACGATGCGTTTGCAGGTCGGGTCTTTTTTGTTCTCGCCGAAAAACGCGATGGCGTCGTCGACGGTCATCTCCAGCACGTCGTAGATCGACTTGCCGCGGTATTTCACTTCGAGTATCTCGTCGCGGAAACGCTTGCCGCCGCAGGCCTCGCACACTAGTTCGACGTCGGCCATGAACTGCATCGAGACCTTGATGACCCCCTCGCCCTGGCACTCTTCGCAGCGGCCTCCCGCGATGTTGAACGAGAAGGACGACGCCCCCAGTCCCGTATGCTGGGCGTAGGGCTGGTCGGCGAACAGCTTGCGGATCTCGTCATAGGCCTTGATATAGGTCACGGGATTCGACCGCGATGACTTGCCGATCGGGTTCTGGTCGATCATCTCGACCGACCTGAGCAGCTGCACGTCGCCGCCGATGCCGTCGAAGTCGCCGGGCTTGACGCCCGTGTCGAAGAGCAGGCGCCGCAGCGCCGGGTAAAGGATGCCCTTGGCCAGCGACGACTTGCCGCTGCCGCTCACGCCCGTGATGCAGGTCATGACGCCCAGCGGAATCCGCACGTCGATGTTGCGCAGGTTGTTCTCACGCGCCCCTTCGATGAGGATCGAGTTGCTCCAGCCGCGTTCGGTGGCGGGGGGCGCTATCGCGCGGCGCCCGGTCAGGTAGTCGGCCGTGAGGCTCTTCCTGCTTTTGAGCAGTTGGGGCAGCGTGCCGCTGAAGACCACCTCGCCGCCGTTGTAGCCCGCCTTGGGGCCGATGTCGACGATGTAGTCGGCGGCGCGGATCACCTCCTCCTCGTGCTCCACGACGATCACCGTGTTGCCCAGGTCGCGCAATTGCTGCAAGACCTTGATCAGGCGGTTCGTGTCGCGCGGGTGCAGGCCGATCGAAGGCTCGTCGAGGATGTAGAGCGACCCCGTGAGGTTGCTGCCCAGCGACGTCGAGAGGTTGATGCGCTGGCTTTCGCCGCCCGATAGGGTCGACGAAAGGCGGTCGAGCGTCAGGTAGCCCAGCCCCACGTCGGCCAGGTATTGCAGGCGGTTGCGGATTTCCACGAGGATTCGCGCCGCGGTCTTCGTGTCGTGCCCGTCCAGTTCCAGCCCGGCGAAGAACGCGATCAGTTCGTCGACCGGCATCACCACCAGGTCGGCGACGGTCTTGCCGCCCACCTTCACGTAGAGCGCCTCCCTGCGCAGGCGGCTGCCGCCGCCATCGGGGGAGGTGGGCTTGTCCTAGCGGGCTTTCATTACGCGGAACTGAATCTTGCGGCGTTCCGAGTCGATGTAGGCGAAAAAGTCGTCCAGCCCGTGGAAATATTCGTTGCCGCGCCACAACAGGCGTTTCTGCTCCTGCGTCAGTTCATGGAACGGCGTATGGATCGGGAAATCGAACTTGTAGGCGTTCTCCACCAGCTGCTCCTTCCACTTGCGCATCGTCTCGCCGCGCCAGCAGGCCACGGCGTCCTCGTAGATGGTCTTGCTCTTGTCGGGGATCACCAGGTCTTCGTCGATGCCGATCACCTTGCCGTACCCCTCGCACCGGGGACATGCCCCCAGCGGGTTGTTGAAGCTGAAAAGGTGTTCCGAGGGGTGCTCGAACTGGATGCCGTCGGCCTCGAAGCGCGACGAGAACTCCGTGGCGCCCTTGTCGGTGATGACCGTGCAGATCCCCTCGCCGTAGGAGAACGCCCGGGCTACGGAGTCCCGCATGCGGGTCTGCGTATCGTCGTCTGCGGCGATGCGTGCCCGGTCTATGACCACGAGGATCTCCTCCGCCCGGGTCTTTTCGTCGACCTGGGGCAGGATATCCTCGATGAGCCGCGTTTCGCCCTTCGTCCAGACGCGCATCAGGCCGTCGGAGAGCAGCAGCGTGAGTTTCTCGATGATCCCCTGCCCCCTGCCCAGCGTGAGCGGCGCCGCGATCACGACGCGCCCGCCCTCGCCCTGCTGCTGGATGTAGGCCGCCACGTCGTCCACGCTGTAACAGCGCACCTCCTGCCCCGACACGGGCGAAAAAGTGTGCCCGATGCGGGCGTAGAGCAGCTTCAGGTAGTCGTATATTTCGGTCGTGGTACCCACTGTCGAACGGGGATTGCGCGTGTTGACTTTCTGTTCGATGGCGATGGCCGGCGCGATGCCCGTGATGATGTCCACGTCGGGCTTGCTGATCTTCCCGAGGAACTGGCGCGCATAGGCCGAGAGGCTCTCGACATAGCGGCGCTGTCCTTCGGCGAAGATCGTGTCGAAGGCCAGCGTCGATTTTCCCGAGCCCGACAGGCCCGTGACGACGACCAGCTTTTCGTGCGGGATCTCCACCTCGATATTCTTGAGGTTGTGCACCCGCGCACCTTTGATATAGATGGATTTTTCGTGTGCCATTTATTGCTCTTCGGGGACGGAGCCCCCGGCTTTTTTCAGTTTTTCAATCAGTTCCGCCGCACGGCCTTCGCGGATGGCGAAGACCATCGTGCACAGGTTGTCGAACTCCTGCGATACGATTTTCGGCTGCTGCTCCTTCACGACGCGCATGATGTTGTTCAGGACGATGTAGGGGAAATCCACGCGGACGGTGCGGTCGACGGTGCGCTCCACGATCCGGGCGGGCCCAGCCCCGGGACGCCCAGTTTCGTGCCGCCGAAATAGCGGACGACCACCACCAGGCAGTCCGTCAGCGAGTTCGCGAGCAACTGTCCGAGGATCGGCCGCCCGGCCGTCCCCGAAGGCTCCCCGTCGTCATTGGCGCGGAAATGCTCACCCCCGGGCCCGAGCCTCCACGCATAGCAATGGTGTGTGGCGTCGTAGTATCTCTTGCGCAGGGCGTCGAGTATTTCGCGTATCTGTCCCTCGTCCTGCACGGGATAGGCATAGGCGAGGAATTTGCTGCTCCGCTCCCTCGATGCCGCCTCGGCGGGCGCCGCGATCGTCAGATAGCTGTCCCCTGCTTCCACCCTTTAGCGTACTTTCTTGAAGAGGCGCTCCCAGCGGATATTCGACGGGAACGACTTGTTCGCGTCGAGCGACAGCCATACGAACGAAGCCTTGCCGACGATGTGGTCTTCGGGCACGAAGCCCCAGAAGCGCGAGTCGGCCGAGTTGTGGCGGTTGTCGCCCATCATCCAGTAGTAATCCATGCCGAACGTGTAACTGCCGGCCTCGGCGCCGTCGATGTAGATGCGCCCGTCGCGTTCTTCGAGCTCATGCCCTTCGTAGGTTTCGATGATGCGGCGGTACAGGGGCAGGTTTTCGGCCGTGAGCTGCACCGTGGCGCCCTTCTGCGGAATCCAGATCGGCCCGTAGTTGTCCTGGCTCCAGCGCGGTTCCGCCCACTGCGGGAACACGTCCGTGTTGGGCGTGTAGATATAACGGCGCACGGAGAGCACGTTGCCGAGCGCCCTGACCTTTTCGGCCGCCTCGTCCGTGAGGAACATGTAGTACATCGAGCCGTTGCCCGTGTATTCGGTGATGCCGAGGTTGTCGAGGGCATATTGCGTCAGGGGCGAAGTGACCTGTACGACATACTGGTACTGGATGCCGGGGAACGGCTCCTGCGGCGATCCGTTGACCCACACCTGCCCGTCGCGCACTTCGAGCGAATCGCCCGCGATGGCGACGCAGCGCTTGATGTAGTTCTCGCGCTTGTCCACCGGGCGGCTGACGATGGTGTACTTCTCCGCGAGGCGCTTGCGTCCCTCCTCCTTGCCGAACGACTCTTCGTAGCCGCGCAGCACGTCGTAGTAGGTCACGGCCTGGTTTTCGAGCAGTACGGTGTCGCCCGCCGGGAAATTGAAGACCACCACGTCGTTGCGTTTGATCCTGCGCAATCCCTTGAGCCGGTGGTAGGGCCACTTGACCGCCTCGGAAAACGATTTTTTCGTCTGCGAAAAGGGCATCGTGTGGTGTACGAACGGGAACGACAGCGGCGTGTTGGGCATCTGCGGACCGTAGGTCACCTTGCTCACGTAGAGGTAGTCGCCGATCAGCAGCGACTTTTCCATCGACGAGGTGGGGATGACGTACATCTGGAAGATGAAGATGTGCACCAGCGACGCCACCACCGTGGCGAAGATGATGGCGTTGATCCATTCGTAGACGGTCTTGTAGGTCTTGCTCCGCTGGCAGAGGCGCACGTTGTGGCACCACACGTAGCGGTAGAAGAACTTCGAAATGTAGAGGTCGAAGATCACCACCAGCCCCAGCAGCATCCATAGGTTGCCCGTCCATACGACGAACCACAGCGTGTAGAGCAGCGAGGCGAGCGTGAAGCCGACCCATTTGTTACGGAAGAATGCCTTGATCTTTCCCATGTCCTAATCTTATCTTATTTCAGCAGGTCGTCCATCGAGTAGACGCCCTGTTTGCCGCAAAGGAACTCGGCGGCTATTACGGCCCCCATTGCTAACGTGCGGCGGTTCTTAATCGTATGTTTCAGCTCGAGAATATCGTCCTCCGACTCGTAGGTCACGGTGTGTATGCCCGGTACCATGCCCTCGCGTACGGAGCCGATCACGACTTGTTCCGGCGTCGCTTCCGCGGGGCTTCCGATGCGGTTCGCGGCGTGTTCGATCCCCGGGGCGTAGTTCACCCACTCCGTCTTGGCGGGCAGGCCGGCGATGACGCCCTCGGCCAGCGTGATGGCCGTACCGCTCGGCGCATCCTTCTTCTGGGTGTGGTGTACCTCCCCGATGCGTACGCCGTAGCCGCCCACGCGGCCGATCATCTCCGCCAGTTGGCGGTTGAGGCGGAACATCAGGTTTACCCCCAGGCAGTAGTTCGAGGCGTAGAACAGCGCCCCGCCCTTCTCGCGGCACAGTTCCTGGAGCTCCGGCAGACGATCCGTCCAGCCCGTCGTGCCGCTCACCACGGGGGTGGCGTTCTCGATGCAGGTGCGGATATTGCCGTAGGCGGTCGTGGGCATGGTGAATTCCAGCGCCACGTCCGCCTGTGCGAGGTTGGCGGCGTTCAGGTCGGACGCGTTGTCCGTGTCGATCACGAGCGCTACGCTGTGGCCGCGTTCGAGGAGTATCTTCTCGATCTCGCGCCCCATCTTGCCGTAACCTATGATAGCTGCTTTCATATTTTTCCGGATTATAAAGTCGTGCAAATCCCGTACGGGGGCTGCGGAGCCGGGCGCAGGTGCAGACTTTGCCTGCACGCTGCCGGGGCCGCCTGCCTAAGCGGGAATTTATTGTTCGCAAAGATAATACAAGCTGCGCCGACTGCCAAATTTATTTGGCGGTTGTGGCCGTGCGGTTTATTTTTCGGGGGAATCGGCGCCCGCACGGCATACCTCCGCCCTGCTTCTCCTCCGTCCTTCCCGTCGATTTTGGCACGAAAATGCGAAATACTTCTTTATTTGAGAAATAATTGTTAACTTTCTGCTGCTTTCAGCTTTTAATGTGAAATAGAAACAAGTCGAAATATTTTTATATTGTAAGGGATATGAAAAACGAATCAAAGAAAACACGCACCGAATGCGACCTGCTCGGTTGCGTAGAAGTGCCGGACAACGTATTGTACGGCGTGCAGACCATGCGCGGACTGGAGAATTTCGCCATCAGCAAATTTCGCCTGTGCGAATACCCGCGTTTCATCGAGGGGCTGGCCATCGTCAAACTGGGTGCCGCCATCGCCAACCACGCGATGGGGCTTCTCTCCGACGAACTTTTCGGAGCCATATCGCAGGCCTGCCGCGAAATCATGGCGGGCAGGTTCCACGAGTTTTTCCCCGTGGATATGATTCAGGGCGGCGCGGGCACCACGACCAACATGAACGCCAACGAGGTCATCGCCAACCGTGCGCTGGAGATCATGGGGCACGCGCGCGGCGAATATCAGTACTGCTCGCCCAACGACCACGTCAACTGTTCGCAGTCGACCAACGACGCCTACCCTTCGGCCATCCACCTCGGGCTCTACGCCACGCACCTCGAACTGCGCCGGCACCTCGAAGCGCTGATCGCAGCCTTTGCCCGCAAGGGCGACGAGTTCGCCCGCGTGCTCAAGATGGGGCGCACGCAGTTGCAGGACGCCGTACCCATGACCCTCGGGCAGACGTTCCACGGTTTTGCGAGCGTCCTGCGGGGCGAGGTCGACAACCTCGACCACGCGGCACAGGAGTTCCTGTCGATCAACATGGGCGCCACGGCCATCGGCACGGGCATCTGCGCCGAGCCGGGCTATGCCGAGCGCTGTACGGCGGCCATCCGGGAGATCACCGGCTGGGACGTGACGCTGGCCGAAGACCTCGTCGGGGCGACGTCCGACACGGTCTGCATGGTCGGCTACTCCTCGGCGATGAAGCGCATCGCGTCGAAGATGAACAAGATCTGCAACGACCTGCGGCTGCTGTCGTCGGGGCCCCGCTGCGGGCTGGGCGAGTTCAACCTCCCGGCACGCCAGCCCGGTTCGTCGATCATGCCCGGCAAGGTCAACCCCGTGATTCCCGAGGTGATGAACCAGATCGCCTTCAAGGTCATCGGCAACGAGTTGTGCGTGACGATGGCCGACGAGGCGGCGCAGATGGAGCTCAACGCCATGGAGCCGGTGATGGCGCAGTGCTGTTTCGAGTCGGCCGAACTGCTGATCAACGGCTTCGACACGCTGCGCATCCGCTGCGTTGACGGCATTACGGCCAACGAGGAGAAGTGCCTGCAATATGTCCGTAACAGCATCGGCGTGGTGACGGCGCTCAACCCGATCATCGGCTACAAGAACTCCACGAAGATCGCCAAGGAGGCGCTGGAAACCGGGCGCGGCGTCTACGAGCTGGTGCTCGAACACGGCATCCTGAACCGCGACGAACTGGACGAGGTGCTCCGCCCCGAGAATATGATCCATCCCGTAAAACTGGACATAAAACCGCGGCGCTAACCGATTTTTTTGTATTTTTGCGCAAACCACTCCGATCGCGATGCGCTATTTTCTGGAACTCAGGTACAACGGGGCCGCCTATTGCGGCTGGCAGCGGCAGCCCGACATGCCGTCGGTGCAGCAGACGCTCGAGCGGGCGCTCGCTACCCTGTTGCGCGAGAAAATCGAGGTGACAGGGGCGGGGCGTACCGATACGGGTGTCAACGCCTCCTATTATGTGGCGCATTTCGATTGTGCGGCGCCCGTGCCCGATCCGGCGCAGACGGTCTACAAACTGAATTTCCTGCTGCCGGGGGACATTGCCGTGGGAAGCATGACGCCCGTGGACGACGGTGCGCACGCCCGTTTCGCAGCGCGCGAGCGCGAATACCGCTACTACATCGAGCCGCGCAAGAACCCCTTTACGCGGGGCACGACGTGGCAGTATTACGTGCCGCTGGATGTCGGGCGGATGAACGAGGCGGCGGCCTGGCTGCTGTGCTACGACGATTTTACGTCGTTCGCCAAGCTCAATTCGAACAACAAGACCAACATCTGCCGCGTCATGCACGCGTCATGGACGGCCGACGGGCAGGGCGTGCTCTGCTTTACGATCCGTGCCGACCGTTTCCTGCGCAACATGGTGCGGTCGCTGGTCGGGACGCTGGTCGACGTGGGGCGCGGGCGCTATACCCCGCAGCAGTTCCGCGAGATCGTTGAAAGCCGCGACCTGTCGCGCTCGAGTGGCGGCGCCCCTGCGCAGGGGCTTTTCCTGAGCGATGTGGTCTATCCGGCGGACGTGTTTGAACGTAAGGTATTTTACTGATTTTAATAAATAAATATTATCGACTATGATTGGGACTATTATTTGGCTTATCGGTGTCTTCTGCGCAATATGGTGCGTGATGGACATCTTCAAGAAAAACATTTCGACCGCGGGCAAGGTGATCGCTTCGATCGTGGTGCTGCTCACCAGCTGGCTGGGTTTTGCGGTGTATTACTTCTACGCCAAAGACCACTTGCAGGAGTGGTTCAGGTAAAAAACTGAAAGGATTCGAAATGAGGGAGGTTCCGCCAGGAAACCTCCCTCGTTTTTTTGATATTGGGAATTAAATAGCTATATTTGGAAGCCAATTCCAACTTGTATGAAAAAATCCCTGTGGACGCTGTTGGCTGTCGGATGGATGGCCGCTTCTTCCGCGACACCTCCGGCGCATCTCGTAGATTCGCTGAAATCTGCTTGCCAATCGGAGCCGGATGCCCGCAAACGGGTCGATATCCTGCTGACCCTGAAAGACCTGAACGACTCGTCGGAAGACGAATTGTATTACAGCCGCAAACTTCGGAAGACGAATTGTATTACAGCCGCAAACTGTTCGACGAGGCCGCCGCCGTCGGGGACGGATTTGCCGTCGGGGCGTCGCTGGGGTCGCTCGCTTCGTATTACATCTCTTCGCCCGGTGCCGGGGATTCGCTCGCCCGGGTGCTGGCGCAGGCGGAGCCGCTGATGCAGGGCAGCGGCATGGAGGGGCTCGGGGCTTATTACCGCATGGTGGAGCTGGCACGCAGGATACAGGTTGCCGGGGCGGAGGAGTCCGCGCGGCTGTGCCGTGAATACATCGACTCGGTACGGACATTGCCCCCGGGCGATGTATACGAAGAGGCGTCGCGGCTCTTCCTGAAAGGCATAGCCGCCTTCAGGCTGGTCTCGGCCGAAGGAAACCTGCAGATGGAGCGCGGCCTGCCTTTCTGGAACGACGAACTCGCCCTGCTGGGGCGGATGTGTCCCACGGCACGCCGGAATTTCCATGCCAACCTGATCACCTGCCTGATCGCGGCTTACAGCAGTTTGGAAGACCAAAGCGGGCTGGTACATGCGGCCGACGGTTACCTTGCGATGCTCGACGAGTATTACCGCGATCCGGAGATCGTACGGCGCAGACCCTATATTTCCAAGGAGATGTCCTACTTGGTCTGTTACTATTCGATGTGCACCTCGCCGCTGCTCGACGAGCGCAACTTGCAGGCGTATTACGAGCGTTACCGCCGTTTCGCGGACTCCGCGGCGGCGGATGCGGGCAACCTGCTGACCAACAGGCAGGGATTCTATACGATCAGCGCAGAGTATTACAACCGCCGGGGCGATTACCCCAGGGCGCTGGCTTACCTCGATTCGCTGACGGTGCAGTTGCGTCCGGGCGGTGTCACGTCGCAGTTGGTGGCGATATCCGCTAACAAGGCCAAGATCCTCGAACGCATGGGACGCTACAAGGAGGCGTGCGGGGTTTATAACGAAGTGGTCGGCCTGCGCGACTCGCTCTCGTCGCACAGGTATGCCGAGAAGGTGGGCGAACTGGAAGTGCAGTACGGACTGGACAAGGCCGAGCGTGATAAAGCGTTGCTACTGGCGCAGAAACGGCAGAACTCGCTCTACTTCGCCCTGACGATCCTGCTGCTGGCCGTCATCGCCGTTGTCTACCTGTGGCGGAACCTGCTGCGCATCAAGCACCTGCAGCACAACCTGTCGGTCGAATCGCAGCGCGCGCAGGAGAGCGAGCGGCTCAAGCGGGATTTCATGGGTTCGATGAGCCACGAAATACGCACGCCGCTCAATGCCATAAGCGGCTTTGCCGAGCTGATTGCCGGGGAGGACCTCACGGAGGAAGAGCGCCGGGAGTTCGTACAGATCATCCGCGACAATACGCAGCTCTTCACTTCGCTCATCAACGATATGCTCGAAGTGTCGCAGCTGGATAATACGAGTGCCGAACTGCCCCGGAAGCTGCTCGACATCAGCAAGATCATCCGTGCCGAAATGGAACACCTGCCCGTAAAGGAGGGCGTGGAATACCGGCTGAAGCTCGCGGCCCCGGAGATCGTATTCCCGTTGCACCGGAGTTATGTGTCGCTGCTCGTACGCGAGTTGCTGAAGAATGCCGTCAAATTCACCGAACAGGGATCCGTGACGGTCAAATGCGGCCTGACGGGATCCGATACGCTGACCTTGTCGGTCACCGACACGGGCTGCGGCGTGGAACCCGGGCTGGCGGAAAAGATTTTCGATCGCTTCTACAAGGGCGATCCCTTTGCGCAGGGGCTGGGATTGGGCTTGAGCCTCTGCCGGCTGATCGTGGAGAAATTGGGCGGTACGATCGCCCTCGACACCTCCTATACCGGGGGTGCACGGTTCGTGGTGACGCTCCGGGATGCCTGACCTGCGGTTCCCGGAACGGGTTTCTGACGTCGTACGGCGTTTGTGAACCTGCAGCCGGATCGGTGTGTCGCCCTGTGGAAATACCGTTATAACAAAACGCCCCTCGTTACCAGAGGGGCGTTTAGTCTGCCAGGCGGGTTAGAGGTGTATCGCCTCCCCCAATGCCGCTTCGGCGGCCTCCATGACCCCTTCATTCATCGTGGGGTGTGCATGTATCGTGCGGGCGATCCGGTGTGCCGTGGCACCCAGCATCCGAGCCAGCGTCGGCTCGGCGATCATCTCGGTGACGTTCTGTCCGACCATGTGCGCCCCCAGCAGGGTGTCGTCCTCGCCGAAGAGGAGTTTCACGAAGCCGTCGCGGGCGCCCGCGGCGGTGGCCCTCACCGCAGCAACGCCCTACCTTATAGGCGACACCCCGCTCCTGCGCCTGCTGCTCGGTCATGCCGACCGAAGCCACCTCGGGCGAGGTGAATACGCACGACGGGATGGCCGAATAATCCACCGGTGCGGGATCCAGCCCGCAGATGGCCTCTACGCAGCAGATACCCTCGGCCGAGGCCACGTGCGCCAGCGCCGGGCCGCCCACGATGTCGCCGATGGCGTATACGCCCGGAACATTGGTGCGGTAGAACCGGTCGACGAGCACTTTGTCGCGCTCCACGGCGATGCCCAGCTCTTCGAGGCCGATCCCCTCGATGTTGGACTTGATCCCCACGGCCGAGAGCACGATGTCCGCCGTCAGGGTTTCGGGGCCCTTTTTGCCCTCGGTCTCGACCTCGCAGCGCCCTTCGGCGTTGACCCTGACCGATTTCACGGTCGTCGAGGTCATCACCGCCGCCCGCAGTTTGCGGAATGCGCGCTCCATCGCCTTCGACACCTCCTCGTCCTCGAGCGGCATCATGCGGGGCATGTACTCCACCACGGTGACCTTCACGCCCAGCGCGGCGTAGAACCACGCGAACTCGCTGCCGATGGCGCCCGAGCCTACGACGACCATCGTTTCGGGCAGCCGGGTGAGCGTCAGCGCCTGGCGCGACGAAATCACGTGCCGGCCGTCGATGGGCATGAACGCCATTTCGCGCGGGCGCGCCCCCGTGGCGAGGATGATATGGTCGGCTTCGTAGTGCGTGCCGTCGACCTCGAGCCTGCCTGCCGCCGTCAGGCGCCCGAAGCCCTGTATGAGGTCTATGTTGTTTTTCTTCAGCAGGAAGGCAACGCCCTTGGACGATCTTTTCCGGGTCGGGGCACACCTCGCCCGCGAGGGTGAGCCCGTAATGCTCCGCCGATTTGCAATAGGTGTAGACCTGTGCGCTTTTCAGCAGCGCCTTGGTCGGGATGCAGCCCCAGTTGAGGCATACGCCGCCCGCCTCGGCACGCTCCACGAGTGCGACCTTCCGTCCCAGCTGCGAAGCCCGGATTGCGGCCACATAGCCGCCCGGGCCGCTTCCCACGACGATGATATCGTATTTCATAGCTCTATTTTATCACTTTGAGTATTTCTCCGTTGTCTTTGGCCACGGCACGTTTCCACTTCTCGCCGTAACCCGGGAACTGGATCTTGTCGGGGATCTGTTTGCCGTTGCCGTTGTCCACGAAATGCGCCGGGCCGCCCTTGCCGTCGAGGTATTCCAGCACGCCCGCATGTTCGCTTTTCACGTTGCCGTCCATGTATTTCACCAGCAGGTACTTGTCGAGCTTCGACCAGCGGTCGAACAACTGCTGCGCCGTGGCGATGCTGAACTCCGAGAGGAATTTGCCGCGGGCCTTGGGCGAGAGCGTCATCGCCTCGGCATCGACGTCGCGCACCAGGCGGAGCGCCTCGTTTTCCCATTTGTCCACGACCTTGCGGATGTCGCCCGCGATCATGTCGTAACGCATGTAGGCGAAGTTCGAAACGCGGTTGAAGAGCCAGAACGCCGACGTCGGCGAATATTCGAGCATCGAACCGTTGCCTTCGCTCAGGCACTCGGGGACGCCCTGCGTGCAGCAGTAGATGGGCGTCAGGCACGACGTGGCCGCATCGTCCACGCCGAACCAGAGGATGCCCATGTTGTCGGGCACGTCGGGGCGTGCCTGTGCCACGAACCAGAAGCCGGTCTGCTGCGTGGCCGTCGCACGTTCGTTGCAGTATTCCACGCCGTCGACCTCGAAATACATCGGCCGCCAGCGGTAGGGGCAGGCGCTGCCCCCGGCGCCTATGTCGGTGGTCATGTCCATCGGCGTGCCTTCGTAGTGGTCGCGCATGCAGTCGAAGACCACCTTGGGCGACACCTTCGTGCGGGGTTTCACCCACAGGGGCATGCGGTTTTCGGCATTGTGCCCCATCGCATAGTCCACGTATTTGTCCATTCCGTCGGCCACCGTGCGGAAGAATGCCCACACGCGGGCCTCGCAGCCTCGCAGCGCGCCGAAATCGGCCGGGGCGTAGGCTTCGCAGAAACTGAAATCCTCGTCCGTGCCGTCGTAGTAACCCATCTCGCGGGCGAACGCCACCACGTCGGGCGAATAGAGGCAGTTCTCGGGGTCGTCCTTCGGGAAGGTCGTGATACGCGCCTGGTTGGCGTGCGCCGAGACATAGCCGTCGGGGATGCGGCGGGCTACCCATACGATGCCCTTGCGGGCGTTGCCGCCCTTGCCGTCGTCCTTGTAGCCCTTGCCGATCAGCTCCATGATCCACGCCTCTTCGGGGTCGACGATCGAGAACGACTCGCCGCTCGAGGCATATCCGTAGGTGTTCGCCAGCTCGGCGATCGTGAGGATCGCCTCGCGGGCGGTCTTGGCGCGCTGGAGCGTGATGTAGATCAGCGACCCGTAGTCGATCAGCCCTGTCGAGTCCTCCAGTTCCGGGCGGCCTCCGTAGGTCGTTTCGCCGATGATGAGCGAATGCTCGTTCATGTTGCCGACGGTCGAATAGGTTTCGCCCGCCTGCGGGATGTCCGTCAGGTAGCGTCCCGTGTCCCACTCGTAGACGGGCAGCATGGCCCCGGCCCTGAATTTCCCGCCGGGGGTGTGGTACAGGGCGCCGTAGAGCGCGTGCGAATCGGCGGCATAGGAGACCATGGCCGAGCCGTCGGTCGATGCCCCTTTGGTTACGATGAAATTGGTACAGGCTGCGGCTGCGCCATAGGCGAAGAGGGCTGCCGCCGCGAGGCAATACTGGAGTTTTCTCATAGGTTTTCCGGTTTTGATCCCAAATGTACGAAACAAATCCTAAACGGCAAAACGCAGCGGGTACGATATGTCGCATTTTATTTGGATATTAGGGCTTTATGTCGTATCTTTACGACGTATGCAAGCGCATTGCATTCCGGCGGATACCCCCCCCCGGTGCGGAGGTATGTAATTGTTATATAGTAGGTTATATGAAGAAACTATTGTTTTTATCCTTTTTCGGGCTTTTCCTGCTGGCATGTACCACGGACGAGGGCGATGGTGCGCCGTTCGTCACCGACGTGGTGATGCCCCCGTCATCGCAGCTATTCGCGCCCGGCGACGAGGTGACCGTTGCGGCGCGCGGCTTCGAGGCCGACGACGACATCATGCTGCGGATCGCGTGGCCCCTGTCGCAGGCGGCTCTCCCGGAAGGATATGCCGACGGTGTCTGGGCCGTCGTGACGGAACGTACCGAATCGGACATCACGTTCCTGGCCCCCGGAGGCTACCCCGCCTCTACGACCGAGGTGAAGCTCTTCCGCCGCGGCAAGGCCATGACGCTGGGTAAAATATCCGTATCCGACGGCCGCCCGCCCGAGGAGCCGTCGCTCTACGGCATCACCCAGTACGATTGCGACGAAACCGGGATCGACCGGATCGACCTGACGACGGGCGACCTAACCCGCATTGAGACCTTGGGCGTTTTGCGCCGCATGCACTGCGTGGTGAATACCCCCGGTTCGAACCGTATCTACGGCCTCGCGCCCGGCGGAAATATCGGCGCTGCGGCGTTCTACGACCTCACGATGCGTTATTTCCGGGATTCGGGCTACGACAATGTCGTCGTCGCGGGCACCCTCTCCGATTTCGCCGCCTTCCTGCGCCATGAGGCCGGCCGGCTCGTCCTCATGGAGTTGAATATGACCCGTACCAACGTCGCACCTGTGCCCCCGTCGTGGATGCTGCCTTCGGACATTGCGCCCGAGATGCTGGGCGAAAATCCTTTCGTGACCGTCTACGGCGGTTACCTCCTGCTCGCGGCACACACTGCCCCGGATAGTTATACGCCGCTGGTGCTTACCGGCCGCAGCGGCGAGGGATACGCCGTAAAAACGGGCGATGCCGAACAGGCCGATGCGATGGTGCCGTTCGGAGTGCTGGACAAAGGGCAGGACGGCGAGACCTATTACGCCGTCGGCGGCTATGCCGTGGCGAAGGGCGGTGTGACCGAACTGCGTCTGTATAACCCCGTGTCGATGGAGTTCGACAGGACGCTGGCGGCGGTGCAGGGCACCGTCCGCTCGATCGCCGTCCGCCATGACGGCGGGAAGACCGAGGAGCTGTTCATGCTCTGCGACACCGGCGACGGCGGCAACCGGATCCGGGTCTACGACATGGAGTCCGGCTCGGAGCGGGTCTTGGACGGAGCCGTCCCCTGCTCCGAAATCGTACTGGCCCGATAGCATGTCCGGGATTCCGGACGGATAAAAACGGTATGCAGGCCCGGATTTTTTCCGGGCTTGTTTCGTCTTGTACGAATTTTGCGTATTTTTACACACCAAAACCGAATAGATTATGTCGATAGCATACCAATTGTCCTTCGTGCGCGGCACCCTGCCCGAGTATGTCACGCTGGTCGCCGTGTCGAAGACCCACCCCGCCGGGGCGATCCGCGAGGCCTACGATGCCGGGCACCGCATTTTCGGCGAGAGCCGTCCGCAGGAGCTGCGTGAAAAATACGACGTGCTGCCCAAGGATATCGAGTGGCACATGATCGGCCACCTGCAGACCAACAAGGTGAAGTATATCGCCCCGTTCGTGTCGCTGATCCATTCGGTCGACAGTGCGCGGCTGGCCGAAACCATCCAGCGCGAAGCCGCCAAATGCGGCCGCACGATCGAGATACTGCTCGAAATCCGCGTCGCCGACGAGGAGAGCAAATCGGGCTGGGAGCTGGATGACCTGATGCAGTACCTCCGCACGGCGCCTTTCGCGCAGATGCCGAACATCTGCGTACGCGGCGTGATGGGCATTGCGACCAATACCGACGACTGGGAGGTGATACGCCGCGACTTCAGGGAGCTGAAGCGCTGTTTCGACCTGTTGCAGCCCAATTTCGGGGCGCGGTTCAACATCCTGTCGATGGGCATGTCGCACGACTACCCCATCGCCGTCGAGTGCGGCTCGACGATGGTGCGTGTCGGGTCGCTGATATTCGGGGAGAGGGATTATTCCAAACAATGATGATATGAAGGTAGGATTTATCGGATTCGGAAACATGGCGCAGGCCCTGGCCGCAGGGCTTGCCGCATCGGGGGCTTTGCAGCCCGGGCAGATCGGCGCATGCGCCCGCGACCGGGCGAAGCTGCACCGTAATACGGAACCCCACGGGTTCCTCGCTTTCGACGATGCCGCAGGAGTCGCGGGGTTCGCCGACGTGGTGGTCGTGGCGGTGAAACCGTACCAGGTCGAAGCTGTGCTGGCCCCCGTCAAAGGGATGCTGGCGGGCAAGGTCGTCGTTTCGGTAGCCGCCGGGATGACGTTCGACCGCTACGAGGAGATCCTCGCGCCCGGGACGCATCACCTCAGCACGATTCCCAATACGCCCGTGGCAGTCTGCGAGGGTATCGTCGTCTGCGAACGCCGCCATTCGCTGTCCGAAGCCGAGTGGCAGTCGGTGCAGGCGTTGCTGTCGCATGTGGGGCTCGTGGTGACGGTGGATACCGCCCAGCTCGGCATTGCGGGGACGGTCTGCGGTTGCGGCCCGGCCTTCGTGGCGATGTTCATCGAGGCGCTGGCCGACGCTGCCGTCAAGCACGGCATCGTGCGTGCCGATGCCTACCGCATGGCCAGCCAGATGGTCGTCGGTACGGGAAAGCTGCAACTCGCCACGGGGCAGCATCCCGCCGTGATGAAGGATGCCGTCTGTTCGCCCGGCGGTACGACCATCGTCGGTGTGGGGGAGCTGGAGCGCAAGCGTTTCCGGGGAGCCGTGATCGACGCCATCGACGCCATCCAGGATAAGAAATAGGTTCGCCCGGGCGCTGCTTGTTACCCGAATTTGGTTGTCGCCCGGGAACATGCCGTTTTCCGGAGGCTTCCTGTCGCATAAACGGCACCAAACCGTTTTACCGGAATTCCGCATTGCTCTCCTCAGGGACGAGTAAAAAAGGCCGGGGCCCCAAAGCCCCGGCCTTTTTCGTCTATGTGTGGGAGCAGCCGTGCCGGTGCCGTATCCCATCGGCACTTCGCTGCCTACCGCACCCGCAGCGAGCGTCCGATGCGCAGCGTCGTGGTCGACTTGATGCCGTTCAGTCGGCAGATGTTTGTCACGGTCGTACCGTACTTGCGGGCGATGGCGCCCAGCGTGTCGCCCGACTTGATGCGGTGGTACTTCATGGCTGCCTTTTCGGCCGCCTCCTTCTTGTCCTGCTCTTCGTTGGCGATCTCGTCGTCGAAGTCCTGCCCGGCGTTCGAATAGATGCTGAAGAACGATTTTTTCAGCCGGAAGGGCTCGCTCGGGGTCGAACGACTGCCCGTAATAGCGGGTCTCGAAATGCAGGTGCGGCCCCGTGCTGCGCCCCGTCGAGCCGCCCAGGCCGATGATCTGCCCGGCCTCGACCCACTGGTTGGGTTCGACCATGCGCTCCGAAAGGTGCCCGTAGTAGGTCTCCAGCCCGTTGTCGTGGCGGATGATGACCAGGTTGCCGTAGCCGCCCTTGTTATATTCCGAAATACGCACGCGGCCGCAGAACGTGGCGTAGACCGGGTCGCCCGCCTTGAGCGGCAGGGCGGCGCCCTGATGGGGGCGCCGCGACGCCCTGATGCTGGCGCCGCCGCCGCGGGCCGTATTTGCCACGCGGGTGCACCGAACCCTGGTAGGGGCAGTGGTAGCTCGTGACCGAGTCCACCAGGTCGATGACCACCGATTTGGGCATCGACGACATGTCCACCTCCTTGTAGGGGAAGAGCGTTGTCGTATCCCAGTATTTCTCGAAGATGGTGCTGTCCTTGGCTATCTCGCGGTTGCGGACGTATTTCCACGTGTTGTTGCTGTAAAGCACCACCTGTATGGCGTCGTTGCCCGAATCGAGCGTGTCGATGGCCACCACGTCGTTGGTGTCGAAAATCGACTCGATCTGCTTGGGCTGGAGCCGCAGGCGCATTGCGACGATGGAGTCTATGGTCGCAGCCTCCCTGGGCGAGAGGGATGCGATGTGCAGCGAATCGGTTTTGCGTTCGGCCTGCGGCGCTGCGGCCGATGCCGAGAGTGCCGCAATGGCGGCCATATAGGTGAGGCAGTATTTTTTCATCTGTATTTTATTGTTGTCGGATAAATTCTTCGGCAGCTTCCAGCGCCTTGTAAAATTCCTCGCCGAAACGGCGCACGATCGGTTCGCGCAACGCCTTGTAGACCGGGATTCCCAGCCTGCGGCCGCATTCGCGCGCCGGGGCGCAGACCGACCAGCGGTGGTAGTTGAGCCCTGCCGTGCCGTTCGAAAACCGCACGACGCGGATCGGATAGAGGTGGCATGAGATCGGTTTGCGGAAGGCGGTCTTGCCCTCCAGCCACGCCTTTTCGATGGCGCAGAGCGTGATGCCGTTCTCCGAGTAGGTGTAGGCGCATTCCGCGTCGCCGACCAGCGGCGTGGTCAGGTCGCCGTCTTCGTCGATGACCATGAAGCCCTGCCGCTCGACGGCCTCGATGCCCTCGGGCGTCATATAGGGCTTGTAGGCCGCATATTCGCGTTCGAGTATGCCGACCTCCTCCGCTTCGAGCGGCGCCCCGGCATTCCCCTCGACGCAGCAGATACCCTTGCACTGCGCGATGTCGCAGGCGAAACATTCGCGCAGCAGGTCTGCGCTCACGATTTTGTCGTCGATTTCGATCATTTGCGGCAGGTGTCGGCGATAATCAGGTCGAACATCTCCCCCAGCGACATGCCCATGGCCCGTGCTTGCTTGGGGACGATGCTCCCGGCGCTCATGCCGGGGATGGAGTTGATCTCGATCAGGTAGGGTTTGCCTTCGGGCGTGACGATGAAATCGACGCGTACGACACCCGAGCAGCGGCATGCCCTGTAAGCGATGCGGGTCATGCGGTGCAGTTCTTCCGCAATTTCCGGGGCGATGTCGGCGGGGGTTATCTCGTCCGAATAGCCTTCGGTGTATTTGGCCTGGTAGTCGAAGAAATCCTTTTTCGATACGATCTCCGTGATCGGGAACAGGTATTCCCTGCCTCCGGCCACCATCATGCCGCAGCCCATTTCACGGCCCGCGATGCACTCTTCGATCAGCACCTCGTCGCTTTGGGCGAAGGCCGCCTCGATGGCGGGCAGCACCTCGTCGCGCGTATGGACTTTCGTCACGCCGAACGAGCTGCCGCTGGCGTTGGGCTTGATGAAGAGCGGCAGTCCGAACTCCGCGACCACCCTGTCCGGGTCGGCCGTTTCGCCCTTGCGGAGGAAAATCTCGCGGGCGAGGTTGATACCCTGCCCCGCTACGGTGCGCTTGGTGGTGATCTTGTCGAAAGTGATGACCGACGAGGTCATCGAGCACGACGAATAAGGGACGCCCATCATGTCGAGGTAGCCTTGCAGTTTGCCGTCCTCGCCGGGCGTGCCGTGGATGATGATCAGGGCGTAGTCGAACGCTTTGCGCTCGTCTTCCACCGTGAGCGAAAAATCGTTCTTGTCGACCTGCCACTCGCGTCCGTCGGGGGCTGTGTAGTGCCAGTCGCGGTGGTGGAGGTCGATGACCGTGATGTCGTATTTCGTGTGGTCGAGCGCCGCCTCGATCTGTGCGGCGCTCTGGAGCGCGATCCCCCGTTCGGGCGAATCGCCGCCCGCCATGAGGGCAATCTTCAGGCGTGTCATTGTCAGGGGTTGTATATGTCTTTATATCTGAATTCCAGTATTTCCTGTACCATTTGTGCATACTGCCGCGCCTCGGCGTGGCTGTCGTCTGCTTGCAGTACGCGGTTGAAGTCGTTGAGGGCTGCACCCCACTCGTTGAGGCGGTAGTGGAGCTTGCCCCGTTCCATGTAGAGCGCCGTGTTTTCCGGATCGGCGGCGATCTGTGCCGTCAGGGCCGATTTGCGGGCTGTCGGGTTCCACAGCCCCTTGCGGCGGATGTGGTCGGCGACGCCCTTGTCGAGCATCTGCGAGACATCCTCGCCCCGCCCGATGCGCCCGCGGATTTGGGTCGCGGAAAAATCCTGCAGCGGGGCGTCTTCCAGCACCGTGATGCGGCCGGGGAACCTGTCCACCCTTTCGCCGCGGCGGGGATAGACGTATACCGGGTATTCGAGGATGCGGTCGTACTCTTTCCAGCCGTCGAGCCGTTCTATCTGGTCGGCGCCCATGAGGATCGAGAACTCCATATCCGCGCCGTGGTTCTCGGCCAGGTAGCGCAGCGTGTCGATCGTATACGACGGCTTGGGCAGCAGAAATTCGACGACCGAGGGTTTTATCCGGTCGGGATAGCGCGACGCCGCGCAGGCCGCCTCGGCCATTTCGAACCGATCCATCTCGGGGGCCAGCTCTTCGGCCTGTTTATAGGGGCTCTGGGGCGAAACGACGAGCACCAGCTCGTCGCACAGTCCTTTTTCCACGGCGTATTCCGCCAGGGCGATGTGCCCTTTATGGATGGGGTTGAACGACCCGAAATAGAGCATGACGCGTTTCATGGCTGCCGTGCGATGAATTGGTCGATGATCGCAGTCGTTTCGCGGATCGCCTCGTCGAGCGAGTCGTTTACGACGATGTGGTCGAATTCGGGGGCTTTCGTCAGTTCGAATTCGGCCTTCGCCACACGGCGGTCTATCACTTCCGGGGCGTCCGTGCCGCGGCATACGAGCCTGCGGCGCAGCTCCCCGATCGAGGGCGGCATGACGAATATCGAGCAGGCGTCGTCGCCGAAGATGCGTTTGAGGTTGATCCCCCCGATGACGTCCACGTCGAAGACGATGATGTTGCCCTTGGCCCAGATGCGTTCCACCTCCGAGCGCAGCGTGCCGTAGCAAGTGCCCTGGTAGACCTCTTCCCACTCCACGAAACGGTTTTCCGCGACGGCGCGCATGAACTCTTCGTGCGTCATGAAGTGGTAGTCGCAACCGTGGCGCTCGCAGCCGCGGGGTGCGCGGCTGGTCGCCGATACCGAAAATTCGAACTGCGGGAACCGTTTCAGCAATTCGCGTACGATGGTCGTCTTCCCGGAACCGCTCGGCGCGGAGAATATGATAACCTTGCCCATTATAATATGTTCAGTACCTGTTCTTTGATCTTCTCCAGCTCGTCCTTCATCTTAACTACGAGTATCTGGATGTTCGATTCGTTGGCCTTCGAGCCCATCGTGTTGATTTCGCGGCCCATCTCCTGTGCGATGAAGCCCAGTTTGCGGCCTGCGCCCTCCTCTTGGGCGGCCACCTCGCGGAAATACCTGCAGTGGTTGGCCAGGCGTACCTTCTCTTCGGTGATATCGAGTTTTTCGAGGTAGAAGATCATCTCCTGCTCCAGCCGGTTGCGGTCGACGTCTATCTGCAGCTTTTCGAGGTTTTCCAGCAGGCGGGCCCTGACCGTCTCCGTGCGGGCCTTTTCGAAAGGCACGACCTCCTGTTTGTAGCCTTCGATCTTGTCCACGCGGCCCAGCAGGTCGGCGATCAGGATCGCGCCTTCCTGCAGGCGGAACGCGTCGAGCTGCGCCACGGCGGCTTCGGTGGCGGCGACCAGCGCCGCGTGTTCTTCGTCGGAGATGCTCTCCGCTTCGGTCGATACGACCTCCGGCAGGCGCATGATGGCCTGCAGGGCAGCGCTGTCCCATCCGATCCCCGCATAGTTGAGTTGGGCGTTTCGCGCCGCGTCGCGCAGTTGCCCGGCATAGGCGGCGAATACCTCTTTATTAATACGCGCCGGGGTCTCCACGGTCTGCGATTCGACGGTCACGAAGACATCGACCTTGCCGCGCAGTACCGTACGGGTGATGATATTGCGGATTTCGTATTCCGACTGGCGGTAAACGGCCGGAAGCCGCAGCCCGAGGTCGAGCTGTTTGGAGTTGAGCGAGCGGATTTCGACCGTGATCTTCTTATTTTGCAGCGTGGCTTCGCCCTTGCCGAAGCCCGTCATGGATTTTACCATTTGCGGAGGATGTTAAGTTTGGGCAAAAGTAATAAAAACAATTCAAAATGCCGAGCGTTCGGGACGCCGAGTGAAATTTCTTTGAACAAGTTTTGCACAACTGTTGTATTCTCCGGAATATTTTATTTATATTTGTGTTAGTAAACTAACAGGCTGGAGTCCGAAACACTAAATTCACATCCGAATATTATGAAAAAGCACAATTTCAACGCGGGACCCTCGATCCTCGCAGACGAAGTCATCCAGAACGCAGCAAAAGCTATCGTAGATTTCAACGGTTCGGGCCTTTCCCTGCTTTCGATTTCGCACCGGACGAAGGATTTCGAGAACGTGATGGCCGAGGCCGACGCGCTCTTCTGATCGGCGGCGGTGCCAGCACGTTCTTCTACGAAGTGCCCGCCAACTTCCTGGGCAGGAAGGCAGGCTATGTGAATACCGGTGTCTGGGCCAAGAAGGCCATCAAGGAAGCTAAGCGTTACGGCGAGGTCGAGTTGCTCGCTTCGTCCGAAGACCGCAATTTCACCTACATCCCCAAGGGTTTCGCGATCCCGGCCGATCTGGACTATGTGCATATCACCTCCAACAATACGATCTACGGCACCGAGTACCACGAAGACCTCGCTTCGCCCGTGCCCCTGATCGCCGACATGTCGTCGGACATCCTTTCCCGCCCGGTCGACGTTACGAAATACGCCATGATTTACGGCGGTGCGCAGAAGAACCTCGCCCCGGCCGGCGTGGCGTTCGCCATCATCCGCGAGGACATGCTCGACCGTGTCGTGCGCGACCTGCCGACGATGGTTGCGTTCCGCACCCATGTCGAGAACGGCTCGATGTTCAACACGCCCCCCGTATTCCCGATCTACGTGCTCATGGAGACCCTCCGCTGGCTCAAGTCGATCGGCGGCGTACCCGAAATCTACCGCCGCAACAAGGAGAAGGCCGCCCTGCTGTACGACGAGATCGACCGCAACCCGCTGTTCCGCGGTACGGTCGACAAGCAGGATCGCTCGCTGATGAACATCTGCTTCGTGATGGCCGACGGCTACGAGGAACTGGCTCCCGAGTTCATGGAATTCACCAAGGAACGTGGTATCGTGGGCATCAAGGGCCACCGCCTGGTGGGCGGCTTCCGCGCATCGTGCTACAACGCACTTCCGAAGGAAAGCGTCGAGGTGCTCGTAGAGTGCATGCAGGAGTTCGCCGCCAAACACGCGAAATAACGGACGGCCATGGCGCATTTCTTTACGTTCACTCCGAAGAAAAAGGCGGCCACGGACATCGATTTTATTCATCTGATAGAAAGTACAGGTATGAAAATATTAGTTGCGACCGAAAAGCCTTTTGCCAAGGAGGCTGTCGACGGCATCCGCAGGATCGTCGAGGACGCGGGCTATGAACTGGCCCTGCTTGAAAAATATACCGACAAGGCCCAATTGCTGGCCGCCGTGGCCGATGTCGATGCGCTCATTGTCCGCAGCGACAAGGTGACGGCCGAAGTCATCGGGGCGGCGAAGAACCTCAAAATCGTGGTTCGTGCCGGTGCGGGTTACGACAACGTGGATCTCGCGGCCGCCACGGCGCGCGGTATCGTGGTGATGAATACCCCGGGGCAGAACTCCAACGCCGTGGCCGAGCTGGCGCTCGCCATGATGGTCTTCATGTCGCGCAACCGCTTTACGCCCGGTACGGGTTCGGAGATACAGGGCAAGACCCTCGGCATCCACGCCTACGGCAATGTGGGCAAACTCGTGGGGCGCAAGGGTAAGGCGCTGGGCATGAACGTCATCGCCTACGACCCCTTCATCACGGATGCGGCGGTGTTCGAAGCCGACGGTGTGAAGAAGGTGGATTCCCTCGAAGATTTGTACAGGCAGGCCGATTTCCTGTCGCTGCACATCCCGGCTACGGAGCAAACCCGCGGCTCGATCGGCTACGAACTGCTGATGTCGATGCCCAAGGGTGCCACGCTGGTCAACACCGCCCGCAAGGAGGTGATCGACGAACAGGGTGTCGTGCGTGCGCTGACTGAACGCGAAGACCTGAAATACATTACCGACATCGCTGCCGGGAACCAGGCCGAGCTGGACGAGAAATTCGGCAAGCGGGTGTTTGCCACCGCCAAAAAGATGGGGGCCGAGACCGCCGAGGCCAATATCAACGCGGGTCTGGCCGCAGCCACCCAAATCGTCGATTTTTTCAGGAACGGCAATACGCGGTTCCAGGTGAACAAATAGCGGATAACGGTGCGTGAAAGGCGGGAGCGAAGGCTGCGCCCGCCTTTTTCGCTTTAATACATTAATTCATATGGTGAAAATCAAACCTTTTTGCGGGATACGTCCCCCGAAACAGTATGCGTCCGAAGTGGCGTCGCGCCCCTATGACGTGTTGAATTCCGCCGAGGCCAAGGCCGAGGCCACCGAACGCTCGTTGCTGCACATCATCAAGCCCGAAATAGATTTCGAGCCTATTGCCGACGAACATTCGCAGGAGGTTTACGACAAGGCGGTCGAGAATTTCCGTGCATGGCGTGAGAAGGGCTGGCTCGAACAGGATCCCGGGGAGTATTATTACATCTATGCGCAGACGATGGACGGCCGCACGCAATACGGACTGACCATGTGCTGCCATTACGAGGACTACCTCTCGGGGGCGATCAAGAAACACGAACTGACGCGTCCCGACAAGGAGGAAGACCGCATGATCCACGTCCGCAACCAGCAGGCCAATATCGAACCGGTGTTCTTCGCCTATCCCGACAACGCCGAGATCGACGCCATCGTGGCCGACGTGGTGAAGAACAACGACCCGGAATACGATTTCACGGCTGCCGACGGCTTCGGCCATAAGTTGTGGGTTATCCGCGACAAGAAGACCAACGACCGTATCACGGAGATTTTCGCGGGCATCCCGGCGCTCTATGTCGCCGACGGGCATCACCGCACAGCCGCCGCGGCGCGCGTGGGACAGGAGTGCCAGGCAAAGAACCCCGGCCATACGGGCAACGAGGAGTATTGCTATTTCCTCGCCGTGACTTTCCCCGCGGGGCAGCTTCGGATCATCGACTACAACCGCGTCGTGAAAGACCTGAACGGCCTGACGCCGGAGCAGTTGCTCGAAAAGCTCGCCGAAAGTTTCACGGTCGAGGACAAGGGCACGGAGGAGTACCGTCCGACCGAACTGCATAATTTCTCGATGTATCTCGGCGGGCACTGGTACAGCCTGACGGCCAAGCCCGGGACATACGACGACAACGACCCGATCGGTGTGTTGGACGTGACGGTGCTGTCGAACCTCGTGCTGGATAAAATACTGGACATCAAAGATCTGCGCACGTCGAAGCGGATCGACTTCGTGGGCGGAATCCGCGGCCTGGGCGAGCTCAAACGCCGTGTCGACAGCGGCGAGATGAAGGCGGCGTTCGCCCTCTACCCCGTTTCGATGCAACAGCTCATCAACATCGCCGACACGGGTAACATCATGCCCCCGAAGACGACGTGGTTCGAGCCGAAACTCCGCTCGGGCGTGGTGATCCACTCGTTCGAAGAGTAACCGCCCCGCGATGGTCGGGGGCCGGTAAGTCATTCAACCCTCGGGGAACCGCCTGTCCGGCGCGTTTTCGAACCCCTGTCCGAAGGCGGAATAAAATGGCGGAAATATTTTGTACGCAGTGCGTTCGGGCGGGTTATTCCGGGCGCACTGCTTTCATTTATCCGTTTTTCATGATAAGATTTGTTGCATTCGTTTAGAATTTCCGGGATTTTTTCTTATATTTGTAAGGAACTTAACAATACTACGGCTTATGGCTAAAATAAAAGGAACAATCGTTGTCGACAAGGAACGGTGCAAAGGGTGCGGGGTCTGTGTGGCTTCGTGTCCGTGCGACGTGCTGGAATTGTCGGCAGAGGTGAACAGCAAGGGCTATCCCATATCCCGGATGGTGAATCCCGATGCCTGCACGGGGTGTGCTTCGTGTGCGGTGATTTGCCCCGATAGCGTCATCACGGTTTATCGTCAAAAATTCGAGTAGCTATGGCAGAGAAAGAGGTAAAACTGATGAAAGGCAACGAGGTGATAGCCCATGCGGCGATTCGCTACGGTTGCGACGGATATTTCGGGTACCCGATCACTCCCCAGTCGGAAGTGATGGAGACACTGATGGAACTCAAGCCGTGGGAGACCACGGGCATGGTCGTGCTGCAGGCCGAATCGGAGATCTCGTCGATCAACATGGTCTACGGCGGCGCATCGACCGGAAAACGGGTGATGACCTCGTCGTCGAGCCCCGGCATCAGCCTGATGTCGGAGGGGCTGAGCTACCTGGCGGGGGCGGAACTGCCCTGCCTGGTGATCAACTGCCAGCGTGGCGGCCCGGGGCTGGGTACGATCCAGCCTTCGCAGGGCGACTATTTCCAGGCCTGCAAAGGCGGCGGCCACGGCGATTTCCACATGATCGTACTGGCGCCCAATTCGGTGCAGGAGATGCACGACCATGTGGCCGAGGCGTTCGACCTCGCGTTCAAATACCGCAACCCGGCGATGATCCTCGCCGACGGGGCGATCGGGCAGATGATGGAGAAGGTGGTGCTCGCGCCGCAGCGTCCCCGCAAGACCGACGAAGAGATCGCTGCCGAGTGCCGCTCGTGGGCTACCTACGGCAAGCCTGCCGACCGCAAGCGCAATATCGTGACGTCGCTGGAGTTGCAGTCCGAGAAGATGGAGATCATCAACAAGCGCCTGCAGGAGAAATACAAGGCGCTCGAAGAGAACGAGGTGCGTTATGAGGAGATCGGCTGCGACGATGCGGATTACGTGATCGTGGCGTTCGGTTCGTCGGCCCGTATCTGCTCGGCCACGGTCGAGATGGCGCGCGCCGAAGGGCTGAAGGTCGGCCTGCTGCGTCCGATCACGCTCTATCCTTTCCCCAAGAAGCCGCTGGCCGAACTGGCCGCGCGCGGTGTCAAAGGCTTCCTTTCCGCCGAGCTCAATGCCGGCCAGATGGTCGAGGACGTGCGGCTGGCCGTGAACGGCGTAGCTCCCGTCGAGCATTTCGGCCGTCAGGGCGGTATGATGTTCGCGCCCGACGAAGTGCTCGCGGCGCTCAAGGAAAAACTGATTAAAAAGTAAAGGCTATGGCAGAGGTTGAAATCAAAAACGAAAACCTGGTTTACGCGAAACCGAAGCTCATTACCGACAACGTCATGCACTACTGCCCCGGCTGCAGTCATGGTACGGTACATAAACTGATCGCCGAGGTCATCGAGGAGATGGGCTTCGCGGAAAAGACCGTAGGCGTTTCGCCCGTGGGCTGCTCCGTATTCGCATACAATTATATCGACATCGACTGGATCGAGGCCGCCCACGGACGCGCCCTGGCCGTAGCTACGGCCGTGAAGAGGCTCTATCCCGGCAATCTGGTCTTCACCTACCAGGGCGACGGCGACCTGTCGGCCATCGGCACGGCGGAGTCGATCCACGCGGCCGCACGCGGCGAGAACGTCGTGGCGATCTATATCAACAACGCCATTTACGGCATGACGGGCGGCCAGATGGCCCCGACTACCCTGCTGGGTATGAAGACCGCGACGACGCCCTACGGCCGTGACCCGCGCCTGAACGGCTATCCCTACAAGATCGCCGAGATGATGGCGCACCTCGACGGTGCCACCTTCATCACGCGCCAGAGCGTGCATACGCCCGCCAACGTGCGCAAGTGCAAGCGTGCGATCCGCAAGGCGTTCGAAAATTCGATGGCCGGCAAGGGCTTTTCGCTCGTGGAGGTCGTTTCGACCTGCAACAGCGGCTGGAAACTCTCGCCCGTGGCCTCGAACGAGTGGCTCGAACAGAACATGCTGCCCTACTATCCGCTGGGCGATATCAAGGACGTAAAATAAGGGATGCTATGAAAGAGACTTTAATTATCGCAGGGTTCGGGGGCCAGGGCGTCCTCTCGATGGGGAAGATACTGGCCTACTCGGGCGTAATGCAGGACTTCGAAGTCACGTGGATGCCCTCGTACGGCCCCGAGATGCGCGGCGGTACGGCCAATGTGACGGTAATCCTTTCGGACAGGAAGATTTCTTCGCCGATCGCCCACGAGTTCGATACGGCCATCATCCTGAACCAGCAGTCGATGGAGAAATTCGAGCCGATGGTCAGGCCCGGCGGCATCCTGATCTACGATACGAACGGTATCACGCGCCATCCCGTGCGCGAGGACATCGAGGTCTATGCGATCGACGCCACGGCCGAATGCGCCCGGATGGGACAGGCCAAGCTGTTCAATACGATGATTCTGGGCGGGTACCTCAAGGTGCGCCCCGTCGTCGAGATGGAGAACGTGATGGTCGGCCTCAAGAAGTCGCTGCCCGAACGTGCGTGGAAGATGCTTCCCGCCAACGAGGAGGCGATCCGCCACGGCGGCGAGATCATCCGTAAGGTACGCTGACGGATCCGGGTTCCGATGGGTTCCCGAAGAAAAGAGCGGCAGGCCGGAAGGTCGCCGCTTTTTTCTATTTGGCAGGGAAGGAACCACCCGTTTTTCCGCCTCTGTTCCTTCCGTTCGTCTTGTGGTATTTCCTTTGTTCGTTTTTTAATCTTGTTTTCTGTTTCCTGTTCCTGGTTCCTTCTGCCCGTCCCTTCTGCCTGTCCGCCGTGTTTTTCCCGTCACTCGCTTTCCACCCCCGTTGGCTGAGCCTGCCCCCGTATTCCGGTTCCCCCCCCCATCGGTGCGATGTCCTTTCCGGACGCCGCGATCGTCCGGGGAAGCCGTGCCCTACCCAAAAGCGCCGTTTGTGTATACGCTTCCGTATTTCCGCGCAAACCAGAGGGTTCCGGATTAGGACTATTCCTGTAAAAACCGTAATTTAGTAGAAAGATCCCCGGTTCGCATCCATCGGCACCGACTTTGCGGGCCCCGGCATAAAACTAATATTTCGGATTATGGAAAAGAACGAACAGCAACTGCCGCGCCTGGGGGAACCCGTCCCGGCATTCGAAGCGATGACAACACGGGGAAAGATCAGCTTTCCCGCCGACTACAAGGGCAAATGGGTGATCCTGTTCAGCCACCCCGCCGACTTTACGCCGATCTGCACCTCCGAGGTGCTCACGTTCGGTGCCCGTACGGCCGAATTCAGGGCTTTGAACTGCGAACTGATCGGATTGTCGGTCGACAGCCGCAACAGCCATATCGCATGGCTGCGTACGATCCGTGAGAAGATCGAATACCGGGGCATGAAGGATATCAAGGTCGAGTTCCCGATCATCGACGACGTGTCGATGAAGGTGGCGAACCTTTACGGCATGATCCAGCCCGGTGAAAGCCAGACGGCAGCCGTGCGTGCCGTATTCTTCGTCGATCCCGAGGGCAAACTGCGCGCGATGATCTACTATCCGCTGGCTCTGGGACGCAATTTCGAGGAGATAAAGCGTGTCCTGGTGGGTTTGCAGTCCATCGACGCATTCGGGGTCGCCATGCCGGCCGACTGGCGTCCGGGCGACGAGGTGATCGTCCCGATGCAGGGCGAGGATATGGACGACCAGCCCGAAGGGGTAAAATGCTACGACTGGTTCTTCTGCACCCGTCCTCTCCCGAAGGAGGAGATCGAGAAAAAACTCGGCAAAGGCATAGCTATCAAGGGATAGTCCGGTTCCGGCCGGCAATGTAAAGGGGGGGGCTTTGCAAAGCCCCCTTTTATATTGATTCCGCGGTTGTTTTGTCTGTTACCCTGCAGAATCTATATATTTCTCGGGAGGAGTGTTTTTGTTTTTGTTATATTTGGGTGTATATATTAAAATATTAAATATTATGGCTGGCATTTAAATCTGATTTTCATTATGGCCCGGGAGGTTGTAATGGAACGGCTATTACGGAGTTAGTCGCACAATAATCCGGAATAGTTTGTGGAAAGATAAAAAAACTTATTCAATACCAAAGATGATTCATATGAAATGGTTATTATATTGTAATATTCTGATGATGATCCCTTTGTTTTCCGGGTGCGACTCCTCTGAAAATAATAACGACACCGGAACATACCGGATTTATAAGGAGTATCTGGTCGACGCTTATTTGGAGGTCGAAAAGATGTATGTCCGGCAACTGAATGCAACGACCCTGGAGTTGTATTTCTCCGGTAAGAAATATGGTATAACGTCGGAAAATGCTTCGGAGGTCGCTAAGTTCAAGGAGCTGGCTGTTAAGCACAACGATGATTTCAGCGATTATATCACGGTAGATTTCGGATATACCGTAGGAAACTACGTAAGCTATGCGGAAAATTTTACCGGGATCGAAATCAGGAGCAGTATTTCATGGGGCGAGGGGCATTCCGCCGGAAGTACGTTGAATGACTTGTGCTATTTCACGGCTTACTCTTTTGCGCCGACATTGAAAGATCATGCAAAGGGTGGATTGACCCATATCCGTAAACATGCCGATGAACTGACTGCCGCAGATATGGAATTGTTGCAGGACGGGTTTTTACGACTCGATTTTTCAGACGAAAACTCCCGGTTGTCCGAAGCCCAGGTAATTACGATTTCTTTATCGACCCTGAGCGGACGGGTTTTAAGGGCTGATCTGAAAATCGGAGAGTAAGAATAATGCAACGCGCTACGGGAAAGGGAGGCTTTATAAAGCCCCCTCCCCTTCGTTGGATACGTCGGGCCTCCCGGATCGGAAGCCCTGCTGCCGGTTATGCTCCGGGAGCCTGGAGCGCACCTGCTGACGGCGGTTCCGCGGCCGTGCCTTTCGCTTCGGCGATCCTTCGGTGGTAGAAGGCCCGCAGGTCATCCCATTTGTAGTACGGCGGCCTTGCGGAGGCGAGCGGAAGATACATTTCATGTTCGTTGTGGAGTATCCTGACCAGGATGTCCGCCGTCCCCTCTTTCCGGTAAAAGATCATCTGGATGTTGGCCGCCATCGGTGAAATACGGTAATCGCGCCATGCGTCCGCGATCAGACCCGGGTCGGAAACCTCGGCCGTGCAGCCGTCGAACGCCATCAGGCAGGTCAGCGGCATGAGGTTGCCGTCGTGCCCGAAGCGCAGGTCGGCGGCGGGCACGCCCCGCACGAGCGCACTGTCGGCGCGGGCGATGATCTCTTCGAGCAGCGCTGTCGCATAGCGCAGGGCATATCCCCGGTTGAGCGCCCCGGGGCCGCGCTGATGGTAGAAACGGTAGTTGACGCACTCCCAGACGGCATACAGTTCATCGGGGGTGAACAGGTCGCGGAATGTGATTCCGCTGCGGGTGTCCTGTTCGTTTACGGCCAGGGCCCAGAGCTGTTGCATCAGCTCCCGCTGGTCGATGTCCGCCGGAACTTTTCCGCCTGCGAATAACCTGGCCATCAGGCGCTCCGGATGCATCCGGCTTTCCCGGAATCCCTCTTCGGCCTCTATCCAGCTCTCGCTTTTCAGCAGGTTCAGGTACTCCGGGGCGGGCCCGGGGTTTGCCGCCGTGCTGAAAAAGTTCAGGTAGCGGGTCGTGCGGTTGTTGGCCGTCCGCGTGATTTCCAGTTCCGGGTTCATCCTCCGCAGCTGGTCGCAGAATGCCGCCATGCTCAGCACGCAGCGTACCACGACGGTCGATTGTGCGTCGACACGCGCGTTGCCCCGGAAGACCTCCGGGTAGGATTCGAACATCCGTTCCGCGATCCCGTAATGCTGTTCGGCACCCAGCGGCGTGAGGTCGCCCGCCCTGCCCTCGCCGTCCGAACAGGCCCGTTCCACGCGGCGTAAGACATCCTGCCCGAACTCCGACAAGGCGCCCTCGCGGGCGGCCTTGCCGAAAGTTTCCAACACCTCCGTATATTCCGACGCCCTGAGCAGCCAGCGTGAGCCGTGGCGGCCGTAGTGGCTGATGTAGAAAGGTTCGTAACCTTCGGGCGCGGGAGTCCGGGCCGGATTGTCGTACGTGTAGGCATAGTATACCCCGCCGGCTTTGTCGGGGTCGGCATAAATCTCCTGGCGGGCGTTCTGTCCGGACAGGGGCCATGCACAGGCCGCCAGGCCGAGGCCGAGCAGCAGTTTCGTAAACCGCATGATCCGTACCGTCATCGGAGGTAGGCTCCGGTTCGTTTCAATTCGCTGCGCAGCTTCGCCACGTCGGCCTGCGACGGTTTCACTCCGTCCCGCAGGGCGATGCGTGCGGCGCGTCCGGCGGCTTCGCCGAGGGCCATGCAGGTCGACATCACGCGTGTCGAGGCCATCGCTTCGTGGGTGAACGAGGCGCAGCGGCCTGCGACGAGCAGGTTTTCGACCTTTTCGGGCACAAGCACCCGGTACGGGATGTCGTAGCAGTCGCCGCAGTATTCCAGCGTGCAGTCCCCGCCTTTGGGATGGTGCAGGTCGACGGGATAGCTGGCTACGGCAATGGCGTCGTCGAAGTGTCGGCAGGCCAGGATATCCTCGGCCGTGAGGACGTATTTCCCGACCGTGACGCGGCTCTCGCGGATACCCATGAACGGTGCCACCCGATCCATCCACGCGTTTTCGAACCCCGGGACGAACTGCCGCAGGTATTTCCGGATTCGGTAAACCTGCTTCCTGGCTTCGATCTCCCCACGGGTGTAACTCCCGGGATCAGTCGGGTCTACGCCGTTCACACGCGACATGTTGACCCATATTTCGTCCTCGGACATGCCCGTGATAAGGATCGTGCGGGCCACCGGGAGGTCGATCCCCGCCTCGCGTGCCTTGGCGATCTGGTTGCGAAGCCCCACGGTGATGAACTTCTCGTTGCGGAACGACTCCGCAGGCATGATGTCCATGTCATAGATGTCCGGGTGCTCTGCGATCGCGTCGCGCAGGCGTTGCGTGGCGACACCGCGCATCGAGAACATCAGCGTCGGGGGCTGCATGCCGCCCTCGGCATCGCCTTTGCGGCACTCGACGCCGGCACGGAAGGCCACGTCGGCGTCGCCCGTACAGTCGATCACGGTGCGGGCGAGGATCGCCTCGCGCCCTGCCTTGCTTTCGATGACCACCCCCTTTACTTCGTTGCCCTCCCTGATGACGTCGGTGCAGAAAACATACATCAGTACCTCGACGCCGGCCTCCTCCATCAACTGCTGTGCGAGGGTCTTGCTCTCCTCCGGGTCGATGATCGTCAGACTTACGTGAAGCTTGCAGGGTCGGTGTCCGCTCGCGGCGCCCCGCTCCTGCAGCCGGTCGATAAACCGCTGCGGGAGCCCCTCGATGATCTGGTTGCCCTTCTGCCCCAGGAATCCCAGGATCGGGAGCCCGATCGTGAGGTTCCCGCCCAAGTAGCCGCGGCTTTCGATCAGCATTACCTTCAGTCCCTCGCCCGCTGCGGCCTGTGCGGCCATGAGCCCCGCCGGGCCCCCGCCGACGATGAGTATGTCCGCCGATGCGCGTACGGGGATGTCGCGGGCGGGTTCGCGGACGGTCGTAATTTTCTTTTCCATGGTTTCGGTTTTTATTTTTGTACAGCTTGTTTTTCCTGCGGGATTTCGGGGCGTGTCATTTTCCAGAGTATCACGACAGCGATCCAGTGCAGGACGCCCATTACGAGGAAAAGCGACGGTCCCATGGTGCTCAGCAGTTGCCCGACGTAGTAGTTGAAGATCGCTCCGCCCACGGCCCCGAAGCCTGCCGTGATGCCGACTACGCTGGCTACGTTGCGTACGGGGAATGCCTCGGCGATCACCACGCAGATCGTGTAGAGCCAGCTCAGGCACATGATGGCGATCAGGCTGAACGAGGCGATGATGGCCGCGACGTTCCAGTACGGCGGCAGGGCGTTGAAATAGGGCGTGAAGATGCACAGGGGTGCCGCGACGGCCACCAGCGTCATCATGCGCTTGCGCGCGCGCAGAGGATCCATGCCCTTGCGTACCATTTTGTCCGACCATGCCGAGGTCAATACGCCGCCCACGGCGCCGAACAGGAACGGGATCCAGCCGACCCATCCCACCTGTATGAGCGTCAGTCCCGAATCCTCCTGCAGGTAACCGGGCAGCCAGAAGAGACAGAAATACCAGACCGGATCGCTGACAAAACGGATGAGCAGCACGCCCCACAGCGTGCGTGTCTTCCAGAGCCCGCCCCACGTGAAGGCTTTGCCGTGGTGCCGGTTGGCGGCGCTTTCGCTGAGCGTGACGTCGAGTATCTCTTTGGGCGGGTCGGCGTAGACGGCCATCCAAACGATGGCGATCAGGATGCCGATGGCCCCGGCCAGGACGAAGACGTCGTTCCACGGAAAGATCGTCGAGAGCCATGCGATGACGATCGGGGCCACGACCGTGCCGATCGAACCGCCCGCCGTACAGAGGCTGGGGGGCGGGGCGCGCGTGGGGCTGGCGTTTTTCGAACCAGACGGTCACGGCGACGATCTGCCCGGCGAAGATCGTGGGCTCGGCCAGCCCCAGCAGCCCGCGGAAAAATGCGAACTGTTCCATATTGGTCGAAAGGCCGCCTCCGATGCAGGCCGCCGACCATGCCAGGATGCCCAGAAACATCACCTTTTTCGGGCCGAACCGGTCGACCAGGATGCCCGATATGGGATACATGACGGCGTAGCATATCAGGAAGATGTTGACGATGAAGGCATAGCCGTCGTCGTTCATGTCGAAGGCCGCTTTGATCGTCGGCTTGAGGATCGAAAGCAACTGGCGGTCGAGGTAATTGCAGATGATGGCGATGAAGATCGTCACCACGATCATCCATTTCCGTTTTTCCGGGTTGTTCAGCAGGTTCATGCGTGTCGTCGGTTGTATGGGTTTGCGTGTCGGTTAGCGTTGCGGGAGCCCTCCCTGGGCTTTGTAGCGTTCGTATCGCTGCATGAGCAACGGGTGGCGTTCCGCGCGGGGCGTATAGCGCCGTGAAGGGAAGTTGCAGAGCGCCCGCTGCGCCTCCTCCACCGAGCCGTAGCAGCCCGCGATGACCGTGGCGTAGACCACCGAACCCATGGCGCAGGCCTGTTTGCAGTCGATGACCGAGATTTCCCGGCCGGTTACGTCGGCCAGCAGCTGCATGACGAAGGGCGATTTCTGCGATATGCCGCCGATCCCCGTGAGGGGCTCTTCGGCGAAGGCGTAGTATATTTCGGGCGCCGTCGTCGAGAGCCGCAGCCCCGTGAGCGTCCCGGTCAGTTCCGGCGCGGGGTACGGGTTGCGGCGGCCGTTGAGCCAGTCCGTCGCCAGCGGCATGTCCGCCCGGAGCTCCAGCCGCTCTGCCTCTTCGGCGAGCCTGCCCATGATTTTGTCGCGGCACTCTTCGGCCAGCCGCTGCCGGGCCTGCGCGTCGGGTGCCCCAGGCTGCACGAGCAACTCTTCCAGGGGCCAGCACAGCAGGTTCCTGAACCACGCATAGACATCCCCGAAGGCGGATAACCCGGCTTCGAACCCGACCATGCCGGGTACGATCGAGCTGTCCACCTGTCCGAATATCCCTTCGACGAGGCGTCCGCCCATCTCATCCGAAGGCATCAGCGCCATGTGGCAGGGCGAGGCGGCGGGGGTGGGAACACCGTGCCGCAGCGGATTCCGGCGCCTACGGCTCCCGCATGGGCGTCGATGTTGCCCACCCCTACTACGACCCCCTCGGGAAGTTCGAGCGCCTGCGCCCACGCGGGCGTGATCGTCCCGGCTGCGTGGTCGCACGTGCGGTTCGTCTTGCTGATGTTGCGCACGATGGGTAGCAATGCGGGGTCGAGTGCTTCGAAAAACGCCTCTGGGGGGAATCCTCCCCAGGCCTCGGCCCACATCTGTTTCGACCCTGCGGCGCAATGGCTGGCGCGTATCGCGGAGGGATCGTCCGCCCCGGTGAGCACGGCGGGTATCCAGTCGCAGAGCTCGACCATGGCATATGCGTCGCGGCGGAGCCGCCGGCTGCCGCGCAGCAGGTGCAGGCATTTGGCCCAGAAGCATTCGGCCGAGTAATGGTTGCCCGAATGGCGGGCATAATTGATCTCGCTGCTGGCGCACAGGGCGGTGATTTCCTCCGCCTCCCGCTGCGCCGTGTGGTCTTTCCACAGGACGAACATCGCGTCCGGGTCGTCGGCGTATTCGGGGCGCAGCGCCAGCGGCGTGCACGTGCGGTCTACCAGACACGGCGTGCTGGCCGTCGTGTCGACCGAAACCGCCCTGATATGCGGCGCCGCGTCGGGCCGTGCGGCCACCACTTCGCCGATCACGTGGCGCAGGCCATCGAGATAATCCTGCGGATGCTGGCGGAAGCACGCTTCCGCCGGGGAGCAGTATTCCTGTCTGCCCCAGCGCGGGTAGCTGAATACCGAGTCGGCGATTGTTTCGCCTGTCGCGGCATCCACCAGAAGGGCACGCACGGAATCCGTGCCGTAGTCGATGCCTATGACGTATGTTTCCTTCATGGTTCGTTAGGTGTGGATCGTGTTTTTTTGCGGTTGGTTCCGGCTCCATTCCGGCGGGCCGGTAATGCAAAGGTAAAATTATTTTATTCTTTTTGTGCTTATTTTATGCTTTATTATTTCTTTTTTTTTTGTATTATTGTGTGTTTTATTGTTTCTGTTTGTTTTTTATATGCTTCCGTGTGTGTTTCTAAAATACTTGTTGGGGCAGTATTAATTATTAAGGTAAGATCGGTATGAAACGGATTCTGATCGTGTGTGCCGCGCTGTTGCTGTGCGGCATGGCCGCCGCCCGGGGGCGCGGCGTACACCGCGTGGTGTCGTGCAATATCCGGGTGGCCCTGCCGCAGGATGAGGAGGGCGGAAACGGCTGGTCTGTGCGTAAATATGTTTGCGAGCGGGTGATGAAGCGCTGCAAAGCGGATATCTATTGCCTGCAGGAGGTGACCGTCGGCCAGTACGAGGACATGTGCCGGATGTTCCCGGGGTATTTCGTCTTCGGCTACCCGGGCCCCGAGACGGATGCCCTGCCCGACCGGGAGTACCACGGTATCGCCAAGAACCTCGTGATGTTCTCGAAGAGGCGCTACGAGATGACGGGCGCCGGGGTTTACTGGCTGTCGGACACCCCGCTCGTGGGCGGCTCCTCGTCGTGGGGCACGGCCCGCCCGCGCCATGTCAATTGGGTACGGCTCAGGGATCGCCGTTCGGGGCGCGAGTTCCGGGTGTTGTCCCTGCACCTCGACCATATTTCGCACGAGGCGCGGCTTGCGCAGGTGCGGGCCGTGGAGGAGGAAACGTCGCAGTATCCTGCCGGTGTGCCGCAGGTGCTGGCCGGGGATTTCAATTCCAGGCCTTCGAACCCCGTTGCCGGGGTGCTTGCCGGTGCCGGCTGGGTCGATGCGTTCGTCGAGGCCAACGGCGAGGATGCGGAGCAGATGTCGTTCCACCGGTTCGAGGGCGATGCCTATAAGCCGAAGAAGGGGACGCCCGGGCGTATCGACTACATTTTCCTGAAAGGCACGGGTATCCGGGTCGTCTCCTCCGCATTGGTAAAAGACTGTGTCGGCGGCAAGTATCCCAGCGACCACTATTTCCTTACGGCGGATATCGTGATCGAATAGCCGTCGCGAAGGGGCGCATTGCGTATGCTTCGGCTGCGAATCCCTGGCTCGTGCAATGGCTTCCGGCAGTTGTTGTCCCGGGATGGTTCGGGCGCATGACATCGTTGTCGCGCAATGAAACTCCTGCCGCCCGGTCAGACTCCGGCTGTTGTTGCCCCGGAATGGTTCGGGCGCATGGCGGTTGTCGCGCAATGAAACTCCCCGGCTCGTGAATCGAGCCGGGGAGTTTCGTAATGTCTTTGTCGGAGCGGGGCGTCTGCAGCCGGGCATTGCAGGCTGGCGGGCGTCCCTGCCCTCGCCCTTTATTCCCGGAACCTGTACCGCCCTATGTCGCGCAGGCCGAGCAGCAGTTCGCGTACGGCGAGGCGTTTCTTCCCGGCTATCTGGATCTCCCCGAGGGCGATCCAGCCGTCGGCGCAGGCTACGCGGAGCAGCGTGCGGCCGTCGCTTTCGATGCTGCCGGGTTTTTCGCCGTGGGCGGCGGGTTCGAAAGCGGCCGAATATATCTTGGCCGCCTGCGGCATCTGTGAGCCTTCCCTGTATAGTTCCGTCCAGGCTGCCGGATAGGGCGACAGCCCGCGTACGAAATTCACGATCCTGCGTCCGTCCCACGACCAGTCGATGAGGCAGTCCTCCTTGAATATCTTGGGCGCCGGGTGCAGTGCCGATTCGTCGACGTGCTGCTGTTCGATGGGGCTGATGTCGCCTGCGGCGATCCTGTCGACGGTTTCGGTCACCAGCGACGTGCCCCTGTGCATCAGTTTGTCGTAGAGCGAACCCACGTTGTCTTCGGGCAGGATCGGCACGCGAACCTGTCCGATGATGGCGCCTTTGTCGATCTCTTGGCTTAGCAGGAAGGGCCGCACCGCGGTATTGCGGCAGCAGCGAGGCGTGGAGGTTGAACGTCCCCAGGCGCGGCATGGCCCAGATTACCTCGGGCAGCATCCGGAATGCGATGACGATCCCCAGGTCGGGCCGCAGTGCCTGCATCGCCGCGACGAATTCCGGGGCCTTGAGTTTCTCGGGCTGCAATACCGGCAGCCCCAGTTCGAGTGCGGCCAGTTTCACGTCGCTCCGGTGGAGTTTCTGCCCGCGGCCGGCGGGTTTGTCGGGCGTGGTACCAGCGCCCGGAGCGACGGCACGGCGAATTCGGGCGTGCCCATGAATACGATACGCAGTTCTTTCGGGTTCATCGTTGTCTGACGTTTTTTCCGGCCTGCATCCCGCCTCCGGGCGCGGCCTGTTTCATCGCACGGGTTTATTGCTTGTCCAGCCCCAGCGTGTGGTGCATACGCTGCTCCTTGGTCTTCAGGTAGCGCAGGTTGTGCTCATTGGGGGCGATGACGATGGGCACGATCTGGTCGATCTTCAGCCCGTAGCCCTCCAGCCCCGCGCGCTTGAGCGGGTTGTTGGTCATCAGCCGCATGTGCTTGATGCCCATTTCGCGGATGATGCTCGCCCCGACGCCGTAGTCGCGTTCGTCGACGCCGAAGCCCAGCCGGACGTTGGCGTCGACCGTGTCGAGCCCTTCGTCCTGGAGCTTGTAAGCTTTGATTTTATTGCAAAGGCCGATGCCGCGTCCCTCCTGCTGGAGGTAGATGATGGCACCCTTGCCCTCCCGTTCGATCATGCGCATCGCCTCGTGCAGCTGGTCGCCGCAGTCGCAGCGGCACGAGCCGAAGATGTCGCCCGTGGCGCACGACGAATGCACGCGTGTCAGCACCGGTTCGTCTTCCGTCCACTCGCCTTTGGTGAGCGCCACGTGCTCCAGCCCGTTGCTCTTCTGCCGGAACGGCGTGATGCGGAAGTCGCCCCATGCGGTCGGCAGGTCGACGGTCTCGCCCTTCTCGACGATGGATTCTTCGCGCAGCCGGTATTCGATGAGCGATGCGATCGAAATGATCTTGAGGCCGAACTTCCGGGCGATCTCCGTCAGTTGCGGCAGGCGCGCCATCGTGCCGTCCTCGTTCATGATCTCGATCAGTGCGCCTGCGGGCTGCAGGCCGGCCAGCCGGGCGAGGTCTATCGCGGCCTCGGTATGCCCCGGACGGCGCAGCACGCCTTTCTGGCGGGCACGCAGCGGGTTGATGTGCCCCGGGCGGCCGAGGTCGGTGGCCCGGGTCGCGGGGTCGGCCAGGGCGCGTATGGTGGCGGCGCGGTCGTGGATCGAGACGCCCGTGGTGCAGCCGTTGCCGAGCAGGTCGACCGTCACGGTGAAGGGCGTGCCCAGCAGCGAAGTGTTGTTCTCTTCCATCATGTTGAGCCCCAGTTCGGCGCACCGCTCCTCCGACAGCGGGGCGCAGAGCACGCCGCGTCCCTCCTTGAGCATGAAGTTCACGATTTCGGGCGTGATTTTCTCCGCCGCGACGATGAAGTCGCCTTCGTTCTCGCGGTCTTCGTCGTCGACGACGATCACTATCCTGCCGTTGCGGAAATCTTCAATAACCTCTTCTACACTATTCAGAATCGTGCTTTTTGCCATTTCGTTTGAGTTTTATCGCGTTTTTCAATTTGTTGATCGCAGGTCGCATGCGCTCGTTCAATGCCTTGAGTCTTCCGGCATACCAGTCCGTGTCGAGCAATGCCGAGTCGTTGGTGGCCTTGTAGGTCAGGTATACGGCGATCGGCGTGAGGATGAACGTCGAGAGCCAGATGCCGTATACGGCTTCCCAGCTGCCCTCCTTGGCCAGTTTCTCGCCCGAGAGGCTGATGATGTAGTAGATCACGAAGAAGATGATCGACACCACGACCGGAAGTCCCAGGCCGCCCTTGCGGATGATGGCGCCCAGCGGAGCCCCGATCAGGAAGAAGATCATGATCGACACGGGGAGCGATATTTTCTTGTGCCACTCGACCTTGCTGCGGTACAGCTGGTTGAGCGCCTCCTTGGCGGCCGACTCGTCGAACGAGAACATGTTGCGCGAGCTTTTGGCCAGCGTCCGCGCCTGGTTCCATATCCGCGCCTTGTCGCGGAGTTTGAGTGCCGAGAGGGAGTCCATCGCTTCGAGGCTGCCGAAGCCGCTCTTGTCTTTGCGCAGGCTGTCGGGCTGCGGCAGCACGGAGTTGTCGCGTGAGAATATCTGTTCCTTGAGCAGCGGTTCGTACGAACGGGTCGTGGCGTTGTTCACCAGGATTTCCAGCGAGTCGATATCCTGCTGCAGCTCGTTGATGTTCTTGGTCTGGCTGTTCGAAAATTGGTTGGCGTCGCTGCGCTGCATGGCGAAGCCTTCCATGGGGATCGTCTGATCCTGCTTGTCGAAGATGTGGTGGCGCAGCCTGCTCTGGGTGAACCACTGGCTGTTGCGGGTCTGCTCGTACATCTCGCCGTTGAAAAGCGTCACGAGCAGGAACCGCTTGTCGTCCGACAGGCGGATGTAGCCCGAGTCGGCCACGATGGTGTTCATGTTGCCGTCGGCGATGCGGTTGTCGTAGATCAGCACGTCGCGCAGCAGGTGCGTTTCGGGTTCCTGCCGGCTCACGCGGATCGACATGTTGTCGATGCCGTTGAAGAACAGGCCGTCCTGGAATTCGAGGCTCTGTTTCTGCTGGCGGATATCGTAGATGATGCTGTACACCTTTTTGTTGGCATACGGCACGAGTTTGTTGCCGATGAAGAAACTGCCCACGGCGATCACGCTCACCAGGATGATGAGCGGCTTGGTGATGCGGACGAGCGACATGCCGGCCGATTTCATCGCCAGCAGCTCGTAGTTCTCGCCCAGGTTGCCCATGGTCATGATCGCGGCCAGCAGCATGGCCAGCGGCAGCCCCAGCGGGATCATGTTGGCCATGAAATAGGTCATCAGCTCGATGATGATGCCGGCGCTCAACCCCTTTCCGACCAGCTCGTCGATGTAGCGCCACACGATGTTCATCATCAGGACGAACATCACGATGAAGAACGTGAGCACCATCGGCCCCAGGTAGGCTTTCAGTACGAGTTTGTGGATGGTTTTCATGCGGCGGCTCCGGCTTTTTTCTGACGCAAAGGTAATAGTTTTACTATAATAAGCGTAAGGGTGAGGGTAAATATTATGGCCGCCCCGGGCGGAACTTCGAAATTGTAGCTTGCGACCAGTCCGGCCACATTGCCGGCCACGGCGACCAGCGGGGCGCAGAGCGCGATGGTGCGGTAGGATTTGGAGAGGGCGTTGACGATGGCGACGGGCATGGTGAGCAGCGAGATGAGCAGCACGATGCCCATGATGCGGATCGAGAGGACGATCGTGACGGCGACCAGCGCCGCCATGGCGTAGGAGATCACGCGTGTCGGGATGCCGCGGCTGCGGGCGAAGTCGCGGTCGAAAGCCATGTACATCACGGGGCGCAGCCACAGCAGGGCTCCGGCCATGATGGCCGCGGTCAGGATGGCGAGCGCCACGACGTCGCCGTGCGTCACGGTGACGATGCTGCCGAACAGGTAGGCCGAAAGGTCGCCCGAAGTGTAACCCGGCCTGAGGCTCATGAAGAGCGCCCCGACGGCCATGCCCACCGACCAGATGATGCCGATGGCCGAATCCTCGCGGATGCGCCCCCGGCTCCCGGCCCACTCGATGCCCAGCGCCGAAAGCACGGCGAAGACCATCGCCCCGGCTATGGGGTTGGCTCCCGCGTAGAAAGCGATGCCCAGCCCGCCGAACGAGGCGTGCGTGATGCCGCCCGCGAGGAAAACCATCCTCCGGCATACGACGTAGGTGCCTACCACGCCGCACGTTATGCCCGAGAGGACACATGCCGCCAGCGCATTGGACAGGTAGCCGTATTGGATCAGATCGCTGAAAAATTCCATCCTCGTTCTCTTTATTTGCGCGCAAATTTACGTTTTTTACTTGGATAATTTAGTTCTTGGATATAGAAAAGCATTCGATTTTTTTATATTTGCGGTTGGATGCCTGCTTGTTTTTTCGGTATCCGCACGATTAACCCCATTTATTTTCAAATTTCTTACATTTATTACATTTATGCGTACATCTTTATTTCTCGGCATGACCGGATTCGCATTCCTGACGACGTTTGGTTTGCAGGGGTGCAGTGATGACGATGGTGGCAATGGCGGCAAAATCCCCCCCCCACGATTAATGTTGAGGTGGGTGATGTAACCCGTACAACCGCATCATTTACAATTACTACGAACGGCGCAGCCGACTATGCTTACGCCGTATTGCCGGCATCGGAAACGATTGCCGATGCAGAGGCTCTCTTCGAAAACGGTACCGTAGCCATGTTCGAAGGTGCTAAAAAGGTCGAGGTCAAAATCGAAGACCTTTCTGGTGACACCGAGTACAAGCTCTATGCCGCCGCACGCAACCTCAACCCTTTCCTTTACAGCGAACTCGTATCCGAGTCGATCGACACGCATGTCGCTTATACCGACATGATTACGCTCGAAAGTGTCAAGACTACTTCTTTCGCTTATCATATCATGAAGCCCGAAGGCGTGGCCAAGTACAAGCACGTCTGCCTTTCCAAGTCTGACTATGACTATATAATCAACCTTGCAGGCGGTACTCCGGCCTCCTATGTAAGCGCTTTTGGCAAGGAAGCCACTGAAGATGACACCTATGTTTTCGATACCACTTTCTTCGATGCCGGCGGCTTTCGCCAGGATATTTACTCCGATATGGAGTTTATCATCATAGCCGGTGAAGTCGACGGCGAAGGGCAAGTGGCCAAGGATGCAGCGAAGACGCTCGTCTTCAAGACCAAAAAAGCCGGCACTGCCCCATATGGTATCGATGTCTCTGTGAGCAATATCGCTTCGATGACGGCCGATATAACCATTAAGCCCGAGGAAGGAATCGAGCGCTTCCGTTATCATGTGAACACGAAGGCGGAGTTCGACTATATTGCTTTCGAGGGCGAGGCTTCCGTTCGCCGTATGATTATCGGCCATTGGGACGATGTTTCGAACGAAAGTTCGGGGACTATCACTGTCAATGCAAAGGGCCTTAAGCCCAATACCGAGTACCAGGTCGGGATCGTAGGGTTCGATAAGGACATGCGCGAGAAGTTCCTGCTCTATGACTTTACGACGGGCGAACCTACCGGGCCCCTGCCCGAGCTGACTGCCGAGCCCGTAACCGTCGAAACGCCGTGGAACAAAGCGGCCTTCAAGATCAAGACGACCTATACGGTCTCGATGGTGGCCGGAGTTTTCCCGAGGGGATCCATCGAAGACGTTCTCAGCCGTCCCGGTAACGAGGCGCTTACGGCCGGCGATGTCATCGCTGCCAACGGCACTTCGTTAACCCCGGAACAGGTTGCTGCTGCTATGAGTGGAGAGGGGCTTGTCATCGAGAGCGACGTGCTCACGCCGAATACCGAGTACGAGTTCGGTGTTTGTGCGACGAATGAGGAAAGCGTGGGCGTTTCCGTAGTGAAGGATTTCGCGACAGTTTCGTTGCCGCAGTACGATGGAAACGGCGTGCGTGCGAAACTTCCCGGCAAATACACCGCGACGACCAAGGATCTCGAAGGCAAAACGGTGACCTTCTCTGTCACTATTGCCACGGGTGTGAACGAGGCGACCGAAAAGGCTTACCACGATATGAACCGCCTGGTCGTATTGGGTTTTGCTCCGTGCGGTGTGGAGTATGCGGATCCTGAGAAGTTGCTTGCGAACGGCTGGGTTGCGAACGAAGAGGAAGCCAATGCCGGTTACGGGCCGAAGTGGTTCATCGAATTCAACAGTGACAACACGATTTCGACGAGCGCTCCGATAAACGGGGAGCTGGATTACACGATGGCGAAGTTCAACGGCAAGGAACTCTATTTCCGCGGTTATGCCAAGCGCCCTACCAGCGATCGCTACACGGACACGGCGATAAGTTTCCCTATCGAAGTGGCGGACGATTTGACACTGACGGTTAAGAAAGTGGTCGATGAGTCCGAATTCGGCACCTTTATCTATTATCCCGGTGTGATGTCGGGTACCAGCCAATGGTATGGCGATATGGCTTTTGCGGCATCGGACGAGATCGTCCTGACGCGCGATGCCGACCAGGGCGCCGAGCCGGCAGCCGTGAAGAACGTGCGGCAGGTTAGCCTGCCCGAACGGGTGACCGTGAACCTCGATGCCGCTCCTGTGGCCGACAGCCGTCGTATTGCGGCAGAACGAATGATGCGTTAATCCTTAATAAAATACTTTAGACATGAAGAATTTGTTTGGATGGATGCTGGCGGCACTGCTGGCCTTGACGGTCGGTGTGTCGTGTAGCGACGACGATGATTTGAATGAAGGTGCGGGGATTGCCTCTCCCGCATGGAAGGCTGAGAACCAGGCCGTGATCGAAGGCGAGACGCTCGATTTCGAATTTACCGCCGAAGGCCGGTGGACGGCTGTGAGCTCGGCTGACTGGTGCGAGGTGAAGACTCCCTCGGGTGTGGCAGGCGAATCGCTGCTGAGGTTGAAGGTCGCCAAGAACAACCTTGCCGAGGCGCGTACGGCCACGATCACCGTCCATGTGAAAGGATACGCCGCATCGGCCTCTTTCGTGGTGAAGCAGGCCGAAGGTACAACCGAGCAGGGGGATGGTAAATACCGCTCCGTGAACGAATGGGTAGCGGACTATATGAAGAACTTCTACTTGTGGAATCGTCCGATCGAAAACCTCTTCCTCGATTACAGCCTTAGCTACGACCGCTTTTTCACCTCGATCCTCGACGGCGTAGCTGCCCAGGATGACGTGAACCACGACGACGGCTTCTGGCAGGGGCAGAAACGCATGTACTATTACTCTAATTTGCAAAGCGATGCTCCCGTGTCGCGAGCTCCGGGACAAACGCAGTCCGGGTCGGGTATTTATCTGTTGCAAGCCACCCGCCTCGGTACAGACTATATCGGGTTTGCGGTTATGGCGGTCGTTCCTGGGACGCCGGCTGACGACGCGGGACTCGTGCGCGGCGATTTCATCACGTCGGTCAACGGCGTGGAGGTGACCGATGCCAACTACAAGACGCTGGGCCAGTATGTATACGACGGGTCTGTCGAGATTGCGGTTAGCCAGGTGACCTGGGAAGATAACGGAAGCACTCCTGTGCTCAGCTCGAAAGGCAACATCCAGCTCGGGGCCGCTTCCTTTACCGATCCGGCCATCTACATGGACAAGGTGGTCGGCATCGATGGCACCGAGAAAAAAGTGGGATACCTGCTCTATATGGGCTTTAATATCGACTATGACGATGAGTTGATGGCGGCATTCGAACGTTTCCGCCAGCAGAACGTCACCGACCTGATTCTTGATTTGCGCTACAACAACGGCGGCGATGTGCTTTCGAGCGCCGTGCTCGGTACGCTGGTTGCGGGCAACGACTACAAGGGACAGGTTTATGCACATACCACGTTCAATGAAGACCGCACGGAAGCCGGTGAAGGCGGTGACTACAAGATCGGCGTCAAGGAAACAGTTGAGCGCATATACGAACCGCTCGAAACGGCGCTTCAGCATGCTGTGGGGTTGAAGAAGATATATGTGCTGGTGAGCCAGACGACCGCTTCGGCCAGTGAAATGGTGATCAATGGCCTGCGTGGTCTGGACATCGAGGTCAACCTCATCGGGCAGACCACCAACGGCAAGAACGTAGGTATGGAAGGAGTGATGCGGTCATTCTACAATCATGAGTTCCTGCTCTACCCTGTTACCTTTTACGTTGAGAACGCCAAGGGGTTCCGGGATTATTCGACGGGTTTTGTCCCCGATGTCGAGATTGACGATTCGGCGATCTACCCGGGGGAGTTCGGTACGATGGAAGATCAGCTCGGCTATATTGCGCTGGTGTGGATCAAGAGCGGCAAGAAGCCGGAACTCCAGGCTTCGTCGTTGACACGCGGCGGGGGCAGTCCGATGAAGCCTTTCGGCGACTTGTGGGATATCCGTCCCATACGACCGATGGGCGGTGCCGTCATGCGTCCCCGGACGGACGAGTAGTGTTCCGTTTTTCTTATGCTGCAGAGGCGTCCGTACAGGGCGCCTCTGCTCTATTTATCTCGGTCTGTAATTTTTTTGTTGAAAAGACGCCCCTTTTCGTACGGTTTTCGTAATTTCGCCCAGTAAAACACATATTTTATGCAACAACGCCGAGTCAATTTCCATACCCTGGGTTGCAAACTCAATTTTTCGGAGAGCTCCACCCTTGCCCGGGAGTTCGAAGAGGGCGGTTTCGTCCGCGTGGCACCCGATGCTGAAGCCGATATATGCGTCGTCAACAGTTGTTCGGTGACCGAACATGCCGACAAGAAATGCCGTAACCTGATCCGCAAGCTGCACCGCCGCAACCCCGGTGCCATCATCGCCGTCACGGGGTGTTACGCGCAACTCAAACCACAGGAGATCGCGGCAATCGAAGGTGTGGATATTGTCGTGGGTAACAACGATAAGGGCGATTTATATAAACGTGTGCTCGAACTTCCGGGCAAAGGCCGTGCGCAGGTTTACAGTTGCGATGCCGATTCGCTCACATCGTTCTTCGCGGCCTTTTCGAGCGGCGACCGCACGCGGGCCTTCCTCAAGGTGCAGGACGGCTGCGACTACAAGTGTGCATACTGTACGATCCACTACGCCCGCGGCGGCAGCCGGAATATGCCGGTCGCCGATCTGGTCGCCGAGGCGCGCCGGATCGCGGCGGCCGGACAGAAGGAGATCGTCCTGACGGGTGTCAACACGGGGGATTTCGGCCGGACGACGGGCGAGAAGTTCATCGACCTGCTGCGGGCGCTGGACGGCGTGGACGGGATCGAGCGTTACCGCATCTCCTCCATCGAACCGAACCTTTTGACGGACGAGATCATCGCCTTCTGCGCTGCTTCGCCGAAATTCCAGCATCATTTCCACATCCCCCTGCAGAGCGGCTTCGGACAAGATCCTGGGGCTGATGCGCCGCCGTTATACCACGGCGCGCTTCGCCGACCGGATCGCCGCCGTACGCGCGCTGATGCCCGACGCCTTCATCGGCATCGACGTGATCGTCGGTTTCCCCGGTGAGACGGAGGAGGATTTCCGCACGACCTACGACTTCCTTGCCGGGCTGGAACCGGCCTTTCTGCATATTTTCCCCTTCTCGGAACGTCCCGGCACGCCGGCCGTGGAGATGCCCGGCAAGGTGCAGGCTTCGGTGGCGACGCGCCGCGCGGCCGAGCTGGAGGCGCTGTGCGCGAAGCTGCACGGAGCATTCTGCGCCCGTGCCGTGGGGAGCGAGGATTCCGTGTTGTTCGAAAGCACGCGGCGCGGGGGCATGATGTTCGGCTTTACGGGCAACTATCGCCGGGTGAAGGCTCCCTACGACAAGGCCCGCGTCAACACCGTTTGCCGCGTCAGGCTGGGGGCTATGGACGAATCTCACGACCTGATGGGTGAAATTCGGGATTAAATCATTATATTTGCCACTACAAAATTCATAAGGAGTATGACGGGTTTGCGCAAAAGGGTGATGGTGGGCTTCCTGAGCATCGTATGCCTGCTGTTTTTTTCGGGCATGGTCTCGTTCGTGGAGCTGAGCCATCTGAGCCGCGACACGGGCGAGATCCTCAAGGCCAACATGCGTAATATCGAGCTGGCCAAGGAGATGCTCGACGCTGCGCACGAACAGAACGTGGCGCTGATCCGCCTTTCGGTATTCGGCGACCGCTCGTGCGACAGCCTTTGCCGCCGGAGCCTCGAACGGCTGGAGAATACGCTGCTCGTGGCACAGGACGAGGCGCTCGAAAAGTCGTTCCTCGACTCGCTCGCCTTCGCGACGACCGAGCTGCGCCTGCTGACCGACAACTATCTGGCCTTCGGAACCGCTGCGCCGGAGGTGCCGGGGCCCGTTTTACCCGATTCCGTGGGGGTCAAATGGTATAACGACGAGTACGTGGCGCTCTACGGGCGCCTCACGTCGGCCATCAAGAACTATATGACTTCGACGCAGAGTTCGCTGGCGCCGCGTGCCGAGCAGATGAAGAAGAACGCCTACCGGGCCGTGACGCCCGTGCTGATCTCACTGGCGGTGATGATCGCCATCGTGCTGATGCTCTATTATTTCATGTCCGTCTACTGTGTCAACCCCATCCTGCGCATGAACAAGGGGCTGGGCGATTACCTTTCGTTCCGCGTGCCGTTCGTCGTCAAGGCCGACTGCAAGGACGAAATGCTGGAGCTCAAAGAGAAGATCGAGACGCTGATCACCATTTCCAAGCAACCGAAAGCCTGATGCGATGCGAGTAGACGTGGTATTGCGATATGTCGGGGTCGTGATGATATTCATCGCGCTGTTCATGCTCCTGTCGGCGGGTATCTCCTACGTCAGCGGCATGGACTCGGCGTTCTACCCGCTGCTCCTGTCGTCGTTGCTCACGGCCCTGCTGGGGGCTTTCCCGCTGATTTTCGTGGAACGTACGGAGCAGATCACCAACAAAGAGGGCTTCTGCGTGGTGGTCGGCTCGTGGCTGGTGGCCTGTGTGGTCGGGACATTCCCCTACCTGATCTGGGGCGGGGAGTTCAGCCTGGTAAACGCCTGGTTCGAAAGCGTTTCGGGCTTTACGACCACCGGGTCGACGATCCTGAACGATGTCGAGGCGCTGCCCCGCGGGTTGCAGTTCTGGCGTTTCTCGACGACCTGGGTCGGCGGTATGGGCGTGGTGATGTTCGCGCTGCTGATCCTGCCCTCGCTGGGCCGCAATAAGCTGACGCTGTCGAATGTCGAGCTCTCGACGCTCGCCAAGGACAATTACCGTTACCGCACGCAGATCATCGTGCAGATACTGCTGGTGGTCTATGTCGGGCTTACGGTGGTTTCGACCCTTCTGCTCAAGATGGCGGGCATGAACTGGTTCGATTCGCTTTGCCATGCCATGTCGGCCTGTGCCACGAGCGGGTTTTCGACCAAGAACGCCAGCGTCGCCTATTTCAACAGCCCGATGATCGACACGATCCTGATCTTCGCGATGGCCACGGCGGGTATTCATTTCGGACTGATCTATGCCACGGTGACGGGCAAGCGCAGCAATATTTTCCGTTCGGAAGTGACGCGCTGGTACCTCGGCATGCTGTTCGCGGGCGGGCTGCTGATCGCCGTCAGCCTCTATGCCGCGGATATCTACCCCGCCTTCACGTCGGCTTTCCGCCACGGGCTTTTCCAGTTCGTGTCGGTGGTGACGACGACCGGGTTTGCGACGGCCGATTCCAACCAGTGGACTTCGTTCGCGGTCATCCTGCTGATTTTCGGCTCGATCGTGTGTGCCTGCGCCGGATCTACGGCGGGCGGTATCAAGACCAACCGGCTGGTGCTGGCCATGAAGATGATGCGCACGCGGCTGCGGCAGCAGCAGCATCCCAATGCGATCATCCGCATCCGCCTCGACGGCGTTATCCAGGAAACGGAGGCGCTTCATTCGGTCATGATATTCATCGTGGCGTACCTGATGCTGATACTCGCCGGCACGGTTTTCGGGACGATATTCGGCGTCGACCTGATGACCAGTTTCTCGGGGGCCGTGGCGTCGATCGGCAACGTCGGCCCGGGCTTCGGCGAGGTCGGCTCGATGGACAATTTTTCGGCGCTTCCCGGGGTGTTCAAGCTCTCCAATTCGCTGCTGATGCTGTTGGGGCGTCTGGAAATATTCGGATTCATACAACTCTTTTTCATTAAATGGTGGAGGTAACCGAGATGGTATTTCGTAAGGTTTATATAGTGTTATGTGCGGCGCTGCTGGCGGCGGGAGACCTCTGTGCGCAGCAGGTTCGCGTGGAACCCCGTATCGCGGGGCTCGAGGGCAACCGGGAGTACATGTCGCTTCTGGAACAGGATGCGCAGTTGCAGATCCGCGAGGACTCGATCGTCAATGCCGTGGAACGCGCCCGGCAACAGTTGCGCGAAGACCCCGCGAACAGGCAGCGCTATTCGCAGGAGATCCTGCAGCTCGAAAGCCGGATATTCGAAGTGCGCAATGCCAAGGGGCGCCTGATCGACAAGATCAACACCATCGAGCAGGAGTGGGTGCTCGCCAACCTGAACGGGGCGGCGCAGCAGCCGGCGGAGCCTGCCGCGGAAAGTCCCGCAGGGGCGATCCCCGACTCGCTCAAGGTGCGCAACCTGGTTTTCAACCCCTATTTCCGCGAGCAGCTGCCCGAGGCCGATTATGCGGCCCTGCGCAGGGCGCAGGGGCTGGAGCTGGACGCCGTGGACTATGTGAACCGCTATTTTGCCAACTACGGGACGATCTGCGAACTGGCCGAGGCCTATGCCGCGGCGCAGACCGAGGCGGATGCGGGCGAGATTTACGACCGCTACAATACGTTGCAGGGCTTCAACCGCGTGCTGGCCGATTCGCTCGCCGAGGCATGGAATTATATCGCCGACAACAAAGGGTATGCCTATGGCTATCTGATGGACAAACTGGGGCAGGATGCCATCCTGGCGCGTGAGGAGAAGCGGCTTTCCGGGGCTGCCCGCGAACTCTCGGCACTGCGCGGCGAGGTCGCTTCGGATGCCGTGGCCGATTATTTCCTGCGCAAGAAAGTCCTCGTGGGCTACGAGACGGCCGTGGCCGGCCTGTTGGGGCTCACTTCCGCCCGCGACTCGCTGCGCGGCGTGGCTGCGCAATTGGATGGCATCGACTTCCGCCTGCCCCGTATCGACGTGGCGCAGCGCTATTTCCTCGACTACGACAGTATCGCGTTCTCCGCAACGCCAAAATACAGCTACCAGCACCCGATCCCCGAGTGCAGGGTCTACGAGCACGGGACGATCTACCGTATCCTGCTGGGCACGTTCAATACCAAGCGTGCCGTCTCCACGTTCCGGGGGGCGTATCCGCTCTCCTATCTGGTCGGCGAGGATAAGAAATGGTGTTACTATGCCGGGGGCTTCGCAACCCGGGAGGAGGCCGAGGCCGCGCAAAAACTGTTGAAATCCAAAGGCTTCGTCCGCCCCGAAATCGTGGTGTGGACGGACGGCGCCTACCGCAACCTTTCGCGTGACCCCGAGGCGCAGCAGATTGCCTACCGGGTCGAAATCACCGGTACGGAGGCACTGCCCGACGTTGTCAAGACCGTTATCACCGAGGCGGCCGAGGGGTGCGAACTCTCGCGCGTGGGACAGCAGTTGTTCGTGGTGGGGATGTTCGACGACAAGGCCGTGGCCGACCGCGTGGCCGCCGCAATAATACAGGCAGACCCGTCTTTGGAAATAAAAGTCGCCGAAATTGCGGAATAATTGAATTTATTGCCTATCTTTAGTGCAATGTTCAACAACTCCTTATGACGATGTTCTATATCATACTCCTGATCGTATTGGGACTGCTTTTCCTGGTGGCGGAATTGGTGCTGCTGCCCGGCGTGTCGATCGGTGCCATCCTGGCGCTGGTTTGCTACGGCAGTTCCATCTACCTCGCTTTCCGCGATTACGGCACCGTAGCCGGGGTCGTAGTCATCCTGGCTATCCTCCTGCTTTCGCTCGTCGCCACGATTATTTCCCTGCGCGCCAAGACCTGGCAGCGCTTTTCGCTCAAACAGAGGGTCGACTCGTCGAGTATGCCCTCGACCCCCGACCAGGAATTGCAGGTGGGCGACCGCGGCATGACCCTTTCGCGCCTTTCTCCGATGGGTACGGTCGAGGTCGGCGGCAAGGTCTACGAGGCCAAGTCGCTGACGGCCTATGTCGACCCGCGCCGGGAGGTCGAAGTCGTGGGCTTCGAGAATTTCAGCGTCATCGTAAAGACCGTGAAGGATCGGCACGCTTAGCCGGATAATCGGACGGGGATGGGATATCTCAGATTCTTTGCATTGCTGGCCGTCGTGGGGATGGCTTGCGATTCCCGGGCGCAGGGAACGAAGGAGGTCTGGCTGGACGAGCTGGATCTCTCGTGCTGCATTCAGGACTGGGGCTTGCCGCAGGCCGACCGCTCGGTGCTGGATACTCCCCTCACGGTGGGCGGCGTCGTTTACGGCCGCGGCGTGGGAACCCATTCGATCAGCCGTATGCTGTTCGGGCTCGGCGGCGATGCCGTCTCCATCGCCGGGGCGGTGGGCGCGGATGATAAAAACCTGTTCGCCGGGAAACACCGGTTCAAAATCCTCGGCGACCGGAAGGTGCTGTGGGACAGCGGTGTGATGCGCAAGGGCGATGCTGCCCGTGCGTTCGACGTCGACTTGTCCGGCCTGGACAAAGTCCTGCTGCTGGTCGAGGAGGCCGGCGACGGGATCATGTACGACCATGCCGACTGGCTGGAGGTGAAGATCACCACGCGCGGAGAGGTGGAGCCCCTGTCCGTCTGGGCCAGGCCAATCTCCAAGGGTAAATATATCCTGACCCCCGCGAGCCCCGAAACGCCGCAGATCAACAATCCGCTCGTATACGGCGCCCGCCCGGGCAATCCCTTTCTGATGCCTGTCATGGCCAGCGGCAAACGCCCGATGGCGTACGGGGCGCAGGGGCTTCCCGAAGGGCTGGAGCTCGATCCCCGTACGGGCCTGATAACGGGCCGTGTGCCCGCCGAAGGGGATTTCAGGGTGCTGCTGACAGCGGAGAATGCCCTCGGGAAAGCCGAACGGGAGATATTGCTGAAAATAGGGCCGCAAATCGCCCTGACTCCGCCCATGGGCTGGAACAGCTGGAATTGCTGGGGGTTCTCGGTCGACGACGCGAAGGTGCGCGATGCCGCCCGCGCCATGCACGAAAAACTCCTGGCCTACGGATGGACGTATGTCAATATCGACGACGGATGGCCGGCGGATACGCGTTCGGCCGACGGCAGGCTCCTCCCGAACGAAAAATTCCCGGATTTCAAAGGCCTCAGCGACTACGTCCACTCCCTTGGGCTCAAATTCGGCATCTACTCCTCGCCCGGGCCCACGACCTGCGGAAATTATCCGGGGAGCTACCGGCATGAACTCACCGACGCCCGGACTTGGGCCGAATGGGGCGTGGATTACCTCAAACACGACTATTGCGGCTACCTGCAAATCGAAAGGGACTCCGAGGAAAAGACGATCCAGGAACCCTACGTGGTCATGCGCAAGGCGCTGGATCAGGTCGACCGGGATATCGTCTACTGCGTGGGCTACGGGGCTCCCAACGTGTGGAACTGGGGCGCCGAAGCCGGCGGCAACCTGTGGCGTACGACCCGCGACATCACCGATGAATGGAACGTGGTGACGGCGATCGGCTGTTTCCAGGACGTTTGCGCGCAGGCCACGGCCCCGGGCAGGTACAACGACCCCGATATGCTGGTGGTCGGCCGGCTGGGACACGGCTGGGGTGCCGATGCCCACGAATCCGAGCTGACCCCCGACGAACAATATGCCCATATTTCGCTGTGGGCCGTCCTCTCCGCCCCGCTGCTGATCGGTTGCGACATGCGGGCGATAGACGACTTCACGCTCGGGCTGCTGACCAATTCCGAAGTGATCGCCGTGAACCAGGATCCGCTGGTCGCCCCCGCCGTCAAACGGGTCGTTCCCAACGGGCAGGTGTGGTACAAAAAACTCTGCGACGGTTCGTATGCGCTGGGATTTTTCCAGTTGGATCCCTATTTCGTGCTGTGGGATCAGGACGAGGCGGAAGCCATCCAGGAGCAGAACTACGAATTCGAATTCGACCTGCGGGAACTCGGGATCGGCGGGAAGGCCGAAGTCCGGGACTTGTGGCGGCAGCAAGACCTGGGTACGTGCACGGGCACGCTCCGGGCGCTTGTACCCTACCACGGGGTTTCGCTGGTCAGGATAACGCCCGTGGAGTGAGCTCGGGCCGAAAGGTGTAATTCAAGGATAATTTTCTAACTTAATAGCATTCGATTATGGATTTTCAAGCAGGATTGATCGTATTGATCGTATTCGTGAGCCTTTTTGCGATCTGGCTCATCTTCTATTTCATCCCGGTGGGACTGTGGTTCTCGGCATTGGTGTCGGGCGTAAGGATCAGCCTGCTGCAACTCATTCTGATGCGCTGGCGCAAGGTGCCGCCCTCGACGATCGTTTCGTCGATGATCGAGAGCACGAAGGCCGGGCTGGAACTCAACCCCAACGAACTCGAGGCGCATTACCTTGCGGGCGGCAATGTCACCAGCGTGGTGCATGCCCTGGTATCGGCACAGAAGGCCAATATCATGCTCGATTTCAAGATGGCTACGGCCATCGACCTGGCGGGCCGCGACGTGTTCGAGGCCGTGCAGATGTCGGTGAACCCCAAGGTCATCAACACGCCTCCCGTAGCGGCCGTGGCCAAGGACGGCATCCAGCTGATCGCCAAGGCGCGCGTCACGGTGCGTGCCAATATCAAGCAGCTGGTCGGCGGTGCCGGTGAGGAGACCGTGCTGGCGCGTGTCGGCGAGGGCATCGTCTCGTCGATCGGTTCGGCCGCATCGCACAAGATCGTGCTCGAAAACCCCGATTCCATTTCGCGCGTCGTGCTCGAAAAGGGCCTCGATGCCGGTACGGCGTTCGAAATCCTCTCGATCGACATCGCGGACATCGACGTGGGCAAGAATATCGGCGCCCAGTTGCAGATGGATCAGGCGCAGGCCGACAAGAACATCGCCCAGGCCAAGGCCGAGGAGCGCCGCGCCATGGCCGTCGCACTCGAGCAGGAGAACAAGGCCAAGGCTCAGGATGCCCGCGCAAAGGTGATCCTGGCCGAAGCCGAGGTGCCGCTGGCTATGGCCGAGGCATTCCGCAATGGCAACCTGGGGATTATGGACTACTATAAGATGAAGAACATCATGGCCGACACGTCGATGCGCGAGACGATCGCCCGGCCGGAGAAAAAATAACCAGTTCGGGGGATTTTTCGGGGGTACGGTCGAAACCGTACCCCTTTTTTCGTATATTAGATGCCGAATAGAGTTGTATCATTGCAACATCCCGGAACCGGAAGCCCGTTCCCCGGGGTGTGGTTTGAAAAGCAGATTGCCATGAAGAGATTTTTCCTATTGCTGTTTCTCGGTGCGTGCCCGGCCGTGTCGGCGCAGGTGCGCTTCTCGGACTATTTCCTCGAAGAGACGATGCGCTTCGACTATTACCACAGCGGCGACAGCCGCTCGGAAGAGTATTTCTTCGACGCCCTGAAGGCCGAACCCTACTGGGCGGGCTCGCACGTGTCGCTCCTCGATACGACGGGCTACGGGAACCAGTTTTTCCGCATCGTCGACCGCGCTTCCGAACGGGAGATCTATTCGCGCGGCTTCTGTACGCTCTTCAACGAGTGGCAGAGCACGGCCGAGGCCGACAGCGTGCGCCGTTCCTATCCCGAGTCGGTCGTATTCCCCTATCCCAGGCGCCCGTGCCGCATCGAGATCTTCGGCCGCAATGCCGGGGGGCACTTCGAAAAGCGGCTCAGCCAGAATATCGACCCCGCATCCTGCTTCGTCGCGCAGTTCACGCCCCGCTAGTTCACGCCCCGCTACGAGACTTTCGAGGTGGCATATAACGGCAACCCCGCACATCGTGTCGACATCGTGCTGCTGCCCGAGGGGTATGGCGCCGGGGAGCGGGCGAAATTCGAAGCGGCCTGCCGTGAATTCGCACGCGAATTTTTCAGTTATTCGCCTTTCAGGGAATACGCTTCGCGGTTCAATATCCGCGCCGTGTGGGCGCCGTCCGCCGATTCGGGCGTGACGATCCCCGGCGAGCGCGTGTGGCGCAACACGGCCTGCGGGGCCTCTTTCTATACGTTCGGCTCGGAGCGCTACCAGATGGTCGACGACTTCCAGCGCCTGCGCGACATCGCGGCGCATGTCCCTTATGACTATATCTATGTGTTGTCCAACACCCAGAAATACGGGGGTGGCGGTATCTTCAACTTCTATGGCATCAGCGCCGCACACCACCCTACGCGCACCGGGAAGATTTACGTCCACGAATTCGGGCACCTGCTGCTGGGGCTGGGCGACGAGTATGTCGGCACGACCTCCTACGACGACATGTATGCCCGGGACATCGAGCCGTGGGAGGCGAACCTGACAACGCTCGTCGGGTTCGAGGACAAGTTCTGGAAAGCGATGGTGCCGGCCGGGACGCCCGTTCCGACGCCCGACACCCCTGAGTACGAGGGGGTCGTAGGGGTTTTCGAGGGCGGCGGTTATGCTGCGAAGGGGGTCTATCGCCCGTGGCGGAACTGCCTGATGAACAACCTGCACCGGACGGACGAGTTTTGTCCCGTTTGTACGAAAGCCATCTGCGATTACATCGAGTTTTTGTGTAGGTAAACTTTGCAATGTGTTGTAATACAAGAGGGACGCGTGTGCGTCCCTCTTTCCGTGTGCAGCAGGCCCGTTACCCCTGCCGGCACAGCTCTGCCGTCGTTCCGGTTGCGCGGTGCCGTGCTGCCTGTCGCAGTGCCGTGCGGCGATCTCTCAGTATACCTCTTCGGGCAGGGTTTCGCCGACGGGTTCGCCTGCCAGGTCGTCCTTCCACTTGATCGAGGCGTGGGTGCCGTCGCAATAGGGTTTGTTGGCCGACTGCCCGCAGCGGCATGCCACGACGCGGTTCCGGATCTCGTAGGTCTGCCCGCCCTCGCGCCGCATGGGTATCCCGCCCCGTATCCACAGCCCTCCGCTGGCGCCGATCGTGATGTCCTCGATCAGCCCCAGGCTCGGTTCGAAACGGAACTCGAAGGGTTTCATCGTCTCCTTGTCCCACGCCATCAGACGGCCGCTGGGGCACATCGAGGCCTCGCGGATGGCCAGCTTGCGGGCTTCGGGATCGTCGGATGTCTCGGTCAGTGTCCACGCATCGCCGTGCGGGTGGCAGAAACGTGCGAAGACGCAGTATTTCTCGTTGTCCGTCATCTGGAGCGTGCCCCCGTCGATCACCTCGGCCCCGTCGAGCAGGGCGTCCGGACGTGCCGTGAGGCGGGGATCCCAGTCAGCCTTCTCGTGCGAACCGTCGCAATAGGGCTTGCGGTGTGATGCGCCGCAGCGGCAGATCGCCGTGGGTTCCGCCTCGGTCGAAAAAAGCCTGCCCTGCTGGAAATACCAGCTTTCGTTGGACTCGTTGGGCATGATGAACTGTTCGGCCAGCGGCGGCCTTCCGTAGACCAGGTAAGGGCCCTCTTCGGTCACCGTGATGCTGAAACGCTCCCCGGCGGGCGAACTTCCCGTTTCAATTTTCAATTTGGACATACTATTTGCATTTATAATTCGTTAGGGAGTAGGCGGCAATAATTATTCCCAAATGAATAATTTGGGATGTCCTTGTAGGATTTATCCCGCTTTTTGGTATCTTTGCAAAGATTTTTTTAACTGAATTTCGGTAAATTTGAGTAATATGAGAGGATTCGTAAGGCTGATGGCTGTGGTCGTGACTGCGGCGGTTTTCGTCGTGGCATGCAGCAAGGATAAGGATTCGGGCAAGATCACGCTCGATTCCCCGGCGGTGTTCTTTGCGCAGGCCGGAGGGTCGGCTACGGTCGGTTTCACGGCACAGAACATCAAGACACTGTCCGCGACGAGCAAACCCACCGGTTGGGACGAGGCGGTCGTTGACCTGGCAGGCGCGACGATCTCCGTCAAGGCTCCTTCGGCCGAGGACATCGAGAGCGGGGATGCCGTCAAGACCGGCTCGTTCTCCTTTACGGGTTATACCCCCGGCGGGACGCTCGTTTCGGCGACGCTCTTCGCCGGTATCGTGACGACGAAGGACATCAGCGCCACATCAGCGCCGAGGTGGCCAACAGTTACATCGTCACGGAACCCGAAACGAACTACCTGATCGACGCCACGCGCAAGGGCGACGGTTCCCAGCTGGCTACTTCTTATGTGAACGTCGTATGGCAGACCGCATCGGGATTCGTGCAGTATGCCGACTTCGAGGACGGCAAGGCGTCGTTCTACATCGGTGCCGACAGCGACGACGCCACCAAGATCAAGCAGGGCAACGCCGTGATCGGGGCTTATGATGCTGACGGCGAACTTATCTGGAGCTGGCATATCTGGGCGACTGATTACGACCCCGATGCGGAGGGCGGTACGGTCGATTTCAACGGCTATACGCTGATGAACCGCAACCTCGGAGCCCTGGCGAACGACAATTCGACGACGGACAAGATACTCGCTTCCTACGGGTTATATTACCAGTGGGGCCGCAAAGACCCGTTCATCGGGCCGAATACCTACCAGGGCTCTGAGGGCTCCGGTGCCTCGATGTACAGCGGCAGCGGCAGTCGCGTCTACCTGAAAATGTCCGAGTCGAGCGCCGAGACCGGAACGATGGAATATGCCATCCGGAACCCGCTCGTCTTTATTACGGGTGTGGCAGACACGGACAACGACTGGCTTTGGAGCGGCCGTTCCGACCAGTTGTGGTCGGCGGACGACAATGTGGCCGACAAGAGCGTTAACGACCCCTGCCCCTACGGCTGGCGCGTGGCTCCCTCGGGCGCGTTCGACAACCTGGCGATCGTCGGAACCCCGGCCGTGGGCGACGAGGCGAAATACGGCTGGACGCTGACCGACGGAAACGCCGAATCGTTTTTCATCGGTGCCGGACGCCGCCGCTACGACAACGGCAAGATCCTGAATATCTACAATCCGCTGCCCAAGAATCCGCTGCCCAAGGTGCGTTCCGACGCCATGGAGGCGCAACCCTGGGAAGGCCTTTACTGGACGACCGCCGTGTCCCGCACGCAGGCTGCGGCACTCCATTTCTGGTTCGAGAAACTCGACACCTCGGCCGGCATCGAAAATTCGGTGCCCTATGCCCGCGCCAACGGCCTTCAGGTGCGTTGTGTGAAGCAGCAGGGCAGGTAGGTACATCCGATACGACAGGGCGGGCCGGCGCACAACCCCCCCGCGCATCCTCGGCGACCTGAATAAAATCTTCCCGAAGGCCACCGACCTTGAAATACAGATGCTCACGTCGCTGCCCTCGCTGCTGATCATCCCCTTCGTCCTGCTTGCCGGCAAGCTCTCCGTCGGCAAGGACAAGCTCAAGATCCTTGCCGTCGGGCTGTCGATCTTCTTCCTGAGCGGCGTGGCATGCCTCTTCGCCCGGAGCATGATGTGGCTCATCGTCATCAGCTGCATCCTCGGCATCGGCGCCGGCATGGTGATCCCCTTCTCCACGGGGCTCGTGGTCGACTACTTTACGGGCGATTACCGTGTCCGGCAGCTGGGGTACAGCTCGTCGATCAACAACCTGACGCTCGTGCTGGCGACCGTCGTGACGGGCTACCTGGCCAATGTGGACTGGCATCTGCCCTTTCTGGTCTATACCCTGCCGGGTATTTCGCTCGCGCTGTCGTTCCTGCTCAAGCGGCAGCGCTCCGTCCCCGAACCGGAACAGAGCATCCAATTGCGCCACAAGATGATCGACCGCCGTAAGCTCGCCGGGCTGATGGCGTTCTATTTCTTCGTCACCTACGCCGTGCTGGTCGTGACGTTCTATGCCTCGTTCCTGATCGACGACTACAAGATCGACAGCTCGTTTTCCGGGGTGCTGATCTCGCTGTTTTTCCTTGCGATCATGCTGCCGGGGCTGTTCATCGCCAACATCATCCGCTCTTTGAAGCGGAACGTCAACCTCGTGGCGCTCGTGCTGGTCTGTGTGGGGCTGCTGTGTGTCGGGGTTTTCCACGGCAAGGCGATGCTGGCCTTCGGGGCGCTTTGCACCGGGCTGGGATACGGGATCATGCAGCCTGTCATTTACGACAAGGCGGCGACCATCGCCCCGCCGCGTTCCGCTACGCTGGCCCTTTCGTTCGTCATGTCGGTGAATTACCTGGCCGTGATGGTCTGCCCTTTTATCGTAGACCTCTTCCGTCACGTTTTCGGGACGCACAGCGACCGCTTCCCCTTCTTTTTCAATGCCGTGCTGGTGCTGGCCGTGGCTGTCGTCACACTCCTGCGCCGGGATAGCTTTACGCTCGGACTCGACGGATCCTATTACCGGAATTGATTGTAAAAACTGTTCGAAAGTGTTGTGAATGACGTAAAAAGGTTTAAATTTGTGCTGAAAAGTCACACCCTATTACGATTATCGCGAGATGAAAACAACACTTCTGACGGCTTTGGCCGCCGCTGCCCTTGCGGCAGGCTGCTCAAAGTCTGACACAGGTACGCCTTGTGTGAAAATCGCGCCGACGATCCAGACCCGTGTTACGGGATTGCATTTCGATACCGGCGACCGCATCGGGCTGAGCATTGCCAAAGGTTCGGAAACCTACGTGCAGAATGTCCTGATGACCTACGACGGTACGGCCTTTACAGCCGCGGATTTGCTGTGGTATAACGATTCGAATGAAAAATCGACGCTCACGGCCTACCATCCTTACTCCGAACAGGGAATGCCCGCGGAGTTTTCCGTTGCTACAGACCAGACGTCGGGAGGTGCATCGTCCGACCTGCTGGTCGCGGTGAAAAAAGAGGTTACCCCATCTTCGGCACCTGTCGGGATGCTCTTTTACCATGTGATGTCGCAGCTGACGATCGTCCTTACCAACAATTCCGACGCCCCGGTTACGGGGGTTACGGTCGGCGGACTCGTCCCGACGGCCGTGGTCGATTTCACGGTGCCCTCCGCCGCGGCCAAGAGCGGGGCTGCTGCTGCCGACGTCGAGGCGTTCGAAGTGACGGCCGATGCCGCCTACCGTGCCATCCTTGTGCCGCAGCAGGCCACCCTGACGGTTACGGTAGCGACCGGTGACGGAAAGAGCCGCAGCAAAACCCTCTCTTCGGCACAGCTCGAAAGCGGGAAACGCTACGACATGTCGGTCGTTGTGACCAATATCGACATCGACGTGGAACTGAGCGGCGAAGTCGTCGACTGGGGCGACGGCGGTTCGCTCGATGGTAGCGGCGAAGGGGGCGGCGGTGATGGCGGCGGTGGTGAGGGCGGCGGCGAGGGTGGTGACCCCGGGACGCTTTCCTACGGGGGTGTGGACTACCCCACCGCGACGATCGGCGGACGGGTCTGGATGACCCGGAACCTGCGTTACCTGCCTGACGGTGCCCAGATCGGAACCGGTATCTGGTACCCTTGCCGCGGTACGGCGGGATCGAACGACGCCGAATATGTCGCGGAACGGGGGTTGCTTTACAGCTTCACAACGGCCCTGGGCGGTGCGACGGCTGCATCCGGCACCCCGGTGCAGGGGATTTGTCCGCCGGGCTGGCATGTCCCCACGGGCGCCGAGATCGAACAGATGCTCGCCAGCCCCGAATACGATGCCTCCCTGCTCCGTAGCGCCGGGATGTGGAATTCGGAGACGGGGCGTTATCTTACTGAAACCAAAGGCTATTTGATGAGCTGTACCCCGCAAGACGGCGGTTCGGGCTATCAGGCATTGAGTTATTCGTCTGGCGGTATCGTAGCCGGGCTTGCTCCGTTTCCGGCCGGAAACGGTGTCTCGCTGCGCTGCGTGAAGGATATATAGCCGTAGCCGAGGATGCGGCAACGGAACGATCCCCGGTCTCGGATGAGCCGGGGATCGTCTTTTTACTGCGGGTTTTACCCTCCTGAGGCAGGCCGCCGTGCGGTTTTCCTCGGGGCTGCGGTGAGCACAGGCCATTGCGTGATGACCTTTTGGTGGCGCAGCGAATGCGTGTCCCACCCCGCAGGAGCCCAGTGCCCGCGTCGTGTCAGTTGTCGCGGTTCAGGAAGAAAATCGGGATGTTGGCCAGGAACACGTCCTTTCCCCGGAGCCGGTCGCGTTTGGCGAGCAGTTCGCTCAGCTGGATGTCGCCGATGACGTAGTTGCTGTCTTCGCTGGTGTACTGTTCGTGCACCTTCGTAAAATTCAGGATGCCGTGCACGTCGGTCTCCTTGTACCGCACGTAGACCTTCAGCGTGATGTCCGTCGTGTGGTCGGGCTTCTGCATGTAGGTCGGGCTTCTGCATGTAGTTCTGCTTCTTGTACTCGTAGCGGTAGTTGTTCAGGCGGGCCATGATGTCGCTCAGGATCGACGATGCCGTGGGCAGGCTCCCGGCGCCCTTGCCGAACATGAACTGCCGGTCGTAGCACTCGCCGCGGATCACTACGCCGTTGTACTCGTCGTCGACGCTGTAAATATACTTCGAGGGCGTCACGAATTCCGGCATGACGAACATCGTGAAGTGTTCGTCGCTCACCTTGACGACCTGCGCCACGAGTTTGATTTTGACGTTCTTCTCGCGGGCATACCGGATGTCCGAATCGTGGATGGTCGAGATACCGTAGGTGAAAATCTTTTCCGGGGCGACGTAGGTGCCCAGCGCATGTACGGTGATGATCACCAGCTTGAAGAGCGAATCGTAGCCTTCGATGTCGAACGACGGGTCGCTTTCGGCGAAGCCGAGCGCCTGCGCCTGCGCCAGGGCGCTGTCGTAACTCTCGGCGTGGTCGAAGACGCGCGAGAGGATGTAGTTCGACGAGCCGTTCAGGATGCCCTTCACCTCTAACAGCAGGTCGTTGTCGTAATACTCCTCGAGGTTGCGGATGACGGGGATCGAACCGCACGACGAGGCATCGTACAGCAGCGCCACGTTGTGCGTCTTCTGGATCTCGATCAGTTCCGGAAGGTGGTGCGCCAGCATGGTCTTGTTGCCCGAGACGACCGGGATGCCGCGCAGCAGGGCCCGCTTGACGATGCTGTATGCAGCATCGGCCTGGTCGATCACCTCCACGATCAGGTTGATGTCCCTGTTGTCGAGTATCTCGTCGGCCGACGTCGTGAAGAGGGATTTGTCGACTTCGACCTTACGCGGCTTTTCCGGGTCGCGGACGCAGATCTTCACGATCTCCGCGTGGGCGTTCTTCGATTTCTGCACTACCTGGTAGATTCCCTGTCCGACGACGCCGAACCCGAACAGGCCGATTTTGATTTTGCTCATATGCTGCTTGTTTATTGATTGTTCATGAACGGATAGAGGATGTCGTTCAACTGCCCGTGCTCGACGAGGAACCCGTCGTGCCCGAACGGCGAATCTATTTCGTGGTACGTGCTTCCGGCGATCATGCCGTGCAGTTCGCGCATCTCTGCCGGGGTGAAAATGATGTCGGTCGTGATGCCGACCACTGCCGTGCGGGCTTCGATGCGTGCGAGGGCGGCTGCTACCCCGCCGCGCCCGCGCCCCGTGTCGTGGGTGTCGAAGGCGTTGAGTATGGCATAGTACGAGTAGGCGTTGTAGCGCCGGCAGAGTTTCTCGCCCTGATATTGCTGGTAGGTCGATGCGCGGTGTACTGCGGGGAGTTCCTCCCTGTCCTGCTGCGTGAGGTTGTATCCCAGCGAACCCCGGTACGTGAGCAGCCCCAGGGCGCGTGCGGCAGCCAGTCCGGCCATCCCGGCGTCGTCTCGCGGCTCGCCGAACGTCGTGTCGGTCGTGTCGGCCTCGATGGCCATGCGCTGGGTCTGGTCGATGGCAATCGTCCAGGGCGAGGCCTTGGCCGCCGTGGCGATCAGGATCAGTTTGCCGATGCGCTCCGGCTCCAAGACCGCCCATTCGATGGCCTGGAATCCCCCGACCGAACTTCCTACGAGCGTGTCGATGCGGCCGATGCCGAGCGCGCCGGCCAACAGGCGGTGTGCACGGACGATGTCGCGGATCGTGAACGGCGGGAAATCCTTGTAATAGGGGCTTCCCGTTTCCGGGTTCACGTGCAGCGGCCCCGTGGTGCCGTAGTGCGACCCGAGGATGTTGGCGCAGACCACGAAGTGGCGTGCCGGGTCCAGGAAACACCCCGCCTCGACCGTGTGCGGCCACCAGTCCGCCACGTCCGAGTTTGCCGTCAGGGCATGGCATACCCACACGACGTTGTCATGCGCCGCATTGGGCTTGCCGTAGGTGTGGTAAGCGATCCTCAGCTCGGGCAGCGTATGCCCCGTTTCGAGCACGAACGGCCCGGGTGCTTTGTAAATGCTGGGTTCCATTATCCGATGTGTGCGAAAGCCTGTTCGAAGTCGTCGATAAGGTCGTCGGTATTCTCCAGCCCGACGGAGATGCGCAGCATGGTCGGCGTGACGCCTGCTGCGGCGAGGTCTGCGTCGCTGAGCTGTTTGTGCGTGGTCGATGCCGGGTGCGTAACGACCGTGACCGAGTCGCCGATCATGACCATGTGTGCCGCCAGGTTGAGCGATTCGACGAAACGCACGGTGCTGTCGAGCGTGCCTTTGAGTTCGATGGTGAAGACGGCCGACGAACCGAACCGGAAATACTTCTTCGCGTTCGCGTAGCTCGGGTGCGACTCGAAGCCTACGAAGCTCACGCGCTCCACTTTGGGATGGTTGCGGCAGTATTCGGCCAGCCTGCGTGCCGACTCGACTTCGTGCCGCACGCGCAGCGAAAGCGTTTCCAGCCCGAGCGTCATCAGGTAGGAGTCGAACGGCGAGGGGCAGCAGCCCAGGTCGCGGACACCGTCCACGCGGCATTTCACGATGAAGGCCGCCGCGCCGAATGCCTCGTGGAAATTCAGTCCGTGATACCCTTCCGACGGGCCGTCGATCTGCGGGAACTTGCCGTTGGCCCAGTTGTAATTGCCCCCGTCGACGATCACCCCGCCCATGGCCGTGCCGTGGCCGTTGATCCATTTGGTCGCCGAGTCGACGACGATGTTCGCACCCCATTCGAAGGGGTTGCACAGGTAGCCCGCGGCACCGAACGTATTGTCCGCGACGAAGGGCACGTCGTAGCGTTTGGCCAGTTGTCCCAGTGCTTCGAGATCGGGCACCGTACAAGTGGGATTGCCCATGCTCTCGGCGTAGATCGCCTTCGTGCGTCCGTCGATCAGCGCCTCGAAGTCCTCGGGGCGTTCGCTTCGGGCGATGCGGCAGTCGATGCCGAGCCTGCGCAGCGAAATGCGGAACTGGGTGAAGGTGCCGCCGTAGAGGAACGGCGAGGCGACGATGTTGTCGCCCTCGGCCGCCAGCGAGAGCACGGCGATGAGTATGGCCGACATGCCCGAAGAGACGGCCAGCGCCCCCACGGCACCGTACAGGGCGGCGATGCGTTGCTCGTATACGGTCGTAGTCGGGTTTTGCAGCCGGGTGTAGATGTTGCCCCCTTCGCTCAGGTCGAAGAGGTTGGCCGCGTGTTCGCAGCTCTTGAAACGGTATGCTGCCGTGGGATATATCGCCACACCGCGGGCACCCGTGGGATCGTCGGGTTGCAGCCCTCCGTGGATCTGCAATGTCTCGAAACGTAATTTTTTCTCAGCCATGCTATCTGTTTTTTAGTCGTTACAAAAAAAATCCGACCTCTCTGAAGCCGGATTGTGTCGTTCGTATACACGGAAAATCTACACCCGGCGGAATCGGTTGCGCATGTACATCATATCCATGGTCATACTGCGGAGCGAGCCGCCGTATGTGTCGTGGTATGTCGTCGTGGCAATCATTTTCTGCTTTCGGATGTTTTCCTGTGTGCAAATATAGGAATTTTTCGGCTCATGCTTGCGGTCGGCCCGATTTTTTTGCAAAAAACTGTTTAGCGGCCGGGGTTTTGCATGCCATAGTTGCTACCTCGACCTTTTTTGTTGAACAAAAGGGCGGAAAAGTTTTGGTTTGAAAAATTAATGTTTATATTTGTGTCGAAGAATGTGCACTATGCACAAGGGATAGATTAAAAATATCAATTTATGAAACGACTTTACGCTGTTGCAGCTATTGCAACGACGTTTTTGGCCTTTTCGTGCCAGAAAAACATGGGCACCGGCAGCGGCGAACCGCAGGAGCCCTCGTCTGCAGTTCCCGCCGACTTCAAATGGGAAACGACCCGCGACCTGGATATTTCGGTCGGTATGCCGAGTGTTACGGGCAATACGCCCCAATATGCCGTTATCCGCGTGTATTGCTCCCCGATCCTCTCGGACGGCAATATCGTGGCGATGGGTGTGGTGACGCCATCCCGCCCCGTGTTCGGAACCGCGGTGACGATCCCGGCCGGGATCGGGAACATTTATGTCCAGACTACCCTGCCCGACGGTACGGTGGCCGTCTCCATGGAACCGGTCGCAGCGTCGGTGAACGTCGCCGGTGCGCGGATGAAGGCCGCAGCCGGGACGCCCTTACTCCGGATGGCCGGGATGGCGCGCGCCGCGGCCGACAGTTCGATGCCCGACTACCCGCGGCTCGCGGCGAAGGCCGAGGGTGATTTCGCCGAGGGGGCCATCATCCGGAGTACGCCTGCCGGCAAGATCGACCTGGGTGCGAGCTGGGCCCCGTTTGCAGCTGCGGAGTATTATATCCCGGCAGGAGCCGAGGTTACGGGCAATATCGGCCTGAACGGAACCTTTAGCCCCAACCCCTCGCCGATCCTCTACGTGGCGGGCAAACTGACGCTCGATTCCTCCGTTACGATCGGTCAGGCGACGCTCGCAGTGCTTCCGGGCGGCGAGGTGTACATCCGTGAAGCAAGTGCGAACATGCAGCAGAACGCACCCAACCCCGCGATTTTCGTTTTCGAAGGCGGTAAGTTCACGGCCGGGAAAACGAACTTTTCCTGCAAGGCCGTGGTCAACGAAGGGAAATTCATCGTCGACGGGACGTTCGACATCAATAATTCCTGTGCGTTCTACAACGGTGCCGCCGCAGAATTGGAGGCCGATGACATGGAAATCACCAACCGGGCGAAACTTTATAACGACGGCAAGATAGAGAGCGATGATTTGGAGCTCAACTCCTACGCCGAACTGTCTAACTGCGAGAATGGTGTCGTTGATGTTGACGGGACTTTCTATTTGACCAACAACTCGGTCGTTTACCAGAAAGGTTTGGCCTCGATGGAGAAACTCGAAGCCCGCGGCGGGGGGACACTCTATGTGAATTGCCATACCGTAGCCGAGGAAATTGCCGCCGAAGGTGCCCGATTCTATATTGCATCCGGCGCGGGGCTCGATGCCGAGGAGGTCTATTTCAACAGCAATACGGAGTTGTACGCCGCTGCCGGCTCGATCTTCGCCATGGACGAGTATAATGCCGGTAAGTCGGGCGGCAATGTCCATATCGTGAGCCAGGCTGCCGCCGACCAGCTCATGGCCGTGGTCGTGATCCGCGAGAAAGGCGTGAGCTCACGCTATTACGGGACGAAGTTCGATGGGCTGATGGAAGTCGTGTACGACAATGCGGCCGATTCGAAATACGTTATCGACGAGCGTAGCCTTACCGGTGGCGCCGTGATGCGCGCCAAGCAAACGGTCGTGATCCCCGAGGCCATCTGCAACGGCGGCAGGCCGCCCGTTACTCCCGATCCGGAACCCGAACCCGAATATATCGAGGTCAAGGGTGCCCCTTATACCTACTGCTTTGAGGATGGCTGGCCGTGGATCGGCGACTACGACATGAACGATGTCGTGGTGGGGGGACGTAAGCGTCGACCGCCGCAGCGACAAGGAGACCGGGAAGGTCGACCTGATCCGCATCAACTGGGAACTGAAGGCTGCAGGTGCCGCGCACCTGAATGCCTTTGCCGTCCAGCTGGATAAGGTACGTGCGTCGGAGGTCGCCGGCGTGGAAACCACGAATACGACCTTCGGCCGCGGTGCATTTGCGGCCCCCGGCCCCGAATCGGGCAGCGAGCTGGCCGTAATCCCGCTTTTCAACACTTCGCAGGAGATACTGGGCGAAGGGACTTACATCAATACGACCAAGGGCGTGGCCGTACCGACCGTGAAACACACGACGACCGTGACCTTCGCGCAGCCGGTCGATCCCGCGGCTGTCCGCGAATCGGCACTCAATGCGTTCATCGTCGTGAACCAGAAGAGTTCGGGTACGTTCACCCGCGAGAAGGAGATCCACATGCCGGGGCGCATGCCGACGCAATTCGCGGTCGTATCGGGCAACACCTTCCTGGAGTCGGATCCCTACCGTTATTTCGTCACCAAGGGCGACGGTGTGAAGAACAACTACATGATGTGGGCGCTGTGTATCCCGGGTGAGTTCCGCTATCCGCTCGAACGCAGTGATATCCGGGACGTCTATACCTATTTCAACGCATGGGCGGCATCGGGCGGCCGGGAGCATGTGGACTGGTATCAGGACGATGCCGACGAGGCCCTTCTCTATTAGTCAGCGTTAAATGATCTAAAAGAGGTTGTCTAACAACTCTTTGAAAATGAAAATCACCCCCGTCGGAACTGACTCTGACGGGGGTGAAATCGTTAAAAATCGGACTTGACGGACTGCCCTCTCCTCCGGATTCCCGCCCCCCCCCTCCAGCCTTCCCCGTATTCTGATTCTGCTCCCGACGCCGGCCTTTGGGCTTTGCCTGCCGGCAGCCCTCCTGCGCGGAAATAAAATCCCCGCAGGAGGGAGCCCTGCGGGGATTTCCGTTGTGTTGCAGAATAATTATCGGTGGCTGTCAATCCGCTCGACCCCTTCGCGGGTTGCCGCACCGCGCAGGATCGTCCTGCAAAAGAGGTAGGACTCCTCGCGCGTCGCGTTGTTTATCCGCATTTCGAAGATCGTTTCCAGAATCCGGTCTGCGAAACTCTCGGCATCGATTTCGGGCAACAGGAGCTTTTCTTCCCGGCTTCCGCGCAGGTGGGCGGCCAGTTCGTTGCGCCAGAATTCCCGGTGTTCGTCGAAATGTTCCGCGTAGGCCACCTTGTGGCGCAGGTCGGACAGAAAACTGCTTTCGACCGTATACAGGTGTTCGATGTATTCGTATACCAGCTTGAAGGCCCGTTGCAGCGAACTCCTGCTGCGGCGTTTCCTGTAAGCCGTGATGCGCTCCTGCTGTTGATGGCACATGAAATCGAGGCAGGCGCTCACCAGGTCTTCCTTGTCAGCGAACATTTCATAGAGGGTGCGTTTCGAGATACCCAGCGTTTGCGCGATCTCATCCACCCGGACGGCACGGATGCCGTTCCGGGTGATGAGTTCCTGCGTGATGCGGATGATCTCCTCTTTGGTCGCTCCCCTTTTCATTATTTCGCCTCCGCTGCGATGTCGCGGCCGCCACCCAAAGCCTGGTAGAGGTTCACGATACCCTGGATCTCGTCAAAGCGGTCTGCTATCTGGTTCAACTGTGCCGAAAGCAGCGACTGCTGGGCGGTCAGCACTTCGAGGTAGGTCGTGCTGCCGTGTTTCATAAGCAGTTCGGTGCTCTCCACGGCGCGCTCCAATGCCTCGATCTGCTGTGTCCGCAGGTCGGTTTTCGCGCGGGCCGACTGGCACTGCGTGAGGGCGTTGTTGACCTCGGCACCCGCGTTGAGCAGAGCCTGCTGGAATGCCAGCTTGGTTTCTTCCTGCTGTGCCTTGGCGATTTTCACGCGGGCGCGGTTGGCGTTGGCATTGAAGATGGGTTGCAGGAGCGATGCTGCGGCCGACCAGAGGAATTTCCCGGGATCGACGATCCGGGCCCCGCTGTTGTTCGTCCATCCCAACGTCCCGCTCAGCGTGATCGACGGATAGAGGGCCGAGCGTGCCTCGCTGGTGGCATAATAGGATTGCATCAGCGAGTATTCGGCGCTGCGGATGTCGGGGCGGTTCGAAAGCATCTGCACCGGTATGCCGACAGTCAGGTCGTCGGGCAACTGCTGGCTTTCGAGGCGGCCGCGCTCGATGGGGTGCGGGCCTTCGGCCAGCATCGAACAAAGGCTGTTCTCGGCCTGGCGGATCTGGTATTCCAAGTCGTGCAGCGAAGCTTCGATGGCGAGGCAGTTGCCTTCGTACTGGGCTACGGCAGCCTCGTTGGCCATGCCGGCCTCTTTCAGTGCGCGCATCGTGCGGACGCTCTCGCGCCATTTCCCGGCGGTTTGCTCGGTAACCTCGTATTGCCCGTCGAGCATCAGCAACGTGTAATAGAGATTTGCGATGCCCGAGATCAACTGCGTTTTCACTGCCTGTTCGTACTCCTTGCTCTGGAGGTAGAGCGCCTTGGACTTGCGTTTGGCGTTGGTCAGGCCGTTGAAGATGTCGATCTGCCAGCTTGCCGTGACCGGGATACTGTACGTTTTGCCCGGCGTGGCCCAGTCGAAGCTGCTCATGCTGCCCTGAGGTGCGAAGTTGAACGACGGCAGGTAAGCCAGGCGCGCCGACTTAAGCGTCGCCTCGGCTTCCTTGATCCTCCATTGCGCCGATTGCAGGTCGGTATTGTTCTCCAGCCCCTGGCGGATGAGCGTCCGCAGGTAGGGGTCGGTGAACATCTCTTCCCAGCCCAGGTTGCCGATCGTCGTCGTGTCGGCAGTCTCGGCCGTGCCGTACAGCCCGTCGGTTTTCACCTCGGGACGGGTGTAGGGCTTGTAGATGCCGCAGCCGGTCATGGCCGCTGCGGCCAGTATGATAATAAGCTTTTTCATCTTGTTATTCCTCCTCTTTCTCGTTTTTACACTCTTCCAGTTCCGCCTGTACGGCCCACTGCGGATCGGGGTCGAACTCTATGGGCTTGACTTTCTCCTGCAAGGTCTGGAAAGCGATGAACAGTGTCGGTACGAGGAACAGCAGGGCCAGTGTCCCGACGATCATACCGCCCACGACGCCCGAACCGAGGGTCATGTTACCGTTGGCGCCCACACCGTGCGAGAGCACCAGCGGGATCATACCGAATACGCAGGTGAGGACAGTCATCAGGATCGGGCGCAGACGGACTTTGGCTGCCGATACGGCGGCTTGCGTCAGGGTCATTCCCGCGCGGCGCCGGTCGCCGGTCGGAGGCATACTCCGTGATCAGAATGGCGGTCTTCGAGAGCAGGCCGATCAGCATGATGATACCCGTTTGCAGGTAGATGTTGTTCTCCAGTCCCAACATCTTGGCGAAGAGGAACGAACCCAGCAGGCCGCACGGTACGGAGAGGATGACGGCGAACGGAAGCAGGAAGCTCTCGTACAGGGCACTCAGGATGAGGTAAATCAGCAGAATACAGATCCCGAAGATGATCGTCGTGTTGCTGCCGGTCTGTGCTTCCTCCCGGGTGATACCGTCGAAGTCGTAGCCGTAGCCCTTCGGCAGTACCTGGGCGGCCGTCTCCTGGATGGCCTTGATGGCATCGCCCGACGAATATCCGTCGGCTGCCGTTCCGTTCACGGCGATCGAGCTGTACATATTGAAACGGTTCAGCACTTCGGAGCTGTATACCCTTTGCAGATCCACGAACTCGCCCAGGGGAGCCATTTCTCCGCCGTTGGTGCGGACGAAGACGTTGTTGAGCGACTCGGTGTTAAGACGGTATTTCGGGTCGGACTGGATCGTTACGTAGTACATTTTCGAGAAACGGTTGACGTTCGAGACGTACTGCCCGCCGTAGTAACCCGAAAGCGTCGAAAGGATCGCGTTGGGCGAGATGCCGGCCCGTTTGGCCTTCGCCGCGTCGATGCTTACGACATACTGCGGGAAGTTGATGTTGAAGGTCGAGTAGGCGCGTTCGATCTCCGGGCGCTGGTTCAGCGCCCCGATGAACTGCAGGTAGATGTTGTAGAAGTCCGTCAGGCTGCCGTCCGACTTGTCCTGCAGGTGCATGGAGAAGCCGGTCGAGGTTCCGTAACCCGAGATCATCGGCGGTGCCACGGCGAAAATCTGTGCGTCCTTGATGTCGGCCGTGCGTCCGTATATCTGGCCGATCACGGCGTTCACCGCATCTGCCTTGTCCGGGCGCTCTTCCCAGTCCTTAAGCTTGATGATACACATACCGTAGGAGGAGCCCTGGCCAGCGATCATGCCGTAACCTGCCACCTGCATGAAGTCCCTGATCTGGGGGATTGCCTGGATGCGATCCGCAACCTGCTCCATGACGACGTGCGTTTCGGCGAGCGAAGTACCCGGAGCCGTGGTGACGTTCACCATGATCGTACCCTGGTCTTCGTCGGGCACCAGACCCGTTTTGGTGCTGTTCATCAGCAGGATCAGTGCGGCGAATGCCAGGCCGAGCGTCGACCACATCAGCCACTTGTGCTTGATGAAGAGCAGCACGCCGTGCTTGTACTTGTTGATCAGGGTGCTGAATCCCGAGTTGAATGCCTTGCGGAAGCGGGCGGCGAAGTTGTCGCGCATCTCGCCGTTTTCGTCGAGGTAGGGTTTCAGGATGAGGGCGCACAGTGCGGGCGAGAGCGTCAGGGCGTTCAGCGCCGAGATACCCACGGCCACGGCCATCGTGATACCGAACTGCGTGTAGAATACACCCGACGTACCGCCCATCATCGACACGGGGATGAACACGGCCATGAAGACCAGCGTCGAGGTGATGATGGCCGAGGTGATACCCGACATGGCGTCGATGGTAGCCATATAGGAGGACTTATATCCCACGTCGAAACGCGCCTGGACAGCCTCCACCACGATAATGGCGTCGTCGACGACCGTACCGATCGCAAGGACGAGCGCGAAGAGCGTCAGCAGGTTGATCGAGAAGCCCGCTACCGAGAGGAAGGCGAACGTACCGACCAGCGATACGATGATCGAAACCGTGGGGATAAGTGTCGAACGGATATCCTGCAGGAAGACATAGACTACGAGCACCACCAGGAGGATGGCCTCGATCAGAGTCTTGATTACCTCGTTGATCGAAGCGTAGAGGAAGTCGTTCACACTCTGCAGGTGTGCGATGGCGACGCCTTTCGGGAGTTCGGCTTCGATCTCGGCCAGCAGGGCGTCGATTTCATTTACGACCTGCGTGGCGTTCGAACCGGCGGTCTGGAAGACCATCGTGCTGACGCCCGGATGGCCGTTGGTGTAGCCTTTGTAGGCGTAGGATTCGCTTCCCAGCTCGATGTCCGCGACATCCTTCAGGCGCAGGATCGTGCCGTCGTCCTGAGCCACGAGTACGATCTCCCCGAACTCTTCCGGGGTCATCAGACGTCCGCGGTATTTCATCGTATACTGGAATGTGTTCTCCGAGTTTTCACCCAGCGAACCGGTCGCCGATTCGATGTTCTGCTCGGCGAGCGCCGCCGTCACGTCCGACGGGATGAGTTTGTACTGGGCCATCACATCGGGCTTGAGCCAGATACGCATCGAGTAGTCGGCACCGAGCGTGAAGGCCTCGCCGACACCCGCGATACGGAGGATGCGGGGTTCGATGTTGATCTTCGAGTAGTTCGACAGGAACGTTTCGTCGTATGTGTCGTCGGGGCTGTAAAGCGAGAAAATCTTCACCATGGAGGTCTGTCGCTTCATGGTCGTCACACCGATCTGCGTGACTTCGGAAGGCAGCTGTCCCGTAGCGCGCGATACTTTGTTCTGCACGTTGACGGCAGCCATGTCGGGGTCGGTGCCCTGGCGGAAATAGACAGTTACGCTTGCGCTGCCCAAAGCGGCGCTGGAAGTCATGTAGGTCATGTCCTCCACACCGTTGATAGCCTGCTCGAGCGGTACGATGACCGATTTCTGGATCGTCTCGGCGCTGGCACCCGGATATGAGGCGCGCACCATCACCGTCGGGGGTGCGATGTCGGGATACTGCTCCACGGGCAGCGTCGCCAGACCGATCAGACCGCCGATTACGATTACGATGGATATGACCGACGCCAGTACGGGTCGTTCGATAAAATGTTTCAGTGTCATAGGTTATTCCTCCTTTTCGGTTTCGGTTTGGGCGGCAGCTGCCGGTGCGGCCTGGGGTGCGGCGCCCTGCGTCTTGGCTACGATGGGGGTACCCTCGCGCAGCAGGCCTACGCCTTCGGCTACGATGACGTCACCCGGAACGAGGCCCGATTTGACGATATACTCCCGGCCGTTGTTGATCTTTTCCACGTCGATCATGACCGAGGAGGCCTTGCCGTCTACAATCTTATATACGTACACTTTGTCCTGCAGCTCGAATGTCGCCACCTGCGGAACCACGATGCAGTCCGTGTAGCTGATGGGCAGGATCAGGTTGCCGGGTGCGCCGCTGTGGAGCAGGCCGTTCGTGTTGGGGAACACCGCGCGCAGCTGCGTGCTGCCCGTCGAAGGGTCGATGACGCCGCTCATCGATTCGATGCGCCCCGGCTGGTCGTAGAGCGAGCCGTCGTTGAGCTGTAACTGTACGTCGGGCATGTTCTTGAGCGTATTGGCGATCGAGCCGTATTTGCGCGTCAGGCTGAGCAACTCGTTGCCGCTCATCGAGAAATACACGTACATCTCCGAGTTGTCCGACACGGTCGTCAGCGGCTGCGGGATCGACGCGCTTACCAGTGAGCCTACACGGTACGGCAGCTGGCCTACCGTGCCGTTGGACGGGGCCTTCACGACCGTATAGGAGAGGTTGTTTGCGGCGTTTACCCGCTGTGCCTCGGCCTGTGCGAGCTGCGCCTTGGCCGTCAGCAGCGTATTTTCGGCCGTCGAGAGGTCGTACTGCGACACGACGTTCTTTGCGAAAAGCTCCTTCTTGCTGTCATACGTCAGCTGGGCCGTCGCCACGCTGGCTTTCGCCGCTGCGACATTGGCTTCTGCGGTCTGGAGCGCAGCCTTGTAAGGTACCTGGTCTATGATGAAAAGCGTTTGTCCTTTCGATACCGACTCTCCCTCGGCAACACGCAGTTCGGAGATGGTACCCGAAACCTGCGGGTAAATCTGAATGTCCTGGCGTCCGCGGATCGTCGCCGACTTGTTGGTCGGGATTTCGCGGTTGGTGGTGGCAATGGTCATCACGCCGTATTGCGCGGGGCCTTGCTCCGTGGGTGCCTGACCGCACGAAACGGCTGCCATGAAGCTTGCCATGATAGCAGCTTTCACAAATGTTTGCTTCATATTTTCTCCTGTTTTAAACTAAAAAAACTTTTTTCGTTGCAAAAGTACCCTAAAAAGGGTGTGATCGTGCCTTTATATTGCGAACAGTGTTGGTATTTTTCGGAACAAATTTTAGGAGAATATCGAAAAATGCGCTAAATTTGTTCGAAAAACGAATTCATATGTCCGCCATAAACCCTCTAATTACCACCGCCGAAGAACAATTCGTAGTCGGGGAATCCGATTTTTCCTATTTCAACAACTACGCGAACCGCTGCGAGGGAGGGGCTATCTTGTTTTGCCGCAAAGGCAGCGCCCATGTGACTGTAAACCAATACGGAGGACTCGTGAAGCGGAATACCCTGGTACTCATTCTGCCCGGGTCGGTGCTGATGCTCACGGGGCGTACCGAGGACTTTCGGGTGACGTTCTGTGCCTTTTCACTCGATATTTTCTCCGAGGCGGCATTCCGCTTCCGGCTCGAACCCTCCTTTTTCCGCACCCTGCGCGAGAATCCGATCACCTATCCCCCGGCGCGTATCGTCGAGGGGGCGGGCATCTGGTTCCAGATGGCGGCCTATACCTACCGCGACCGGAACAATATTTTCCGCAACACGATCATCCGTAACCGCTTGCAGAACGTGCTGATGGAGATTTACGACAAGTTGCAGCGCTTTGCAGGCATGCAGCGCCAGATGCCCGAGTCGACCACGCGGCAGACGGAGCTGTTCCACCGGTTCGTGGCCCTCGTGCACGAGTTCAGTTCACAGGAGCGCGAAGTGTCGTTCTACGCCGACAAACTCTGCATTTCCACCCGTTACCTTTCGACCATCGTGCGTACGATCGCGCACAGCACCGCCAAGGAGTTCATCGACCGGTCGGTCTTGCTGGAGATCAAGATGCTCCTGCAATCGACGGACTTGTCGGTGCAGGAGATCGCCTACCGCCTGCATTTCCCCGACCAGTCCTACCTGGGGCGCTATTTCAAGAAGCATACGGGTGAATCTCCCACCGAGTACCGCAACACCAAGAAATAAGCCGCCCCGCCGGGCGGCTTTCGTTTTGTCGCGGGGCGCCGGGCGTGTTTGGAACCCGAATTGCAGTAAATAAACTCGAATCACTTAATATCGTAAAATTATGAAAACCATTGAAATTCTCGGGGAGAAGGCCGAATACTACCTTTCCCATGTGTGCCGGACGATCGACAAGAGCCAGCTTTACCTGCCCGCACCCGATACGGTCGACAAGGTCTGGATCGAATCCGACCGTAACATCCGGACGCTCGGCAGCCTGCAATGGATCCTCGCCCACGGGCGCCTGGCCGGTACGGGCTATGTCTCGATCCTGCCCGTAGATCAGGGCATCGAACACTCCGCCGGGGCGTCGTTCGCCCCGAACCCGGCCTATTTCGACCCGGAGAATATCGTCAGGCTGGCCATCGAGGGCGGCTGTAACGCCGTGGCTTCGACCTTCGGCGTGCTGGGCGCCGTGGCACGCAGATATGCACACAAGATACCGTTCATCGTCAAGCTCAACCACAACGAGCTGCTCACCTACCCCAACACCTATGACCAGGTGATGTTCGGCACCGTGCGCGATGCCTGGAACATGGGCGCCGCCGCCGTGGGGGCTACGATCTATTTCGGGTCGGAGGAGAGCCGCCGCCAGCTCGTGGAGATAGCCCAGGCGTTCGACTATGCGCACGAGCTGGGCATGGCGACGATCCTGTGGTGCTACCTGCGCAACGAAGGTTTCAGGAAGGACGGGGTGGATTACCATGCTTCGGCCGACCTGACGGGGCAGGCGAACCACCTGGGCGTGACGATCAAGGCCGACATCGTGAAGCAGAAGCTGCCCGAGAACAACGGCGGGTTCCGTGCCGTCGGCTTCGGCAAGACGCGTGACGAGGTGTACACGAAGCTGACGACCGAGCATCCGATCGACCTTTGCCGCTACCAGGTGGCCAACGGTTACATGGGACGCGTCGGGCTGATCAATTCGGGCGGCGAGTCGCACGGGGCATCCGATTTGCAGGAGGCCGTGATGACGGCCGTCGTCAACAAGCGGGCCGGCGGCATGGGACTTATCAGCGGCCGCAAGGCGTTCCAGCGCCCGATGAAGGAGGGCGTGGCGCTGCTCAACGCCATCCAGGACGTATATCTCGACCCCGAGGTCACGATCGCATAATAACCGGCCGTGCAAAACCGTTTTTTTTGTACGATAAAAGAGGAAAAAAGTGCATTTATGAAAATAACATTCTTCGGAACCCAACCCTACGACCGCGAGTCGTTCGACCGCGCCAATGCGTCCTTCGGGTTCGAGTTCAATTACCATCGCAGCCACCTGAACGGCAACAACGCCCTGCTGGCGCAGGGGGCCGACGCGGTCTGCATCTTCGTCAACGACACGGCCGACGCCGGCACGATACGTCAGCTGGCCGCGATGGGCGTGAAACTGATCGCACTGCGTTGCGCCGGCTTCAACAACGTAGACCTGAAGGCCGCGGCCGAATACGGCATCCCCGTCGTGCGCGTTCCGGCCTATTCGCCCCATGCCGTCGCGGAACATGCCGTGGCGCTGATGCTGGCGCTCAACCGCAAAGTCCACCGTGCCTACTGGCGCACGCGCGACGGGAATTTCTCGCTGCACGGCCTGATGGGGTTCGACATGTACGGCAAGACGGCGGGCATCATCGGCACCGGCAAGATCGCCCGTGAGCTGATCCGGATACTCAAGGGGTTCGGCATGAAGGTGCTGGCTTACGACATCTTCCCCGATGCGGAATACGCCGCGCAGGCGCAGGTCGAATACGTGACGCTCGACGAGCTTTACCGCCGTGCGGACATCATTTCGCTGCACTGCCCGCTGACCGACCAGACGCGCTATATGATCAACGGCGATGCTATCGGCAAGATGAAGCCCGGCGTGATCCTAATCAATACGGGGCGCGGCCAGCTGATCCATACCGAGGCGCTGATCGAGGGGCTGAAGGAGAAGAAGATCGGGGCAGCCGGGCTGGACGTTTACGAAGAGGAGGCCGCCTATTTCTACGAGGATACCTCCGACCGGATCATGGACGACGACATCCTGGCGCGCCTGCTGTCGTTCAACAACGTCATCATGACCTCGCACCAGGGTTTTTTCACACGTGAAGCGTTGGATAGTATAGCGCATACTACATTGCAGAATATTAACGATTTCGACAAGCACCGCAAATTGGTGAACGAGGTGCGTGCCGAACCTGAAAAAGCGATAGGATGAAAAAAGTAGTTTTGCTCCGCCACGGCGAGAGCACATGGAACAGGGAAAACCGTTTTACGGGATGGACGGATGTCGATCTGAGCGAGAAAGGCGTTGCCGAAGCGGCCAGGGCCGGGGAACTGCTCCGCAAGGAGGGTTTCCTGTTCGGGCATGCCTATACCTCCTACCTGAAACGCGCCGTCAAGACGCTCGACGTGGTGCTCGACAAACTGGATCAGGACTGGATCCCGGTCTCGAAGAGCTGGCGGCTCAATGAAAAGCATTACGGGATGTTGCAGGGGCTCAACAAACGGGAGACCGCCGAAAAGTACGGCGACGAACAGGTACACATCTGGCGCCGCAGTTACGACGTCGCCCCGGCGCCGTTGGGCGAGGAAGACCCGCGCAACCCGCGTTTCGATCCCCGTTACCGCGATGTCCCCGAGGCGGAACTGCCCCGCACCGAATCGCTCAGCGACACTGTCGCGCGTATTATGCCCTACTGGAAATGCGAGATCCTGCCGGCGCTGGCGCATCACGACGCCATCCTGGTCGTCGCCCACGGCAACAGCCTGCGCGGCATCATCAAGCACCTGAAAGGCATTTCGGACGAGGCGATTTCGGAGTTCAACCTCCCGACCGCCGTGCCTTATGTCTTCGAGTTCGACGAGGGTCTCAACTACGCGGGGGATCGTTTCCTGGGCGACCCCGATGAGATAGCCCGGCTGATGGCCGCCGTTGCCGATCAGGGCAGGAAAGGCTGAGGCGTAGCGCGCCCGTCGCCCGATGCCGCACGGGTACTGCTGTGGAAATTGCTGCCGGCTGGCTGGCGTCCGGTGTAGTTCGGAACTGGCCGGGGCAGGGAGCCGGTTGGCCGGATATGCCGCGAAGTACCCCGTATTTGAAATCCCCGTACACTTTTCCAGTGTGCGGGGATTTTCGTACGCGATGCGGAAGCCTGCGTTTTGTCCGGGGCAGAAACTGCGTTTTATCCGGGCTGATCGTACCTGGCGAGCTGTTTGTGCCGGCCTGTTTTTACCGTTTAGTCCGCCGTTCTCTCCGGTTCTCTCCGTTTTTCCCGTCCGCCTCCTTTTGCCGGCCGTGCCGCCGGGTCAGTTTTGTGTCCGGTATTCGTTGGGCGACTGCCCCACGCACTTCTTGAACAGGCGCGTGAAGTGTTGCGGATACCTGAACCCGAGCTCGTAGGCGATTTCGCTGATCGACTTGGTCGTGTCGAACATGCGTTCCTTGGCGATGTCGATGACTTTCAGCTGGATGTATTCCTGCGCCGATTTCCCGGTCTCCTTTTTGACCAGGTCGCCGAAATAGTTGGCCGAAAGGTGCAGCTGCTCAGCGCACCAGCGTACCGAAGGCACCCCGTCGCGCTGCGGGGCGTCATCCCGGAAATAGTCGTTGAGCAGCCGTTCGAATCCCGACAGGGCGTCTTTGTTGACGTCGCTGCGCGTGGTGAACTGCCGCTCGTAGAAGCGCACGCTGTAATTGAGCAGCAGTTCGATGTTCGAGACGATCAGCGTCCGGCTGTGCTTGTCGATGGCGTGCTGCAATTCGCCCGCGATGTTCTGCAGGCAGTCGATCACTACGTGCCGCTCCTGCTCCGAGAGGTGCAGCGCTTCGTAGGATTCGTAGGAGAAGAAGGTGTAGCGGCCGATGTTGCGCCCGAGCGACGTGCCGCGGATCAGGTCGGGGTGGAACAGCAACGCCCAGCCTTTGGGCTGGAAAACCTCGCCGTTATCCTCGACGCCGACCACCTGTCCCGGGGCCGTGAAAACGAGCGTCCCTTCCTGGTAGTCGTAGTAGTTGCGCCCGTAGCGCAGGTCGCCGCATTTGACATCTTTCAGGAAGATGCAGTAGAACCCGTACAGGCGGCGCGAGTGACGCATGCGCGGGCATTTCGACATGTCGATGACGCTGACCAGCGGGTGCAGGGTTTCGATTCCCATCAGTTCGTTATACTGGTACACATGATCCAGCCTTGCGATCTCTTCCATAGTTGTTCCGGTTTGTTTGACACAAAGTTAGTGTTTTTTTCTTCGCTTGCCGCACCTGCTGCGGCGGATCGGTAATAATGGTATGACGAACTGTAATCCGGGTAATGACGGACAGTGCGGAATACCCTACTTTTGCAACATGATAATTTGTTAAGGCGTCAAAACTATGGAAACGAGGATTTTAAACAATGGTGTGGAGATGCCGGTGCTGGGGTTCGGCGTCTACCAGGTGGACGGGGCGATTTGCGAACGGTGCGTGTCTGATGCCCTGGCGGCCGGTTACCGGTCGATCGACACGGCAGCCGCCTATATGAACGAACGCGCCGTGGCGCGGGCCGTCCGCCGGAGCGGCATCCCTGCGCGGGGCGCCGGAGGATATGGTACGGATCGCCGCGCTCGACATGAAGCAGAGCTGTTTCCTCTCGCACCGCGATCCGCAGACGGTCGAATGGCTCGGGACTATGAAGTATGACCTCGATAAATAGCGGACGGATGAAAAAAGGAATTCTTGCGGCGTTTGTCGCGGCGCTGGCGCTGACGGCGGAAATTTACGCACAAACCAACGATACGGGTAACATGGAAACGAAGGAGAGAATATACGGATCGGTTTTTCCCCGGGGGGAGAAGCTGCCGGAAATGTTTGCGAAGTATTTTACCGGGCAGGCCTATCTTGCGCGGCTGACGCGTGACGAGGCCCTGAACTGCCCCGTTTCGAACGTCACGTTCGAGCCGGGTTGCCGGAACAACTGGCACAGCCACACGGGCGGGCAGCTGCTCGTCGCCGTGAGCGGCCGGGGGTATTATCAGGCGAAGGGCGAACCTGCGCGGGAATTGCTGCCGGGCGACGTGGTCGAGATCGGCCCCGGCGTGGTGCACTGGCACGGCGCGGCCCCCGACAGCTGGTTTTCGCACCTGGCCGTCGAGACCAACCCGCAGACGAACCGCAATACGTGGCTGGAGCCGGTCGACGACGCGCAGTATGCCGCGGCGACCGCAACCGGGGCTGCCCGTGCGGAACTTTTCTCGGGCGATGCCTCGGGACTGGGGGCGACGGATCCCGAATTAATCGAAATTTTTGATAACTTTGCATTCGGCGAAGTCGCCGGTTACGGCGACCTCGATACCCCTACGCGGATGATGTGCATCCTCGCATCGTGTATCGCCGCGCAGGGGCAGGCCGAGTTCCGGACGATGCTCGCAGGGGCGCTCAACGCCGGCGTGACGCCCGTCGAGGCGAAGGAAGTCCTCTACCAGGCGGTGCCGTACGTGGGGATGGCCAAGGTGCTCGATTTCGTACATATCGCCAACGATGTGCTGGTGACGCGCGGCGTGGCGCTTCCGCTCGAAGGACAGTCGACGACCTCGCCGGGGACGCGGTTCGAAAGGGGACTGGCCGTCCAGAAGGCCATTTTCGGCGCAGGACATATCGACGCCCTGCGCGAAGCGGCCCCCGAAGGCCAGAAACACATACAGGATTACCTGTCGATGAATTGCTTCGGTGATTTCGTCACCCGCGGCGGGTTGGATGCCCGGACGCGCGAGCTGCTGACATTTTCGATGCTGCTCACGCTGGGCGGCTGCGAACCGCAGCTCAAGGGGCATATCCGCGGCAACCTGAACCTGCGCAACGACAAACGGACGCTGCTGACCGTCATCACGCAGCTGCTGCCCTACGTGGGCTATCCGCGGTCGCTCAACGCGATCGCCTGCCTGAATGAAGTGGCGCCCGGGAGAGAATAAACGAAGATGAAGATTATGGCGAAAAAAGTATTGATACTCTCCTCCAGCCCGCGGCGCGGGGGAAATTCCGACCGGCTCTGCGACCGTTTCATGGCGGGTGCGCAGCAGGCCGGACACGAGGTCGAAAAGATTTTCCTGAAAGACCGCAGGATCGGCTATTGTACGGGTTGCGGTGCCTGCTACGGCGGTGCCGGGCCCTGCCCGCAGAAAGACGATGCGGCCGGGGTGATCGGCAAGATGGTCGAAGCGGACGTGATCGTGATGGCTACGCCGGTCTATTTCTATACGCTCAGCGCACAGATGAAGACCCTGATCGACCGCTGCTGCGCCCGCTACCTGGAGATGAAGGGCAAGGAGTTTTATTTCATCCTGACGGCCGCCGAAGAGAGCGTCCCGATGATGGAACGCACGGTGGAGTGTTTCCGCGGCCTGCTCGACTGCCTCGAAGACCCCCGCGAGAAAGGCGTGGTCTACGGGGGCGGGGCATGGCGTGCCGGCGACATCGAGGGGATGCCCGCGATGGATGAGGCCTATGCCATGGGGCGCGGCGTATAAACGGATTGAAAATTACGGATTATGAGATTACCGGTTTTAATAGCGACCGTCGCGGTATTATTCCCGGCCACGGACATGCAGGCCCAGACGGCCTCCGGCAAAAAGGTGCTCGTCGCCTATTTCTCACATAGCGGCAACACGCGCGAAATGGCGCGGCAGATTGCCGAGGCTACGAACGGGGATCTTTTCGAGATCGTCCCTCAGAGCGCCTACCCTGCGCAATACGATGCCGTTATGGCCCAGGCCAAGCGCGAGATCGGCCGGGGATACCGGCCCGCGCTGAAGGGGCGCCTGCCCGACATCGGCGCATACGACGTGATTTTCGTCGGCTCGCCCTGCTGGTGGGGCACCGTCGCGCCGCCCGTAGCGACGTTCCTTGCCGCGTACGACTGGTCGGGAAAGACCGTTGCGCCGTTCATGACGCACGGGGGCAGCCGCATGGGCCGCAGCGAGGAGGACATCGGAAAGCTCTGTCACGGGGCTACCCTGCTGGGCGGGCTGCCGGTGCGCGGCAGTGCCGTGAAAGGCTCGCTGGATGCAGTCGGTAAATGGATCGGGGGAATGAATTTGTCAAAATAAACGAAAACGGATGTTACGCAAAATCAGAATCACGGCTGCTGCCGTTTTTTTCACGGTGATCACGCTGCTGTTGCTCGATTTCACGGGAACGCTCCATGCGTGGTTCGGCTGGATGGCGAAGGTGCAGCTGTTGCCTGCTGTCCTGGCCGTCAATGCGGGCGTGGTCGCGGCACTCGTGCTGCTGACCCTGCTTTTCGGACGGGTCTACTGTTCGGTCATCTGCCCGCTGGGCGTCTTTCAGGATGTCGTGTCGCGGGCGGCCGCCCGGCGGCGGAAGAACCGCTTCCGCTACTCGCGGGCGCTGTCGTGGCTGCGCTACGGCATACTGGCGCTGTTCCTCGTGGCGCTGGTCGCCCATTTCAAGCCCGTGTCGAACCTGCTGGCGCCCTACAGCGCCTACGGGCGTATCGTGTCCAACCTTTTTGCACCCCTTTACCTGTGGGGCAACAACCTGCTGGCCTATCTGGCCGAGCGAGCCGGCAGCTATGCGTTCTACACGGTCGATGTCTGGGTCAAGGGCGCCGCGACGCTGGCCGTGGCGGCCGTGACGTTCATCGTGCTGGCCGTGCTGGCATGGCGCAACGGCCGAACCTATTGCAATACGGTCTGCCCTGTCGGCACGATTCTGGGGCTCGTGTCGCGCTTCGCGGTTTTCAAGCCGCGCATCGACACCTCGAAATGCAACGGCTGCGGCCTTTGTGCCCGCAACTGCAAGGCGTCGTGCATCGACGCGAAGACGCACCGGATCGATTACAGCCGTTGCGTGGCCTGCATGGACTGTCTGGGGAAATGCCGTCAGGGGGCGATCTCCTTTTCGCGCAAACCCGCCGCTGACCGCAAACCCGATGCCGGCCACAAACCCGATGCCGTGGAACCTGCGACCCTGAAGGCGGCCGTTGCGGCGGGGGAAACAGGGGGAACCGGCCGATGCTTCGCGCCGCAAGTTCCTTTCGCTGGTCGGGGTCATGGCCTGTGCGACGGTCAGGGCGCAGGAGAAGAAGGTCGACGGCGGCCTGGCCGTGATCGAGCAGAAGAAAATTCCCCGGCGTACGACGCCCATTACCCCGCCCGGATCGCTCGCCGTGCGTAATATGGAGGCGCACTGCACCGGATGCCAACTGTGCGTGGCCGTGTGTCCCAACTAGGTGTTGAGGCCGTCGGGTAAGCTGATGTCGCTGATGGTACCCGAGATGTCCTACGAACGGGGTTACTGCCGCCCCGAATGTACGAAGTGTTCGGAGGTCTGTCCCACGGGGGCCATACGCCCGATCACCAAGGAGGACAAGTCGTCGGTGCAGATCGGCCATGCCGTCTGGATCGCCGCCAACTGCGTCGTCAATACCGACGGCGTGGAGTGCGGCAACTGTGCCCGCCACTGCCCCACCGGGGCTGTCCAGATGGTGCATAAGGAGCCCGGGAATCCCGACTCCCCGCGCATTCCGGTCGTGAACGAGGCCCGCTGCATCGGCTGCGGCGCCTGCGAGAACCTCTGCCCGAGCCGTCCGTTCAGCGCCATTTATGTCGAAGGGCACCAGAATCACCGTACCGTTTAATCCTTCAAACGTATGAAAGATAAGAAAAAGATAGGCCGCCGGGAGTTCCTGAAAGTCGCCGGTACCGGTGCCGCCGTAACCACGGCGGCGTTGTATGGCTGCAAGCCCCGCTCTGCGGGAAGCGCCTCTGAGGCAGACGGCGCACGGCAGGGGCAGATGACTTACCGTACCAACCCCAAGACGGGCGAACGGGTGTCGCTGCTGGGGTACGGCTGCATGCGCTGGCCGACCGTCAGCGGCAGCGACGACATCGACCAGGAGATGGTCAACGCGCTGGTCGACCATGCCATTGCCCACGGGGTGAACTATTTCGACACTTCGCCCGCCTATTGCCGGGGGCATTCCGAACATGCCACGGGTGTGGCGCTGAGCCGCCATCCCCGCGACAAGTATTTCATTGCCACCAAATTGTCCAATTTCGCGCCCTCGACCTGGAGCCGCGAAGCCTCGATGGCCATGTACCGCAATTCGTTCCGCGAGCTGCAGGTCGATTATATCGACTACCTGCTGCTGCACGGCGTGGGCATGGGCAGCGGCATGGAGGAGTTCGAAGCCCGCTACATCGACAACGGGATGCTGGATTTCCTGCTTGCCGAGCGTGAGGCCGGCCGTATCCGCAACCTCGGGTTCTCCTACCACGGGGACATCGCGGTGTTCGACCACCTGCTTGCGCAGCACGACCGCTACAAGTGGGACTTCGTGCAGATACAGCTCAACTACGTGGACTGGAAACACGCCAAGGAGGTCAACACGCGCAATACCGATGCCGAGTACCTGTACGGCGAACTGGAGAAGCGCGGTATCCCGACCGTCATCATGGAGCCGCTGCTGGGCGGGCGCCTTTCGAATGTCCACGACCACATCGCCGCCCATCTCAAACAGCGGCGCCCGTCGTCGAGCGTCGCTTCGTGGGCGTTCCGTTTCGCGGGGTCGTTCCCCGGGGTGCTGACCGTGCTGAGCGGCATGACCTACATGGAGCATTTGCAGGACAACCTGCGCACCTACTCGCCGCTCGACGAGCTGACCGATGACGACAAAGAGTTTCTGGAACAGACGGCGCAGCTGATGCTCCGCTACCCCACGATCCCCTGCAACGACTGCAAGTATTGCATGCCGTGTCCCTACGGGCTGGACATCCCGGCCATCCTGCTGCACTATAACAAGTGTGTCAACGAAGGGAATGTCGCCACCTCGTCGCAGGACGAAAATTACCGCCGGGCGCGCCGGGCGTTTTTGGTGGGCTACGACCGCAGCGTCCCCAAACTCCGCCAGGCCAGCCACTGTATCGGCTGGGGGAGCCATTGCCCGCAGAATATCCGTATCCCGCAGGAACTGCACCGCATCGACCGGTTCGCCGAACATCTCAAACAGGATAATTTATAGGCCTTCCGGCCCCGCAGCCCGTTCCGGCCTGCGGGGTTCTTTTTTCGGCTGCCCTCCTTCTGCGCGCGCCGTGTATCCGGGTTCGTTGCGGAATGCCGCTTGCGGGCGTCGTGTATCCGGTTTGCCTGCCGAATGCCGCGCGCCCGCTTCTGCCGGGAATCCCGCAGCAAAGCCTCCGGCGATGAATTAACCGGCTCCGAATTGCGCCGGACGAGGGATTTTTCGTACCTTTGAAGCCGATCCGCAAAACTTGCCTGACCCATGGAAAAAAACCTTTGCCGCCCGGGCTTCGCACTGCCCCTCCTCATGGCCCTCCTGTTTGCCGCCGCCCCTGCACATGCCCAGGAGCTCGGAATCGAAACCGTGCCTTCGCAACCGAGGGCACTCCAGGAATTCGAGGTGTGGTATACGGCCGGCGGGGAGATCGAGTCGATAGAAATGCCCTGCTGGGGCTCCCTGACCCTGGTCAGAGAACTCGGACGGACGAGCGGCACGCAGACTTCGGTACGCGACGGCGTCATGACCCGTTCCGAAACCCATGCATACCGTTACCTCGTCCGTTCTGCGGTCGGCGGAGAGCTGGTTATTCCCGGAACGACGGCGGTTGTCGGCGGGCAGACGTGCCGCTGCGACGGCTTGCGCGTTAAGATACTCCCCGCGCTGGTGTCCGTGCAGCCGCAATGCCGGATCGTATACGACTCGGTCGTCTCGCGGCGGATGGGCGGGCATATCCTGCGCCTTACGTGCGACCGCCGGCCCGACCGCAGGGTGCCGCTGCTGGCCGTGAACGGTGAGGATGTGGCGAGGATGTGGCGCCCCTGATGTCCGGTTATTCCGAGAAAAACGGCCTCGAAGAGTTTGTTTACCACTACCGGGTCGCCGGTGACGGCCCCGGCACGTATTCCTGTGTCCCGCGGTTGTCGTTCGGCGGCCGGGAGTTCGCCGCGGAACCTTATGTCGTCACCGTAAAACCCGCTTCGGCCGCCGTGTCATTCGGGCGGTGGTGGCTTTATGTGCCGGTGGGTGCGCTGCTGGCGCTCTGGGGCGCGGTGTTCGTACGCGACCATACGGTCGCGGCCGGCAGGGATGGCGCTGTCTCGCGGCTTGCCCTGCTCTTCGTCGGGTTCAGCGCCGTGTTCCTGTGCCTCCTGTTCGCCCCGGGGGCAAAACCATTCGCGTTGTACCTGGCTGCCGCTGTGATGCTTTTCGGCTCCTGCTGGCTGGTGTTCGGGGAGTTGCGGCGCTCGGCCGTGAGGTTGTGCCTCGATGCCGGGACGCTCTGCGTTACACCTTATATGGGGCTGGGCATGACCCGCAGGTACGATATGCACGACTTCGACGGTGTCACCACATCCGTCCTTGTCAGCCGGGGCGAAGTGTACGAATACCGTTACCTGCTGAAAGGCGGGCGCCGCGAGGTGCGCCTCTCTTCGTGTTACCTGAAGAATTACGCGCGGCTTTCCACGGCCATCGGCGCCTGTTGCCCGGACAGGGGCGAACGCCCGAGGGACTTCTGGCTGGAGCTGAAGGAGCTTTTCCGGTAGCCGCCACTCCTGCTTTGGCGGGGTGTCGTCCCGATAGCCGGCGGCCTGTCCGTATAGTGTCGTACTGCGGGGTATCGGCCGCATGCTGCCCGATGGCGCCCTGGTCGCGTGGTTTTGCCCGCACGGTGCCCGTTCCCGGCCGTCGTGATGCCGCTTACTGATCCTGTGCCCTTCCGGAACCCGTAGCGCCGGTTTGTGCAATGCCGGAATAAACGATGCCGGGCTTCACAGGAAGCCCGGCATCGCCTTGTCTTGGCGGGGGGGAGAATTCGCACCCGAAGCGTTCCACCAGCATGTTGTCCATGGCGTCGGCCCGGAAAGCCAGGTCGACGATGTTCTTCCGGATCTCCTCCTCCGATTCGTCGGTGATGTCGGAGAGATGGATGCGGTATGCGATGTAAATCTGGCGGCCTTCGATCCCCAGTTTATAGGGGCCGAAATCCTCGCTCAGCATGTAGTCCAGCACCGGCTCCACCTCCTTTTTGGGCAGCAGGTTGATCGGCGAGGTGGAGAACAGGTAGCTGTTGTCGTAGACGAAGATGCGTATCTCCGAGCTGCCCTTGTGGAAAAGCCACGAGTCGTAGCCGTCGCGTGCCAGCACAGGGTTGACCCCCATCTGTTCGATGGCCGATTCGACGAACCCGCCCAGAGGCGATTGTTCGCGTTCTTCGAAGACGCCTTCGGGCAGCTTGTCGCCGCACGACGGGCAGTACTCCTCTTCTTGGGCGATCAGCTCCTCGCAGCTGCCGCACTGCACCTGGAACACCGTGCGGTCAAGGTCGCCGATCGTGTCCAGCAACGCGTGCAGCGTCTCGACCCGGATGCCGAAGCCCATGTTGTCGGCCTGCGTGAACTTGCTCACCGTGACGCCCACCACCCGGTTGTCTTCGTCGAGGATCGGGCCGCCCGAGTTGCCCGGGTTCACCGCGGCGTCGGTCTGGATGTAGTATTTGCCGTCCATCAGCTGCTTGGGCGACGACACCGAACCTTCGGTGATCGTGAAGGGCATGCCGTAGGGATACCCGGCGACGTAGACCTTGCGGCCGATCGTCAGCGTGTCGTCCTCGGCGAGCGAAATGTCCGGCAGCGAGGAGAAATCCCCTTCGGCCGCCAGCAGGGCGATGTCCATCGCCGGGTTTGCCAGCACGACCTTGGCCAGGTACGGGTTGCGCTCGTTGTCGTGGATGGCGACGGTGCGGAAGCCCTCGGTCACGTGGTAGTTCGTCACGAAAAGGTCATAGGCCTTGAGGTAGAAGCAACTGCCCGAGCCGCCCGAATGGGTCACTTTGAATACCGTCTTGTAAATATTGTTCTGTTCCATAGGATATACGGGTTTAGAGCGGTTATTTTTGTTGCCCGAGGGCCTGTTCCATCATTTTTTGCTGGAATTCCTGCGCCAGCCGCATGTATTCGGCCATGTCGCCTTTGGCCAGTGCCTCCTGCATCGCGGCCTGCATCTGCGCGACATGGCCCTGCATGGCGGCGGCCATCTGCTGCACCTGCTCCGCGGCGGCCGCACCGGCGATGCCCAGCTCCCCGGCGTCGAAATCCCCGTCGTCCGCCGAGAGGTCGTCCTCCATGATTTTTTCGAGTGCTTCGTACAGGATCTCCGAAGCCTCCTCCATCGTTTTCCCGGCCGACTTGCCGAGCGCCCCCGCCACGACGGCGTTCAGGTCGTCCTGCACGTCGTTGTAGTAATACATTTCGTAGAACTTGTAGAGGATGCGCACGGTGCTGCGCTCGAAATTTTCCGATTCGATGGCTTCGGTAGCCTCCTGGTACACCTCCTTGAAGTTTTCCTGCACGTTGTTGAGCGAGGAACGGCGCTTGGTCGAAACCAGCGTGTCGACCAGGTAGAGGTCGCGCGCCATCTCCTCGCGCGGCATTGCGAGCAGCCGTTCGAGGAACGCTTTGCCCTTGGCCACCAGTTCAGCCACGGGAAGCTCCTTGTCCATGTCGTCGACCGCCTTGTCGAGGTCGTTGAGCAACTGCCCCTGCGGGTGCGCGAAATAGGCGATCTTGTAGAGCGCGATGTCGATCACGTTCCACGAATAGCCGTACTTGCGTTCCGTCTCGTATTCCTTCACCGCGTCGAGCGTCTCGCGGCATGTCTGCCGGACGGCTTCGTAGATGCGCGTCACCTCCTCTTCCGGGTAGGGCGTCACCTGCGGTTCGTAGCTGCGTTGGGCGCCGAACTTCGTGCAGAACTCGTCGTCGTAGCGGTCGCCGACGTGGCAGATGTTGCGCAGTATGAAATACAGTTTGTGCGGATGGCTTTGTGACAGCGGGCAGGCGTATTCCATCATCAGCCTGTCGTCTTCCTTGCGGAAACGCGGCAGCATCAGCCGGTTGATGTTCAGGTCGGCGACCTGGCGCAGCATGGCCACGCGTCCCTTTTCGGGGAGTATCAGGAAATCGGCGCTGATGTGCAGCCTGTCGTCCGCGATGCGGATGTGCACCAGGATAGATCCGTGCGGGATATGGAACTCCGTGCCGTTGGCATTGCCGTACTTGGTGCGGAATTCCGGGTTCAGGTGGTCGAGCAACTGATAGAACGCCCCGAGGTAATTGCCCTCGTTGTATTGGTCTATGGCCTGCTCGTAGGCCTCCATGTTGACCTTGCTCTGGGTCGAGCCGAGGACAGGAGCGACGAATGGGTGGGTAGTTTTCATGTAGTTTTATTATGGCGATCCCCGGTTGTCGGGGCATCTGTCCTGTAAATTTAGGAAAAATCGGGAGAAAACCGCGCTCCCGGGCGAAAAACTTAATTTTCTTCGATCGAAAGCGTGCCGTCGGGTTCCACGGTCACCTCGGCCTCGTAGTAGATATACGACGTTTTGCCCGCGCTGCTCTCGGTCTCCTTACCGTCCTCGGTGAAGCGGACGACGAAGGACGTGTGCTGCTTCCCGAATGTCTTGTTGCGGTTGAATACCGAGTTGCCTGCCGGGACATCCTCCTCGATCTGGTAGCTTCCTACCGACTTGAACGAGTGCCCTTCGGGGAGCATGGTCTTGGCCTGTGCGATCTGTGCGGCGATTTGCGCGGCGTCGAGCTTCGTAAGGTCGATGCCGACGGTGGTTTCGTATTCGGGGGCCTCGAACGTGCGCTGTACGTCGCTCAGGGCGGTCGGTTCGAGCCCGGTCATGTAGTAGGACTGCGAAAATGCCTGGTTGTCCTTGTTGACCAGTTTTACCGAGATGAGGAACAGGTTGTCCGACAGGGGTTCACCCTCCATGAACGAAAGCGAATAGACCTTGAACTTGTCGGTGTCGACGCTCTTTTTTGCGATTTCGATGGCTTTGGCATAACTCGCCTCGGCATCCGTCGGATAGCCTGTGAGCGAGGAACAGGAGCAGATTGTTGCCGCAGCGACGCTCGCGGCGAGCAGTTTGAAAATGTGTCGCATTGTCTTTTCGGTTATAACGTTAATTGATAAAATGTTTTGCTTAGCGGACGTGTCGTGTATTGCAAAACGTTGTTTGTTCGTGGTGTATATTCTGTTATTTGAAGGTGGACTTGAAGGCGTCGAACGCATCGGAGCTTTCGAAGAATGCGCCGCGGATGACATGGTGGGCGGCCGGCAGCGAGATGGTGAATTCGTTTTCCTCCGCATCGAATTTGGTGTACTCGACGTCCGGGAGCCTGAACGACTCGTTGGTTACGGTGCCCTTTTTCACCACGGGAATCGTGACCAGGTCGCCGTCGACGGTGATTTCCCCGCCCTGAGCGATGAGCTTGCGTGCCTGCATGATCTCGCGCACGGTGAACGTCAGCAGGGCGAGTCCGCCGACCACGAAGATGATCGTCGTGGCAGTGGCGCCCAGGATGGGCATGCGGCCGATGCGGATGCCGAAAGGATATACCAGGGGTACGATGACCATGCCGGCGCCGATGGCCAGCGATGAGAGCGACCCGCTGAAGGGGTTGGTCGGGGTGTAGCTGAATTTCTGCATTTTTATTTTTATTGTAAATTTGGATGAATGATGCCCGTTCGCGTTATCCGGCGGACTATGCGCGGGATGTTCCTTTACGGCAGTCGCGGCACGACGGTCGTATTCGGTGCAAAGTTAATTGCGGGGCACTTGTTCCGAATGGGTATACAGGGGTATATTGCGGGGGGGGATTATTTTCCAACCTACTGGTTATCTTTTCGTTCCATGTTCGAGAGGCGGGACAAGAGGGGGACATTTTATAATTTGGAGAGGACATCTTCCAGTGTTGCGCCCTTTGCCGAGGCCAGTTTTTCGGTGCGGATGCGCTTCAATCGTTTTTTTACCGAGTCCTTCTCCAGGCAGACGACGCCGGCGATCTCGGCCTGCGACAAATGCATGCGTACCATGCAGCAATAGCGGATGTCATCCTCGTTCAGGGACGGGAACCGGTGGCGGAGCCGAACCGTGAAATTATCGAACACGGCGTCGGCGTGGGTGTAGATCGTCTTCCAGTCTTCATCCGACATCCGGCATTTCTTCGACTCCCCGGCCTGCTTTACCTGCGCGATGAAGCGGCTGTTGAGCTGGCGGAAGAAAGCCGTGCGCAGCTGTTCTTCCTTGCGGCGCATTTCGTCGAGCTCGTTCGCCTGCTTCATGAGGCGTTTTTGCTGGGCGATTTCCCGCAGTTTTGTCCGGTGCCATATGCGCATCCCCAGCCATGCCCCGAGCAGCAGTATCGCGCCGCAGGCCAGCATCGTCCGGTATGCGAGGCGTTCGCGGAACTGTTTCTGCCCCTCGAGGGCGGTGTTCCGGGCTTTGAGGTGCTCGTACTGCCACAATTCGCGGATGTGGAGCACATCGGCGCTGTGTATGTTGTCTTCGAGCGAATCCCTGAGGCTGCAATAATATTTCAGCGCTTCGAGGCTTTTCTTCGCCTGCCCCAGTCCCTCGTAGGCTTCCGAGGCGTGGAACGCCCACAGCGCCCGTGCGGTGAGGTCGGATGTGTCGGGGCACATCATCCGCGAACTGTCGATTAGACGCAGCGCCACGTCGTAGCGCCCCTGCTTGTTATATATTTCTGCCTTGGTCTTGATCCACGAAAAGCGGGCCCGTTCGGGGGCGAATTCGTATCCCCGTTCCCAGTACTCCTCGGCAGCGGCATAGTCCCCGCGCCGGAGGGCGTTTTCGATCAGCATGGCCCATTTCTGGGAGGTATTTTCGGTGATCCCCTTCTCCTCGGCCAGGCGGAGCGCCTTCAGCGCATAGTATTCCATGCTGTCGTATTTGCCGAGCCCCATGTACGCATGTGCGATGTCGCCGAGCGAAATGCAACGCCAGCCGTCCCTGTCGAGGCTGTCGGCGTAGGCATAGGCCCGCATGGCGTGGCCGACCTTCTCCTCGTAGAGCCGTTGCTTGCCGCAGAAGACGCCCAGCCACGTTTCCACCACATAGTGCCTTTGCCACTCACCCGCCGCGGGCAGCGCCTGCCGGCTGTTCAGCAGCAGTGACATGGCGATTTCGGGTTGGTGGCGGCGATCGGCGATCTTGGCCGCATAGTAATAAGCCTTGTGCACACGGACAAAATCCTTCGTGTGGGTGCTGTAATAGGCGAGTGCGACGTCGGAAAGCGTGTCGCCGGTCAAGTTTTCGCCCGCGAGCCACCGCGCCTGGGTCGAGATGAGTGCGTAGCGGGCATAGTTGCGGCGAGACAGGTTTTTCGCGGGGGCGGGGATTCCCTGCAGGAGCCGCACGGCGCTGTCGGGATGCTCCATGACGATCGCCTCGGCTTGTGGAATGGCTTCGGGAATGGTTTGGCAGCCGATGGCCGGCAGGCACAGGAGGAATACGACGGTAAAACGGACGCAATACATGGGTAGAAGTTATTTGGGGCGGGTAAACGACTTCGGCACCTTTTGTCCGGTCTGCCTCAGTGCCGCTCCGGGTCGCAAATATAGTGTTTTTTGCGGTGGGGCGTACGCTGTGCCTGTTTTTTTCTTGTCCGGGAGAGCTGCTGAAAAAAGGTTTCGAAGGCGCCCGCACCACGTAGATCGCGGCGGGCCGGGGTGAAATCGAACGTGTGGACGTACGGCACCTCATGCTGGATATCTTTTCGCTCGATATCTTCACGTTCGTCACCTACCCCATTATCCGCCCGCTTATCGGGGAGCTCGCGGCGGACAGGGCCGATTTCATCACCCAGTGCAAACGCGAGAATATCGCGACCCTCATGCGGCGCCTCGGAAAACACCCGGTATCAGGCAGTACGACCGATCCGCCAGACTGCCGAATATACTTGTCGAATGCCTGCCGTACCCTTACCGCCCCGTGACGCGCATGTATTTCGCGAGCGAGGTGTGGTAGGCGGCATAGGCCGAGGTGAGGTTGTTGCGGCTCTGGGTGTAGAGCGTCTCGGCGTCGAGCAGGTCTGTGAGGGTCGCTGTCCCTGCGTCGTAGAAATTGCGGTTCTGCCGCAGGTTTTCGGTGGACGATGCCACCGAACGCTGCATGAGCAGGATCTGTGCGTGGGCCTCCTGTACCTCGCTCCATGTCCGTTCGATCTCCACGGCGAGCATTTCGCGGGCTTCCTGCCGGTCATTTTCGGCCTGCATCTCGTCGATGCGTGCCTTTTTCAGGGCATGTGCCCCGCCCCACCAGTCGGAAATGGGGATGGATACCTGTGCGAAAACCATCCCGTCGTCCACGTCCTTGTCGGTCACATTGTAATAGAGGTACCCGGCGCCCACGGCCACGGTCGGCAGCCGTTTGCCGCGTTCCATGCGCTTGCGGTATTTCTGCGCCTCGACGTTCTTTTCCGAGAGCAGGTATTCCGCGCGGCGGTCGAGCGCCTCGTCCACCGGTACGTAATAGGCTGCCGGGGCCTCCGGTTCGCCGAAGTCTGAGGCCGCGATGTCGAACGTATGCCAGTCGGCGCCGATATGCTGTGCGAGCAGCATCTTCGACACCTTCAGTCCGTTTTCGACCTTCAACCGGTTGGAGGCTACTTCCTGCCGGCGCAGTTCCACGCGCAGCAGGTCGTTCGTGGTCACGAGCCCCGCCTTGATCGAGAGTGCGACCTGGCGGTGTATCTCCGCCAGTTGCCGCTCCACGGCTTCGATAGTCGAAAGGTTGTCCCTGAGCGATACCACCTGCCAGAAATAGGTGTCGGTACGTTCGCGCACCTCGGCCGCGGTCTTTTGCAGTTGCAGCTGTGCGACCTCTTCGCCCAACCGGGCGAGCTTGTTGCCGCTGACGATTTTCAGCCCTGCGAACAGGGGCTGTACGGCCGTGACGGAACCCAGGATGCCGCGTTTTACCAGCGACAGGGGCAGTGACCCCATCTGCGGGATCGCGAAATCGGCCTGCACCAGCCCGTGCTGGGCCTGGAATACGCCGCCCGAGGCCGAGACCTGCGGGAAATAGGTGGTAAATGCCTCGCGGCGCGCCTGGAGGGCGGCGTCGAGGTCGAGGCGGCTGGTTTTGAGCGTGCGGTTATGCTCCTCGGCCGCGGCACGGCACTCGTCGAGCGTGAGCGTCTGGGACAGGCCCGGGGCGGCGGCCATGCACAGCAGGAGGAATAGGACGGTCTTTTTCATCATTTGTAAATTTTGGAATAGAGTACGGGCAGGATCGTGACTACGAGGATCAGCGAACCGATGCCACCGGCGAAGATCGTTACGCCGACTGGTGCCCAGAACGTACTGCCGCCGAACATCATCGGCACGACGCCTACGGCCGTGGTTGCGGTCGTGAGGAAGATCGGCACCATGCGCCGCTTGCCGGCGTCGTAGGCCGCCAGGCGTGCCGACCAGTGGCAGACCTTGCGTTTGTCCTCGGCGTGCTGGTACATCAGGATGACGTTGCGCACGATCATGCCCAGCAGCGTGATGAATCCCAGCACCGACGTGAGGCCGATGGTGAAGTCGGCGATCCGCAGCCCGACGACGGCGCCGAACAGGCACAGCGACATCGAGGCCATGACCACCAGCGTGATGCCGAACTTGCGGAAGTTGACGAGGATGAAGAAGAAAATGATTACCAGCGAGATCGACAGTCCCGATGCGATGGGCGGGATGGTCTCCCAGTCGAATTCATGGGCGCCGCCCAGTTCCGTGGTGACGCCTGCCGGGAGCACCAGCTCCCGGTCGATGATGTCGCTGATGCGCGAAGTCATCCGCATGGCGTTGGCGCCGCGTTTGAGGTCGGCCGTGACGGTTATGCAGCGCATGCCGTTGCGGTGTACGATCTTGCTCTGGCTCCAGACGGGCTCCACGTCGGCGATCTGGCGCAGGGGCACGCTGACCGAAGGCACCGGCGATGAGATGTAGGTGTCCCCGATGCCGGAGAGCGAGCGTTCGCCCTGCCGTGTGTCGTTCTTGAGTACGACGGGCAGCCGGTAATCGCCTTCCCAGACCGATCCGACCGGGACGTCGCCCGAAGCCAGCGCCAGGTTGACCGCGGCCAGCGTCCGCGTGACGCCCAGCTGCGATGCCGTGACGGGATCCAGCCGCACGTCGATGACCGAACGGGGGTCTTCGTAGTCGGAGTGTACCCATTGCAGCTCGGGCATCCGGCGCATCTGCGCCATCAGGCCGTCAGCCGCGGCGCGCAGCGAGTCGATGTCGCTGGCGGAGGACCGGAACGC
>ERZ779740.27-NODE-27-length-116642-cov-14.2197_pt1 | contig 116642 bp, 72 predicted proteins | sample MGYA00511099_ERZ779740 | MGnify/ENA primary metagenome ERZ779740 (study PRJEB29588, sample SAMEA2161216) | human gut metagenome | biome: human gut; feature: human-associated habitat; material: faeces | place: Denmark | collected 2008/2010 ...
AATAATAAAAAAATCATAATCGCCACAACCAACTATTTATTATATATTTATATATCAATCATTTAAATGTATTAATTTATAATTATATTCATTTTACCAGTATTAAAAATCATTGTTTTTTGTTTGCTTATGTACTAAGTATCGCATACTTTTGGAATAGAAAAAGAAAGCACAGTATCCAATATTCAATTATTTAATCTTAAAACTAATAAAGTAACCATGAGCAAAAATATCATTGTAATAGGCAGTTGTAATACGGATATGGTCATCAAAGCTGACCGTCTTCCTGTACCAGGAGAAACAATCATAGGCGGTAGTTTCATGATGAATCCCGGAGGCAAAGGAGCCAACCAGGCTGTAGCCGCTGCCAGATTGAAAGGAAATGTGCATTTCATAGCCAAAACCGGAAATGACTTGTTCGGCAAACGTTCCATAGAACAGTACGAAGACGAAGGTATTCATGTTGAGAATATCTATTCAGACCCCACACTCCCCTCGGGCGTAGCATTAATTATGGTGGATATGAACGGAGAAAACAGCATTGCCATCGCTTCCGGAGCCAATGGTTCATTGAGTCCCGAAGACATCCGGAAGGCACAGCCTACCATAGAAAAAGGCGATATCCTGCTGATGCAATTGGAAATCCCTATTGAAACAGTGGAATATGCCGCCCAGATAGCCAGCGAACAAGGTATCAAGGTGATACTGAACCCTGCACCTGCCCGCGCACTCTCCAATAAACTACTACAGAACCTGTACATGATCATTCCCAATGAGACGGAAGCTGAAATCCTCTCAGGTATCAAAGTAACCGATTGGGAAAGCGCACGCAAGGCTGCGGATATCATCAGTGCCAAAGGAGTGGACATCGTAGTTATCACCCTTGGTTCCAAAGGAGCATTAATCAAAGAAAAAGATACATTCCATGAAGTACCCGTACCCAAAGTCAAAGCCGTAGACACAACAGCAGCGGGAGATACTTTCTGTGGTGCATTGTGCGTTGCTTTATCCGAAGATGTAGATGTGTTGGATGCAGTTAAATTCGCAAATAAATGTGCGTCCATCACTGTGACCCGAATGGGAGCCCAGCCCTCCCTACCCTATCGTAAAGAAATTGATGTTTTATAAATAGTAATTTAAAAATCTAATACCATGTTTATAGTCGACAGTTATTCATTAGCAGTTATTTTCTGCGTTGTCACGATGCTCTGTTGGGGTTCGTGGGGTAATACACAGAAACTTGCCGGGAAAACCTGGCGTTACGAATTGTTCTACTGGGATTACGTAATCGGTATCCTTGCCTTCTCTCTCCTCTTAGGTTTCACCCTGGGCAGCACGGGAGATGCCGGACGCGGTTTTGTTGAAGATTTGAAGCAGATCAGTATGGAGAACTATGCAAGTGCTTTTGCAGGGGGCGTCATATTCAATCTGTCCAACATCCTTTTGTCAGCTTCCGTCTCTATGGCAGGGCTTACGGTAGCATTCCCGTTAGGAGTCGGCATAGCCTTGGTATTAGGTGTTTTCGTCAATTATTTCGGTGAACCTAAAGGCGATGCAGTAATCCTGTTCAGTGGTGTGGCACTCGTCGTATTGGCTATCATATTTAATGCCATAGCTGCCGGAAAGATGAATCAGAAAGGAAGCAGCATCAATAAGAAAGGGATTATCATTGCCATTATAGCCGGTGTACTGATGTCTTTCTTCTATCGGTTTGTTGCTGCCGCCATGGACTTGAACAATTTTGAGTCACCTACCCCCACAATGGCTACTCCGTATTCAGCATTCTTTATATTCGCAATAGGTATCTTCATAAGTAATTTCATTATCAATACCATCGTGATGAAAAAACCGTTTGTAGGTACTCCGGTGAGCTATAAGGAGTATTTCCAAGGCAAGTTCAGCACACACATGGTCGGAGTGCTGGGAGGAGCTATTTGGGGATTGGGTACGGCTCTCAGTTATATTGCAGCAGGAAAAGCCGGTGCAGCTATCTCTTACGCATTAGGACAAGGAGCTCCCATGATCGCAGCCCTGTGGGGCATATTTATCTGGAAAGAATTCAAAGGTTCTTCCCGCGCGGTAAATATTCTTCTGGCTTGCATGTTCGTTCTGTTTATATCCGGTTTAGGAGCAATTATCATCTCCGGAGCCAATTAACCGGCTCCTCACTCTTATTAATAAACGCTTTCTTTTTCTACTTCTCACGGAGTGAAAAAGGAGAAGAGAATTGCCTGAACTAAAATATATTTTTCGTTCAACCTCTAAAATTTTAATACATGAGACCGATTCAAATAATAGTATTCTGTCTGTGCATGTGCTCGCTCAATTTGTACGCACAAGTCAGCGTCACGGGCACTGTAAACGATAATACCGGGGAAAGCCTCCCCGGAGTATCCATTCTGGCGAAGGACGGTGACCGTACCTTTGGAACCACCACCGACATCAACGGTAGATATGAAATCAAAGTGAACCAGGGTGCTACCCTTGAATTCAGCTTTATCGGATTTACCAAGCAAAAGGTGAAAGTAGGCACTAACAATGTCATTAACATCACATTAGAGCCTGAAAATGAAATGTTGGATGAAGTAGTTGTAATTGGTTACGGCTCCGTCAAGAAGAAAGACCTGCTCGGTTCCATTTCTACGGTAAAGGAAGACGCTTTGGCCGAACGTGTTTCGGGCAATGTGGTGGAAGCCATGCGCGGACTTACTTCGGGCGTAAAGATTACAAGTAGTGGACAACCGGGTTCCAGTGCCACCATCAACATTCGTGGTCTGGGTAGTTTGACCAACAACAACCCGTTATTCATCATCGACGGTGCCTATGGTGGCAGTGATTTGGGCGTCAATGTAGAAGACATTGAGTCTATTCAAGTATTGAAAGATGCCTCATCAGCAGCCATCTATGGTTCACGTGCAGCAAATGGAGTTGTAATCATCACTACCAAGCAAGGTAAAGAAGGTGACCTGAAAGTGAAGTTTGACTCACAACTGACACTGAGCTGGCTCCCCCGCTACGACCTGATGGATGCAGAGACTTACAAGATTTATAACGACCGTGCTTATGACGAAGCCATCCTGGCGGGAGTTTCAGGCGTTACAAAACGCCAGAACCACTATGATGGAAATACAGACTGGCAAGATGAAATGTTGGGTACAGGTGTATTGCAGAACTACAATGTATCCCTTTCCGGAGGTTCCAAAACTGTGAAGTATTACGCATCTCTGAATCGCATGGTCGATGACGGTGCTCTCTACCGTACCGGTTACGACAAATACGGCTTCCGTATCAATACCAGCGGGCAGAAAGGTATTTTCTCATACGGTGAGAATTTCTACTACACCAAATCCGACAGGAAGATACTGAACGGTAATCCCTGGAGCGACTTCATCGGTATGTCCCCTACCATTCCGGTATATGACGAATCACATGTCGGCGGATACGGATACGGCGATGTAGACCGTGCCAACTCTTACGGACTGAACTCAGTAGCCATGCAGGACTTGTATATACGAAACAATGAAGAAGAATACCTGACCGGAAACATCTACGGACAGATTTCACTCTTTGGAATGTTCGATGCCAAGCTGAATGTTGCCTATAAAAGTTATATGGGCGTTACGAACTCCCTGCGCAAGAAAGGTAATTGGGTTATGGGACAAGGTGACGATGCCGCGCATCTGGGTTACGATAGTGCCAAGAATCATGATATACTGATTGAGCAAACCTACAATTTTAAACATAAATTCGGTAAACATGATGTGAATGCGCTGTTTGGTATCACTTACAATAAGTTCCACGAAGAAAAGCGTTGGATTACCAAACTCGATCCATTGATGATAGGCGACAAGTACATCACATCTCTGGATGCTGCCACCGGAAATACCACCGCAGGCGGTAGCTATGGCGAATCAGCACTGATATCCTATCTCGGACGTATCAACTACTCCTATGCCGACAAATACCTGGCACAAGTAACAGCCCGTCGTGACGGTACTTCCCGCCTCCCTAAGAATGACCGTTGGGGAAACTTCCTTTCCGTTTCATTGGGCTGGCGCATCAGTGGCGAGAAGTTCTTCAATGTACCCTGGATTGATGACCTGAAAATACGTGCCAATTACGGTACTCTCGGTAACAGTAGTATCGGTTATTGGGACTACCAGTCGGTTATCAATACAGCTCCGCGTGCCGTATTCGGAAGCCCGGAAAACATATTGATTGGTATGACTCAATCTCAATTAACCAACAACGACCTGGTTTGGGAGAAGAAGACAACTGCTAACGTCGGTTTCGACCTGGTTGCATTCAATAACCGTTTCCGTTTAAGTGCTGAGTATTTCTATTCAAAGAGTAAAGACCTCTTGGTTTACCTCCCCATCCTGATGAGTTCGGGTAATGAAGGTGGTGCACCTGCCGTAAATGCCGGCAGCCTGGAAAATAAAGGATTCGAAATGGAAATCGGCTGGAACGATCAGATTCGCGACTTTGCCTACTCCGCTTCACTGAACATTTCGCATATTAAGAATAAAGTACTTGATTTGGGATACGGACAAACAGTCTACAATACGACTCTTGCCAAAACCGTAATTGGTGAACCGCTCGGTATGTGGTATCTCTACAAGATGAATGGTATCTTCCAGTCAGAAGAAGAAGTACGGAACTACGTAAACTCAGAAGGTAAGATCATACAACCTAATGCTTTGCCGGGTGATATTAAGTATGACGACTATAACGGCGACGGTAACATATCATCCGAAGACCGTCAGATAGTAGGTAGCCCCTGGCCCAAACTTGAATTAGGAATAAGTCTCGGTGCATCCTACAAAGGCTTCGACCTGAACATCAACGGTTACGGTCGCTTCGGACAGAAAGTGTGGAACGGTTCGGCAGCAGCAGCCGGTGACTTTGCCAACAACCAGAACAACTTCAACGGTATTATCCCCTGGACACAAGAGCACCCGGTCAACGATCGTCCACGTATTGTATACGGAGACTCCCGCAACAGTCGAAGCGATCAGGACCGCTGGTTGGAAAACGGTTCATTCTTCCGCCTGAGCGATATTACGTTAGGTTATACAGTACCTACCCGTTACATTAAGAAGATTGGATTGGAAAGACTCCGTGCATCGGTTACTTTACAGAACCTGGTGACCTTTACCGGATACTCCGGTCTGGATCCTGAATTTGCAGACAGCGGCATCTTCACTATGGGAGCAGATTATTGTTCGTTCCCTAACCCACGCGCTGTTCAGTTTGCATTATCATTCACCTTCTAAATACTGCTGAAATGAAAAAAATAGCTCTTTATATATTATGCGGTGTCACGGCATTATTTACGTCGTGCGACCCTTCTTTGCTCGATCTGCAAAATGAAAATACCCTGAGTACAGGCGTATACTGGAAGACGGAATCTGACGTTGAAGCCGGTGTAGTAGCCGTATACGGAATGTTCTACCGTCAGGGAACCTGGACACGTAATATCTATACACAGATGATAGGTATGGCGGACGAAGGCGTAAGTTATGCCGGATGGACCGAATTGAACGAGTACACCAAGTTCATCTTTACCGATTATAACTTCTCAGAAGTCAACGCCAAGATATGGCGGGAACACTATCCAGCCATTTTCCGTGCCAACCAGGTACTGGACAACATTGGCAATGTACCGTTCAGCAATGAAACACACAGGGATGACCTCATTGGACAAACTAAGTTCCTGCGTGCTTTCTATTACTTCTATCTTACTGCCTTGTGGGACAATGTACCTCTCGTGTTAAACACTTCTTCAGCTGCCGATAAGCCTATGCAGGCCACTGCCGATGGAATCTTAACCCAGATAGAAGAAGACCTGGAAGATGCCATCACCAAGCTCCCCTCCACACGTGACGCCAATAACTACGGCCGCCCAACGAAAGGCGCCGCTTACGGATTACTGGCCAAAGCTTATGCACAGCATCACAAATGGGAAGATGCCAAAAGATGCCTCGAATGGCTCGTTGATGGCGAAGGAAAGAACTACTACACACTGGTACCCAATTGGGCTGACAACTTCAGCAACTATACGGAAGATAACAAAGAGTCACTGTATGAGATTCACTTCTCTCTGACCAACAAGGTGGGCTTCGACCAGACAGACAACTACCTGGACCCGAATGCGCAACTGGGTACACAGATTGAAATGAACCAGGCTCCTACCGGAATCGGCTGGAACAACATCGAAGCAAGACGCTGGCTGGTGGACTACTACAAGCGCGAACAAACAACGGATGGAAAGAACGATTCCCGCTTGTTCTACACACTGTGGTATGACGGTGCAGCCTCCGACTTCCCCGAATATCCCAACCAGTTGATATACGGCTCTCCATGGAACAGCGACTGGGGCAACCGCGTTTTCATCAAGAAATATAGCACAGATGCCTCCCCACTGTACTACTGGAATGATAATAACTTCCGTTCCTTGCGTTATGCCGATATGCTGTTACTGTATGCCGAAGCACTCAACGAACTGAATGCCACACCGCCTTCAAAAGCCATTGAATGCCTCAACCGCGTACGCAACCGCGTCAATCTGCCCAAAATAGAGGATAGCAAATACTACAACGGTTCCCAGATCAGCACCAACAAGGATGCTTTCCGCGAACACCTGAAGATAGAACGCGCCCTGGAGCTTGCCATGGAGTGCGTGCGTTGGGTCGACCTGAAACGTTGGGGTATCAACGACCAGGCCACATTGGACGAATTGAAAGCACGCGACAGCGACTTCAATAACTTTATAATCGATAAATCCATCCGCATGCCAATCCCGCAAAGCGAAGTGGACAACAATCCGAATTTGAACCAGAATGACCAATACTAATTGAAGACATTTGAGCTATGATCAATACAAAATACTTAATAGGAGCAGTCATTATACTGCTGACGTTATGGGGATGCGGAAACGATTCCGATTATGTCATCGAAAGCAATCCCAATGAGTTCGCCATATTTCCGGTAGCCATACCTGTAAGCGCTGATGGCGGAACTTATGAACTGACGGTCAACGGCAATGAGTCGTGGACAGCCGAACTGACCAATTCCAATAGCTCAGCCCAGGGCTGGTGCACACTGAGTGAAACGTCAGGAAGCGGCAGAAAAGTAATCACCGTTACTGTAAAGCCGACCACCTCTTTTGTAAAGAACCGTTCGGTCATCGTTGAAGTAAGCTCCGGTACCCGGATATTAAAGTCAAAGGTATTGCAGGAGACAATGGTACTGGGTGAAGACGAAGTGCTGATAAACGGCCTTATATGGTCTACCAAGAATGTAGGCACTCCGGGAACTTTCGCAACCTCTCCCGATGATATAGGACAACTATATCAGTTTAACCGCAAAGTAGGTTATCCGGCTGGCCCGCAGGACGATCCGGTACCGGCTAACTGGCCTTCCAGCTATACAAACGACGGCACCAACTGGACTACCGAAAACGACCCTTCTCCCGAAGGCTGGCGTGTGCCTACCACGGAAGAGATGGCAGCTCTCTGGACAAAAGGAGCAACATGGGTTACAGCATCCCAGACCGGATTTAAGACCGACGGTATCATTATCGGTGTTGACGAGGCTACTGCCAAACGTGCCACTAAAGATAACCTGAAACAACTCGGTTGCCTCTTCCTGCCCCAAAGCGGTTGGAGAAATGAAACCGGAATGATGGACCGCACCTGGCTCTGCGCCGTTCGCAGCGGAAATTCATTAAGTCCTACCCACGGCGGCATGTCATTGGGAGACTCCGGTGGTTACCGCGACACATGGGGTTGGGGCGACGGACAAAAAGCACGTGCAGCCATGATCCGGCCTGTCAAAAACATACAAGTCGAGGATTGATTTACAGCATCTATATACCCAATGTGCAGGACATATATATCCAGCACGTTGGATATATAGATCCAGCGCGTCCGATATATAGATCCGACAGATTGGATATATATACCCGACAACTCAATTATTAACGAACTAAATCTAAAGAGATGAAAAGCTATAAGACCTATATATACCTTGCCTTGCTCACACTCTTGGGTTGCAAGGGCAATGACGGCAATGAACCCCAGACACTCACACCGCAAATCCGGTATGAATTCAGCGGCGGTGCCGGGCATTATAACTATGCTCCGAGTATTATAGAAGACCAGTACGGCATCCGGTACGGCTTTGTATGTGAGAATCGTGATCCGTTCAAGATTGTGGACTATGTTTATCTATACAAAGGAATCCCCACGGAAAAAGGCTATGTATGGCAACCCGGCACACAGATCATCGAACCTTCCGAAACAGGTTGGGATAACTGCCACATCTGCGACCCGGACGTACGTGAGTTTAAAACGACTTATAAAGGAGAAACTTACAACTGGATTATGACCTACCTGGGCGTAGACCGCTGGGACTGTAACCACAACCAGATAGGGCTGGCCATTTCCAAGAACATCGAAGGCCCGTATATCAAGTTCGACCGGAATCCGCTGGTGGCTTACGAAGATACCACCAAATGGGGTGTGGGGCAAAGTACAACAATCGTCAAAGACTCTACGACCATACAATTATTCTATCATTCGACTACGGAGAACGGACCTTTCTGCATGCGCGAAATAAAATTGAATGATCTGGATAATATCATATTGGGCGAAGAGAAAGCGATTCCTTTCCTGAGCGCCAACAGCTATCCTGCCATGTCCGACAAGAATATATATATGGTTTCGGAAACCCGTGTATCCCCCATCAAGGAGATACCGACCTGGGTAGGGGATGTCTGCCGGCTGGCATACAAACCAAGAACAGAAGGTTTTTTCACCGAAGAAGACGGATGGATTGAAATAGGCCATGCAGGACCGGAAGAAACAGGATTCCCGAGAAATCACAATCCGGGTATCCTGACGGATACGAAAGGTTACATGCTTAATGACGATGAACTGGTGATGTACTTAACTCCCGCCATGACAGGCGAAAACTGGCTATGGTCATACGACCTATATTCGGCTACGTTTAATCTCAAAAACTATTTCAAATGAATAAAACAATCCTGCAAATAGTATGCATTGCTCTTATTCTTGCCTTCCCCTGTGGGAAGGCATCAGGGCAATACAAAAAGATTCCCGTAGTGGTAATCACCGACTTGTATCATCCGTATCAGGACCCGGGAGATAACATGGACCTCATTATGGGCTTCGGACTGCCCGATGTAGACCTGAACGATAAAGAGATTTACTATCGTCCGGACCTTGACGAGAACGAGAAAGCACTCCAACAGGTGATTCCCGAACTCTATATATCCATTTCACCCAGTCACTAATTTTTTAAATATACCGTCATGAGAAAGAGCAAACTTTATTTGATTGGCTTGTTAGTATTGGCTCTATCAAGCTGCACTTCCAAGAAACAACAAACTGCGGAAGTCACCCCGAATGTACCCAAAATTATTCTGGAAACGGATATAGGTAACGACGTGGACGATGCATTGGCACTGGATATGCTTTACAAGTATCTGGACGCAGGAGATATCGACTTATTAGGCATCACCATCAACAAAGAAGGAACCTATCCGGCCGAATACACCGACATCATGAATACCTGGTACGGCTATCCTCAAATCCCTATCGGAATCATACACAACGGAGCCGACTGTGAGAACGATGCTACAAACTATGCCAAAGCCGTATGCCTCATCCAGAAGGATAATGGTGAACCGGCTTTCAAGCGCTCACTGAAAGGTGACTATAACCAACTGTCGGAAGCGCCTGCCCTCTATCGTAAGCTATTGGCACAGCAACCGGACAGTTCCGTTACCATCATCTCCGTAGGTTTCTCCACGAACCTTGCACGCCTGTTGGATACTCCGGCTGACGATGTATCTCCGCTGACCGGAAAAGAGCTTGTTGCCCAAAAAGTAAAACTGCTGTGTACCATGGCAGGCTGCTTCAACAATCCCAACCTGTTTGAATATAACGTAGTGAAAGACATTCCGGCGGCAAAGAAGATATTCTCCGAATGGCCTACCACACTGGTGACCTCTCCTTTCGAAGTAGGTATCGCCATCAACTATCCCGGCAGCAGCATTGAAAACGATTTCGGATGGGCTCCTATGCACCCAATGGTAGAAGCATATAAAAGCTACCAGCAGATGCCTTACGACCGTCCTACATGGGACCTGACTTCCGTATTGTATTCTGTTGAAGGTCCGTCCTATTTCAACGTTTCTCCGGCAGGTAAAATAAACGTAACGGACCAAGGTGCTACTGAATTTACTCCCGATGCCGCAGGAAACCGTTACTACCTGACAGTAGATTCCATTCAGGCTGAGAATATCAAACAACATTTCGTCCAGTTACTGACCAAGCAACCGGCTCACTTCAATAAATAATAAGCATTATGACTAAATATCTATTGGGTCTCATAAGTTTATGGCTCATGTGTTCCTGCTCGGACACCGACCCCGGAGAAACCCCTCCGATAGACCCGCCAACACCTACACCTACCGTAACCATCACAAAACCGGAATTCGTATTCGGCTTCCAAGGCCAAAGCAAGTACTCTTACTGCCCAAGTGCCTTGAAACAAGCTGATGGGACCGTTTACCTATACTTCTGCGGCAATCCGGAAAACCTGATCATGGTCGATAATATCTTCCATATCAAGATCAATCCGGATGGTACACAGACTGCTGCCAAAAGTGTATTGCAGCCTGGTGTATCAGGTTCATGGGACGATCATCATACCTGTGACCCTTCTGTTATCGAAGGTAGCTTCACTTGGAAGAATACTACCTACAAGTATGCCATGTTCTTCCTGAGTAATATGTACGGGGTATATTACAATGAAATCGGTGTCGCGTTCAGCAACGACCTTGATGCAGATAGCTGGGTGAAGTATCCGCAGCAGATTGTGAAGAAAACATGGTCGAGCGAAGGTGACCAGGAAATAGGTGGCGGCGGTAAGTCATGGGGAGTAGGCCAGCCTTCTGTCTTATCTCTGGACGGAAAAGGTAAGCTACTGCTGACATATACCGTAGGTGATATCGGTGGTACACGCATCGTCTGGGCCGAAGCGGATTTCAGTAATATGGATACATATTCCATCAGTACCCCGCAAACAATTGTACAGACAGGTTTAAAGGCCATCGACAACCAGTCAAGGGATTATACCTGTAACTCGGAATTTGCAATTGACAAGGATGCGGATAAAATCGTCATGATACGTCCGGTACAGCCTATGCCCAGTGATTATCCCAATTACCTGAATTCTTCATTGGAAATAGACTACATGAACCTTTCTGACTTCACCAATCAAAGAGGTAACTGGACACCGATTTACCGGATCACCCCGGATGATACCGGCTATCCGAGAAACCACAATGCCACTTTGCTGAGGGATAATTTCGGCCACCTGCAAGACTGGGAAGAACCGGAATTCTACTTTACGGTCAGTAAGGCAGCCCCCGATGTACAACCTTCGGGCAGCAGCCATGCGGAGTGGACGTACCATATCTGGAAAAGTAAGGTAGTAAAGAGTAAATAAGAAGTAATTCCGGTAATCAACCGAATTTAGTAGTTTCAGTTGATTACCGGAAAAATAAGCTTATTATCATTACTAAGAATTCAAACAAGAAAGATCTTCCTTGACTATACATAAAAAGCAGTAATCATCCGACAGTAGATTTAAACCCAGTTGATCGGGTTCAATAACATACCATGTATCTAACAACAAAGTACGAATAGCTTCAAACTCAGCCAATTCATATCTATATTTGTAGTAAAGTGCCTTTTCTCGCCAGTAGTCCGTTTCTTTACATAAACCACCCCAATCCTTATTAAGGATACAATCTGTCAGCCTTTTGCTTATCTGCGCTAAATCATTCTTTGGTACATAAGGCATATCTTCTACAAACTGAATCAGGTGATTAAACTCATCTACAGACAAGACAACCCATACATGACATACTCCTCCTTCTTTCTTTTTTCGCTCAGCCCAGCTTTTAGCCTGAGCCGCCACTTCGTCTTTAAAGATAAAGTAGTTATTCTTGTCTATATGATGGCCCGATAATAGATTTTCAGAATGGCTTATCTTATTCTCCAATGAAGATGCACTTAAATTATCTACATTATCATACCCCATTCTCAACTCTACCAGCATCAACCGGGAAGTAGTAACACGATTATTCGCATAATTACCTATTCCAATGGCAGCATCCATTGTACAGTCATTATTCCCTTTAAGTACTTTAGCCTCATAATCATCCAGTGAAAGGCAAGTGATACGTGGATCGAACCATCCCGTTCTCTGATAATCTTTTGCAGCAACATCGTCTAAAGTGGCTTGACAATGACAAGCAAAAGGGTGGCTGACTATAATATCATTCTGACAAACCAGTTGAACCATAATCCTGTATGCGTGAAATAGCAATATTGAATGACTTAAAGATTTCACTTATATCGCTGCCTAAGTTCTTATAGACATACTGCATGGAATCTTCTGAAGCTCTCTCTGCCTGATAGAAACAGGTATTCTGCAATACGCCCTCTTTACGAGCTATTGACTGAATAGCAGATACCATATCAGGATTATGGCTTGCAACCATTATTTTGAGTCCCACTTGTTTATGAAGCAATACCAGTAAACGAGCAAATTCTACAATCCATTGAGGATGAAGATGCGCCTCAGGTTCATCAATAAGTAAAAGAGACTCTTCATTCAAGTATCCATTTTCAAGCAAACGTTGCAAGTAAGCGAATGACTTGATTCCGGTGGCTGTAGATGCAAGCGTGATATCCAGTCCGTCAGCACGATGATAATGCAGTTCTTCATTCTTAAACCATCCCTTATCCACTGAAATCTTACCATTAATGGAACGCATTATCCGGGCTAAAAGAAGTCTATTCCGCTCCGGTATATTAGTTCCTGTAGAGCTAAGCATCATATTCGCCAACTCTTTCCAATGATTTAACTCTGATCCTTCTGCTGCTAATGCCATAGGGGTATCAATATATATTGCTCTATGCAACATATAAGGCATACTGAAACACCGTTCTGCCAAAAGAGGAATTTGGTCTTCATATAACTGAATAGAAGCAGGAGGATCAAAGATTCCTTCTTCAATCAGATATTCATAGATATACCCTTGTAATCTCCCAACCGGATGCATCTTTAAGTCATCTAAAACATTGACGTATGCAGCTGTAACATCATTCTCCAAGTCATCACAGTAATCATCCAAAGTAATACCTCCATCCAACGGTATAGCAAGATATGTCAGAATTCGATTTTTATTCCCCTCGTCACCACTATTCATATAACTTACTAACTCTTTCCGGAAAGAGGCTAACACATCCAAACTCTCATGAAAAAGACTTTCAATATCACCATATACAACTCTGGTCTCCAGCAAGCGGCTATAGGTAACATTGATATTCTCATCTCCTCGATTCACTATATCCCTACGCACTCGATCCGGTTTACGCAAGCAATCTTGTATCTGCTTCAACAAGTCGTTATAAGCAAACTCATCAAACCTGTTAAAACCATTAATCAAGTAATAAAGCCAACGGGACAGTGTACTTTTTCCACATCCATTTTCTCCGGCAAGCACAGTTATGCCATTAATAGCAATATCTGCTTCTTTAATCGCATGATAATCGGATAATGTATATCTGTAATTACTCATAAATCTTCATCAAATCATTGAACACAACAAAAATAGAGTATTTATTTGAATTGATAGATAAACTCATTAAATTCTTTTCCTTCGAACTTCCCCATTAAACTTTAGTAATATAATTATTTTGCCGTTTGTCAATTTGATAATCCTATTGCACGAGAGTACTTTCTTTCCAGACTGAAGGAAAGGCAAAGAAGAAAATCGCAGGGATTTTATTTTATAGAAATACACAATGAGGACTATTTGCTTTATAAGTAAACAGAATGAAGCTAATAGTTCTCGTCTCCATGCTTTAAAGCTTCAAAGCGAACGAAAGTCTAACAAAACGGAGAAGTATAGGTAATCTGGAGAAAAGTTCAACTAGAAGAAAAAGAAGTAGGTTTTCCGCAAGGCTACACCCTTTTGACAGGCTAGTATCACCCTTTTGGCAAGATGGCTACACCCTATAGAGCAAAAGGTGTAGCCTTATCATAAATAACATTATCTGTTTTGATACAAAAGACCGTTTGTTTTGAGTAAATACATAGTCTATTTGGGGTAAATGGACTATGTATTTATCTCAAATAGATAGTTCCTTTCAACGGAAAAGACTATTTACTCTGCTGGAAGAGTAAATTTCATTCAACTGTCTGTTAGCAAAGCTTGCTTAAATCTATCTTTATGTTCACTCAAATGCACGTATTGCTATCTTTTAAGAGTCTGCAATGCTTTCTCTAAAACGTCATCCTTTCCTTTACGCTTTTATGACACATCTATCTCCTTTTGTGTCATTCCCCCTCTCTAATACATTAATGTCGCGAAATCGTATATCGTTTTACAGGTCGGCGAGTAACTTTGCATATCAAGAAAAAGCTTTGCCGACTGAAACAAAAATATTAACCAAATAACAATCTAAATTAAGAATGATGAACTCAAAACAAGTATTCTTCGGGCTATTGGTATGCATAGCCGCACTGACCAGTTGTGACACCCGGAAACAGGTAGCCGTAGGCAATGAACTCTCCCTGACACGGGCCAAGCAAACATTGGATTCCCTATACCAGAACTACTCTGCTCCCGGCACATGCCTGCTTCGCGAAAATTATCCTTCGAATGTCGGTGACTACACCGCAACCTATCTGGCATCCGAAGAACAAAAGAATATGCCCAACCAATACTCCTACTTATGGCCTTATTCCGGCACCTTCTCCGCAGTAAGCGCTTTATATGAAGTCACACAAGATACCCTCTACAAATCACTGCTCGACAAGAAGGTATTAGTAGGCTTGGAAGAGTATTTCGATACCCAGAGAGCACCCGAAGCTTACGCTTCCTACATCCGCACAGCCCCCCAATCCGACCGTTTCTACGATGATAATGTGTGGCTGGGCATTGATTTCACGGACACCTATTCAGCAACTAAAGAAGATAAATACCTTCAGAAAGCAAAACTCATCTGGAAGTTTATAGAAAGCGGCACGGATGACAACTTAGGTGGTGGAATCTACTGGTGCGAACAAAAGAAAGGTTCCAAGAATACCTGTTCCAATGCTCCCGGCTCAGTCTTCGCATTGAAACTCTTTAAGGCTACCCAGGATAGTGCTTACCTGAAGCAAGGGGAACAACTATACAAATGGACCCAAGCCCAACTACAAGATTCTACAGACTACCTGTACTTTGACAATATATCCCTGAATGGGAAAATAGGTAAAGCCAAGTTTGCCTACAACAGCGGACAAATGATGCAATCCGCCTCTTTACTGTATCAACTCACCGGGAAAGAGGAGTATCTGACCGATGCACAAAATATAGCTCAGGCATGCCATAATTACTTCTTTACGGACTATACCCCGGAACATGGCGAAGCATTCAGAATGATCAAACAGGGAGATGTATGGTTTACCGCCGTCATGCTGAGAGGGTTCATCGAACTTTATCATATAGACCACAATAAAACCTATCTGGATTCTTTCAATAAGAGTCTGGACCACGCCTGGGAACATGCTCGCGATGAGAAAGGTCTTTTCAACACCGACTTCACCGGCAATAACCGGAACGAACGGAAATGGCTTCTCACACAAGCTGCCATGGTAGAAATGTACGCTCGTCTCGCAGCTATCCAATAATAATCATACCAATAAAATATTAATACTTCAAGAATATGAAAAAGAAGAATATTGGCCTATGCGCAGTTGCCCTATTATGTATGAGTGGCACTGCCAAAGCAGCACTGCCTGCTCTGAAGCAAGATAACACGAAAGTAGTGAATCATGCTCAAATAACCGCTGCCTACAAAACAAATCGTCCGGCAGTAAAAAAACGCCTCTACACGTCCCAAGCAGTAGAAGCAGAAATCCTGCGGGTAAAGAAGTTACTGACCAATGCCAAGCTGGCATGGATGTTCGAAAACTGTTTCCCCAACACATTGGATACCACCGTGCACTATCGCCTCCTGAATGGCAAACCGGATACTTTTGTCTACACCGGTGACATCCATGCCATGTGGTTACGTGATTCCGGTGCACAAGTGTGGCCTTACGTACAACTTGCCAACCAGGACCCGGAACTGAAGAAGATGCTGGAAGGTGTAGTCCGCCGGCAGTTTATGTGCATCAACATCGATCCTTATGCCAATGCTTATAATGATGGTCCGGTAGGTGGCAGCTGGATGTCGGACCTGACAGACATGAAGCCCGAACTCCATGAACGCAAGTGGGAGATCGATTCACTTTGTTACCCACTTCGTCTGGCCTATCAGTACTGGAAAGAAACCGGTGATGCCAGTGTCTTCGATCAAGCCTGGATCGAAGCGATTACCAATATCCTGAAAACGTTCAAGGAACAGCAACGCAAGGATGGTGTAGGTCCTTATAAGTTCCAACGCAAGACGGAACGTGCTCTCGATACCCTGAACAACGATGGTCTGGGTGCTCCTGTCAATCCTGTCGGACTAATTGTGTCCTGCTTCCGTCCTTCAGATGATGCAACCACTTTCCAATATCTGGTTCCATCGAACTTCTTTGCCGTATCTTCTCTAAGAAAAGCGGCCGAAATTCTTTCAACGGTAAACAAGAACAGTAGTTTATCGCAGGAATGTACAGCACTGGCCGATGAAGTGGAAACCGCACTGAAGAAATATGCGACTTACAACCACCCGGAATTCGGTACTATTTATGCTTTCGAAGTGGATGGCTTCGGCAATCACATGCTGATGGACGATGCCAATGTACCGAGCCTGCTCGCTATGCCTTATCTGGGTGATGTCGATGTTAACGATCCCATCTATCAGAACACCCGCCGTTTCGTATGGAGTGAAAGCAATCCGTATTTCTTCAAAGGAAAAGCAGGCGAAGGAATCGGTGGCCCGCACATCGGTTATAATATGGTATGGCCCATGAGTATCATGATGAAAGCATTCACCAGTCAGGATGACCAGGAAATCAAAGAATGCGTCCGGATGCTGATAAACACAGATGCCGGTACAGGTTTCATGCACGAATCCTTCCATAAAGACGATCCGGCAAACTTCACCCGCGCCTGGTTTGCCTGGCAAAACACACTCTTCGGAGAGTTGATTCTAAAACTGGTAAACGAAGGAAAACTGGATTTACTAAATAGCATTTAAAAACAAGATACAAAAACAAATGAAAAGTCTATTTACAACGATGTTGGCAATCGGCCTGTTCTGCCAATCACAAGCAGCCGATTTATTCACACCTGTACAAAAAACAGAACTTCGTGCACCATCCGTACCGCTGATTACTTCCGATCCATACCTTTCCATCTGGTCGCCCTATGACAAGCTGAATGAAGGAAGCACCGAGCATTGGACCGGAACAGAGCATCCGCTTATCGGAGCTGTACGCGTAGACGGAAAAGTATATCGTTTTATGGGAAAACAAACGTTGGAGGCTATGCTTCCAATGGTTGAAGAAGAAATATGGGAAGGTACCTACACCTTCCAACAACCCGCCGGAAACTGGACAGACATCGAATACAATGCCACCGGTTGGAAAACCGGAAAAGCTGCTTTCGGAAGTTCCGAGAGATCCCAGATCGGTACACCCTGGAAAGAAGAACCGGACATTTGGGTACGTCGTGAGTTCAATCTGAACGAAGATCTGAGCAACCGTCCACTCTACCTGAAATACTCGCATGATGATGTCTTTGAACTCTATCTGAATGGCGAACGCCTGGTAGCAACAGATTATTGCTGGAGAGACAACGTACTCCTGGAACTGACCGCCGAAACCAAAAAGAAGCTTCGCAAAGGTAAAAATGTAATTGCCGCCCACTGCCACAATACGACCGGAGGTGCCTATGTAGATTTTGGGTTATTCGTACCTAACAACAAAACAACTGCCTTTGAAAATATTGCTGTACAGAAATCAGTCTCCGTGTTGCCCACACAGACGTATTACACATTCGCTTGTGGTCCTGTAGAACTGAATGTCGTGTTTACAGCACCCCTGATGCTGGATGATCTGGATCTTATCTCTACTCCGGTCAATTACATTTCATATCAGGTGCGCTCCATCGACAAGAAACAGCACGATGTACAGGTATATATAGAAACCACTCCGCAACTGGCAGTAAACAAACCTATACAGCCTACAATCGCCAAAGTAATCCGTCGCAACGGTTTAAACTATCTACAGGCAGGAAGCATCGACCAGGCCATCACCGCCCACAAAGGCGATCATATCTGCATTGACTGGGGATACGCTTACATTGCAGGCAGTATCAATGCTACATCAGCAGTCAGCCTGGGCGACTACAACGAGATGAAAGCAACGTTCGCTTCAAGTGGAAAGTTACTTCCTACACGGGCTGAAATCACTACGCGCCAGGCAAAGCAAATGCCCGCCATGGCATATACCGATAACCTCGGAATGGTATCTGCAACCGGAAAGTCCGGATTCATGATGGTAGGTTACGACGACATTTATTCCATCGAATACATGTACCAGCGCCGTATGGCTTACTGGAAACACGATGGTAAAGTGAGTATCTTCGATGCATTCGAACGTGCCAAAGAGAATTATGAAAGTGTAATGCAACGCTGCCGTGCCTACGATGCCATGATTCTGAATGATGCCGAACAGGCTGGTGGTCGCAAATATGCCGAAATTTGTGCATTAGCTTATCGCCAGGTGATTGCTGCCCACAAGCTATTTAAAGATGAGAAAGGTAACTTGCTGTTCTTCTCTAAAGAAAACAATAGTAATGGATGTATCAATACAGTCGATCTGACCTATCCTTCCGCTCCCTTGTTCCTGGTATATAATCCCGACCTCCTGAAAGGCATGATGACCAGTATCTTCGAATACAGTGCAAGCGGACGCTGGAATAAACCGTTCCCTGCCCACGACCTGGGTACCTATCCCGTAGCCAATGGTCAGGTATACGGTGGCGACATGCCGCTTGAAGAAGGGGGTAACATGGTGATTCTGACAGCAGCCATCGCCAAAGCAGAAGGCAATGCCAATTATGCCAAACAGTACTGGGATATATTGACTATCTGGACTGACTACCTTGCAGAATACGGTCAGGACCCTGAAAACCAATTATGTACGGATGACTTTGCCGGACACTGGGCACACAATGCCAACCTGTCCGTAAAAGCAATCATGGGCGTCGCTGCCTATAGCGAAATGGCCCGTATGCTTGGCATGAATGATGTCGCCGACCGATATGCAGCAACCGCAAAGAAGATGGCCGTAAAATGGGAAGAAATGGCACGCGAAGGTGACCACTACCGTCTGGCTTTCGACCGTGAAAACACCTGGAGCCAGAAGTATAATATGATATGGGACAAGATGTGGAATCTGAACCTGTTCCCCGGTGTTGCTGAAAAGGAAATCAAATATTACCTGACCAAACAGAATGCTTACGGTCTGCCGCTGGATAACCGCAAGACTTATAGCAAATCCGACTGGATTATGTGGACAGCCACCATGGCTTCCGATCAGGCTACATTTGAAAAGTTCATTGATCCCGTTTATAAATATGCCAATGAAACAATTTCCCGCGTACCCATGAACGACTGGCACTATACCGATACAGGTACTTGGGTAGGTTTCAAGGCTCGTTCTGTAATCGGCGGTTACTGGATAAAGGTACTGATGGATAAAATGCAGGAGAAATAAATATCCCCTACACCTAATAAAAAATCCCCGATATCCTTCTTCATGGCAGGATACCGGGGATTCTTCAATTAAAACGCCTTTATCTAATACACATTAAATTCATAGATACGCACTGCATTTCCATTTTTGCTTTGTGTCGGTCTGGTTACCAACAGACGCACATAGCGTGCTTCTACCGGCTGAGAAAGATTTCTGGATACTTCGTTACTTGAGTTACCAAATATTCCGTCTACCGTCTTCCACTCTTCGTTAACAGCATTTTTCACCTGTAGGAAGCAGTCACTTGTAATCCAGGATTGGCTTTCCTGTCCGGCATTAAGTAATTTCCAGCCGCTGATCGTCTTGTTTTCACCCAGATCGAAATCCACGTAGTTGGGTAATATACTGGTATCACACCACTTTGTTTCACTATTTCCATCCACCATTAAACGGGGATGTTCACCTTCACGTGTATATCCTGACCAACCCATCACATGGGCTTCTTTCAGGATGTTCTCCTTGGGAACGGTAGCTTCCTTGACAGTAACTGAACCTTTCACGGCAGTCCTGAATAATTGGGTAGCTACTTCCACCGGTTCCATTGTTTCTTTTACAGCAGTAGCGGCAAAAAGAACGATCTTCTCGTTTGCAGGCAATATAACCGTAGTTGCACCCTTAGGAATATCTACGCCTATCTTAAACATATAGGTAAATTCATAAGGAAGATCTTCGGTAGCTCCATGGCGGTGAGTACCTACATAGGCTATTTCAGCTTCTTTTAAATACCCTTCCGTATGATTCGTATGTCCCCACTGACCGATAAATCCGGTATAGCAGGGAACAAAGGCTTTCTGCTGTGTTTTACCGGTGGTAAAGGTAGCTTCATAATCTGCATCGGTGGCGGCAGCAAGGAAATAGATACGGTTATATCCCTTGCCTACAGGAATTTGCAGGGTATCTCCGTTACAAGTCATGCCGTTGGCAGCATCTTTCTCACCCAGCTTGAAAGGAATCTGATTCACAGTCAATAATTCAGGAAGCAGTTCGGCTGCATAGGAATAGCCGGATTCAAAATTTCCCTCATTACGGAATTCGTTCCATGAAGCACACTTACGGTTATAATTCAACGCAAGATATTCGGAATCCAATGTGGCAGCCACTGAACCGGAAGGTTTCAATTTGATTTTGAATGTCTTGACAGAATAGGGTTTTAAAGAAACCTGCAAAGTGTTTCCTGCGAATGAAGCATTACCTATCTTCTTCTCTGTTCCGTCTGCTTCACAGGCAGCAGTTATCTCTCCGGCAAAGGTCAGAGTAGCTTTCTGTTCCTGCTTACCCTCAGTTTCGTACACACGTACCACATATTCATCAGAACTTTCAGCTTTCTTCAATGCTTTAAGCAGTACATTCCGATTATCAGATGAAGCGAAAGAGAAAGTCTTACCTAATGTACCTTTATGACTATCAGTCTGGAAAGCCTTCAGGCGTTGATTCAACAATTCTCCTTGCTGAACGGTTTCCGCTTTATCCAGCTTACCGTCATGACCTATCAAGCTATAAGTAAAGCTATGGAAACCAAAATCCTGACGATTCTGATAAGCATAGTTTCGCTTTGTTTCCGGTGTGTGCAATAGCGTGAGACGAATTGTATTGTCATTGGGCTTATCCCATCCGTATTTGCTGTCATTCAATATGGAAACTCCATAACTTTCATTCTTGTCGGTCAGGTCAGTCCAATAATGTGCATATACTTCATAGGCTGTAGGGACATTATTGCCTCTCTGTATGCTACCGATACCCAAATCATAGGTCGCTTTCTCATTAGAAACGTTCAGAGGAAATTCTGCTTTCAGCAGGGCGTTGGTACTCTGCCATTCTATTTCATTATAGAAATCGATACGAGGTGCCTGACTTCCTTCATAAAGCCGGATGTATTGGCAGAAAACCGATTCATCATGCTGCTTCTTGATACGAATTGTTTTACGTAGCGGACCGTTTTCCACCAGTGTAATCTCAGTATTCTTATCCGTAATGGAAATAGGTTCTTTGTCTATGGTTTCTTTCAGAATTTCCCAAGCCGGCCAGCTATAAGATTTGTTCTCCGTAAAGAGAGCCAGACGGATAGCCTTTCCGGGCTTCACAATCTCTTTATCGTTTTTCTTGTCCAGCAAAGAAATGATATCTCCGTTAGCATCCAGCTTCATACTGTATACGGAGTTTTCTACCCGGTAGTTCTCGCCTTCACGGACCGGTGCAGAGAGCTCTGTAGCCTTCTCACCGGAAGTACGGACATCATATACAGCGTAACCTACGGGAGGTACCACAGCATCGATCAGCAGATTTGCTTTTCCATTTTGATAGGAAAGTAACTGGGAAGCTACTTTCTTTCCGGCCTCGTCAAAAACAGATACGCCTTTGGGAGCGCGCGGCATACTGACTTCCACTTCCACCACACTCTTTGCAGAGAAGCCCAACGGATTGTAAAGTACTACAGGAATGCCTTTTACGCGAGTATCCAGTTGGCTGGCAACGCCGCGTACCGAGGATGTCAGCACATCTGAGAATTGAGAAAGAGAAATTAATTCATCATTCCAGGAGAATTCATAGGCGCGGGGAATACTGGTTCCCGTCAGGTCGTCATGAAACTGATGATATATAAAACGCTTCCAGGCATCAGACAGGAAAGTACCGGGGTAATCTGCAAGATTCAGCCACTCGGCACCCACTGCCGCACGTTCGGCTGCATCACCCAGAAGTTCGTTCTGGCGGTTATAGAGTTTCATAGCTGCTTGCGAGGTATAACATCCTGTACCATGTACGTCCATCAATAGTTCACCATCGTATACAGGAAGTTCAGGATGTTCTTTGTAAGGCTGATAATCCTTGAACAGCTGGTCGCTCGTAGCACTTATGATTTGCAATGGACCATTACCCTTCACCCCCTTCTCTACGGAACGTACGGAACCGACAGTAGGTGAACCGCCAATGTCGCCTGTTCCATAATAACGGTAAACAGTTTTCAGAGGAGTACGCTCCGCTAACTCCATCAGTTCTTTATTTTCAGATAAATCTACATCATTCCATCTTTTTCCATAATCGTAACCATGAGCCAGCATGATAGAAGAACCATCTATTCCTTTCCATACTCCAATGGTGAAAGGATGTTTGCTCTTTCCAAAGAAAGGATGTACACGCCAGTCCAGCTTTTGAGAGGAGAAACCTATCAAGCTACAATGAGCGGCAATAGTGGGCAAAGTCCAGCCGAAACCGAAACAGTCGGGAAGAAAAATATCGGTACTCTCCACCCCGAATTCCTTCCGATAGTATTCCTGTCCCAGCATAATATTACGGATGAAGGATTCGGTCGAAGGTACTAAAGCATCATTGGCATCCCAGCTACTACCGGAAATGTGCCAACGTCCTTCTTTGATATACTCCTTCATCAATTCGTATTCCCGGGGATAAAATTCCTTCATCCAGGCATACTTTACACCTCCTTCAAAATTAAAAATATAATTGGGATATTGCTTCAGTAGAAGCAGGTTCTGGTTTAATGTGTTCCACACATATTCTTTAATGGTGGTTTGCACATCCCAATTCCATTGGGTATCCAGGTGAGCATCAGCCACAGTATATACTTTTGCTGTTTTCGTAGCAGTAGTCTGGGCTGAAACGACTCCGTTTGTCAGTGCCAGAAAAGCACCACATACCATAAGAGATTGTTTCAAATTCATAGCATTCGCATTTAATGTTTTTAGTGTGAGGTAAAGATAGGGCGTCATGAGGTCATCCGGTATACGGATATATGACATTATTGTATATAAAGCCCGAATGTCGCAAAAAAAACACATAAATGTCACAAATACATAAAGGATAATCTACACAACGCAGTACTTTTACGCCGAAACATAAAACAATTATTTACCATGAAAAAACACCTGTTATTACTTTGTGCATTTTGTGTATCTTTATATGGTCATAGCCAAAAGATATATAAGTTGTCATCCCCGGATAAGAATATTGGTATATCCATAAGTCTTTCGGATAAAATCGACTACGACATTACCTACCAGAATGAAACATTACTGGAAAAAGGTAGCCTGCAAATGGAAATAGGCAACCTGCAATTGGGAGCTAACCCCAAACTGTTAAAAGCAATCTCTAAAAGCACTCAGGAAGAATTAACCCCTATTGTACCACTTAAGTACTCAACCGTCTCCAATAATTACAATCAGCTTGTATTGAAGTTCAAGGGAGATTATTCTGTGGAATTCCGTGCTTTCAATGACGGACTTGCCTATCGTTTCATCACCAACAAAAAAGGAATTGTTGAGGTAAAGAATGAGACATTCCAAGTGCATTTCCCGGAGAATTACTTACTCCATACCCAACAGCCGGGCAGCTTCAAAACAGCTTATGAAGAATCATATCAACATATACAAAGCAAAGATTGGAAAGAAACCGACAAGATGGCTTTATTGCCCATCCTGATCGATACACAAAAAGGCTATAAGATCCTGATCAGTGAATCGAATCTGACGGACTATCCTGCCCTATTCCTCAAAAGCAATAATAACAATGGAATGTATTCCGTATTTCCGAAGGTACCGGTTGAATTTGGAGAAGACGGAGACCGTAGCCTGAAAATTCTCAAAGAAGCGGATTATATAGCCAAAACGAATGGAAAACGTGATTTCCCCTGGCGTTACTTCGTCATCTGCAAGGATGACAGACAACTGATAGAAAATACGATGACCTATAAGCTGGCAGACAAGAATCTACTGGAAGACACATCCTGGATTAAACCCGGATTAGCCAGTTGGGAATGGTGGAATGGTGCCACTCCTTACGGTCCGGACGTAAACTTTGTAGCCGGATGTAATCTGGATACCTACAAATACTTCATCGACTTTGCCTCCCACTACAAAGTGCCCTATATCATCATGGACGAAGGGTGGGCGAAAAGTACAAAAGATCCGTATACTCCCAACCCGGACGTAGACCTGCACGAACTTATCCGCTATGGCAAAGAGAAAAATGTGGGCATTGTACTCTGGCTGACCTGGCTGGCAGTAGAGAATAACTTCGAGCTTTTTGAAACCTTTGAAAATTGGGGAATAAAAGGCGTCAAAATCGACTTTATGGATCGGAGTGACCAATGGATGGTTAACTACTATGAAAAAGTGGCTAAGGAAGCCGCAAAACATCATTTATTTGTTGATTTCCATGGTTCATTCAAACCGGCCGGATTAGAATATAAGTATCCTAACGTACTGTCATATGAAGGCGTAAGAGGTATGGAGCAAATGGGCGGATGTAAACCGGATAACAGTGTTTACCTGCCTTTCATGAGAAATGCAGTGGGTCCGATGGATTATACCCCCGGAGCCATGTTCAGCATGCAGCCGGAAGTATATCGCTGCGAACGTCCTAATTCCGCCAGCATAGGTACACGCGCTTATCAGATGGCCCTGTTCGTCATCTTTGAAAGCGGACTCCAGATGATGGCAGACAATCCGACACTTTATTACCGTAACGAAGAATGTACCCGGTTCATTACTCAGGTTCCACAGACTTGGGACGAAACCATCGCCCTGGAAGCTAAAGCCGGTGAATACGCCATCGTTGCCAAACGTAAAGGAGACAAATGGTACATTGGCGGCATGACTAATAACCAACAGAAAGAAAGAACTTTCGATTTGGACTTCAGCTTCCTAAAAGGAGGAAAAACATATCGTATGACTTCTTTTGAAGATGGAATCAATGCCGGTCATCAGGCTATGGATTATCGCAAAAAAGAACGTACGCTGAAAAAGGGAGAGAAAATCAGCATACGTCTTGTACGGAATGGTGGTTTCGCTGCTATTATCGAATAGCAGGAAACAAAAGCATCAGTGCCGGTATGCCCGAAGCAGAATAACTGTCAACCACTACATCGGTTGACAGTGCTTGGGTATACTCACCACCACAAATGCCACGTATTTTATCCCTGTTGGACCAACCGGAACAAATATTGCGGTGCAGATATGGAAGATATTGAGTCTGCCCGCAATCATATACCAACATAGCAATGTACTGGGCAAAAATAGCAGTATAAATACCTTGCTCGATTCCACGCTCAAAAGGTAGTATATGTTCCGCAGAAGACATCTCATTGAAAGTATAATCAGCTGCCAGAAGCGCATGATCCAGATAGCGTTTTTCACCTATAGCTTTATACAATAAAACGGAGGCTCCGATAAAAGTAGCCTGATTATAAACATGTGCTTTCCAATTCGGAGCACCCTTACCATGACGGCTATCGGCAATACGACCTGTTTTCTGATCCAACAGATTCTCAACTCCCCATTCATAAATCTCTTTGCCCTTCGCCAGATATTGGCTCCTGGACTGGCATTCCGGAATTTGTCCGGTTTGCTCCGGTCTTCCTTCCGGTACATTGTTATAGAGAGTCAGGGCGGCTACTACAGTAGGAAAATTGATACAGGCCATCTTTCCATCTCCGGGTTTATTGGGATTCGGATTCCGTATAGGTTGCCATTGCCAGAACATACCTCCATTCTCTTCGTCATAAGATCCTGTGTCTCCTACCTTATCCGAACCATACCATACCCGCTTAAAACTGGCTTCTGCCAGTCGAAGATATTCTTCCTCCCCAAATAGTTTATAAGCACGCGACAGAGCAATAGTCCACCACATTATATCATCATAAATGAACCAACCTGTGTTCTCATTATTATCATCAAAATCAAAATGTGCATAATGTGCTTTGTTTCCAGCAAAAATCTTCTCACAAAGCTTTCTCATCTCTTTAGTTCTCCTTTTATCTTTCTCCGATTTAGCCAGCTTATATGCATTCATAGCCATCTCCCAATAAATGGGCTGACACCAGATAGCTGCGGCACCATTACCGCGGTCAACAGCCTGTTCGAAGGAGGTATCTGTTTTATAGATGTATTTGTTTGAATCCAGAAAGGTTTTATTAAATCCGTCATAAGCCATCCAGACTTCTTTCTGAGTATACCCAAATGCCTGATTTGTTTCCTTTCTGAAATCCCCTGCTTTGCATACAGCAGTCGATGCCAGCAATAAAATCATTGCCACTCCCAAAGAGACTCTTATCATATCGATCTGTTTTCTAAATTTATACTACTAATTTTCAGATGCAAAATTAAGCGTTCTCCAGAAGAAAAGATATACAGACTTCGGACATAAAAGTCCGACTATAAGACAATATCCTGCCATTATTCCTTATCTTTGTGACGTCTAACGAATATATGAATATGAGAAACATCCACAAAGTATTCCGGTTTATATGGTTGCTTTCATGCTTTATATGTTGTTTCCCTTTGGCGAATTACGCATATAGCCTACGACAGTTCTCCAATAAAAACGGACTATCCAATAGTGCTATCCTGTCTCTTTACCAAGATCATCAAGGAGTCATCTGGATCGGTTCATGTGACGGTCTGAATGTTTTCGATGGCACCCGCATACAGGTATATACCCCAGTCTATTCTTCAGAAACATTGCTTTCGGGAAATCTGATCAACCATATCATGGAAGCCGAAGAGAATGTATTGTGGATACAAACCAATTACGGATTGGACAGGTTGGACACCAAACAGCAAATCTGCCAAAGTTTCCCGGACTTCAAAGACAATAACTACATCACCAAGAGTGACGATAACGAACTCTTCATCGTGAAAGATGACGGATATCTTTATCATTACCAACGGGAAAAACAAGCTTTCCGGAAGTTGGAGGTTCCGCCAGTTGCTTTTGAACATGTATTATCTACGATTGTCGATGAAAATAATATTCTCTGGATCTTCACATCAGATCATGATACCCGTAGCTACCAGATTCATAAAACAGAGCAGGGAGTAACCCTGGCTCCTAACAATCTGTTCAAGCATGCCGGAAAACTGCTATGGGCTTTTGCAGAAGATCACTTAGTCTATTTCATTGACGATACTTACTCGTTATACGAATATAATTTCAACAACCAACAAGAGTACTATATAGCCGATCTTAAAACCGAAATCGAATTACGTGGAGAGGTATCTTCTATTATCAAGCAACAGAACGACTATTACATCGGCTTCAAAAGCAGCGGACTGATTCTATTAAAATACATGGCCGACCAGAAAGTGAAGTACCAGATGCAATCCACCGAAATACATTCGGGAATCTTCTGTCTGATGAAAGATAAGTTTCAGGATATCATATGGATAGGAACAGACGGTCAAGGCGTGTATATGTACTTTAACGATGCTTTTTCCATAACAAACACGCTGCTGGATACCCCTGTTTACCAGATTAGCAACCCCATACGCGCACTTTACTGTGACGAGGAACAAACATTATGGATAGGAACTAAAGGAGGTGGCATAGTACGTATCAATAATTATTCTCCTGATAAGGAGGCACTAACTTCTTTCGACCGTATTTTTACCGCCAACAGTACGCTGACTGATAATGCCGTCTATTGCTTTGCTCCCAGCACTACAGGCAAACTATGGATAGGTACCGAAAACGGCATTAATTATTATTCGTACAAAAGCAAACAACTAAAAGAGTTCCCAGTCGTTGCCGACAATAAGAAAGTGAAATACGTACATTCCATCAATGAACTGAATGATACTACTTTATGGGTATCTACCGTTGGTGAGGGTATCGTAAAGGTAATTCTGAATAATAACGGAAGCTCGCCAGCCGTTAAATCAGCCACCAGGATTGTTCTGGATAAAGGGCGCATGGCATCCAATTACTTCTTTACCTCTTTCCAGGAAAGTGACTCCATACTCTGGTTTGGTAATCGTGGCTACGGTGCTTACCGGCTCAATGTAGAGACCGGAGCAATGACTCCCTACAAGTTTGATGATGTTGTGAAAAGTCAGACTGCCAATGATATATTCGCTATTTACAAAAATGAAAAGGGATATTGGTTAGGCACCAGTTCAGGATTGCTGCATCTGAATCAGGATTACTCCCATAGGCATGACCGGGCAGACCTGTTCTCAAACAACACCGTACACGGCATTTTAGAGGATCAGCAAAACAATCTCTGGATCAGTACGAATCAAGGGTTAGTAAGATTTAACCCGCAGACAAACACCGGACAGACATACGACAGGGAAAACGGCCTGGAAGTCACCGAATTCAGTGACGGAGCTTTTTATAAGGACTTACGAACCGGAACCTTATTCTTCGGAGGTACAAACGGCTTTGTAACCATCAAGCCTAATACATACAGGATGGCAGATTATATGCCTCAGATAAGCCTGAAAGGATTGTCTATCTTCGGAAAAGAATATAATATATATGACTTTCTTCATAAAAAGAAAGAAAAGGAAATACTCCAACTGGACTACAGTCAGAATTTCTTTTGCATTAATTTTATGGCAGTCGATTACATAAACGGCAACAACTATTCTTATTCTTACAAACTGGATGAAGTTAGTAACCAGTGGATAGAAAGTGGAACGTCAGCCAGTGCCGTATTTTCCAATCTTCCACCCGGACAATATACGCTGTTAATAAAATACAGAAATAACATGAATGGAAAAGAGTCTGAACCTCAGACTCTTCTGATTCAGATCACTCCACCGTGGTATTTAAGTATCTGGGCATATATCTTCTATTTCATAATCATAGCTTTGCTCTGTATTCTTGCTGTCTACAGGATTATCGGTCAATACCGTCGGAAACAACACCGCATCATCGAAAAGCTGAACCGGGAAAAGAAAGAAGAAGTTTACGAATCCAAACTTCGCTTCTTTACTAACATTACACACGAGTTCTGTACACCGCTCACATTGATTTACGGCCCATGCGAAAAGATACTTGCTTACCCGCAATCAGACTCATATATCCGCAAGTACGGAAAGATGATACAGCAGAATACGGAGAAACTGAATAGCTTGATTCTGGAATTGCTTGAATTCCGTAGGCTGGAAACCGGCCATAAGGCACTTTCCATCCAAAGGTTACTGGTATCAGACAAGCTCCGGAATATTGCAGAATCATTCTGTGAACTGGCTGAGAATAAGAACCTGAATTATCAATTGGATATCGAACCGGATATTGAATGGAATACGGATATCAGTTGTTTCAACAAGATAGCCAATAATCTGATCTCCAATGCCTTTAAATATACTCCGGAAGAAGGCACTATTACCGTTAGCCTGAAGACAGAGAATCAACATCTGACCCTTAGCATATCCAATTCCGGAAAAGGTATAGCGAAAGAAAACCTTTCGAAGATATTCGACCGCTACAAGATATTGGATTCCTTTGAAATGAATGGGAAGAATTCACGAAACGGTCTCGGATTGGCTATTTGCAAGAGCATGACTACTTTGTTGAACGGAGAAATCAATGTCAGCAGTATCCCAAACGAAGTAACGACATTTACAGTTACTTTACCGGAACTATCACCCGCTACGCAAGAGACAGATATCCCCCGGAAAGAATACGAAACAACGCCTGTGAGCGCCCTCACGGAACCTATGACGTTGGAACAAACCACCACCGATTTCGACACTTCCAAACACACGATTATGATCATTGATGACGATCCTTCCATGCTGTGGTTTGTATCGGAGATATTTGTGGATAAATACAATGTACTATCTTTCGGCAGCGCCCAAGAGGCTCTGGCTAATTTAGAACAGAAACAACCGGATTTGATTATCTCAGATGTGATGATGCCTGAAACAGACGGGCTTTCTTTCGCTCAGAAAATCAAGCAGAATAAGTTATGGAGTCATATTCCACTTATTTTATTATCCGCGCTTCATCACGAAGACGATCAGGTGAAAGGCATTGAGGCCGGTGCAGAAGTATACGTAACGAAGCCTTTCAACGTGAAATACCTGGAAAAGGTGGTCTATCGATTGATTCAGCGCGAATCGGACTTAAAAGAGTATTACAGTTCCATATTCAGCTCTTTCACCGTAGAAAATGGGAACTGCATCCATAAGGAAGACCAGGAATTCCTGGATAAGGTTCTGGAGACTATAGAAAAGAATATCACAAACCCTGACTTATCCGTTGAATTGCTAAGTAGCGACCTGGGATATAGCACCCGCCAATTCTACCGGAAACTGAAGCCGATAACAGAAAAGTCACCGGCTGATATCATCAAAGAATATCGTCTTACGATGGCCGAACGTTTGTTACTGACCAAGAATCTCACCATTGAAGAGATTATGGACCGGACAGGGTTCAATAACCGCGGTACCTTCTATAAGTTGTTCTCTTCACGCTTCGGCATGCCGCCCCGGCAGTATAGAGAACAACAGAAGGACAGTGTGAAGATAGAAAAGTCTTCACTATAATTTCTATTAGAGATAAAACGAATAACCGGGAAACAGGTCAGGCTCTGTCGTTACTTTCAAGGCAAACACTGCGCCGGCCTTCTTACCGGGATGTGATTGGAATCGGACAGTGACCTTTTCTTTTCCATCCGTCATATCGGCAGGTATTTTATAGATTTCCTCGTAGAAAGTCAGAGGGTGTTTATTCATCAAACACTCTGTAGCTATTTTCTGGCCATCAATCAATATATCAAAATCATGGTTTTCTTGTCCGGTTCCCCAATAAGTCACCACCAGATAGTTCTGCGTAGCATCCGGATTAACCTTTACCTGATATGAGAACCATCCGTCCGTATCCGTCATACGTCCCAACCGCGTTGCTTCCCACACATTGGACAGGACTGCCTGAGGTGCTTTCTCGCTCTTTTCTGCCATCAGCCGATGTGCTTTCTCATCAGTATCCGATGAAGTGCGCAACTCATCACTTACTACCCGCTTTCTATAAGCCATTTCTTCCGGAGTATACATATTCAGATAGAGCGAATAACGTTGATGATGGGTCTGATAATAAGGCCGTAAGAGTACATCTTTGGGTTTGCCATTCAGAATACCCGCCTTTTGAGTGCGGTATGCCTGAGGGATAGCTTTGTCTGCTTTCAACCAACTCTCCAAATCCATCTTATTCACGATAAAGAGAGGAATATCATCCAACGGACGAAAAGCATTATTCTGACGGGAAAACTTGATATGATCATTAGGTATATGATCGGATCCAAGTTGGGCTGCATAGGCAACAGGACCACGGAATATTACATTCATAAAAGGATCATCCGGTGCCGCTTCCAGTCTGAACGTTTGTTTCATTTCCACCTGAATCCGGTCTCCGGTTTTCCAGGGATGTTGCAAACGAATATATTCACCAGCCCGGGCGTGTAGCGGATACTCTTCACCGTTAATCCGGACACTTACTTCCCTGCCTGCCCAATGAGGATAGCGGATATAAATAGGGTGATCATAAGAACCACTCTCAAGAATAGTCAGAGTCGTACAATCTCCCTGGGGAAAATCGGTTTCTTGTTTCAGGTGTAGGTTCTTTTCTTTCCAGTTCAACTCTGAAGGGATAAAGAGATTGACATAGAGCGACTGATGATTATTGAAATAGATACCTTCGCCGTACTTAGAATGGTTCTCCATCCCTGTACCTACACAGCACCAGATACCTTCTATATTGAAACGATCGCTATAAGATTTAAATCCACCGGGTAATAGCATGGTATAATAAGTCACCCCTCCTGTTTCAGGGTCCTGTGACGCCAGTATATGATTGTAAATGGCTCGTTCAAAGTAATCCATATGACGTAAATCACCTGTGGATTCAAACGTATTCAAGGCTATTTTCATCATATTATAGGTGTTACAAGTCTCGCTGGAAGTAGACCCCAAGCGTTTGGTTATCTCGCCGGGACGTCCGAAACGTTCATAACAACCATTTCCGCCAATACAATTCATGTGGTCCTTATAATAGATTTCTGCAAAATTCTGAGTAGCTTTCCGGCATACTTCGTCTCCCGTAAGCTGATACTGTCGGGCTGTGCCTTCGAATGCCGGTAAATGAAAGTTGGCATGCCGTCCATACAATACATCCTTCCCATTCGCAATATTCAGGATAACCTTCTGATGATTGAGCTTCATGGAAGCAGCCATGTAACGTTCATCACCGGTGAGAGCATACAAATCAGCAAAGACAGCGTTTATACCTCCATTCTCCATATCCAGGAAACCTTCGAAGAGATCGGGATTAACTTTTAGAATGAACTCCGTGACAGGCTCTGCCTGTTTAATCCAGAGTCGTAACGCTTTCGTATTATTACAATAAAGGTAGGCATCACGATAGGCAGCAAATTCTTTATGCTGCCAATAGAAAGGAATCCAGCATAGCCCACCCCATGGGTATCCTGCCTCATCCGGATTATTAAGAACCAGTTCACCTTTCATAAGTTTTGCATAGGGGAGTTCGGGAGTTTTTCCCTGAACCTGATAGAGTGAATCCCTGCGGACATCCAACATAGTCAGCTCATCTATCAAATAGTTCACACGATCAAGGAAACGTGTATCGCCCGTCTGCGCATACATGAGGGAAGTACCGGAAACATAATGATGCCAGTCTGTGATACGTGTTCCTTGTGGTTGGTTCGAACCGGGATAAGGTTTCTTCTCAGGAATGCCGACCTCTTTTCTACGCCCATTCAACATCCGTTCAATATCAGCATCCAGCAAGTACTGCTGGGATACCAGCATGGCATGGTAAAAGGGACTACCAGGAAGCAGCCGCACTTCGGACAAACAGAAAGTCTGCCATAATTTAGGTTGCTTACTGATTACAACACTTTTGTCATCAATTTCACCGGCATGTAACAGGTATGAAGAAGCCAGTAAAAACAAAGATAGGAACACACATCTTTTCATCATATTCATTGAAGGTATTATTTACAAAGTATATGATGCAAAAATAGGCGAAACCTATCGATTCGTATGATGCAATTCTATCAGAAAATAGCACTAATCTGCTAAACCATGCGGATAGTTACTTTCCTTTCACAATCCTCTTGATGTCATTCAGCTTATTCAACGCCTCCAGCGGAGTCAGATTATTCACATCCAGATTCAATATCTCATCCCGTATCTGGCAAAGGACCGGATCTTCCAATTGGAAGAAACTAAGCTGCATGCCGCCACGCGTTTCTCCCACTTCCGCCATCGGCTTACTTGCAATACCTTGTTGGCGATTATCCGCTTCCAGTTGCTTCAATATGTCATTCGCACGTTTTACAATGCTTTTCGGCATACCCGCCATCTTTGCTACATGGATACCAAAAGAGTGTTCACTGCCGCCACGTTCCAGTTTACGCAGGAAGATAACTTTATTATCCACCTCCTTAACGGAAACATTGTAGTTCTTGATACGCTTGAAACTCTTCTCCATTTCGTTCAATTCATGGTAATGCGTAGCAAACAATGTACGTGCTTTTGCTTTAGGATGTTCATGGATATGCTCTACAATCGCCCAGGCGATAGAAATACCGTCGTAGGTAGATGTACCTCGTCCCAGCTCATCAAAGAGCACCAGGCTGCGCGGAGACAGGTTATTCAGGATATCCGCAGCCTCATTCATCTCTACCATAAACGTAGATTCGCCAACAGAGATATTATCGCTGGCACCCACGCGGGTGAATATCTTATCCACCAAACCGATATGCGCACTCTCGGCAGGTACGAAGCTACCGATCTGTGCCAACAGCGTTATCAGAGCCGTTTGCCTCAACAATGCAGACTTACCAGCCATATTCGGACCGGTAATGATAATGATTTGTTGCGAACTGCTATCCAGCATCACATCATTGGCAATATATTTTTCCCCTATAGGAAGTTGCTTCTCAATAACCGGATGGCGTCCCTGGCGAATATCCAGCACATCGTTATCTTCAATAACAGGACGTATATAGTTATTCTCACGCGCTACATTGGCAAAGGAAAGCAGGCAATCCAGACGTGCTATCTGGTTTGCATTGACTTGGATGGCAGGGATAAACTCACTTAAAGCCTGCACAAGTTCTGTATAAAGCTGAGTCTCCAGGATCAATATTTTATCCTCGGCACCGAGTATCTTCTCTTCATACTCTTTCAGCTCCTGTGTGATGTAACGTTCGGCATTTGCCAGAGTTTGTTTACGTATCCACTCCTGCGGAACTTTATCTTTGTGCGTATTACGGACTTCGATATAATAACCGAACACATTGTTGTAGCCAATCTTCAAGCTGGGAATTTCCGTCAGTTCACTTTCCCGCTGCTGTATCTTTAACAGATAATCCTTACCGGAATAGGCTATCTGGCGTAATTCATCCAATTCATCACTGACACCCGGCTTCATGACACCGCCTTTGTTTATCAGCAACGGAGGATCATTATTAATTTCTTTCTCAATACGATCACGAATGGACTTACAAATATTCAGTTGCTCTCCAATACGGTTCAGACTGGCATTATCCGCCTCCATACAGGCTTCTTTGATAGGTTCGATAGCCTGCAAAGCCACCTTCAACGCAACTACTTCACGCGGAGAAACACGCCCTACAGCAACTTTGGAAATAATACGTTCCAAATCACCTATCAGATGCAATTGTTCTTCAATCAATTCTTTGAAATCCGGTTGGCGGAAGAAGTATTCCACTACGTTCAGGCGTTCATTAATAGGCAATACATCTTTCAGTGGAAACACCAACCAACGTTTCAGTAAGCGGGCTCCCATCGGGCTAATCGTTTTATCAATCACGTTCAGCAGACTGCTGCCTCCATCGTTCATGCTACCTATCAACTCAAGGCTACGAACGGTGAATTTATCCAGACGGACGTATTTGTCTTCTTCAATACGTGCCAGTGAAGTGATATGTCCTATCTGGGTATGTTGCGTCATGATAAGATATTGCAAGATAGCGCCTGAAGCAATGATACCATTCTTGAGATGCTCTACACCAAAACCTTTCAGATTCTTTGTTTCAAAATGCTTCAGAAGTTTCTCACGGGCAGTGGTCTCTGTAAATACCCAGTCGTCCAGTTCAAAAGTAAAGAACTTACTTCCGAAATTTCCTTCGAACATCCCCCGCTTACCACGTTCAAAAAGTACTTCTTTAGGCGCGAAGTTATTCAATAGCTTGTCTACATAGTCGAAAGGCCCTTCTGCAGTGAGGAATTCACCCGTAGATATATCGAGAAAAGCTACACCGCACGCTCCTTTACCAAAGTGTACGGCAGCCAGAAAGTTATTCTCCCGGTAATTCAGTATATTATCATTGATGGAAACACCGGGAGTTACCAGTTCCGTAATACCCCGCTTCACCAGTTTCTTGGTCATCTTCGGGTCTTCCAACTGGTCACAGATGGCCACACGCTTCCCGGCACGTACCAGCTTAGGTAGATACGTATCCAATGCATGATGAGGGAATCCTGCCATTTCAACAGTCTTTCCTTTACCATTGGCACGCTTAGTCAGGGTAATTCCCAGGATTTCGGCTGCAACAACAGCATCGGTAGAATAAGTTTCATAGAAGTCACCGCAACGAAACAACATTACGGCATCAGGATGCTTGGCTTTCAGGTCCAAGAACTGTTTCATCATCGGAGTAAGGACAATATCTTCTTCGCTCACAGTAGTTGTTCTTTATAAATTTATTAATATGCAAAAGTGCAGCTTATTTTCGCAGCCATGCAAAGATAATTCTTTTTTAGAAAACAAGTACTGAGGGGACTCAAATCCTTAGTAAGCCTTAACAAAAACAACACTTTTACTAAAACATGTTATAAAACACTCTTTTTTATTTGTTTTATTTGCAGATATCCCAGAAGTCCGTATCTTTGCACTGTGTTTTTCATAGTATTAGATTTAAGGTTAACAAAGGTTGGAGTACAGCGGTACTCCTTTTTTTATGCCCATACTTTACAGGGAGGTTCACAAAAATGCCATTTTGATTGAAGTATTGCCAATAATACCCTATTTTTGCAATCGCCACCAAAGAAAATACCTTGTAACATTATGGAAAACAGAATTCATCGTACAGAAATTCAGATATATGTATCCCCCTTTCTCATTGTCATCTTCCTATTAATGAGCATTTCCTCATATGCACAGCAAATAATAGCCAAACAAATGCCTTTTCTGGAACAGCTACCTTCCAATGAAGTAATAGACTTGCATCAGGACCAGAACGGATTCATCTGGTTAGGAACTAAAAACGGCTTAGGACGATATGACGGATACCAACTCCAGACTTTCAAATCAGATTTTAATCAGCCGCATTTATTAACTGATGACTTCATCTGGTGTTTCGCTGAAGATGATAATTGCCTGCTGGTAGGAACAAGACAGGGAGTTAATTTGGTGGATAAGAGTAACTATCAGATACGGCCGTTCCCTGATGAAGAAATCCAGAATACATGGATAAACTTCATGTTGGTAGATAGCCGGAAAGAACTATGGATATGTACCCGTAATCAGGTTTCTCACTACAATTCCGACTATTCGTTGAAGAAGCGCTACGGAAATTTAATCCCAGCGGTTCCCAACAATGGCATAAACTCAATATACGAAGACCATTTCGGCAATATATGGGTATGTACATGGGGAGGAGGCTTATACAAGTATCTCAAAAATACAGATACATTCATGAGTTTTCCTGCACTCGGAACAAAGAATACTCCTTTTAAAATATTCCAGGACAAAGATGACCAATATTGGATATTGACCTGGGGAGACGGTATCTACCGCTTTCATCCGGATGCAACGGAGGACAACATGTACACACATCAAGAAGTCTTCAATGAAAAACTGCACTTGCCTGAAACCGCATTCTTCAGTGTAGTACAAGATGATGTTTACGGCTATATATGGGTATTCGGCTACCACGAGCTTTACGCTTTCAAAGTGGTGGACGGACATCTGAAAAAAGTGGATCTCAGCTCGTATATGTTCGATTACAATAAAATGTTCAGCCAGATCATCAAAGACAGGGAAGGCAACCTTTGGGCCGGGGCTTACGACAGTGGATATCACTTGCTAATGGGAAATCCTGCCATAACTAACAATTTCCTGCCCAAACTGAAAAAGCATGTAGGTTTCGACACGAATATAACTACTCTGGGCATTGACCCCAACAATGGACTCTGGTTTAATCAGGAACGTTGGGGACTCTGCTGGTATGACATAGAGCAGGACAAATTCTATGACTATTCGAATACCAATCCCGGAGTGCATAATGTAGGATATATCCTGCGTTCGAAACAACCGGGAGAATTCTGGCTGGGATGCAGAGACCAGCCCACTCTCTACAAAGCAAAACTAAACAGTAAAAGAGAAATCGAGTACCTACTGGCAAAAGACTTATATACACCAAAAGGTGCTACAGGCAACATTACATCCATCTATGAAGACAGTAAGGGAAATTTATGGGTAGCTACCACCGGACAGCTCTATCTAAAACCGGACGGTAAAGATTTCATTATCCCCGAATTCTCTCTGCCCAACATTACATCTATTGCAGAAGACGGATATGGTAACATCTGGCTGGCAACCGAAGATTCCGGTTTACATAAGGTTTCTTTAGGAGATAAACTGGAACCAATTAAACAATACTCAACCCAGAATTCATCCTTACCCAGTAACAATATTGATAAGATAGTCATCCAGGAAAACCACCTATGGATTGCCACTACTCAAGGTTCCATCCTGCAAATGGATCTCAACTCAGAGACAATGAAGGACTTCAGCAACTCATGTGGAATGACCGGACAGTCTATTTTAGGGATGAAACATGACAGGAATACCCTTTGGATACTAACAAACCGACAATTGACTGCCTACGATATCCAGTCAGATAGATACATTCATTATTCAAATTCAGACGAATCCGTTCAGATAAACTCGTTCAAGAAGGACGTCATAGACCTGTTCAACGGCAAGCTTTATGCCGGTGGGCATGGTGGCTTTGTATCGATGGCTTCCTCAAAATTCCCATCTAAGAAGATCAACTCCAACCCGGTCATCATAACAGATATCAAAGTATCCAATAATTCTTTCTTCTTCAATCCCCAGCGCCAGTCGAAAGATTTATCAACCCGAAGCGTCTGGTTAGAGCCCGAAGATAACAATCTTGAAATCTTCTTCTCCGCTCTTCAATTTACAGCAACATCGAGAATAAGATACGCCTACAAGATGGATGGCGTGGACAAGGAGTGGGTATACACCGAAACCGGTAACCGGTCGGCTTTCTACAATAAAATCCCTAAAGGATACCATACTTTCAAAGTGCGCTCTACAGACGAATACGGCTATTGGAAAGACGACGTCACAGAACTACGTATCTATAAAAAGCCGGCTTGGTACGAGACATGGTGGGCATATGGTACCTATATAACTCTCACCATCCTGATTCTTTACTCCATCATGTTCTATTACCTGCATAGGGTAAGGCAGTCCGACCAGGTTAGATTCCAAAAAGAACTGACCAAGACTAAACTGGAATATTTCACCCATATAAGCCATGAACTGCTCACCCCACTTACTACCATCAGCTGCGTAGCGGACAACCTAGAAGAAACAAAGTTTTCTCCACAGGAAGATGTACATATGTTGAAGAGTAATGTGCTCCGCCTAAAACGCTTAATCCAGCAAGTGCTCGATTTCCGGAAAGTGGAGAACGACTCGTTTGTACTCACCCCTACCTATGGCAATGTCAGCAGCTTTATCCGTGAAATCTATCACACAGGCATACGACCAATCATCGAAAAGAAAAACCTCCATTTCAGTCTTCATCTGGAAGAAAAAGACATTTGGGGATATATGGACTTTGACAAGATAGACAAGGTTCTGTACAACATACTCTCGAATGCGGCCAAATATACACCTGCCAATAAGAAAGTAGAGCTGAATGTATCGACTTTGCTAAAAAATAATTTCCGATTCCTCCGGATAGAGGTACAGGATGAAGGAATAGGCATAGACCAGAAAGAAATATCCAAGATATTCACTCCGTTCTATGTGAACAAAACAGCTTATGCGCCTCAATCAAATGGTGTAGGGCTTTCATTAACCAAGAAACTGGTGACCTTGCATAAAGGAGACATCCAGGTAGAAAGCAGCATCGGAGAAGGCTCCAGATTTACAGTTCTAATCCCTATCGACCGGGATTACTATCCGGAAATAAAGGACATTATCGAAACCAGTGAAATGCCATCAACAGTACCGAATGGAGAAACAGAGGAAACAGAAGAGAAAGAAGGTACAATATTGCTGGTAGATGACAATGAAGAATTCTTGCTACTGATGAAAAGAAAGCTGGCAACACACTATAATATACTCACTGCTACGAATGGAAATGCAGCATTAGAAGCAGTGAAAAGTAAGGATATAGATTTAATGGTCACTGACTATATGATGCCCGGAATGGATGGTATCGAGCTCTGTAAAACAATCAAACAAGACATCAGCACCAGCCATATTCCCGTTCTTATGCTTACAGCTAAAAGTTCGGTGGAAGACCAGGTAAAATGTTTCAATGCAGGGGTAAATGGATACCTGACAAAGCCTTTTGAAATAAAGATGCTTTATGCACGCATTGACAACTTAATGAAGTCCAACCAAAAACGCCAACAGAAGTTCAGGACAGACACTGAAATCAATATCGTAGCATTAGAATATCAAACCAATGATGAACTGTTTTTAAAAAAAGCCGTAGAATGTATAGAAACTCATTTAATCGAATCAGAATTTGATATAGATACTTTTGCTTCGGAACTCAGCGTATCCAAGTCTACCCTAAACAGAAAAATAAAAGTTATGACTGGCCTTTCATCTATAGAATTCATCCGGAATATCAGGCTAAAGCATGCCTGTATACTACTTAAAAAACCTTTTGTAAATATCTCAGAAGTAGCTTATGCCGTAGGATTTACCAATCCGAAGTATTTCACAAAATGTTTCAAAAATGAGTTCAATGTAACACCCACCGAATATCAGAAGCAAAAAGAAGAATAATAAAACATTTTTCATTATACCCCTTGATAGAAGCTCTTTCTACAGCTTTCATCAAGGGATACAATTGTTCTAAAACAAGGTAAAAGCTGACTTGTATCCCTTTTTGCTTCTTTTGTATCCCTATTATTTCTCATTATTTATCGTAATTTGCCCCCAGCTTGATATTGTATCACAATCAATATTCGCAATATTATTAATTACCTAAATAAACTATTATCATGAGAGAAAAAAACATCAAAAGAGTGTTCTTGTGTTGTCTCACCGCTTTGGCTGCTAATACCTATGCCCAGAATTTCAATTGGGTCAGCAGCACCGAAGGCAACACTTGGAAACAGGCAAAAGTAAAATTACAATCGAGTGCTGACCAAACCCCGCTTTTAAATATTAGCGAAACGGAAGAAGGTACCACATTCAAAGCATGGGGAACCACCTTTAACGAACTATGTTGGGATGCCCTGAATATGCTTACTCGCGATGAACAGGATGATCTTCTACAAAAAATGTTCTCTCCCCAAGGAGAATTACGCTTCACAAGAGGCCGTATTTCAATGAATGCCAACGATTATGCCCGCGACTGGTACAGCTGCGACGAAGTATCAGGCGACTTCCAACTGAAGTATTTCAATATCAATCGTGATAAACTGGCTATTATTCCTTTTGTCCGTGCAGCGCAAAAGTATAACCCCAACATGACCTTCTGGGCATCTCCTTGGTCCCCCCCCAGCTGGATGAAAATAAATAATGATTATCCGGTACGCAGTGACAGGACAAACAAGATGTCGCCCGAATCCAGCATTGCCCTTTTTGAGGACAACACTGAAAGACGTAATGACGTATTTCCACAACAATTGGCAGTGAATGACTACATGATTCAGGACCCGCGCTATCTGCAAACTTATGCCAACTTCTTCTGTAAGTTCATTGATGCTTATAAAGAACAAGGAATTCCCATCGATATGATCATGTATCAGAATGAAGCATACAGTTATACCCCGTATCCCGGTTGTGCCTGGACAGCTGAGGGTACCGTACGTTTCAACGTAGAGTATCTGGCGCCCACATTAAAGAAACATCATCCGGAAGTAGCTCTCTACCTTGGTACTTTCAATACCAACCGCTATGACTATGTTGATAAAATACTTTCCGATCCACGCATGCCGCAAAGCGTTCAGGGAGTTGGCTTTCAGTGGGAAGGAGGACAGATACTACCTAAAATACGTGCCAAATACCCCCAGTACAAGTATATGCAGACAGAAAGCGAATGCGGTGGGGGCACCTTCGACTGGAGAGCGGGCGAACACACCTTCCATCTGATTAACCACTACCTGGGTAATGGCTGCGAAGAGTACACCTTCTGGAACAATACCCTCTGCGATAACGGTGAAAGTCCCTGGGGTTGGAAACAGAATGCTTTGATACATGTTGATTCAAAAACCCGTACGGCAACTCTTACACCGGAGTATTATGCTGTAAGACATTATAGCCAGTTCGTAACACCCGGTTCACGCGTTATAGCCTACAAGCCTTCAACAGAAGGAAGAACACCGGTCTTGGTAGTGGAAACTCCAGAAAAGAAAAAGGTAGTGATAACCGGAAACTTTAATGATGAGGCTAAAAAAGTAACCGTGAAGTTGCGGGACCGTTACCTGAACATTGAACTTCAACCGCACTCTTTCAATACATTCGAAGAGAAATAAATTACTAAAATAAAAAATAGTGAAGAATCTCTACTCATAAAAGAGAAGTAGATTCTTCACTACACTAAAATAAAAATTACTTGTTTCCTAAATAACAAAATTCCATTTGAGATATTCTTTTTACCATTTAATTCATCTTTCCTGAAGAAGAATTATTTATAAGATCTATTTTCTAATATTTCTATCTGCTCAGTTTTAGTTTCACTCCGAAGTAAATTTATCAAGGTATCAACATCAAACCGAAATTCAGGATCAAAACTATCGGAATGCATATACTGAAGTATACTATTATAAAATTGTCTCACTTCTGGTTTATCTTTCACAGTTTTCAAATCAGCCATACATATCAACAACTTTCCTTTATTAACAGCAAGTTCAAAAAGCAAACCTAATTTATGATTCCTTTCAATGTTATCAATAACCTGTACAATAGGAGTATATTGGGAAGGGAATTTATCTAATATCATCGGATAACTCTGTTTAATAATAGAAAACCATTGCCAATCTGTATGAAAATCAGTAGGAAAGTCATTAAATAGGGGATGCTCTGGATTAACCAGAATTCCTAATGTACCTGGAGACACTGGCTTCTTATTATTTTCACTAATAGTTTTAAACATTCGATAATTCCAATAGTCAGTCTGGAAAAGGCCAGCTATAGTTTGTTTCTCATATAGTTTATGCTTGGGAAACCACAATACCTTACCTCCATTTTTCAGTTCTTCTATAACCTTTTCTCCCAATGTATCAGTTATAATAATATCCGTGAATTGCCTGATTACATTGTTCGACGGATATATCCAAAGTCCGTAAGTATTTTGATAAGATGTTCCCACTATATTTATTTCCAGATCTAATCTTTGAGCTTTGTCCACATCAGAAATATTAGGATGAATCCTTCCGATTTCTATCAGTCCTACATCTTTCGATGATATCTCCAGGCTACCTTTATCTAAAATTTTTCCCTGCAAGGACTTTAATTTCCATATTACAGATTTTCCATTCAATGATTCTTCTGTATAATTAGCAATCTTTATTATTGCTGATATCTGTTCGTCACTACTCCAACAGAATTTATCTATAATTAACAATGGCACAGTTTCACAACAGAATCCTCTCCATTTCTCTGGCGTAATAAGTTCTTTGCTATCCATAAAAGCATCCAATATACCCACATAAGCTGAACCTTGCCCAGGATAATCTTGCAGATCCAACAAATGGAAGCCCCCAAAGCCATCCGTTCTCAGATCCATCTCTATCTCTGCCTTATAAAGTTCTACAGCCCATTTTCCTGATGCACGGAAGAAGTTATCAGCCTGTTTCAACATTCCTGCCTCCGCCAACCTATTTTTGAAGATTTCCATGTTATAAGGATAAAGTACACCTTTATATTTTTCTATTTCCTTATAATTGGGATATATCTGATATTGTCCTGTTTCAAAGCTGACTACAGGAATCTTGCAACCAGCTATAGCAGAAGAAAAATCCATTGTTGTATTTGGATAAGTATGGTTTAGGTATCCACCATCATAAGCATCAGCAAAGGAAAAAGATGCTCGCACATGTGTATTGAAAGTACCGGGCTGTTCTCCACCAATGCGACACGTCACCAAAAAATCTTCACCTGGCAAATACCCCTTAAACCCTAAATAATTATTAGAACCAAAAGCGTATAGTCGCCGATCGTCTATGCTCCTGAAAGTGTTAATGAGATCTTTCATCACATCCAAATCACCACCGAGTTCATTACCCAATGCAAACATAACAAAAGATGCATGGTTCCCATATTCATTCTGTATATTGATTCCCTCTTTAGTCAGAAAGGAGTTTAGATATTTATCATTTTTGTTAAAGGCTCCCCAAAAAGGTAATTCAGCCTGGATGTAGATACCTTCCATATCAGCAGCCAGAAAACAAGCTTCCGGCGGGCACCACGAATGAAAACGATAATGATTAATACCATATGATTTGGCTACTCGAAAATAGTGTTGCCACGTTTCTACATCCATTACTGTATGACCTGTCAACGGAAATACACACGCATCATGCTTACCACGTAAAAACGTCTTATGTCCATTTATAGCGAATTGCGTACCGGAAGTTTTAAACTCTCTCAATCCAAAGTTAACTATTTGCTCATCGACATCACCTATTTGAACATGTAATTTGTATAAAACAGGATGAAACTCACTCCATAATAATGCATCACTCCCCAAGTCATAATCAAATTCGTATTCTTCCTGCATTTTTGTCAACCTATATGATTTCGCCTTTGTTTTATACCTTGTTTTTGTATTCCAAGTTTCCGCATATAGAATTAACTCTGTATTCTTTTTTATTTTTTCTGGTGAAGCAATATTCACCCTTACACGAACCGATTTCTTATACACATCGGGATATACCTGCACCTCCTTTATACGAAGTCTGTTTTTTACTTCCAGATACATATTGCCAATGATGCCATTCCAATTAGTCTGTGTCGACTCTGTAAATGCATGCGAATAGCCTATCAGTTGAGGTGGTACAGATTTGCCATTATCAATCATGATAGTAATTTCATGTTTCCCAGGCACGAGTTGGTTAGATAAATCATAAATCTGGCAAGTTGAAATATTATCATTCCGCCCTACCTCTACTCCATCAATCCAGACGCAAGTTGGCTTCGTCCGTTCCAACATAAGCCGAATATACTTACCTTTCCACTTTTGGGGAATTTCGACTGTTTTTTTATACCAAGCCTTTCCTACATAAGAGAATAACCTACTCAGGTTCGTTGTCTCATCCTTTTTTATTATAGGATTACCTTTCTTGTTTGTATCTGTTGTACCAGGAAGAATTATCTGTTCTGTGAAGCTCTTTTCTGCATAATTCTCTGCTATGCCCACTCCATCCGGATCAAGTTTGAACTGCCATAAACCTTCTAAATTTATCCGGAAGAGCTCTTCTTGTGCCCGCATACCAGTTATTGCACATAGTACTAAGACTACCAGCAAGTATATCTTTCTTACCATTATCCAAATAATTATATTAAAATCAGTTTTCTTCGATTATCAGTAAGTCCCACGGTTCAATAGTAATAAGTTCATCTTTCTTTACCGTCTTCTTACTTAGCAGATCAATGCCATTCTTACTATAATTGTACTTAATAGGCTGGGAAGAAGCAGAATAATTGAATATATAACGAATCCGCTTTCCCTGATCATTTATACCCTGTCTAACAATTATTGGAAATTTATAGTCCTCTTTATGTCTTAATCTAGCTTGTTCAGTCTCTTGGCAGATGATTTTATCTAACAGTTCCCAAGAAGGATATGTAGCAATATAAACTAAACTCCCTTTCCCATAATTATTTTTTGTCACAACTGGCCATTTCTGAAAAAATGAATGCTCAACATATGCTAATGGTTGTGCCGTCTCCGGAATAATAAACTCCATAAATTCACTTGCTGCATTTGATTCTATTCCCCAAGGATTCTCTTTTAACTTCATCGCCCCTATCGTAGAATACTCCTGATAATAGAAACCACATACTTTACGTAATGGCCCCGGAGCTATCTCTGTTCTTGCCGCATCAAATTCATTGCAATAACCACTTTTATACATCATAATTACTTTGCCACCCTGTTCCACAAATGTCGAAATCTTATTCAAAAGAGACTCAGAGGCAACATACAGTGGCGGAATGATCAACAATTTATATTCAGAGAAATCGCAATCATCATTATCACATGGAACAATATCCGTCTCTATATTCATATTAAACAATATTTGATGTATCATTTCAACAGGATAATTTTCTCTATTTGTATAAGGCATAAATTGTAGGCCATAATATGAATCATGACTGAACAAAATGGCGACTTCATTCTTTTTCCGTAGATTTACAAGTTTCTGACCTATCTTCTTCAACTCTCCAGCTACAGTAGCAAATTCCTTATAAATACGATTAGGAACCAAATCATGCCCCAACACTCCCCGCCAATACATTTCCTGTCCATAATGCAGAGTTGACCAATGCCAGTATTCCACCATATTGGCTCCAGAAGCTAAATGGGAATAAACATTCTGACGTAATTGACGGTCATAAGGAGGATATTGTGCTTTTGCATCCCACCCTCTACCTTGTGCATTGGTTTCAGTTATAAGATAATTGCCTTTCGACACCGTACGCATAAAGTCTCCTCCATAAGCTATGAAATGCCCGTCTTGTTTATCTTGAACATCATGATAAATATTAATTGCGGGATATTGCATCTGACGCATACTCTCTGTCTGGTCCATTTCATGAAAAAACGGCATGAAACAGTGTGTCACAAACTGATCCTTTCGCCTATATTCATTCACAATATCCACCTGCCAATTTAAAAAATCAGCAACTTTCTTTCTTCCGTACCGTTCCCATTCCAGTTTATAAGAAGGATTTGTAACTCCGTCTCTGGCATAAAATTCTTCCCATGTATGTATATTCATTCCCCAATAATTGAGCCCCCACGCATGGTTCAAGGAGTCAAGACTATTATTGAATTTCCGTTTTATATAACTCCGAAATCCCACAAAGAAATCCTGATTATTAACTCCACGCGCTAAAGTTTCATTATCTACTTGATAGCCAATAATACCAGGATGCGAAGCATAATGTTCCAACAGCCGACGGATAATGCGTTCACTATAAAAAAGATAAGTAGGATTTGTAATATCCATATTTTGTCTAATACCATAATGAGCTTTTCCACCCCTCTGATATACCGCTAATACTTCTGGATGCTTTTCTGCCATCCAGGCCGGAATAGAATAAGTAGGCGTCCCTAAAATAACTTTAATACCAGCCGCATACATTTTATCAACAATCCGGTCCATCCATTTAAAATCAAAAACCCCTTCTTGTGGCTCAAATAAACCCCAAGCAGATTCACCAACACGCACCACATTAAGGCCACATTCCTTCATCATCTGAATATCTTTGTCCAGACGTTCAGATGGCATATATTCATGATAATAAGCAGCACCGTACAATACATTATCGAATTTGGGCTGTGCATATATAATTTTACCTATTGAAATAAATAATATCCATAAAATCAACTTCTTCATATTCTTCTCTTTCAATTATATTTATGAAAAGAGAATGTCCGAAATTAAAAAGTTATAAATATAATTATCGAACATCCTCTCATATTTTTATTACTTTTCTGCTGGTTGATCTGCTACCAATGGCCAATACGGATTCTGATAAAGAGGAGAATCTTCTACATTATTACCACTTGGCAATGTCACCAAAAATTGCTTATACATAATAGGGGTCAGGTAATGTGCCATGTGCCACATATAGCCATTACTACATTTCTGATTACTATTTTTCTGATAAGGTCGAAGATATTCACTAACTGTCGGAGAAGATACAGTAGCCTTGTCTGAACCATCAGCCAATAAGTCATTATACCATTTTTCCATTGGTGTATTCCAAATATGAATTCCTTCTACAAAATATGGAGTACTTATCATCTGATCCATAGCTCTCCAACGGCACAAATCCATATAGCGTAAGCCTTCTGCCATCAACTCACACCGACGCTCCCGGCGGATATTATACAAGGTAGCATCAATTAGGCGTCCACCCGAGTAAGCTCCCCAGTCGTTTTTGGCCTCCTCATTCATATCGGTCTGTGATATTGTCTTTTCAAAATTACTATCTACATGAGCACGTTCACGAATAATCTGCCAATATTCTTTAGCCAGATTATCCAGAGAACTATTCTTCTCATAACATGCCTCCATATAGTTAAGTAATGCCTCAGCTGCCCGATAGCAAATAGAGGCAGAATAACTGTTCATATTCAAATAGTTCGACTGGTCAAAAGAGCCTCCTTTCCTCAAAGCATAACCAGTCAGATATCCTCTCTGATCGTCTACGGAGGTTATCAACGGATATGGCTCTTCCATCCATGCTTCTGTGCCTTCCGGATTTTCATACAAAATACTTTTCTGCCCAGGCTCCTTTAAAAATACAACCAATCTTGAATCACGGTTCTGACGAACATCATGGATCGTTTTATCACCTTTATAATATTCATTTCCATCAGCATAACTGCCGTTTTTGTATACAGGTGTTCCGTCAGACATCAAGAAGTTATTTACCAACCCTCTGGTCACACCAATTCTATTATTTCCCTGATTAGCTGCAATGTCAACAGCATGGGTAACAAGGCTACGCCCATATTGTCGCCACAACAAGACTTCCGGATAGGAAGATAAATCCTCATTAGCAAACATTTCAAAATAAGGATTCTCTGGTTCAGTTGCCGATTGCTGTAGCACACCCGTATTGGCAGTCAGACTTCCTTTATATTTTTCAGCAACTTCTTTAGCAGCAACCATAGACTGCTCAAGGAAATAAGTTATTTCATTATCTATACTTCCCGACTGATATTGATAATTAGCATTATATTCTTTATTCTTTCCAGGCCATCCTTCACCATTAGGCACAAAGGCAGTTCCTTTAAAGTACTTCAGCCATGTACCTTCAAATAGCGCAACCCTTGACTTCAATAACAAAGCAACATCTTTGTTAATGCGATTAGTACCCATCTGCTGTTCACTCATAAGAGTAGCAGCCTTATCCAAATCGGACAAAATAAATCGTGCTACCTCATTTCTGGGCATCCGCTTGTTAACTTCAATAAGAACATCTTTGTCGTCAGGTAAAGGCTCTGTTACAATTGGAAAATCACCAAACTTCCAATAACGTTTAAAATATTCGCAAGCACGCAAGAAGTAAACCTCACCAATATAGTGTTTGATTTCTGATATATTTCCTTCTATGGTATTCTGTGAGCCATTCAAGTCTTCACCATACTTCACCAATACATTCGAAAGAAAAAAATTAGTATGATAAATCCAATCAAACTTCCAGTCATTACTTTCTGTATTAGGAACTTTCCATAGTCCATCAGCATAAATATTACTTGCTTCAGCTCCTGTTTGATTATCAGTGCCTGCATCTATCCCATAAATTCCATAATTATTACCACTATTGGAATGAGACGGAAGAATATCAGGGTACATTCTGTCGGCATAGGCCTTAAGTTGAGAGCTGTTTGTAAAATAAGTTTCCGGAGAAAGGTTGGACTGAGGAGTCCTGTCCAAAAAATCATCACAAGAGACAAGTCCGGTTACCACGGCACTTATCATTATAATTTTTACTATTTTCATTTTATCAAGTTATTAAAAGGTTACATTAAGGCCAAAAGACCAGGTTCTGGAAAGTGGATACGCATTTCCTCGCTTATCAAATCCACCATTGATTGTTTCCGGATCATACAGTGCAGAAAGAGAGGTTCCTGTCCAAAGATTCTCACCGGATACATAAAGCCTGCATTTATTCAAGCCAATCTTCTGTATCCATTGTTTGGGCAATGAATAGCCTATCTGGAGATTCTTCAAGCGGATATAAGAAGCATCCTGTAAATAACGACTTTGTACTTTCTGATTCTTTGTTCCGTTATCCATCACTGGACGAGGATAATATGCATCCAAATTAGCGGAAATCTCATGCCCGGGTAAGCCGATCGATTCTGCACGGAAATAATCGTTGTGCTCTTCAAGTCCAATAGAGTACCACATACCTGTGTAGATTCCCCAGAAAGTTCCACCATTACACCAATAATCACGTTTCATTACACCCTGGAAGAAACAACGTATATCAAAACCTTTCCAGTCAGCCGTCAAATCAAGACCAAAGAAATAGCGGGGTGTATTATTACCAATCACTCTTAAGTCACCATGATCTTCCAAAGTACGTCCTCCTTCAGTAATACCAGGTTTACCATCCAAATCTTTGTACATAATATCACCTGCAGCCCAATTGAATCCTAAAGCATCTTGACCACCCACTTTGTTAAGATGTTCCTGCATTTCAGCATCACTCTTAGCGATCCCTACAGTCTCAAAACCCCATATTTCACCAATTTCCCTTCCTGCAATATAAGTGTCGATAGAGTGAGCACTATTACCCGGATAACTTTCTATAACAGTCTTTGCATCTGACAATACGAGTCCAACTCCATATCCCAAACCATTATTCAACCTATCTCTCCAGTTGATATTCAAATCCCAACCAGTGGTCTTTAGGTCACAGTTATTAGTTTTAGGAACTTTAATACCCAAAATACCAGGTAATTCAGGAGCAGGACCTACCATATTATCTGTATATCGTGTATAATAATCAAATGATCCCGTTAAACGATTATTAAAAATCCCGAACTCTAAACCTATATTCCATGTACGTACAGTCTCCCAAGTCAATGAAGTACTAACTAAATCGCCTACTAATGCTGTATTGGGCTTTTTCAAATTCTCCATCCAACCTCCGTCATAAGCACCTAAATACATCATCCGATAAGTCGGATACCATGAATTGGTATTCTGATTGCCAAGCTCACCATAAGAAAAGCGTAACTTCAGTGCATTTACTGTTTTACTAAATGGTTCCCAAAATTCCTCGTTAGCAATATTCCATCCCACAGAAGCCGAAGGAGAAGTCTGCCAGCGACTACCACGCCTGAATCGGGAAGTTCCATCATAACGCATATTGAACTCTGCTAGATAGCGCCCTTTATAGTCATAATTCACTCGTCCGAAAAAGCCTGCTGTAGCCCATTCATTATAGTTACCTTTGATTGAAGGTGTTAATTCTTTTCCATTCCCATCCGTACCAGTAGTCAAATCAAATTGAGGCATACCGTCTACCATCAGCCCATTTTTCAGAACCGAAGAATACTCTTGCTTCATCTCTTCAATTTGTAGACCTGCCATCACTTTCAAATTATGGACATCATTAAATGAATGTTCATAAGTACTGTAGACGTTCAGGTTCCAAAAATCCTCTTTTTTATTTTCATTATACAGGTATGAAGTACCATTTGTATTAACCACATTTCCGTTTACATCATGGTTATAGACTGGCAAACCTGTCTCTTTTATATTGTAATCCAATATACTATAATTAAAATCTATATTAGTCACCCATCCTTTAATTGGCTCTATCAGCAGAGAGGCCTGATAATAATGTTGATCAGAAGTCGTATTACGATTCCCTCCCTCAGCCAAAACCATAGCCGGATTTGTTGCATTATTATCAAAGTAATATCCATTAGGATCATAAACGGGAAGATTAGGCCATGTCAGACGATCAAAACATTCATAAAACCAACCATTAAAAGCCGTAGGACGTTCATTCTCTTTTCTCACGAAACGAGTAGTAAGATTGAACTTCAACCAATCGGTTAAAGTAGTATTAAGTTTAGCTGTAGCTGAATAACGCTCTATACCATCATGTCCATGACGTAATAAACCATTTTGATTCAGATAATTAAAAGAAGCATAATAAGCCACTCTTTCCGCCCCGCCATTCACACTTAAGTTGTGTTCTTGTGAGAACACATTATCTTCATATACTTCTTTATACCAGTCTGTATTCGCATAGGCATTCGTAAAAGGGTCATAATCCGGTTTACCCCATTGCCCATTTGATGAAGACGGCACTCCGCCATCAATCTTCCCAGACTGATAATCAATCATTTGTTGCATGATATCATCATTGAAAATCATACCCCCACCATTATTCAAAGATGCAGCATTAAAAAAGTTAGCAAAGGTATAAGAATCCATCATTTTAGGTAAGTTAATGGGGCTTGCTATACGGAAATTATTGTTATAACTTATAGAAGCCTTTCCAGCCTTCCCTTTTTTAGTCGTAATCAAGATTACTCCAAAAGGCGCACGCGATCCATAAATAGAAGCCGCCGCCGCATCTTTCAGCACAGAAATATTCTCAATATCTTGTGGATTGACAGTGTTAATATCTCCCTCCATACCATCAATTAAAATCAGTGGACTCCCACTTGAACCATCACCGATGGTACCCACACCGCGAATATTGATGTTCATATTCTGATCCAGTTCACCGGTACTGGTAGAAATTTGTAAGCCTGGAACGACCCCTTGCAAAGCCTGAGTAGCAGTTGCTACAGGACGTGCTTCAAATGTTTCTGCATCTACCGTACTGACAGCACCGGTCAGGTTCACTTTTTTCTGCGTTCCAAAACCTATAACCACCACTTCATCCAAAGTTTGAGTATCTTCTTTTAAAGTCACTGCTAATGGTTTCTCACCTACAGGGACCACACGTAGTTCTTTGTAACCAATATACGATACACACAGTGTACTGCCAGTAGATATCTCCAGAGTAAAATTTCCATCTATATCAGTAATCGTACCATTTGAAGGATTGCCTTCTTCGGTGACTGTCGCCCCGATTACCGGTTCACCTTCCACATCGGTCACTGTACCTTTAATCTTTTGCTTCTTTTGTTCTTTTGTGGAGTTCTGGTTCTGAGTCCCCTTTCTGACAATTATATTTTTCCCTTGGATCTCGTAGGAAACATTCTGTCCTTTCAGTATCTGTTTGACTGCTTCATCCAATTGACTGGCATCAATTGATACTTTCCTATCAGTATTAATATCTCCTGCAATATAAACGAATGAATAACCACTTTGAGTTTGTAACTCCGTTATCGCCTTCTTTACTGATACATTGCTCATTTTCAGAGATATATCCTGAGAGTACATGCTAAGATTCAGGCATAGCAAAGCCCCGACCACAAGAATGGCCTTTTTTCTGTAATTCATAAATTTAGAAATTAATGATTAAAACATCTGATAAAAGGCGTTCTTAAAGAAATGTTTTCATTACTTTTGTAACACTTCTTAAAAGCACCTTACACTTAATTGACTGAGTTGAAGGACGAGAAGTGAAAATCGGGAGGTCTCGTACATCTTCCGATTTTCTTATATATACTCTATATGTCCCTTTTTCGTTAGCTCTTATGGACTTCTGTTCATTATTAATAATATTTAAGGTTTAACAAAATAATTAATATAACACGATTTTTTCTCCTTTCAACATATAATGCACTTTTCCGGTAGCGGACAATGCGTTTAGTATATCATTGAGACCTTGCTTAGTTCGGTTAAAGTTTCCATAGAACCTAAGCTCCTTCAAAGATTCTTCAGTAAACTCTATTTCTACGTCATAGCTTCTTTCCAATATTTTAGCGACTTCCAGCAATGGTGTTTCATCAAATGACAGGCAACCTTCCGCCCACTGCAATACTGCCTGAGCATTCATCGACTCTTTTTTCATCACTTTCTCCTTCTTGTCCAGCACCATTTGCTCATCAGGCATTAAAACCAAATCAGCCTCTTGACGAATTTTATTCTTCAAAGCCACTTTACCTTCAATCAGAGATACAACAACTTCCCCGTCTTCAGGGTAATCACGAAAGTTGAATTTAGTTCCCAAAACTCGTACCTGCACATCCTCTGTCTTGACATAAAACGGTATCTTCTGATTATGTGCTACTTCAAAATATCCTTCACCTTGCAGAGTCACTTCACGGCTATTTACACCAAAATCCTGTGCATAAGTGATACGAGAATCAGAATTCAGTAATACTGTTGTGCCATCCGGTAAATGGAGACGAGTTTGTGAACCGGATGGTGCTTCTACTTCTATTTCCGCCAAGGCATTTCTCAAACTGTTCTCTCCTTTCTGGTATGAGAAATATGAAATAAAACCGAATAATAAAATTGCTACCGCATATTTGTACAAGCCTCTCCACACCGGGATTCTTGCTTTTCTCTTCTCAGCTTTTTGTTTTTCCACCCGTTTCTCAAACAGTTCAAAAGCCTTTTCCTGATCATAATATTTTCCTTCTTGTTCCTGCACTGCAGAGAACCAGATCTCCTGGCATTTCATAAAGTGCACACGATTTTCTTCCGATTCGGCAATCCATGCTTTCAATTCTTCCAAAACATCTGCCTCCAACCCTTCTGACAAGAAGGTGGAAATCAGTTCATCTATATGTGCTGTTTTTGTTTCCATATTGGTATCTCTATAAGGATGACGATTTTTTTATTTGATAGGGTAGTCTAAATTTAATTTTTCTCACTATTTCAACCGAAAAAGAAAAAAAAGATAGTCAGCAGATATTTGCCAAGCTTACCATACAAGGTAGCCAAAGCATTCTTTATATGATATTTAACGGTATTTATAGAGATTCCCGTTTCCTGTGAGATTTCTTCGTATTTTTTTCCTTCGAACCTGCTTTTTCGAAAAACCTGCCGGCATTCTTCAGGCAATTCATCAATAGCACGATAAATTTCATATTCTAATTCCCGTTCCAATAATGAACCCAAAGGCGTTTCTTCAGAAATAATATATCGTTCTCTGATATCTTCATTATCCGCCAAGGCTGAAAAAGTCACTTCGCTTCGTTCTTTTTTAGAGGACAGGTAGTCCTTACAGCGATTACGGACCGCCTGTACCAAATAACTGCGTAAAGAGATTTGTATATCCAAAAACTCGCGAACTTCCCAAATATGGAATATCACATCACCTACAAGTGTCTCTGCCAGAAAGCCATCTCCCACAAATTCACGAGCCACATGACATAGCATACTATAATGATTTCGATACAGATATCTATAGGCTTCCTCATTACCTTGTTTCAACTGCTCAACAACTAACTGTTCTGAAAATTCCATGCCACCAGATTTAAGTACAGGCAAAGATAGAAAAATATTAGTGCCCGTAAAATATATCAGAATAAAATAACTACTTTTGCAGTATCCCTTAGCAATCATTACACACAAACAGACACACTAAGGAAAAAACAACTCACAACTATGGAAGAAGAACATCATTTTACGAACATACCCTACAATTATCCCTTATGCCTCAACCGCCAGTGCCCCAAAGCATCTACCTGCCTGCGGCAACTGGTAGAGCAAGAAGTGCCGGACAGTGCGGAATACTGGGTAGTCATCAGCCCCAAATACCAGGCTAAACTGAAGGGTGCATGTCCCCATTATCGCTCCAGTCAAAAGGTGCAATATGCCAAAGGCTGCATGAATATCCTTGATAACCTGCCCCACAAACAAAGACAACTCGCCATAATCCACCTGATAGAATACTTCAGCCGAAGAACCTACTACCGCATCCGCAAAGGCGAACGCCTCCTCAGCCCTGCCGAACAAAGGGACGTACAGAAAATCTTAAAACAGTGCGGTGCAACCGGAAAACAAGAGTTTGATGCTTACGTAGAAGACTACGAATGGTAGCAATCTCCCCCATCTACAGGTTGGCCACCTCCCATCTATAGACCCACGTTTTTGCCACCGCAGTGGCACTACTTTGCCATCGCATTGGCACAACATTGCCACGCTTATGGCACAATTGTGCCAATACGGTGGCAAGAAGTTGGCAAAGTTTACGGTTTCGGCAATACGGCCGGCAGATTAAAGCTGCAAGGTAGCAAAATGATCAGGCAGGAGGAATACACAGTCTCTTCCTAAACCAAACCCCAAACACAAGATCAGAAAGTGTGACTCTTGGTCCGTTATCTCTATCAGCTTTCTATTGCAAGCCAAAAATAGAAATAAAATCTCTATTCCGAATGCACAAATCCAGGTATTGCATGATTTATACCCCTAAGCTGAATGATTTATGCCAGGCATGAGAGGTCGATATCGCTTATATTTGCAACAATGAATCTAAATAATCATAACCCCATGAAAAATGCTCTTACACTGGCTGTTCTCGTGGCAGCCTTTCTGGTAGCCTGCCCTGTTCGGGCGCAAGTCTCATTCGGTGACGCCTCTAAGTTCAACGACGGATGGCTCTTCCGGCTGACTGACGACTCAACCATCGTAAATCCCACCTTCGACGACACTCAATGGCGCAAACTTACGCTGCCGCACGACTGGTCCATTGAAGGACAATTGTCGCCCTCACTGGCCAGCTGTACGGGCTACTTACCGGGTGGAATAGCTTGGTATCGTAAACATTTTAAGATTACGGATGATGCCGCACGCCATTACATTTACTTCGAAGGAGTATACAACCGTAGTGAAGTTTATCTGAACGGTCACCTGCTTGGTAAACGCCCCAATGGTTACATCTCGTTCCTTTACGATATGACCCCGTATTTGAAAGAAGGTGACAATGTATTGAGCGTACGTGTAGACCATAGCCGTTATGCTGATTCCCGTTGGTATACAGGGTCGGGCATATATCGTGACGTATGGATTATTGCTGCACCCGAAATACATCTTGCACAATGGGGCACAGGCTGGTATGCTACTTCTCTGACTGACCGACAAGCCACCATAGCCGTTGATATGGAAGTACAGAAACATATAGCTACCCGTGAGAAACTGGAACTCTCGGCCACACTATACGATGCTGTGGGCAAGCAAGTAGCACAACGCCGTACTCGCGTTTCGGACGGGAAAGAAGGTATCACCAAAGAAACCCTCACACTGAAAGTAACTAAGCCTCACCGCTGGAACCTGAATGACCCCTACCTCTATACACTGAAAGCTGAATTGCTCAGTAATGGAAAGCGCATTGACGGCTGTGAAACCAAAGTAGGACTCCGCACACTGGACTTTGACCCTAATAAAGGATTCGCACTTAACGGCAATTGGATGAAAGTCAAAGGTGTATGTCTGCACCACGATGCCGGTGTACTTGGCGCCGTAGTGCCGCCTGAAGTATGGGAACGCCGCCTGAATAATCTCAAAGAAATAGGTGTGAACGCCATCCGTATGAGCCATAATCCGCAAGCTCCCGTCGTATACGACCTATGCGACCAATTAGGTCTGCTTGTTATGGATGAAGCTTCTGATGAATGGGAATTCCCAAAACGTAAATGGATCAAAGGATGGAATAAAGGTGAACCGGGCTTTGATGGTTCTTTTGACTTCTTTGAAGAATGGATAGAGCAGGATGTCACCGATATGGTACGCCGTGACCGTAATCATCCCTCCATCTTCCTGTGGAGTATTGGCAATGAAGTAGATTATCCGAATGATCCCTATTCCCATCCTATTCTCGATGGAGCGCAAATCAACCAACCTATGTTTGGCGGCTATAAGCCCGATGCACCCGACGCCATGCGTATCGGAGTGATAGCCAAACGTCTGGCAGCCCGCGTACGCGCTGTCGATACTTCTCGCCCTGTAACAGGAGCCCTGGCGGGTGTCGTGATGTCCAATGAAACAGAATATCCTGATGCTGTTGATGTAGTGGGATATAACTATACAGAAAACCGCTACGATGAAGATCATGCCACTTATCCCAAACGTATCATCTACGGCAGTGAAAACGGTTCCGGCCTTGATGCCTGGTATGCAGTGAAGAACAAAGAATTTATCTTTGGACAATTCATCTGGACAGGTACGGATTATCTTGGTGAATCGGGAGCATGGCCTTCCCGAGGACTCTACACCGGATTGCTCGATTTCGGTAGTTTCCCCAAGCCTCGCGGACATTTCCGTGCTTCACTGTGGAGTGAGAAACCGGTTACTTATATCGGCACTTATCCTATGCAAGCCAGATTCAAGAACTCCAAACGCACTTTCCTGTCACCCGATGCATGGGACATCTGGAACTATGATTCCGGTCAGGAGATACGCGTGGTTTGCTATACCAATGCACCGCAAGCCCGTCTGTTGCTCAACGGGAAAGTAGTAGGCAACATGAAGCCCTATGACGAAAAGAGTGGTATTATCTACTGGGATATTCCCTATCAAGCAGGCGAACTAAAAGCTGAAGGTTGCGATGCCAACGGAAATACTATTTCAAACTATTCGATTCAATCTTCCGGTCGTCCTTATGCCCTTCGGGTCAGTGCAGACCGCACTACTCTTTCCTGCGACCGTGCCACGGCGCATCTCATTGTAGAAATCGTTGACGAGAATGGCACAATCGTGAAGCTTGGAGACAATGATATCACTTGCACTATCGAAGGTCCGGCACACCTGTTAGGGCTCGAAGGTTCCGATAACAGGGATATGAGCGACTATACCGACAACCATCACCGTGCTTTCCACGGCCGTTTGCTTACTTATGTACAGACGACCGGTGAAAAAGGTCAGGTTCGTGTAAAGTTCACTTCACCGCTCTTGCAAGGGACGGAAGTCTTGCTGAATATCGGAGAATAAGCAGATACAAAAATAATTCCCGCTCTCCCATCCCTTCAAAAGAAAAAGGCAGAAAACCTTTCTACAAGATTTTCTGCCTCAACTAAAACAATCTCTCGTCTACTCCCTACTAAAAACTAATTTTCTGTACTTGAGTGTAGAAGTATTCATTCGACTTATTGGACTGCACGCCTATACGGACAAATGCATATCCATTTTTCAGCATCTTTTCAGGTATAGTGGCAGTCATTGTCGTTTCCTGTCCCAAGACTAACCCCGACAAATCCAGTTCACCCTTATACTCATTCTTGTTATGGTCTGTCAGGATACCCTCTCCCAAATAGAAATTAACAGACTTCACTTCGGCAGATTCCACCACCTTCTCAATGGTAAACTTTACGGTAATGGCATTGCCCGTTCCTTTCTGATAACTCTCATTCTTAATGATGAAATAAGGCTTCACAGGCACATCAACCACCGTATTACCCTTTACCTCAATCCTTATCGTATCCATAGGCTGGTCTTCCCAGGGTGCACCCGACAGGCGAACCAGTTTATATTGTCCGTTGAACAAGGACGCAGAGAACGTGCCGTCCTGGGCAATGTACACCGGAATCTTGGTATACAATTCATACCCATCCTGCCACAGCTCCAACTGAGTTCCATTGGTACGAACCCCCACAGGAGCATCATTATAGACAACTCTACCGGACAGCTTTGCACTGGGTGCATCGTAATTGTCATACTCGCAACTTGCAAGCAAGAAGCATACACATGCTGCTATAAATAAAATTTTTGTCTTCATCTTTATACTTACTTTTTAATGGAACGGATTCTTTACTATCTTAGGATTATTGTTTATGACAGCCTGGTCTATTGAAGAATAGTAATTAGCCATCCTAAAGAAACGGGCTTTCTTGAAACGCGTCGGACGTACTCGCTCGTAGATGAACTTGCCATTGTCCGGATGCCCCGGACGAGAAATACGATACGGATACAGACCGTGAACAACCGCTACCGGATTAGAATCCAAACCATCCCATACTTTATCGGCTATTCTCCAACGTTTCAGGTCGAAGTAACGATGGTCTTCAAAGGCCAGTTCCACACGACGCTCATTGCGGATTATGTCATTGGTAAGCGTCTGAATACTGTTGGCAGGGAAACCACCGTGCACTTCTCTCACTTTATTGATATAGTCCTTTGCTTCCGGCTTTTCCAGTTCGAAGGCTGCTTCGGCAGCATTCAGATAGATTTCGCCCAGGCGGAACCAAGGATACCAGTTGGATGCCAACGACGGACGTACACCATCCTGCGGATTCTCGCTGACATACTTGCGGATATAGAATCCGGTGTTGCTTACATACTGGTCGTTGTCTCTCGGACCATCGGCACCGGTCAGCGTCTCACCGTCAGAATAAACCGAAGCCAGGTCACCGACTTTCAATTTGTATCCGCCATCTTCCCAAGTGGCCACACCTGCCTGGATTTGCACCGGTGACGAACGGAAAGCACTTCCCGGATAAATCACCGTACCGTACAGACGGGCGTCCTTGTTGGCAAAAATACCGTCAATCTTATCATAAGCAATATAATTGCCCTCAGCATCCTTGTCGCGCAACGTACCTTTGGAGCCGTCCAGATAGTCGTAACTCTCTACCAGACTCAGCGAAGGAGACAGTATGGACGAACCTTCAATATCGACTCTGAAACTGCGAACCACGTTATCATAAGTGAATCCATGTACTTTGCCTGTCATGAAATCCTTAGCAAAGATAACCTCTTTACAACTTTTATCCATGAACAGTTTATAGAAGTTTTCTCCCTTCGGAGAGCCAGCTATGTCATAAAGCTCGTAATTCTCATTAGCAATGATAGCCTTGGATGCTTCCAGCGACTTTTCATAGTAACCCACAGCCATAGATGCCGGGATTCCCACTTCACCGCCCGCCGTGCTGATGGGGGCACTCATCTGACTGTTGTACTTGGCAATGGAACCCGCATACAGCATGGCGCGGCTTTGGAGAGCCAATGCCGTAATCTTGTTGGCACGGGTCCGGCTGCCTTCAGTCTGGGTGAAATTATCCTTTATGTCCTGAATCTCACTATAAATGAAATCATAGACTTCCGATTCTTTCGCTCTGGGGTTCTGCAAAGACGACGGGTCGCCGCTGCCATCATAAATCAACTGCGTAGTGATGAGAGGCACACCACCCATTCTCTTCACCAGCTCAAAGTACACATAAGCCCGAATGAAACGGAACTCCGCATTGAATTGCTTCTTCTGCGTTTCATTCAGCTTCACACTGAATTTCTCCATATTCTCCAATGACAGGTTGATGTCTCTGATATAGCCATAGTCCCAGTATCTTCCGTAATCATCGGCATAATTGAGGTCATTGTGGCCGTTTTGGTCAACGTGTCCCGACCACATGGCATCATCAAACTCAGTGTTGGTTCCGGTATTGAATACACCGGCAAGCTGCGGCATTCTGTCGTAATAGTTTGCCAACAGTCCCAGTATCATATTGGGGTCATTCCAGAGTTGTTCATCGGTAATCCTGTCCTTAGGGTCTCTCTGCAGCCAGCCATCTTCGTCACAACTAACGAAAGAAGTGGCAACGGCCAATAATAATGCGAATATTATATATTTACTTTTCATAATGACAATAGTTAAAAGGTTACGTTAAATCCTACCATAATAGTCCTTTGTTGCGGATATACCACAGCAGCTCTTGCCTCGATTTCGGGGTCAATCTCGTACTCGCCCACGTTATCGATGGAGAACAAGTTGGAAGCACTTACATACAAACGCAGTCTCTGCACATTGATTTTGCTGATAAGCTCCTTAGGCAAGCTATATCCCAATTCCACGTTCTTGAGACGAAGGAAGCGTACATCGTGCAACCAGAAGTCACTGTTTTTACCGTTGTTTACGCTGGTGCCTTTTCTGATAGCCGGGTATTTGCCCGAAATCCATTCGCTGTCCGGATTGTACGGGTCGGCACGGTGCCATCTGTCTTCCAAGATAAATGCCGGAGAGTTTCCGCCTGCATGGAAGGGATTTCTCAACTCATAGTCCTGACACCATGACTGCATACCGCCACCGGCGAAGTCCATATTCAAGTCGATGCCTTTCCAGCGCAAGCCGATGTTTCCACCAAAGCTCAGCATGGGCGACCATCCTGTAGGGTATCCAATAGGTCTTTCGTCCATCGAGTTGATGATACCGTCACCATTCACATCCTTATAAATCAAGTCACCCGGAAGTTGCGTTCTGTTGTTCTCTCCATCGTTATTGATAGGATAGTTTCTGATTTCTTCTTCCGACTGGAACTGGCCGATTACCTGGTATCCCCACCATACGCCGCCCCAGCGGTCTTCAATAGAATTACGGTATTCATTCCATGAGTTACCGAAACGGGGTTTATAGGTTTCCACGTTTCTGAAACGTGAGTAGGTAAAGTTGGCGCTTACATTATATTCCAACTCGCCCACGTTGTCGGCATAGCTAATCATACCTTCCATACCTCTGTATTCGTCCTTGTTAAGGTTCTCATTGGGAAGAGAATATCCTACTTCGCTCGGCAGAAGAATATCGTAACGGGCGGCAGGTCTTCCGGAGATGACCTTCTTAAATACGTCGAAAGAAAGAGAAAGTCTGTTATCTAGGAATTTCATGTCCACACCGGCATCATAAGTAGTGTTCTTTTCCCATGACAAGTCGGTCACAGGCATACCACCCGGCTGTACGCCAATCACATATTTACCGTCCAGCACAGCACCGCCCTTGTTAAAGTTGTATCCGCTCAGATAACCGAACATGCCTACACCTGCTTCGCTACCTGTCTGTCCCACAGAAACTCTCAACTTCAAGTCGTTAACCGCATCTTTCAGAGGAGCGAAGAATGCCTCATCCGAAATACGCCATCCGGCAGATACTCCGGGGAAGAAACCCCAACGCTTGCCGGGAGCATAGAGATAGGAAGCATCGTAGCGGGCAAGCAGCTCAAGCATGTATTTATCCTTATAGCTATAATTCAAACGACCGATATAACCCGACCTTGCCTGGTAAGTCCAGCCATCACCATAATCGGTAAGTTCCGACAAAGTCTTCAAGGGGATGTAGTTATTGGTAGGTGCCGTGTTCGACCATCTGTTGGCACGGTCATAGTCCGACCTTTCGTAAGCAAAAACAGCCGTCAGGTTGTGGTCGCCGAAGCTCTTTGTATAGTTCAGCATGAACTGGCCATAGCGTGCCACGGCATCAGTCTGCTCTTCCAGTCTCCATCTGGCGCTTTGTCCTCCTTGTGCTATATACACATCGTTCACTCTGTCATAGTTATACAGGTCATACGAGTATTGGAATCCGTCAAAGTCAAGATGCGTATAGTTGTACGAATACGTAAACTTGGCCGACAAACCGAAATCGAACTTATATTCTGCATAAAGGTTTCCGTTGAAGTTCTTAGTCATATTATCCTTATATCCTGCAATGTCTCTGCGGAACAAAGCCGGGTTCAAGTCAGGACGGTTGGGGATATTATTCATATACTCCGGATTATCGTTGGCATACGGTCCATGAGTAGGAAGACTACTGAACATGGAAAGGATGGATGAGAAATATCCGTCACCGCCGGGAAGTCCCACATCTCTTGTTTTCTCAAAACGGCCACTGGCCTGTACACCTACGGTAAGTCTTTTTGTTACCTTCGTTTCCAGATTTACCTGAAGATTCGTTCTGGAATAGTCAAAGTCTTTCATCATGGCTTCCTGCTTGGTGTTAGTCAGCGAGATATAGTAATTGGATCGTGCAGAACCACCGGTAATGTTGGCATTGATATTGGATTGCGGCACATTCTTACGCATGATGATGTCGTAATAGTCATAGCTCTTGTATCCGGGTTCCGTACCAGCCTGCCACTTCGCATATTCCTCTTTAGAGTAAAGGCTGCTGGGATCCTTGCCTGCATTCTGTTCCGATTCCAACAGACCTCTTACATACTGAGGCGCACTTGCAAGTTCGGGAAAGCGGGTCAGGTTCTGCCAGCCGTAATAGCCATTCAGGTTCACCTTTACCTTATCGTCTTTGGTACCTTTTTTAGTAGTCACCAGCACAACGCCGTTTGCCGCCCGCAATCCATAGATGGAAGCTGAGGCATCTTTCAACACAGATATGCTTTCAATATCTTCCAAACTCAAGGCATTGAAAGCGTCTTCACCGGATACATGTGAAGTACCCACCCAACTTCTGCTGGCATCTCCACCGTAAGGAATACCGTCGATTACGTACAAAGGCTTTCCCATATTACGTATTTCGACGTTGATACCTCTACCCGGACGTGCATCCAGTGCACGGGTTGACACACCCGCCATCTTACCACTCAATGCACCGGCAGTAGTGGTGGAAGAGGAGCGTAGAAGGTCTTCCGAAGTTACATTACTGATAGCCGTAGTCACTTTCCGCTTGGACTGTGAACCGTAGCCCACTACGACCACTTCATCCAGTACTTTGGAGTCTTCACTCAGCAGCACTTCGATATTCGTCTTGCCGTTTACAGTTATTTCCTGCGTTGCATAACCAATATAAGATATAACTAAAACAGCATCTGGTTTCACTGATATTGAAAAGTCACCGTCGAGGGCGGTGATTGTACCGTTGCTGGTACCGGAACCCTTTTCCAGTACGGTTACTCCGATAAGGGGTTCCCGGGTGTTCTTATCAAACACCTTACCTTTAACATTCAAATTCTGCGCATTCACCGAGAATACTCCCAGAAACGCAACGACAGAAATCAACAAAAATCGGCTGTAGAGCTGTTTCAGAACGTCAGCCCTAACTTTTGAATAAAGTTTGTTCTTCATAATACAATTACTAAATAGGTTTTCAAAATAAAAATAATCGACTGTTAAGTCCATAAACTTAAGTTCAATAGTAGAAAGAATAGAGTCATGTTTCCATAGGCATTTTTATATTTATTTAGTTAGTTAACGGTTACAAAGCTAAAGATTATTATAATATTAATGCGTATATAAAACATGCAACAAAGGAATACATATCATTCACAGGCAAAATAAGTGTACTTTTTACCCTTTACTGAATAATCTGTATACGTTCATTGAATAATTTATATCGCAGGTAAGTTCTAAAGCTGCTTAAGATATTCAGAAGGAAGCACTCCGAACTCCTCTTTGAAGCATTGGCGGAAGTACATCATACTGTTTATTCCTACCTTGAAAGCAGCTTCGGAAATACTATATCTGCCTTCCAGCAACAGGTGCTCGGCATAGTGCATTTTTATCTTGCGGACATATTCATTGGTAGAAAGCCCGGTCAAAGCCTTCACCTTGCGGTAAAGCGTAGATTTACTCATGCACATATTGTCGGCCAAATAGCCAATGTCCACCTTCTCGGATGACAAACGCGCTTCTATCAACTGATTAATCTTCTCCAGGAACTCATTATCCAGTTTGTTCATGGATTCTGCTAAGCGGGCACGTTTTTCATCCAAGTCCTGGCGAGGTGCCGAAGTATTAATACGCTCTGCGAGCCGTTTACGGGATTCCAATATATTATTTATGCGGCTATGCAACAAAGTGGCACTGAAAGGCTTCGTCAGATAAGAATCTGCCCCTGCCTGATATCCTTCTTCCTTATCCTGCAAAGAGTCTTTGGCTGTCAACAAAATAATAGGAATATGACTAGTGCATATATCTTCTTTCAACTTCTGACACATGGCTATCCCGTTCATGACAGGCATCATTATATCACTCACAATGATGTCAGGAATACAATGCAAAGCTTGCTCCATACCCTGCTTACCGTTTACCGCCGTCTTCACATCAAAATCATCCGAGAAAGATTCAACAATATAATTGAGGATATCCTGATTGTCTTCTACTACCAATAAGATACGTTTTTCTCCGGATTCCGTATCAAGGATTTCTTCTATCTCTTCTTTCTTATCTTCTGTTTCCTCCGGAGAATCTTGATGCATAACGTGGGGGTAGGTATTGTCCGTCAATAACCTAAAGCAGAAAGCACTTCCCACATTCAAGTCACTTTCCACGTTTATCTCCCCTTCGTGCAACACTACCAAATTATACACCAGCGCTAGACCAATACCTGTACCGGAAGCCTGATGTTCGCTTCCTTCCTGATAGTAGCGGTCGAAGATATAAGGCAAGGACTCGGGAGCAATGCCATAACCTGTATCATGTACTTTTATCTCAGTATAATTAATGTTATCAGACACCACCCTGTGTACTGTTAATGTAATAGTCCCCTTTTCAGTATATTTGATTGCATTGGAAATCAGGTTATCCAATATAATCGTAACCACTTCCCTATCGAAGAATAAAGGCATGTCCTCGCTTTCCACTTCAATACAAAATTCAATCTCTGGATTACGGTTGAGCTCCTTGTATTTAAAACCTGTTTCGTACACCAGATTAGCTATGTTATCACGGCTCACACATAACTTCTTATTCTGTGTTTCAGTCTTTCTGAATTCGAGTATCTGGTTTATCAAGTTCAGCAAGCGAATGGCGCTTTGGTGAATCACAGATATTTTCTGGGCATCCTTATTAGAAAGCGAATTACTTTTCAGCATATCTTCTAATGGCCCCAATATCAGCGTAAGCGGTGTACGGAGTTCATGTGTGATATTGGTATAGAAGCGTAAGCGTTCCTGATTCAAGTCCAACTCTCGCTCATGGTTTTTCTTCTCCATATCATACAGCACCTCCATATCAAGTCGCCGCTTATAGATATAGAATATGAAGAATATAATAAGCAGGCTTACAAGGACATAGAATGTTTTTGCCCACCACGTCAGCCACAAAGGAGGATTGATGCGGATATGCAAAGCTGTCACCTTATCCGACCACTCCTGATTTCTCATTCGCGTCTTCACTAAAAAAGAATAATCACCGGGCGGTACGTTACGGAAAGTCATATTATTGGGATCTTTCACCGTGTACCAAGAGTCCTCAAGCCCTTTGAGCATATAAGCATACTCCACCTGATTAGTCAGTGCATAATTCTGGATATTGAAGGAAACGCTAAAAGTATTCTGCATATAATTCAGTTCCACAGAAGAGGATTTATCAAGCGTAAGTATTTCTTCACGGCTTTCCCAGTCTCCCAAAGGTTCGAATATCCTCATTTCAGTCATGACTGCCGGAGGAGCTTCGTGTTTGGCAAGTACCTCTCCGGGATTAAAGTAGCAAACCCCGTTAAGCGAGCCAAAATAAATTCTGCCTTCATCATCAGATGTCACACTGTTACTCAGGAAGCCTGCAATAGGAACATTATCACCATAACCGTAATTATAAAAACTGCCCTGTTGGTCTACATAGCAACTGACTCCCTTGTTAGTACTGAGCCAGATATTGCCCGAAGTATCTTCCAGAACAGACCGTATATGTGTATTCAACAATCCATCCTCGCGCCCGTAAACATGATAATTCCACTCCTTAGAAGACGGAAAACATACCAGCCCCTCACCGGTAGCTATCCAAATTCGCTTCCGGCTATCCTGATAGATATCATTGATTGTATTAGAGGGGAACTGTTCAGCTACGTAAAAGCGTTTTATGGTTTCAAAAGCAGGTGAGTATAAAAACAGTCCCCCGCCAAAAGTACCCACCCAAAAATTACCTTGCTCATCTCTAAAGATACAGCGCACCTGTTCATCCAAATAATGCTCCGGCAAAATGGTTCCGCTCAGGTCGGCCTTATACATTCCTGTGGAAGTGCCGATCCACATTATGTGATCCTTATCCTCATAAAAAGCACGGACATCGGTCATTGCCATATCATGGGAGAAAAGTTGCCTGAAAGTCTTTCGAGTCGCATCATAATGGCATACCCCTCCGAAAAATAATCCGAACCACAAATTACCTTTTGAGTCGCACAGAGATGACTGCACAGGATTGCCATTGAGTACACCGTCCTCTTTCCCATACACGACCGTTCTTCTGCCTTTTTCAAATACATTAAGGTCTCCCTTTTCTGTCCCTATCCATAGTTTGCCTCTATGATCGGCACAGATGCTACTGATCATCTTACCGGTAAGACTCTTTGCATCAGTTGGAATAGGAGAAAAATTATAACGATTAAATAAAGAAGACTCATGATTCAGGAAGCTGATACCTCCTCCCCACGTACCGGCCCACACATTGCTGAAAGAATCTTGGAAAAGAAAGCGCACGCTGGAACTCGACAGACCGTATTCATCAGCCCCCTCCTCTATGTACTGGAAGTGTATCTGCTCTGATGACAAATATAGGCGTTGGGATAAATCAAGGATAGCAATTCCTCCGAACTCCGTTGCTACCCAAAGTTTATTATCTTTCATTTGTTTGATGTCGAAAATCCTGTATTGAACCTCCTTATCCGGATCTTTAAAGAGAATAAAAGTTTCCTCTTCCGGATCGAATAGGGCTAAACCGCCACCTGTTCCTACCCATATATTACCGTCCTTATCGGCATATACACACATCACTCCATCACCGGGCAAACTTTTAGGATCGGCAGGATTATGTCTGAAGTTTTTTATTTTCCTATCTTTTATGGAGAGGACGCTGAATCCATCAAAAACATGGCCTATATATAACTTCCCGTCCCCATTATCAGCCACCGACCAGATGTTGTTACTAACCATATCCGGAACCGTCTTCATATTATAATGTATGAAATGCCCGGTTCTCTTATCCAGATAATCAACCCCATTCCAGTAAGTAGTAATCCATAAATTACCATCAGAAGCCGGCCTCACGCTGGTGACGTCATTTGTAGCTAGGCTGTTCGGGTCTTTCGAATCATATTTATAAGCCGTAAAGGTATTATTGCCATAATTATAAGCATTCAGTCCGGCACGTTGTGTAGCAATCCACAAAACAGAATCTACAGGGTCATCGAGCAGATAGTTCAATTCATTGCCGGTGATGCTCAGCTTACCGGGAGCACCTTTATAGTAAGGTACAAAACGGATACCATCAAACTTATTTAATCCCTCTTCCGTTGCAAACCATAGAAATCCCTGTTTGTCCTGGGCTATGCTCAAAACATAATTGCTGGTCAACCCTTCAATAGCGCCCAAACGCTTCACTGAATAAGGTGGAGCCCATACCCAAAGTGGAAATAGTAACAATAAAACTATAAAGAGATTCTTATTTTTCATAATATTAAAAACTATGCATGTTCAATTGTGCGACTCAAAAGTAAGAATAAAATCTATATTCCGAAGTATATAAACCACGCATTGAAAGATTTCACACCCCTGTTTGCACGATTTATATCATATTCTTATTCCTTACATTCTCTATATTTGCGAAGTTAATAATAGCACTTTACTATCAAAACTCTAATCAATGAAGAAATTAGTTATAACAACGATCCTATCAATTATCTGTTACGTCACCTTCGCGCAATCTGCGAGTCATTTTGAAATATGCCCGGAACAGCCACTGCAAGTCATGGAGCATTTCAGTGCTTCGGATGCCTGGAGCATGCACATCATAGGCAAATGGCCCCAGGAGAAGCAAAACCAGGTGGCAGACTGGTTATTCAGTACAGAAAATGATGCTAATGGAAAGCCTATGGGAATCGGGCTTTCCCTGTGGCGCTTCAACGTAGGTGCAGGAAGTACCGAACAGGGCGAGGCGAGCCAGATAGGTTCTCTCTGGATGCGCACCGAATGTTTCTTACAGCCGGACGGAAGTTATAACTGGAACAAACAGCAAGGGCAGCGCAATTTCCTGCGATTGGCAAAAGAACGGGGAGTCAATAAATTCCTGGCATTTTTGAACTCTCCCCCAGTCTACTTCACCCAAAACGGACTTGCTACCAATACCGGACGCGACGGTACACTTAACCTGAAAGATGAACATTATGAAGACTTTGCCCGCTTCCTGGCAAATGTGATAAAAGGAGTGGAGGAGAAGGATGGCATCAAGTTCGATTACCTTTCGCCTTTCAATGAACCGGACGGTCACTGGAACTGGATAGGTCCGAAACAGGAAGGCACCCCAGCCACCAAAAAAGAGATAGCACGTGCCGTACGCCTCATCAGTAAAGAGTTTGTGAAAGAAGACATCAATACGGAAATCACCATTTGCGAATCATCAGATTACCGTTGCATGTTCTCTACCCACATGACTAATCACGAGCGCGGATACGAAATACAGTCTTTCTTCTCACCGGACAGTGTGGATACTTATCTGGGAAATACCCCGAACGTATCGCGCCTCATCGCAGGACATAGTTACTGGACAAATACACCGCTCAAGAGTCTGAGAGATTACCGTCGCCAGTTGCGTGATACATTAGATAAATACAAGGTCGACTTCTGGCAAACAGAAACCTGCATCATGGGAAATGATGAAGAAATTGGCGGTGGTGGCGGGTTCGACCGTACCATGAAGACAGCACTTTACGTAGCACGTATCATTCATCATGATATTGTTTATGCAGGGGCGCGTAGTTGGCAATGGTGGCGAGCCATAGGCGGTGACTACAAAGATGGATTGATACGTGAATACACGAATCCGGATTTGCAGGATGGAAGAGTAGAAGACTCTAAATTGATGTGGATATTAGGGAACTACAGCCGCTTCATACGTCCGGGTGCCGTACGCATGACTATTGCAACAACTGATAAGTCCGGACAGATTATTCCTGAAGGAGATACCGACCAGAAAGGCCTTATGTGTTCCGCCTATAGAAACACGAACGGACAATGGGTGATGGTAGTTATCAACTATGCCGATCAGGAGCAAGAGTGCACGTTTCGCGTGAATGACCCGAAAGTCAAGTCATGGCAAGGTTACCGTACATCCGATACACCAGGTGAAGACTTGCTGCCCATTAAAAAGCTGAACAAAAAACAACTGGCAGTTATCCCTGCACGTTCTGTCACTACTTTCGTTTCCGGAGATTGAGAAGAGTTACAAGCTACGAGCTACAAGTGGCTGCGCTATCACACCGAAAGGCACTTGTAGCTTGTAACTCGTAGCTTTACTGTTCCTCGCAAACACTCGCTCGACGAATATCCACTATCGGGCTTACTTCATCCATTTTCTCTAACAGTGCTTCCGCATTATGGGCAACCTTGAAATTCATTTCCTCTTCATACAGCGGAATTATCTGATAGAAATTCACTTCTTCACCATTAGGTAATCGGCAGACATCTGCCCCCTTCTTCATAGTCTCAGGATTAATCAGTATCACACCGGAGAAGCGGGTGTTTTCAGCAAACGGTTCACCATTCGGCACTGTATGCCCCCATCCCAGCCAAGAATCTTCTCCTATGGGCAAGCGGGCGAGTATCTTCAACCAACGCAACGGCCAGTAATTCTTTTCCGAATGGTCATAGATATCCCAATCGGCAGGAAGGTATATCACCAGCTCCGCACGCTCCAACTTATACTCTGCCAGTTCTTGGGGCACATTCATCCGATGGGCACCCATACCACTGGTAATCAATGTATAGTAATTCCTCTTGCGCGTCGGTTCGATAATATAGATATCCACGTGAATATCGGGTGAGGCTATTTCATGGAAGACATTCTTCGATTTACCGAAATACTTGTCGATATGAGCTTCGAGGGCATCCATCTCTTCGGGCTCATACATTTCAGGATTGTAGGGCGATTCTCCGCTTTTACACAAATCAATGAATTCCTTCACATCGTCATCATCCGGGTCCAACTCCAGAGAACGTTCAAAAGCCTTCTGTGCCTTTTCCAACTGATTCATATAATAATAAGCATACCCCAAACGATAGAACCAAAGTGCGTCTTTATCTTCTTCCTCCACAGTAAGAAGGCAATCAATAGCCTTGAGATACTCTTCCTGATTATTATAAGCGCGTGCCAGAAGCCCTATTAACTCTGCATTCCACTCTTCTTCGGGGATTGCCAGAATGGCGTCCACTATCTTCTGCTCCTCATCCTCCGTATGCCATTGCTCTATCTGCTCGAGCAGTTTGTCATACTTATCTTCCTTGCTTGCAGTCAGATGTTCGACAAAGTCTGTAGAGAAAGCCATGGTTTCTTCTTTTCCTTCACACGAGATTGTGAAAAGGGTAAATTGATGTTCGGTGATAATCTGGCATTGGCACACATATTCACTGTCGCTTCCATCCTCTTCGCCACCCAGGTCGTAAAGCCTGCATTTACCGTTATTGAAGAATTTCTCCTCAACCAGTACATTCTCATTATCTTCCAGATAGTTCACCTCATCATCAGGGATGGAATAAGCCAGCGTACGCACCACATGCCAGTTTTCATCTACTCCATCATAATAACCACGGGAATCATCTTCTTCAAAATAGAGGTAATGGCCCGGAAGGTCAAAACTGAGATTCCCCAGTTTATACGTTACTTTTCCTTTACGGTAGCCTATCGGAAATTCATGCACATAGTCCGGCAAGAAAGAAACATCTACCGGCTCTTGCTCCGCTAAACGGCAAAGCAGCAGGTAATCTTCTTTCGGAAAAGGAAGGGAATCATCCATTTCGACAGCTTTCTCAAGATTCCCGATAATAAAGGCATTGATTTCCTCATCTGCATCACTGCGGGCGGAAGGCATGAAATAGCAATCTTCCCACAGGGCACTCAAGGCAATATTTCGATAGAACTGGGCATCACGTTCTTCATTATTCCACATGAAGAACTCATTTGCCAGTGTTTCAATACCTTCGTTTTCTATTCGCTCCATGAAATGATGAGGATTAATACGTCCGAAAGGTGAAACGACTGTTCCTTTCACACCCTGAGGTATGTACTTATTGTAGTCCCAACAGATGGCAGACATATCAGATCCCTGCTCCATACGTTCGCAGCAAAGTTTCATAATGGCCTTTAGCCATGGATAGAAGTGTTCGGAACGCATCCGCTCAAAGTCTCTGTGCTCGTAATACTCCGTATCATCCTCCACCTCAAAAGAAAGTTCGCTTTGCCGTATCAGTTCACAGGCAATTTCTGTAGCGTATTTGTGAAAACCCGCTCCCAGCAGATTAGTCTGACAATCGCCTGCAATGACTATCTCATCTCCTTCCGGTTCATAATTAAAGAATATATTTCCCAAACGACAAAGAGATAACTCAGAATAGTCTTCTGTATGACTGGCAGAGATATTGTTCCGGGCTGCAACCGCATCCAGAGATTCCTGAAAGGAAGAGATATTTTTGCACTTTGTTGTTAATCTGAAACCTATGCTCATAATAGTAATATCTTAATAATTAACGATTTTATTATTTAATCCTCTGATTCGTCGTCCTCCGTTTCAAACAGCCTGTGCAAATCGCAGTCCTGACGAAAATCGGAGAGATAGAAGCGATATTGAGGATAATCCTTCAGGAAAGGGATTATCTTTTCCATAAATGCCGGCTTATCGAATAGCAAAAGGTCGATATAACACGTACCTGTACCAACGGCACCGCCTAATAAAAGTCCCAGGCCTTCCGGAGAAAGCAGTTCTTCTGAAAGGCGGTCTTCCAGTTCGTAGCGGAAATCCAGGGCTTTCTTTGCATCTCCTTCTTTTTCATTCTCGAACGGGAAGGCAATGAACACAGCCTGTGCGCCGAACCGGTTCAGTTGATCGAACAACTCAGTAGAACCGTTATAATAATTAGCTACCAAGGGCTGGAAACATGAGCTGCCTGCCACCACATCAAAACGTAGTTCTTCGTTCTCCTGCGGCTCGAAACGATAGCTTGTATAGACTTGCTGTGGATTATCAAACACTTCCTTATCGTGAGCTTTCAGAGTATCTACGATATATGTCCTCAATGCCGGAAGAGTTATCGCATCTTCAAGTGGAGCGTCGGCACGTTCCACATCGGCAATATACTGGTACGATAATCCCTCACCCAGCATAATTTCCATCATGATATAATAGGCATTGTAACTTTGAGCTTCTTCCAGCGAGCACAGGTCTTTTTCATAAAAGCGGATGCCGAAAGCATTGATATCTTCCTGATAAGTAACGGCTACCTGCACCTGATCCATAGCCACATTTACACCATACATACCCAATGAGAAACTCGAATCAGTACCTTGGTTGAAAGGGAAGAAGTGCCATTTGTCCTTGAATTGCTCGGGCAACTGTGACACAACATAGGGATAGAGATAGAACAGGGAGGAATGCCCTTCGACAGAGAAAGTAAATTCATAGTCCCCGCCCAGATTGAAGTGTACCTCTTTGTTTATCAGGTCTGTTCCGGCCGTGATAAACTCCACTGCATTTTCACTATCCGACTTCCCTCGGTTCTCAACGATCTGCGACAGTTTCTTTTCGTTATCAGTAAACCATTTCCAGAAGTTCTGTACACGTTTACGGAAAGGAATCTCAGTATGCTCGTCAGTATCTGTCCAAGCATCATTTTTCTCTTTTAATGTCTTATCCATTATTTATTGCCATTTAAGTTACCAATTCATAATCTCACTCATCCCCAAAGATAATGATAAGAGTTAAATAGCAAAAACATTCACATAACAATCAGAAATAAAAAAATAAATTCACCTCTACAAAGGCTCTCAGAGCACTTACAGAGGCGAAAATGCGTTTCTTTCGGATAAGTTGTTTCCCTCTTTTGACATTTTGTTTTTTTTGCATATTCAGAATGCTTTCTTTGTGTACGGAAGGAAGGGAAAACGTAAATTCACAAGTGAAAATCCATAGTCAGCAGATTGATAAGCCGATATAAAAATACCAACAACTCTAAAAAAGCGAAAGTATCACCTAAAAGTGCCTAAAACAGCCTCTTTCTGTTGGATATACAGATGGCTTGTGTCCGATATATAGATCGCTTGTATCCAATCTATATATCGGATGTGTTGCATCTATAGATACTGTATGCCGGATGTATAGATCCTACGTGTTGGGAATAGTGATTCAATGTATAAAAAGCGTATAAGTTGTACATAGAATACAGAAATAACGTATTTGTATGCATTAATTCAGAAGTAAATTCTCTATTTCCTGCTTTTACGAGGATGCGCTTGTCAGTAAAAAAAGCATTTTAGCGACACTTATTTCAATATTTTGCAATCTTTCTGACATTGATTAAAAATCCGGATGTTCTATATTAAAGAAAACAGATAAAATTTCACCGAAATTCCTGCCCCGCCAACTTTATTTTGTACTTGCCAGCATCAAGGCAGCATTGCTAATTGCTTGCACTTGCAGAGGAATTCGACAGTTAGTTCAAATCATAGGTATTGTTGTATGTATTTATCTAGACTATCCACACCCGATAGAATCAATTTAATCTTAATACGTTGTTTGGCTTTCAAAACCGAGCGGGTAGTTATGTTGAAAAGAGTAGCAATAGCTTTGTTACTCAACCGGGCACGTACCAGATAGCAGAGTTTCAACTCCTGAACACCTAAACGATATGAAGATAATCCTTCCGACAAACAGCCACCATATAGTAAATCAATAACTACAAACAGATTTTCCCATTCACTCTCATCATTGATAATGCCATAAGATGGATTTTTATGAAGCCGCAACAATTGCCCCATTGCCACTATTTGAGAGGAAGAATATTCCACCAAAGCCGATACTTTTTGGTAGTCTTTCAGTTGTTTAGTCAGCTGTTTGTTACGGAATAGTAAACAGGCATTCCAATTATCACTATATGCATCCATAGGAACTTATTTTTTATACATACTATTTTTCAAATGATTCTAAAACTTTCGATATTTCTTCCACTTCTTTACGCATTTCCTCAATAGCCACAGAGTAAACTTTAGGTTCTTTCGTCAAGACAATCCGTTTCATCTCTTCAAACTTTTCTTCATTTCGAAAATCAGGTTCAGCATAAAGCTTCGCTAAAAGATAATAGGGATAAATTCTACTTGGCAAACGATGGACAGATGACAACAAGCAAAGCTCAGCCTGCTTATAACAATGCATTCCCTGATAATTTTTACCCATAATATTCAATATCATCGGATCAGTACTATATTTACAAGCCTCATCCAAATATTCATTAGACTCGTTATAAAGTCCCGCCTTATGTAGACTATGAGCATATTCAAACAAGTACCTCCTCTTTTCCTTCAAATGCGGATAAATATCTCTATAGGCTTCATTGGCGGACATATAAGCTCCTGAACGATAAAGCATTCTTGCATTCTCCCACTTCCAATATGCATTCTTTTCCTGTCGCCACTTCTCATTGTAGCCTCCAACCCATACTATAAAACAGACACATAAAATAAGCGGTTTCCCTATCACTCCTCCTATCCCGCAAGCCAATAATAAACAAACATAAGCTACTATGAATGCCGGAAGGTGCATAGGATAAGAAGAAAAAGAGAAGATAAGTAAAACTATCATTGCACCACATATACCATAACGTCCTGATTGCATTCCAATTCGTAAGCAGCCTAAAGTAATTATCATCATCATTGCACAAACAGCAATTCCTTTCGTCAAAGCTAATTCCAGATATTCATTAAATGCATATTCCGGACTTCCCGCCACGCGTTCTTCCCATTCGGTATAATGCCCTCGAGCAAAATAATTTTCTTGTGCTTCACCATAAGCAAAAGCAAAACCCTTATTGCAGCCCTGTGGATATTCGGCTATAGCCTGACAAGTTATTTTCCACATAAATAGACGCCCTAAAGCAGAATCCGGCTTCAGAAAAAATATTCCGACACCTCCCAGCACAAAGATAAAAAACACCCCTGCCCCCAATGAAATATAGAATTTCTTATATCTGCACCACAAAATGTTCCATTTACGATTATCCCGATGCATATATGTTACCCAAACACAACCAATCACAGCAGCTCCCCAGGCCGAACGGCTCATAGTAGCCGGCAGCACACAGAGAATAAGAAAACCTATAACTACCGCAGCTAACTTTCCCATTTTCCGAGAAAAGTTCACCTGCTTCCAGCCAACAATGCTTATATACTGATGCAGACAGATTGGCAATACCATTGCCAAATATCCAGCATACGGACCAGGATTAAAAAAAGAACCTGTAAGTACATATTGAAGATGACCGGAAGCTGAAAAACCAAACAATTGACGTAATCCCCAGATTGCCTCAATGCCCCCCATAATCATCAGACTCCATGATACATAAACAGGAATATTTGGAAAGAATAGTATCTCTTTCCAAGTATCCCTTCTTAAAAGCTGTAATAAGAAAACAACTATAACACAACCTGCTGAAAACAATGTAACCTTGCCAAACCATATCCATTGGCCAATGGTTTCTCCAACAGGAAGTTCAGGAGTAGCCACACATACCAAACTCAACAGAGAGCATACTGCAGTAAACAATACCATCACTATTGCTATATTTCCAATACTATGTACGCACAGCTTTATCACTCCACTTTTTTTAATATTCTATCCCAGCGTATCTCATTTGTATCCCAATCCACCGACTTCCATATCCGGATAGCTTTACCTACGATAAACGGTTCCGGTAGCAATCCCCAATAACGGGAATCCCGTGAATTCAGAACCTTATCACCAGCAACAAAGTAATAGTTTTCCCGAAAACAATAACTCCATATCGCACTATCACCCAGTAAAACAGTATCGCCCCTCAGTTGTAACTTCGTTTTTTGCTCCCATTCTATCAGATTCCGATAAACCAATTTAGTCTTTGGAGTCATAAATATTGTATCTCCTTTAGCAGGAATATATAAAGGACCAAAATCTCTAACATTCCATCCCAATAACCCGCTATAAGGATAACATCTTGTCACAAGGCCTTGTTCCTTAGCCCTACCTGACTCCAATAAGCTCAGTAAATACTCTTGCGATGAAAGATTCCCGAGAATATCTTTACAATTCCGTACATGATAACGACCGTTCCGTATTTCAAAGGTATCTCCCGGAAGAGCAACACAACGCTTCACATAGTATTTCATCACATCAAATGTAATGCTATCCCAGCGATCCGGATAAGGAAGGTTGAACACCAATATATCATTTCTCTTAAAACTTCTCCAACCGGGCATACGATGAATTGTTACCGGCTTTTTATCTATAGCATCAAGAACGTTGAACAGCCTAGCTCCTTTCGAGCATTTATTCACCCAGATATAATCTCCAGCTAATAAAGAAGGTTCCATTGAGTCAGAAGGTATCTTAAATGAAGTAAACATAAATATCTGTATCAGAAGTAATATTATAGCGATAATACAACAACCATAAACAATATTCACCACTATTTTACTCCATTTTTTAATCATACATCAATCTATCCCTTCGTTTTAATCAAAAACTTCATTTAAATCTAAATAAAAGACCTCATCCACTTTTGGACTCGTCAGATATAATCTATCTCTGGCCGAATCTACCCACATCTGATCAAGACCATAATCAGTCTCTATTTCCTGTACAAAATTTCCATCCCAGTCGAATACATGAATCGTATTAACATAAGGAGTATCAAAACGCCCCCAAGACTCCTTTCCCCAATATAAAGCATAAATATAGTTATCGTCTGCTTGTACCCCAATATAATAGATATTATATACATCTTTCTCATCTTCAAAGATAGAAAAATCAGGGGCCCCCTTCATACGAAATCCAACAACTTGACCTGTCTCAACATCTAAAATATTCAATTGTGGAAGATAAAGCATAGCTTGCACTACTTTAGTACCATCTGGCTTACAAGCATCATTAGAACTAGAAAAAGTTTGAGCCGTAGTAGGGGAATCTCTATTTATTATTGACTTCTTATAGATTGAGTAATTCTTCAACAACTTATTTGTATTAATTGTCCGTTGCTGATAGAACGGTAAAGTAGCATCTCCTCCACCTAATGGAACAGACTGAACCTTAGCGAGCAAAGTATTATCTTTTTGAAAAAAGAAAGAACTATAAAGGGCACCTTTATTCTCTTTTTCAGGAACATACGAAATAATAGCATCAATAATAGTTGTGCCTTGCTTAACCGATTGAGTTATATTCCAAACAAACAGTTTTTCTTCATAAATCCCCAATAACAATGTCTTCAACTCATCATTTTCTTTAAAAAAATTAAATATTTTATGACAGTCTGCAAGTTCATCAGGCCCTCCTCCTTTATTACAAAAAGCACCTAACTCTTCTCCAGTATCTGTATTGAATACATTAAAAAAGTGATTTGTCAATTTCGGATTTCTAAAAATCATAAGTGAATCATCTACTGATAACCAGCCAAAATTTGTCCCATTCAATTGAATGGCTTTTAATGTGATTTTCTTCATACTTTCAAGAACTTCAAAGTTCCGGATTTCTCCATTAAAATACAGGTTATCATTATTCTTATGACAACTAATACAAATTGCCAATATTGCCACAAAACAAAAGACTTCCCCAATTCTCCTCATATTTTCATTTTTTGTTTCTTCACTGCAACTGCATTTTCTACCTATCATTCTGAATTTCCCACTATTCTCAGTATTATCGGAGAAGATTTTATATTACAATGTATTGCTATCGTTTTATTAAAATACTCTGCCTGTTCAGCTTCATAAATAACAGTTATTTCTAATTTCTCCCCTGGAGGAATAGGCTTCTTGACATATCTGGTCTTCATACACCCACAAGAAGTGGTAATATCTTGAACAATCAAAGGCGCCTCACCTATATTAGTTAAGACAAAGCTACGTTCTTGAATTTCCGAATGCATAAAAGAGCCAAAATCCAACTTCAAGTTATCAATAGCAACTTCCGTCATTGAAGTAGTAGTTGTTTTTGAGATATTGCCCGCCAGTATTTTAAGATATAATTCTTTCACTTTAGGATTCAGAATTGGATTACCAATGGCTATTATCTTATTTTTTTTATTTAATAGAAATGTCTGAAAAGCTCTCTCCGAAGGAAAATGGTTCAAAATATTGAACTTATCAGAGACATCAAGACAGACGGGATGAGTAAAGGTATCACGACGTATTATGTAACGCAGATCTTCAATATTCTTTGGATGGAAATAAAATACAAATGGAACACTAGCATTCATCAAAGTATCTACTTCATACATAAATCTCCTCCAACGTGGCAAGTGTAATTTACACCCTGTACATCCAACAGAATCTATATAAGAAACAATCTTATAATTAGCATCTGAAAAAGAAAAAGATACCGTATCTCTTCCTTGAACTGTAAAAATGGAGTGAGCAGGAAAAACGATTTCCTTATCTTCCCACTTATTTACCAGTTGAGTAATATCATCTCTTCTATCCTTACAAGAATAAAAGCAAGAGATTGTCAGTAATAAATATAAATATCTCATAGATAATTACACCTAAAATTCCATCATACGCTATTGAACAACCTAATCCCAAATACTATCCAGATCCAAATAAAAGATATCATCAACCTTAGGACTAGTTACATACAGCCTATTCCTTGTTGGATCTATCCACATCTGATCAATACCTCGATCAGTTTCTATCTTCTGTACTAAGTTTCCATACCAATCATAAACATGAATGATATTCATATATGGAACTTCAAAATGTTTCCAGCGTTCCTTTCCCCAATATAATGTATAAATGTAATTATCATCTGCCTGCACTCTTGTATAATACTTCTTTATTTCTCCAGTGCCTTCAAATATAGTAAAATCCGGCCCTCCTTTCATACGGTAACCTACAGTTTGCCCTGTTTCCACATCTAAGATATTCAATTGCGGAAGATTAACCATAGCTTGCACAACTTTAGTTCTATCCGGCTTAAAAGCATCATTAGAATAGAAAAAAGACTCTGGTAAAATAGATGCCTCACTATTTTTAACTGATTTCTTGTAACTTGAATAGCTCTCCAACAGCTTATTTGTGTCAAATGTCCGCTTCTGATAAATCGGTAAAGTGGCTTCTTCATCACTAAGTGGGAAAGATTGTAACTCAGCAATTAACGTATTTTCATTCAGAAGAAACATTAGGAGATAAGGAGCACCATCATTCTCTGCCCTCCAAGTATATGGAATAATTCGATCCATGATAGTTGTACTCTGCCTAATCGACTGAGTTATATTCCAGACAAATAATTTCTCTTCATTAGGAGCAAAAAGTAGAGTTTTTAATTCGCCTCCTTCTTTAAAAAATTGAAAGATCGGAGCAAAAGTAGAAACTTCTTCAGGACCTCCTCCTTTATTACCAAAAGTTCCTATTTCTTTTCCGGTATCTATATTAAATATATTATAAAAACGATCTGTCAACTTGGGATTTAAGAAAAACATGAGTGAGTCATATGTCGATAGCCATCCGAAATTTGCTCCATCCAAAGGGACAACTTTCAATGTAACCTTTTTCACGTTTTTAATGCCATCTTCAATAGTTCGTATTTCACCATTGAAATACGTACTGTCATCATTTTTATGACAACTTACACAAGTAGTCAAAATTATCACAAGACAAAGTATCTCTCTAATTCTTTCCATATTTTCTATTTAGAAGTTCTCTATTTTTTCAGCTAAAATCAATAATCGCAGCAATATTTACCTTATTTGAGTCTTAATGAAGATAACATTCTTTCTATGTCCTGCGATAAAGGAGGGATAAACTGTATGGATTCATCACCTCCATTTTCCATAAATATAGAAAACTTTATTATTTTATTTGTTTGTTTCTGAATGTAATCACAGTATCTCGCTTGAGTAACATTTCCATAATAGTCTTTCAAAGATTGAGAACGAGCTACACGTATAACAGACCTTTTATCAATATCCAGTGTATCTATTCTTTTAGCTGTTTCTATCGAAATAATCTCCCGCATCTTTTTATTTAAGTCAGCCTTCTCATCAGAGGGAGCATAATAAGTCAAAGATATTCCACCCAACGACTTATATTTACCCCGCTTCTTCAATTCACCACTTGCAAGATTAACAATATTCATAATATAGCCATCTTTCTCAAATGTGGCATTAACTGTCTCTTCTCGAGCAAAATGATAATTACCCATTGGTATTATTGAATAGAAATCATTTGAAATACTAGATGATGCCATGCTATTATCCGAATTCATATCAGGCAATTTAAACTTATAAATTCTATTAATATCTGCCTCAGAAAAAGAAACGGCATAAAATTCCTTATACGCTTCAGATACCGCAAAACTTATAATCGGTTTATTTACAATAATCCTACGCAACAACTCACCATCCCAGTTAAAGACAAGAATCTCAGGGCGAAAAGCATCTATATCTCTTTCAACAGCTTGTTTACTTTTACATATCCACATTACATAAATATACTTTTCCGTTGCATATGGCTCAGTAAAGTAAATTACTTTAGGGTCAAATTGAGTCTTATCTTGTTCTATTTCAACAGTTTTAAGCATCTGCATATTACTATTATAAATTTTAAAGACAGGCCGATGATAATAAAATGCTGCAAATCGTTGTAAAGACTCATTTGTACAAATAGATTTTGATAAATAAGCATCCAAATCTTGAATACTAACTTCATTTTTCTTCTTATCTATTCTCCCAAACTTTGTCTCTTTTTTAGTCTTAAGATCTAGCAGACAAAATTCCTCATCATTTTTATTAAAGTCATTATTACAGATATACAAAGACTGCTTCAAACACTTGAAGTTATTAATTGGATTGACTGAAGTCAATACCAAATCATGAGATTTATCATCTGACTTAATTTTTAGAAACGAAGAATCTGTGACATAATAATGATGAAGCTTATTCCGATATAAAATTTCCAAATCATCTCCAACATTGATTGTTTCTTTATCAAGCAAATGAAACTCATCTGGACCGCCTCCTTTTTTGCCAAACGAATAACAATAATCTAGTGTAGGTATTTTAAAAACTTTGAAAAGTTCTTCCTTTACATCATCAAAAACGATTAATTTATTACCAATCACATATAATTTAGCAGGCCTATACATATCCATTGGAAACTCAGAAAATGAGCCTTCCAGATAATCAGCATCCCCTTTTAACAGAATCTTACTTAGCTCATCTGCATTCTTACATGATAGTAGAAGTAAAAAAGAAATATATAATATTTTATTTCTAAAACGCATAACGGATCATAATTAAACAAGTAATGAACATAAAGGAATTCATTACTCATGCTTCATCTTTTTATTTACTTATTCTGCACTTCCCTCTATCTTCAGCATGATCGGAGAAGATACTATATTACAATACACTGTTATCGTTTTATTAAAATACTCCGCTTTTTCAGCTTTATAAATAACAGTTATCTCTAATTTGCCTCCAGGTGGGACAGGGCTTTTATCATATCTCACCTTCATACAACCACAAGAAGTTATAATATCTTGAATAATCAAAGGTGTCTCGCCTCTATTAGTTAAAACAAAGCTACGTTCTTGAATTTCTGAATACATAAAAGAACCAAAATCTAACTTCAATTTATCAAGAGTGACTTCCGTCATTGAAGTAGTAGTTGTTTTTGAAATATTACCCGTCAATATTTTAAGATATAGTTCTTTCACTTTAGGATTGAGGATTGGATTGCCAATAGCTATTATCTTATTTTCTCTATCTAATAGAAACGTCTGAAAAGCTCTTTCTGAAGGAAAATGGTTCAAAGCATTGAACTCATCAGATACATCAAAACAAACGGGATGAGTAAAGGCATCACGACGTGTTATATAACACAGGTCTTCAATATTTTTTGGATGGAAATAGAACACAAATGGAACACTATTATTCATCAAAGTATCCACCTTATACATAAATCTCCTCCAACGCGGCAAATGCAATTTACACCCCGTACAGCCAACTGAATCTATATAAGAGACAATCTTATAATCGGCACCTGAAAAAGAAAAGAGTACTGTATCTTCTCCTTGAACAGTAAATATGGAGTGAGCAGGAAAGACTATTTCTTTTCCTTCCCATTCATTTACTAGTCGAGTGATATTATCTCTTCTATCCTTGCAAGAATAAAAACAAGAGGTTATCAGCAACAAATATAAACACCTCATAGATAATTATTTACAAAACAGCATTATACATTATTGAACAACCTCACCCAAGATACCATCCAAATCCAAATAAAAAACGTCATCCACCTTAGGACTCGTTACATACAGCCTGTTTCTTGTTGGATCTATCCATATTGCATCAAGACCACGATCCACCTCAATTGCCTGCACAAAATTCCCATTCCAGTCAAATACATGGATTGTATTAACATATGGAACATCAAATCGTCCCCATGACTCTTTTCCCCAATATAATGCATAAATATAGTTATCGTCTGCTTGTACCCCAATATAATAGATATTATATACATCTTTCTCATCTTCAAAGATAGAAAAATCAGGGGCCCCCTTCATACGAAATCCAACAACTTGACCTGTCTCAACATCTAAAATATTCAATTGTGGGAGGTAGAGCATAGCTTGTACCACTTTAGTACCATCTAGTTTGCAAGCATCATTAGAACTGGAAAAGGTTTGAGCCGTAGTAGGAGAGTCTCTATCTTTTACTGATTGCTTATAAATCGAATAATTTTTCAATAACTTATTTGTATCAATTGTCCGTTGTTGATAGAACGGTAAAGTAGCATCTCCATTACCTAATGGCACAGATTGAACCTTAGCAAGCAAAGTATTATCTTTTTGAAAAAAGAAAGAACCATAGGGAGCACTTTTATTGTCTTTTTCAGAGGCATACGAAATAATAGTATCAATAACAGTAGTGCCTTGCTTAACCGATTGAGTTATATTCCAAATGAACATTTTTTCTTCATAATTTTCCAATAATAAAGTCTTTAGATCATCACCTTCTTTAAAAAAATTAAAAATTTTGTGACAATCAGAAAGTTCATCAGGACCTCCCCCCTTATTGCAAAAAGTACCTAATTCTTCACCATTATCGACATTAAATATGCTAAAAAATCGATTTACTAATTTAGGATTTCTAAAAATCATAAGTGAATCAAATACTGCCAACCACCCAAAGTTAGCTCCATCTAATGAGATGGTTTCTAATGTGACTTTTTTCGTGCTTCCAAGAACTTCAAAATTTCGGATTTCCCCATTAAAATACATGTTGTCATTCTTCTTGTTACAACTAATGCAAATACTTAAGATCAGCACAAAACAAAATACCTCCTTAATTCTTTTCATATTTTCAATTCAGTTTAGTAATTAGACATCCTATAAAAGTAATATTGGCTTCTTTGTGTATTTCATCACATAGAAGAAGCCAATATCAATCTTTGAGAATATAATTATTTAGTACACCGATCTTGTGCAGATTTTAAATAATTACCCCATGATTGCGATGATGGACACGGATAAATTTTACTATCACTAGTTTCTTTATCGCAAAAAGATTGATAGCTATATTCACCATAAAATGCTTGTTCCAAAAAACAAAAACCAGCGTCGGTTCCTTCACTACTACTAGCCAATGCCTCTACATTCTCCAATGCCAAATACGATAATCTAGCATGATTCTTCACACTTTTTACTCCATAGCCAGCAATCACTAAAAATGCAAGGGCAAATATCCCTCCAAAAACACTTTTCTTCATAATAAATAAAAATTAAATTTACAATATAAATCAACAACTATTCTGCCCCCTATTCTTTTAAACTCCTCCACACTATAAAATTTCACCCAATGCCAGAATATTATTTCCCAGCATCATTTTTATACAAAAGTAGAGAAGAATACTGAAACCGCCCATGCCCATACTCGCCAAAACTATATACAAACCAGTAATACACGGTAAAGTATACATATTTGGCAAGAGTAGGCATATACAAATGATGTATTCTACTCTATTTTTGTCGTCTACAAAAAATATATTATGGAGAACAAATCATTCAAACAGATCTGTACCCTCAGTATTATCCTGCTTTTTACAGTGATCTCATGCAAAGAGGAAAACCACCGTCTGGAATATGCCTTGGATTTTGCCGGAGACAATCGTACTGAACTAATAAAAGTTTTGGAACACTACAGCAAAGATTCACTAAAATCAAAGGCTGCTCATTTTCTCATAGAAAATATGCCGTACTATTTTAGTTATACTGGTCATATATTAGACAGCATAAAAGCCATCAAAGCAAGTGTTGATGAGAATGGGAAATTACCAGATGATAAGGTGAATCCTTTAAAAGGTTTCAGATACGACAATCTCCCCAAAACATATGATGCCCATGTAATAACAGCTGATTACCTGATAGAGAATATAGATCTGGCTTTTGAAGAATGGGAGAAAAGACCATGGAATAAATATTTTACGTTCGATGATTTTTGCGAACTTATCCTTCCTTACCGGATAGACAATGAACCACTGGAGAGATGGAGATCTGATTATCATAAAAAATTCGCATTCCTTTTGGACTCTATATATACAGGATCAGATATCATTAAAGCCTCCAATGTCATAGGACAATATCTAAGAAATGAAAAATTCATTTTCAACCGTAATCTGAACTTGCCGCACCTGGGAGCCCAATTCTTATTAAAGTATCGAGTAGGAAAATGTGTAGATTCTTGTGACTACCTGATATACATATTACGTTCATTAGGCATCCCTGCTGCAGTAGATGAACTCCCCCTTTCACCAGACAATTTGACAGGACACACTTGGAATGTAGTGTTAGATACCACGCAACGCTACATTCCGTTCTGGTTTACAGAAGAAGATGCAGTGAGACATGATAAATATGAAGATGGAAGAAAGAAAGGCAAAGTATTACGAAAGTGCTTCGGTATGCAACCGGAAACATTTGAAGGCATACTTCAAGACCCAAAAGTTCCATCATTTTTTAAGAATTTCTTTAAAAAAGATGTCAGTGCAGAATATTTTGAGAGCAGCCATGAAGTTCCTTCCGAAGATTCATCCGAAAAATACATGTATATCGGGGTTTTTAGTCCTGAAGGATGGCTACCTATTGATATGACAAAAGTGGTTGACAAAAAAGCTACTTTCCGAAATATAGAACCTGATATTGCCTATCAGCCTCTTTATTATAACGGGCTAGAATATCGGCCAGCAGGATATCCTTTTGTACTGAAAGGAGATTCTTCCATAACCTTTATACCCGATAGAGATAACTACGAAAGTATCACTGTGACCCGTAAATGCCCACTTTACTTACGAGTAGTCAAGCATATGGTAAAAGTGGTGGGGGCAAAGATATATAGTTCAGAATCAGAGAGCTTCAAACAAAAACAATTATTATATCATATTGTAGATACTCCAAAAGTCAGCGTGAATAAAGTATACCTTCATACTCCTGTAAAATGCAGATATATCCGCTATACTGCCCCGGACGAGCGATTCCTTGAAATCGCCGATCTGGATTTTTATTACAAAAAGCAACTGGTGGACCCTGTGGATATCAGCGAAAATAATTATGAAGGACAGCTTCCTCCAGAGAAATTACAAGAATGTCTGGATCATAATCCTTTAACTTGGATTGTTTCCAAGCAAAAAGGAAGTTGGATCACCATCGATTTTGGAAAAGACGTGTATATAGATTGCTTGACCTATACACCACGCAATGATGACAATTTCATACGAATAGGAGATGTTTATGAAATTGGGTACAATGATGGATATGAGGGTTGGAAATATATCTCCAGACAAAAAGCTCAAACAGATACCCTTGTTTTTGATAGTATTCCGAAAAATACATTACTTCATCTCCGGGACTTAACCAGAGGGAAAGAAGAGAAAGTTTTCTATATCCAAAATGGGAAACAGACTTTTCCATAAAACGACAAATCTTCTATTTATCCAAACCATACCCGGGCTATACTTGCTCCGTACAATCTCCACTCAGAGGTACCTCTATGTGGAGAAAGTATGGATTTGATACGGAGCAAGTGTATGCCAAGTAAGAAGCAGATATTTTAAGCCATCAACCCCAAGCAAGAATAGCCAACTAAGCAAATCGCTGCAAACGGACGCAAAAATTACATTCATGAGGACAAACCGCTAAAATCGTTTGGTTGAAGGAAATATAAATGTATACCTTTACGTCAGAAACAGAATAACCAATTCAAAATGCGACATCATGGGAATTATAAATCAAGGCATACTCGGAGGCTTCTCCGGCAAAGTGGGACCGGTAGTAGGGTTTCACTGGAAATCAAAATACTACATACGTGCACGGGCAGCCAAAGTCAGCAATCCGCGCACGCCGAAACAGCAGGAACAGAGAGGTAAGTTTGCCACGGCATTCGGTTTCCTGAAAGCCATAAAACCTTTTATTCGTATCGGCTATAAGGAATTTACACAGGAAAAGTCCGCATTCAATGCTGCCATGTCCTATACACTGAAAAGAGCCGTGACGGGTAACGGAAAAGAAATCTCGATTGACTTCAACCGGGCATTGGTTTCTATGGGAACCCTAATGCCCATATTCGAGGGAACGACCACACAGAATGAGGATAAAATATACTTTAATTGGCAGGACAATAGCGGAATGGGAAATGCAGAAGATACGGATATAGCCATGCTACTGGTGTATAACAAAAATAAAGAAACAGCCGTTTACGATACGGAAGCCGCCCTACGTTCCGGTTGTCACGCCGTGCTGCAACTTCCAGCTGACTGGCAGAACGATGAACTGATTGCCTACCTTAGCTTTTGTAGTGCCGACGGAAACTGTGTATCCAATAGTGTCTGCTTACCAATCTCAATCTATGAAACACTTGAAAATAAAGAAGAAACACCAATGGAAATTACCGATGCAGTACACGAAAAAAAGCTACTTACACAAAAAATAAAGTTTCAATCGCATATAACGATACATTCATCTCCTGCTCCTTACGATAACCTGCAGACATACAGGTGCGAAACCTAACAGGATATTCTCACGCTTTAACAACAAAAAACCTCGGATACCAGAGACACAGACTCTCCACATCCGGCTTTTGGCATTGTTTTTATGTCAACTTTGTACTCGCCAACATCAAGGCAGCATTGCTATCATTCAGTTCGCAAACGCTCTTTTGGATATTACTACCGGAAGCATTACTCTTGAAGTTCCGGTAGGTACGTAAATCATATTTTCGTTTTCTTTCTTGCGAGTTCAAGATTTTCTTGATAACTTTCCACTTTGTTTCTTCTAAATCCAAAGCATATTCTAAAGAATACAGACTATGAAAAACAGATATATCACAGCCCTTTGTGCCATTCTATTTCCATTATTCGTTTTCGCTCAGCAGATAATGGATTTGCCTCAACTACCTCAATTGCCGATACATTCTGTACATCGTATCTTTCAAGATAAAGAAGGATATATCTGGTACGGCACTTCCGACGGCTTATGCCGGGATGACGGATACAGTGTTCAGATATTCCGTTCCGACTTGCACACCCGCCAAGTGATGCAAAGTAATCTGATATGGACCATAGCTGAAGATATGCAAAACCGGCTTTGGCTGGGGACCGGTAAAGGAGTTTATATACTCGACAAGGCCACCTTTCGTATTCATCCACTAAACTTTCCCGATATAAAGGATGAAAAGATAATCACTATAAACTCTACGTCCGATGGAAATATGTGGGTAGGAGTTTCCAACAAGCTATATCAGTTTTCACCGGATGGAACCCTGAAAACGTCATATCCCATAGATAAAGGATATGGCAGAGTTGATTTCTTTTATGAAGATAAAGAGCATCAGATATGGATCTGTATCGGAGGTGCGGGCCTACATAAATTGCACAAAGAAAGCCACGAAATAGAAAGCTTCTCTCAACAGGAAACTGCATACGAAAACTTTATCATTCAGGACAAAAGCCTGAAATATTATTGGGTAGGCACATGGGGGGACGGTATAAAACGTTTTGATCCCAAGGCAGGTAAAGATTCCATGTACACCTTTCAGCCAGCTACGCATAGGCAGCAGAATGATATGGATGACTATGTGCTCAACATGGTGCAAGATGATGTCTATAGCTATATTTGGGTAACTACACTAAATAATCTTTTGGCATTTAGAATGAATTCGCAAGGCTTGTTGGAACAGGTAGATACTTCCTCTTTCCTGCCACAGGAAAATAAGATGCTGAGTGAGGTCATAAAGGATCAAGATAAAAACCTGTGGGTAGCCGCTTATGACCAGAAGAGCTTTATCATCAATCTTCAGGATAGCTATATCAGCGAGTATAAAATACCCGCTTTACAGCGAAGAATTAACGGAAATCCGGCCATAGTATCCCTTTGCAAAGATGATGATAATATTTTCTGGCTATCACAAGATCGATATGGAATATGCCTATATTCTCCCGACCGGGATATAATAGTACATTACAATGATTGTAAAGGTACCCAAAATCACCCCTTACAAGTCATACCTTACCTCATAAAGTCAAAGAAGAAAGGGAAAATATGGGCCATGACTGAAGACAATAGGGTATATGGAGTTACACAAGTCAATTTATCGATGAACATGGAGGAAGCGATTCACTTGAGAACCATTACAGACAACCCCGGTACGCTCGAAACAATTTACGAAGATGCAACAGGAAATCTTTGGATGGGGACCACGACCGGTCTGTTTGTTTACGACCCAGAAAACAAACGGCTTGAAATGCTGGATGCCATCAAAGGGAATGTCGGGGGAATTACCGAAACAACCGATGGGGCCGTGTGGGCCTGTGTAAGTAGAAAAGGCGTGTACAAAATAGAAAAAAACAAAACCACTCAATTCTTTCCGAACGATAAAGATCTGTCTTGCATAGATGCCACCTCTGATGGTAAATTATGGATTGGAACCTTTTCCAGTGAAATATTATGCCTGGACCCCTTGGCAGAAAACGGCTATACAGACTACAGCCAGCTATGTGATATGAAGGGCGATGTACTGGAAATGATTCTGGTAGATTCCTTTAATCATGTATGGATTTTAACGAATCAGCAGGTGAAAGAATTTAATCCGCGAAACAACGTATTCTTCAATTATACTGCTCCCCGGAAATCATTCTTATTAGACCGTTTTCTACCTCGTGCAGCTTATAAAGCAGCCGATAATACGATGTACTTTGGCGGTATTCCGGGCTTTATTTCGATCCAGGCGAGTAACAGACTCGAAAGCATACCTAAACCGGTAAAACCGATTATTACCAATATAAAAGTAGGTGATGAGTCTTTGCTTTTCGATGAACACTATCCCCTGTCGGATGGTAGAGACGTCGAAATCGGAGCGGATGGTTATAATATCCAAATCTGTTTCTCGACCCTTGACTATTGGAATGCTTCTCAGATCAGATATGCCTACAAACTATCAGGAGTAGATGATGACTGGAATTATCCGACAAACGGAAAGAATACAGCATTTTATAACCGTCTGGATAAAGGAAAACACATCTTGCAAGTAAAAGCAACCGACGAAAACGGTCTGTGGAGTAATCAGGTGGCAACAATCACCATCTACAAACTGCCGGCCTGGTATGAAACCTGGTGGGCCTATACTATCTATTTCCTCATCTTCGCCGGCTTTGCTTGGAATATGCTCTATCTTTACCTGCAAAAAGTAAAACGGGGTAACAATAGAAAAATGTTCGAACAGGTAACTGAGGTGAAAATGCTATATGCAGAGCCTTCCCAAAAAACGCCCGACATTGAAATAAATCACCTGAAGACGCTATCTCAGGACGAACAACTCATACTAAGAGCATTAGAAGTAGTGGAGGCTAACTTAGGAGACCCCGGTTTCGATGTATCCAAACTGGCCGGGCAACTAAATATTACCCGTGCTACATTTTCACGCAAGCTGAAAGCCATTACCGGGCAAACCGCATTGGAATTTATCCGCAGCATTAAAATGAAGCATGCATGCATCATGCTCCAAAACCCGAATATAACGGTTTCCGAAGTAATTATTGCGTTGGGATATAGCGACCATAAACATTTTACAACGACCTTCAAAGATGCTTTCGGAATGACTCCCAGCGAATTTCAGAAAAAGAACAAACCATCGTAATATACCATAGGGGCATTTTAAACATACAGCAGGGGGTATTTGAACAAAATGCCCCCTGTTGCATTTGTACCCACTTTATGCAGAAAATACCACCATTGACTTTCTCGCTTCTGACTTTTCTTTGTGAATGTAAAAAACAGGCACTAATTAAGTCATTCATTCATAGTCATAAATTGAAATGCACACAAATGGGTTGCCTGTATGTATTAATCTTAATCCTAATTATTCATGAAACATTTAAGAATCGGACTTGGGGGAAAAACTGTATTTACCCAACTCTTTATCCTGGTGCTGTTTGCCGGCATTTCAATGGCCGCCCACGCACAAACGGTTGTAAAAGGAAACATTAACGACCCACAGGGAGAACCTGTTATCGGAGCAAGTGTTATCGAAAAAGGCACCTCTAACGGAGTCATAACAGACTTCAACGGCAATTTCTCTTTAAATGTCACCTCGCCCACTGCAACACTACTCATCAGCTATGTAGGCTACGTACCACAGGAAGTTTCCGCTAATGGTACCTCCCCACTAAAAGTAGTAATGGTTGAAGATTCCAAAATGCTGGATGAAATAGTCGTTATCGGCTATGGAGTACAACGTAAAGGCGATGTTACAAGTTCGGTTGCATCCGTCAAAGCCGAGTCATTCAATAAAGGTATGTCACAGGATATAGGCCAGTTGATACAGGGAAAAGTTGCCGGATTGAGCATTTCATTAACTTCCGGTGACCCCACGGCAAGCACCCAAATGCTGTTACGCGGACGTTCTACCATCAACGGCTCGAATACCAATCCACTCGTTATTATCGATGGGGTTCCCGGTGACTTCGGAATGGTATCTCCCGAGGATATTGAAAGTATTGATGTGCTGAAAGACGGCTCTGCCGCTGCCATTTACGGAACACGTGGAACAAATGGAGTTATCATCATCACCACGAAACGCGCAAATGAATCCAACTTCAACAAGGTAGAATATAATGCTTATGTATATACCCAGACAATTGCCAGTAAAATGGATATGCTTACAGCGAGCGATTACCGGCAGCAAATTGCAGATGGCTTCAGAGATACCAGCTGGGATAAAGGGCAGGATACCGACTGGCTGGATCAGATCACACGAACCCCAATCAGCCATGTGCATAATTTGAGTTTTACCGGTGGAAACCGCACGACGAATTACCTATTGAACGTCAACTTCCGCCAGGCACAAGGAATCTTTAAAAAATCAGATAATCAAAGATTGAATGTACGGGCTAAAGTGAACCATAAAATGTTTGATGATAAACTAACTGCCAGTTTCGAGATTCTTAATACTCAAAACAAGTATTCAACCACAGGTGACGGAACCAGTTTTAATGGGTTCGTTTACCGTCAAGCTCAAATCATGAATCCTACTGCACCTGTTAAATCCGACAATGGAGCATGGTACGAAGAAACAGGATTATTTCAATACGAAAATCCCGTGGCCCGGATACAGGAGAGCGATGGAGAAAACGAACAACAGTTTTCCCGATTAAATGCAAATATTACGTACACTCCTATTTCGGACCTCACGCTGACAGGTTTGTTCTCATTCAGCAAGTATAATCAGACACGCGGTTATGCCGAAACCAAAAATCATATATCGAATATCCGTGACTCTAAAAACGGCTTCGCATCAAACGGGCAAGATTCAACAAAAGATTTACTGATGGAACTGACTGCCCAATACCAAAAAAAGATCGGGGCGCACAACTTCTCTTTATTGGGCGGATACAGTTATTCCAGTAACCAATGGTTCAACTTCTGGGTACAAAACCAGGACTTCCCGACAGACATCTTTGGTTATTCACAAATTCAACTGGGTGAAGGATTGGCCAACAAACTAAGTTCCTTATCGAGCAATAAAGGAAAAACAAACCTGATCGGATTCTTTGGTCGCGCTACCTACTCTTTCAAAGACCGTTATCTGTTTATGGGTAGTCTGCGCTACGAGGGAGCGAGCCAACTGGTAGGTACAGACAACGAATGGGGATTATTCCCTTCCGTGTCGTTTGGTTGGAGGCTGAGCGAGGAAAGTTTCATTAAATCGCTGAATATTTTTGACGACTTAAAATTGCGTATTGGTTACGGAGTCACCGGAAGCCAGCCCAAGGATTCGTTTTTAGGAAAATCGACCTTATCATATAGCGGATATTTTCTTTCCGATGGGAAATGGGTACGTACCCTTGTTCCTTCCAGAAACCCGAATCCGAACTTGAAGTGGGAAGAAAAGCACGAATGGAACGTAGGTCTTGATTTCAGCGTATTGAATCATCGCATCAGTGGTTCTGTGGATTATTATAATAGAGAAATAAAAGACCTGCTCTATAATTTCTCTGTTCCGGTTCCCCCGAATTTAGTCAATACCACCATGGCAAATGTGGGCAAACTACGCAATCGGGGTCTTGAAATATTAGTCAATTTAGTTCCGGTACAGACTAAAAACTTTACATGGAGTACAAGCATTAACTTCTCCACCAACAACGACAAATTAGTCAGTTTATCGAATGACCTCTATGAAGTGTCATCCAATTACATTTATGACGGATGGACAGGCGACCCCATACAAACCAGTACACACCGCATAGAGATTGGGGGTAAAATTGGAAACTTCTTCGGATATAAAGTCGTGGATGTGGATGAAAACGGAAAATGGATATACCTGGATGGCGAAGGTAATCGCGTGGGTTATGACGACTTCGTAGGTATGCGAAACAATGATAATAAGCACGTACTCGGAAACGGATTGCCGAAATATTATGCCGGATGGAACAACAACTTAAGGTATAAGAACTGGGATTTGGGAATCACCATGCGAGGTGCTTTCGATTATCAGATTCTCAATTTCCAACGAATGTATTATGAAAATACAGGCATCATGAACTATAACCGTTTGAAATCTTCCAAAGATAAAGTTTTTGGAAAAGCGGTGCTGAGCAAGGAAATGCCATTGGAGCTCAACAGTTATTATATAGAAAATGGAGACTTCTGGAAAATTGATAACATTACAGTGGGCTATAATTTCAAAAAGACAGGTACGCGTTTCATTAAATCCATCAGAGTATACGGCTCCTGTTCAAATGCCTTAACCCTGACCGGCTATAAAGGCATAGACCCGGAAGTGAATAGAGTGGGACTGTCTCCTGGAAACGATGATAGAGACAAGTATCCTACCACACGTACCTTTACCATTGGAACCAATATTGTATTTTAACCTTTAATGAATAGTAAGATGAAAAAGAAAATAACCTATTATATAATCGCCGTACTGTCCATACTGACCGTAGGATGTACCAAGCTGGAAGACAAAAGTTATTCCTTGATTATTTCCGAAGATTTCGAACCTACTGCCGAAGACCTTTCCTCACTTGTGGGAACTGCATACGGAAACTGGCGCGATTGCCTGTTCAGTTGGGACAATTACATCCGGATTATGGAACTGACAACAGATGAATCTATTATTCCCGCCCGCCCCAATGGTTGGGTTGATGGTGGTAAATACCGGATTCTGCACGAACATAAGTGGACGGAGGAAGATCCTCATGCGGATAATAACTGGAATACATTTTATGCCGGAATAAACAACTGTAACCGAGTGATCTATCAGATAGAATCGGGTAGCGTTCCTGTAACCGAAGGTAAAGAATCTATTATTGCCGAATTGAAGATTTTACGGGCATCATACTATTACATGTTATGCGACTTTTTTGGAAATATACCCATTATCACACAGTATGATGTTCCCGATGGTTTTCTTCCGGAACAATCCACACGTAAAGAAGTTTTTGATTTCATTATCAAAGAGATAAAAGACAATATGCCTCTTCTAAGCAATCAGAACGGAGGTATTATGTACGGACGTTTCAACCAATGGGGAGCTTGGGCATTATTGGCCAAGATGTATATCAATGCAGGAGTATATACAGGAACCCCTATGTGGAACGAATGTATAGAAGCATGTAACAAGCTTATTGAAAGTGGTCATTTTGATTTAGATGCCAGTCAAAAAGAGGTATTTGCCGTAAAGAATGAGAATGCCAAAGAGATTATTTTCGCCATTCCTTTTGATAATAAATATATCAATGATTTCGGCATCACATCAATTTTTATCCAAAGCTTGCAACCGGCTAATCAGGCCACATTTAACTTGAACGAAGCGCCTTATGGCGGTATTTGTGCTACCCCGCAGTTCATCAATACGTTCGATACGGATGACGCCCGCTACCAGGACAATTGGTTCAAAGGCGACCAATACTCTGCTTCCGGCGAACTCTTAAAGTGTACAATGGGAGCATATTCCGGCAAGCCGCTATCTTATATAAATGAAGTACCCAGCATTGCCGAATCTGAAGAAGTACACGGATTCCGCTTAGGAAAATTCGAAATAGAAATGGGGTCCCGCAAACAGCAAAGCAATGATTGGCCTCTGTTCAGGTATGCCGATGTGCTGCTGATGAAAGCAGAGTGTCTGCTACGTTTAGGGCAAGCCGATGAAGCAGCCAAAATCGTGACAGAAGTACGTGCCCGAAACTTTAAAGGTGATTTTGCCATAGGTGGTACAAAAGATAAAGCCACTGTTACAGGCGCAGATCTGCAAAAAGGTAGTTGCTATGATTATGGGCGTCGGGATAACAGAGTGGCACACACCCACGAAGGTGGCGATGACATTCAATATGGCCGCATGCTGGACGAACTGGGATGGGAATTTTGCCAGGAAGCTCGCCGCCGTCAGGATATGATCCGTTTTGACGCGTATACCACTAAATCATGGTTCTCTCATGATGCATCAAAAGAAAGTTTTAGAACGATTCTGCCTATTCCAAGAACGCAACTGGAAAAGAATGCTAACCTGAAACAGAACCCGGAATATTGATAATAATTGGATAAAAAAGGTATATAGAAGATAGGTATTAGTTTTATAGCAAAGCTTTCTCCCTAATCTGTAAATACAAATTAGGAATGAAAGTTTTGCTTCATAGAGAAATAACAATATAGAAAAATGAAAATTAGAATTATTATTTTCTTATGTTGCATCTCCTTTATAGGAAAAGGAAGTGCACAAAGCAACAAGGGTGGATACCCCATTTCTCCCGTACCCTTTACTTCGGTAAAGGTAACCGATAAATTCTGGGGGCAGAGGCTCAAAGCTAATCGCGAAGTAACGATTCCGCTGGCTTTCAGTAAATGCGAAGAAACGGGGCGATACGAGAATTTTATCAAAGCCGCCAATCCAAGCGATAGTTATAAAGTAGAAGGATTGTCATTTGACGATACTGATGTTTACAAAACCATTGAGGGTGCCAGTTACTCTATGCAGACTTATCCGGATAAGAAACTGGAAAAGTACATCGACAGCGTATTAGTAATTGTAGCGGCAGCGCAGGAGCCGGATGGTTATCTCTATACTTCCCGCACTATGAACCCCAAGCATCCGCACGAATGGGCAGGCAGCAAACGGTGGGAGAAAGTAGAAGATCTCAGCCACGAGTTTTACAACCTGGGGCATATGATTGAGGGCGCCATCGCTCATTATCAAGCCACAGGGAAACGGAACTTTTTGAATATTGCCATTAAATATGCTGATTGCGTGGAGCGTGAAATAGGCGATGCTCCCGGTAAACAGGTTTATGTGCCCGGGCACCAGATTGCTGAAATGGCATTGGCTAAACTGTATCTGGTAACAGGACAGAGAAAGTATCTTGACCTGGCTAAATTCTTTTTGGATAAACGTGGATACACCTCCCGCAAAGACGAATACAGCCAGGCACACAAACCGGTGGTGGAACAGGATGAAGCAGTAGGCCATGCTGTACGTGCCGCTTATATGTACTCAGGCATGGCTGATGTGGCTGCCCTTACCGGTGACTCGAACTATGTCCACGCTATTGATAATATCTGGGAAAACGTAGTCTCCAAGAAGCTATATATCACTGGTGGAATCGGTGCCAAACATCACGGCGAAGCCTTTGGCGCTAATTACGAGTTGCCGAACCTGACTGCGTATAACGAAACATGTGCTGCCATTGCCAACGTATACTGGAACTATCGGTTGTTCCTCATGCATGGCGATGCCAAATATTACGATGTACTGGAACGCTCATTATATAACGGATTGATATCTGGCGTTTCGATGGAAGGGGGAACATTCTTTTATCCTAACCCCTTGGAATCGGATGGAGAATACAAATTCAGCCAGGGAGCCTGTCACCGTCAGCCATGGTTTGGTTGTGCCTGCTGCCCGTCCAACATAAGTCGCTTTATTCCTTCGCTTCCCGGCTATATATATGCCATAAAGGACAACAAGGTTTATGTCAATCTCTTCATGTCGAATACGACAAACCTGAAAGTAGAAGGAAAAACTATCTCTCTGAAACAAACTACGAATTATCCGTGGGATGGCGAAGTGCAGGTAGAGGTAGCAAAAACTTCCGGTAAGCCATTCAATATAATGATCCGTATTCCAGGATGGGCAAAGAACGAGGTACTCCCCAGTGACTTATACGCCTATGCAGATAATAAACAGCAAGAGTATAGCGTAAAAGTAAATGGTCAATCTGTTAAAAGCCAATTGACAAACGGGTATTTCAGCATTGAACGTAATTGGAAAAAAGGAGATAAAATAGATATTCATTTCGGTATGCAACCCCGTGTTGTAAAAGCTAATCCTAGAATAGAGGACGACAAGGGAAGGGTTTCGTTTGAGAGAGGTCCCATCGTATACTGTGCCGAGTGGCCAGATAATAATTTCGATATATCGAGTGTTTTATTGCCTGCTAAACCGGAAATAGAGGTAACGGACAAAACGGATATATTGAGTGGCATTAAAGAATTAAAAATGCAGGCACAATCTCTTGTCATTAATGAGAAAGGATTACTAGAAACCCCTAATGTAACTCTTACGCTGATTCCTTATTATGCATGGTCACACCGCGGAGATGGAAAAATGGCTGTATGGTTACCACAAGATGTTAGTGCAGTGACACCAGCAAAGAAATAATATTTTTGTTTACTGACACAGTTTAGATTACATTCTTAAGGTAATAGATATTCTTGTACTTTAACAAAAAGCCGGATACTCGAGAAATAAATTCTCTGTATCCGGCTTTTGATGTTGCTTATATATTTACTTTGTACTCGCCAGCATCAAAGCAGCATTAGCATCGTTCAGTTCGTAAACAGTCTTTTCGATATTGCTATCGTAAGCGTTGCTCTTGGAGTTCCAACGGGCATAACTAAGTTCAACTTCATTGTTGGCATAAGAAACATCCATCTTGAAGTAAGGAATCCAAGCCTCTTTTGAACTATCCCATTTAGAAGCTTCCTTGCTGGTTACACGGTTTTCATTGTCATAAGTGTAGGTGTAACGGAGGTGGCGGAACAAGTGACCGTCTTCATTCTTAAAAATAGTCTTAGCGGTCATCAACTCGCCGGTCATCTCTTCGTTCTTTACGTACTGAGTAGGATTACTTGCACTTGCAGAGAAGTTCATTACACTGGCCATTACTACTGCTAACATTACAACTGCTTTAGAAATTAAGTTCGTTTTCATAATCGTTATTTTTTTATTGTTATTACTTCTTGATGTTTGAGAGGAAGTCTTTGTCAACCGCCTTCGACTATATATAGTCAATTGGCGTGCCAAAACAATAAAACACTGATTATCAACGAATATTCAATTTTAAGCGATGTTCATTTCCGGACAAGTGTCCGCATGAAAGCGGACAATGGAATGGAAGTTATAAAAAAGCAAATACAAATGAATGATGAATACCTATTTTATACCTTAGGGGGTATAAGCAGGATATAGAGACAAACTATTTATACCCGATATGGTATAAATAAGAAGATAATTATTACATTTGTACCCAAACGGGTATAATATGGAATATATGAATTTAGCAAAATACGTAAAAGAGATGCGTAAGCAGTATGAACTTACCCAAGTTGATTTATCAGAAAAGTCCGGCGTAGGCCTCCGCTTTATCCGCGAATTAGAGCAAGGTAAGCAGACTTTAAGATTGGATAAGGTAAATCAAGTATTGAATCTTTTTGGAATGGAAGTAGGTGCCGTTCCAATGCCTAAAAATACAGAATTATGAAACGAGCATCAGTCCATTTGCACGATTATAAGGCCGGAACATTGACAGAAGATGAAAACGGATATACATTTTTGTATGATAAAGATTTTTTAGAATCTGCTCATGCAGAAGCCATCAGTCTGACTATGCCACTAACCGATAAACCTTATCAGGATAAAGTTTTATTTCCTTTTTTTGACGGATTAATCCCCGAAGGTTGGTTACTGAATATAGCAGAAAAAAGCTGGAAAATCAATCAACGAGACAGAATGTCTCTATTATTGGCATGTTGTAAAGATTGCATTGGAGCAGTCAGCATAATACCTGATTAAACAGAGGAATAATATGAGAAAATGTTTGTATTGCTATAAAGAATTAAAGAAAGGAGAAACAGATTTTCATCCGGCATGCTCCCAAAAGATGTTCGACACGAAAACACCTCCTATTTTACCATATGTAAGGAATCAATTAGCCGATTTAGCTGAACAGGTGATACGGAGTCAGACTACATTGACAGGAGTACAGGCTAAACTATCCCTGGATATTCATAAAGGAGAAAAAAATGAACCCGAACGCTTCACAATAGTCGGCCTTTGGGGACGGTATATTCTGAAACCACAAACAGATCTATATCCCCTTCTTCCGGAACTGGAAGATCTTACGATGCACTTAGCTGAAATAGCCCGGATAAAAGTAGTGCCACACTCCCTGATACGGTTTCTGGATGGTGAACTTTGCTATATAACACGGCGCATTGACAGACGTGAAGACGGGACAAAACTCCCTATGGAAGACATGTGTCAATTAGCCGAACGATTAACAGAATACAAGTATAAAGGCTCTTATGAGCAGATAGCGAAACTTATACAACAATATTCTTCTACTCCCAAATTAGATCTCATAAACTTTTGGGAGCAAACAGTATTTTCGTGGATTACAGGAAATGCAGACATGCATCTGAAGAACTTTTCCTTGTATAGTCCAAACAAAGGGTATCATACATTAACTCCTGCTTATGACATGCTTTCAACAGCATTAGTTATGCCTGAAGATACCGAAGAACTGGCACTGACGCTGAACGGAAAGAAAAGCAAAATAAGGAAAAAAGACTTCATCACGGCCATCACTTCTTCAGGTGTCGAAGAGAAAATCATAGAGAATATCTTTAAAAAATTTACAAAAGCCCAACAAAATTGGTCGGACTTTATAAAAGGCTCTTTCCTACCGGATGATATGCAAAAACAATATATAAGTCTTATAAACGATAAATTATCCATTATAGTGTGAGGGAAGCCCCAATAACTTCCCTCACACTACAATATCAGCCAGATATATTATCCCTACCCGATTCTCCCTTTATTTTAAGAGAGCATCAATCTTTGCCACCGTCTTCGGATAACTGGGTCTCAATCCACTGCCGTAATCCACAATGATCCCATCACGATTAATCAAAAGGAATTGAGGTATGCTGTTCATATCCCAATGACGCATGATACGATGATAATCGTCAGCAGTCGCCCAATCTTCCGAATAGATGCATTCAATGTTCTTCCCCTCCAAAGAGAAACGTTCCAGAATCTTTTGATATGCCTCCCGCTCTCCACTTCCACAGATACTTACCATTACAACATCATCGGGCGAATAACGCTTCCGCAATTCCTTTAAAGGCTCCATTTCTGCCAGGCAAGGTGGACAAATAACTCCCCAGAAATCAACATAAATCACCTTACCGGCATACTTCTCCAAAAGGTTGTATACAGGTATCATAAACGGCATTTCTTTCTGTGCAGTTGCCTCATCGGCATTATTGCCATAGAGCATATAATAGGATACTTTCTCGGGAGATTTTAGAAAACTGGCTTTATCCTGATAGAATTCAAGCAGAGGTTTTCTCAGATAAGGTGCTTTTACAATAGAATCTAACAGAACTCTGTTATCAGCTAAATAAGTCGTATCGTTATCATATAAAGTCTTAGCTATGGGGTAGAGAGATAAATACGGCAAGATGGCACGATTCTTACCAACCTCGACAATATCCTTGAACTCAAAATCACGCTTTTCTCTCCTGATATGGTCAAAATAGAGGAACCTTTGAACTATGTCAGCCAGAGAAAACTGACTGGCATAAACAGTCTGCTCGGAAAAGAGAGGATCAAGCTCTGATAATAGTGCTTTATACTGACTGACATCCTTACCATTTGCCGCTTGTGACATGGCATAGTTAAAAAGGGAATAATAATAATCTATCGACAGTAAGTCTGCCGTATATTTCTCAACTTCCGCACCGGGAGAATGCTCCTTCAGAAAGTCAGTACGACGCTCCTGACGACTGGCATACTCTTCTTTCAATTCTTTTTCAAATTCTTCAAAAGTAGCATTATTACCACCTAAATAAGGTCCCCTATAATATCCACCTGTGGTAAAAAGAGCCATATACTGATTCAGTGTACCGGAAGTTCCGGTAATACGGGGATTCAGTAAATCACTGAAATCAATTTCAACATGCAGGCTATCACCCGGGTGTACATACAAGTGTTCCGCATAATTGCGAAGAACAACCTCGCGCGTTGAAGCATAAGGACTAAAACGAAAACTGAAAGTACCGTCATCTGCTATAGGGGAAGTATATATTGTTTCCAGATAAGGCATACAGGGAAGCACAAGTTTTACCTCCTTTTCTTTCGGATATACCTCCCTATTCAATACACGACCCGAGATTATCACCTCTTTTGCCAAATCCTCATTATCTTCCTGTGCTCTACAACTGAGGATAGATAGAAAAGCAAACAGTAAGCATAGATGTTTCATACGTATTTTTTATTAGCGTCCAACAATTAACCGTTCATCCACAAAGATATATTTTTTATCCTTAGGGTAATAAATCTATTCAGACTCTATAACATTACAATAACCATCCGTTATCGAAATTAATTCATAATGGTATGAAAATGAATTCAAGATTACTGATGACCTTTTGCTAGTTTACTGATAATCAACCAATAGTATTTACCAATGGGTTACTACAAGATGTAAAAGCATTTACTGCCGTATGTAACGTCCTTTACCCCTTATTGTAACGCTCTTTACCTCGGTATGTAACGAGCTTTACTTCGGCATGTAAATGGAGTTACCGTGCGGGATAAACAGAGTTTCCATAAAAGGAAACAACTATGTACTTATAGGAAAAGAAGGAATAAAGGAGTGATAAGGTGATAACCATACGCTGCTTTTTAGTTCAGCTCTTAATATTTAGTTACATTTACAGCCTCAACGTAACCAATATATACAATATGGAACCGGACTTAGAGAAGATAGTAGAGCAATATGGCACAATGATATCCTCCATATCGCACCGCATGATACAAAACAAGGAAGTAGCAAAAGAAGCCGCCCAGGAAGTCTGGTACGAAATTATCAGGAGTATCGGCTCTTTCAATGGCCAGTCTGAGTTATCTACATGGATATACACAATATGCAAACGTACCATACTGCGCTATGCCCGGAATGAAAGAATCGCCACCATGAACGAATTGAAAGAGTTCCGTGATCTTCCCGCCATTGATCCAGCCGAACAGGACAGAGACGAACACGAATGGATAAAAAAATGCTGTGACTGGTGCCTGACAGCCCAACTCCATTGTTTAACCAATGATGCCCGACTGATATTCATATTCAAGATAAACCTTAACCTTTCCCACAAACAGATCAGCGAAATCATGGGTATGACGGAAGACAATATCAGACAGATTTCTTCCCGCTCCATCAACAAGATTACCCACTTCATGGATGGCACCTGTCCGCTATATAACCCACAGGGGACTTGCAAATGCCGGATATGTAAGCATGTCACCTCACTCAATTTAGAAAAAGAATATACAGCCGTAAAGAAGATTATCCGTCTCGTCGATATTTATCAGAGATTTGAGAAAGAACTTCCAAGAAAGAGTTACTGGGAAAAAATAATGCCCTGAGTTGTCACAGAACGAAAGACTTGCTCACTAACTACTATGTATAACTTAAAAACAAATGAATTATGAGTAAGATTAATTTTCTAAAAGAACAGATCATCGAATCACGGAATTTTGTAAACCGCCTGGTATCCGAACTCCCGGAAAATCTATGGTACACCATCCCTGAGAACACCGATTCTAACTTTGCATGGCAGATCGGACACCTGATTATCAGCCAGAACTTCCATGCCATAACCTGCATTACAGGAAGAAATGAAGAAGTTTACAAACTCATTCCGCTTATTGATTACATAAAGATCTTCAATGGGATGGGGACATTACATCGCTCCGTCGAGAAGGACTTAATCCCCACAACAGAGTTAAAAAAGCAATTAGATGCCGTTCACGAGATTTGTATCCGCAACTTATCCCTGCTGGACGACCGTATCTTATCGGAGAACTTAGAACCTATTCCTTTCAAACATCCGGTTGCCAATAATAAGTATGAGGCGCTGTCCTGGTGCTTCAAACATGAGATGTGGCACAGTGCCGAAATGGAAGCGATAAAACGGGCATTAGGTCACCTTGTCAAGTGGATGTAATTGGGTACATCGGCACAATTAAAAATTGTACAGCAGTTCTTCCAACGTAACACCACTATCCGCCCCCATCTTTTCCATACGGATACGTTTCAGGCGTTTCTTCACGGAATCCCGCTCCAGATGCATCACTTGTGCCATACTCGACTGAGACAATTGCATTTTCACCATGCAGCAGTAACGCAAGTCGTCTTTATTGAGACTTGGGTAAGTCTGCTGCAAGCGTTTCGTAAAGTTGTCGAAGATAATATCAGCATTCTGCACAATGTCATCCCAGTCTTCATCTGAAAGGATGACATTGCCGCCCTTCTCTAATTCTTGTACCACCTTCTGGCTTAATCTCCTGAAAAAGGTTTCCTTCAGCTTTGCTTCTTTTTGTTCCATTTCCACCATGCGGCGAAGACTCTCGGAAGTGGCCTTACGTTGTTGCTTCAGTTCCTTTTCCTGTTGCACGAGCTGATGTTGCTGCGCCATCAGGCGATTACGGTTACGGCGATAGATGAAATATACCGCACTTGCCACCCAAACCAACAGCAAAGAGATTGTGGTCATCCAATACACATTACGCTGCCTTTCCGCAGCCCGGGTGCGCCAATACAGGTTTTCTACCGAGAGCTGTTCGTGTTTGTAAAGCTCTTGCAATGCAATGGCTTCCTCAGTATGACGATACTTTCGTATGGTATCGGATAATTCAATAAAGCGTTGTAGCATAGGATAGGCATCTGAAGCACGGCCCATTTTATGATATATTTTCGACATATTATTATAGGCATCGGCCACCGAAGAAGGCTCCGGACTGGAGATAACTTTCTGAAAATAGTGATATGCCGAATCATATTGTCCCAGTTTTCCAAACAACTCCAACTTTACTCCATAGAGCGAAAGAATTCTTGCAGTATCTTTAGCCGGACGAAGAGCTATTGATTTATTTATATAATCCAGTGCCTTGGCAGGCTCTCCTTGCTGAGAATAGATACTACCCAGATTTGTATAGATGAAAGGAAGTTGCCGAGGAACCGAATCGGCTAAAGCCGCCTCATAGGCCGCCTGAGCATAGTAAAGGGCGCTATCCAATTGGTTCAGAAACAAATATCCGGTAGAAATATCGCACAAGGCCATATTCTTATAGAACATATTTCCCAAATCCAAAGCCGCCTTCAAGGCTTCTTTGGAATAACGCACCTTACCGGAATATTCTTCCTGATTCAGACAAACAACTCCCAACCAGGTATTCACCCGGTAGAGCTGCTCATGATTACCACTATTTTGCAGGAAAAGCAAAGCTTTCAGAAAAGATTGCATGGCATCGCTCATCCGGTTAAGCCGTCTGTCCAGATGTGCTTTGCAGTAAAGGGCCCGTTCGGCATAAAGAGAATCGCCCGATTGGCTGAAATATTTAATTGCCGGTAGCAGCAGGGTATCTGTAGCTGCATTCAACTGTTGTTTCCTGTGGACTGCCTCGGACATCAGTAAGGCATAAAGTGCATAGTCGCGTTTCGATAAGTTATGCAACGGTTCTTTAATCTCATTCATTACGGTTATGGCGCTATCCGTCTCACGTTCCGCCATCAGCTTCTCCGCCAAGGCCACACGATTATCAGGACCACACGAAACCAACATACTACCCCATAGAATTATCCCTATCAAACTCTTCAATCTCATCTTCAATATCGTGTTATTCGTACGAATCCATCATCACTTCTCCAGTCTCTCCATGAATCAATATCACTCTGGCCATATCCGGCTGAATGGAATCGCGTATATCAATCTCCCACACCGGAATACCTTTTTGCCCGTCTATATACTGATTTACGCTGACGTGGGTGGTATCCGATAAATTAATATTCCTCAGTTTGGCAAAGATATAAATATCTCTCCATGTATACTTAAAAGCTTTTTCACTTTTTTCGTGCAAACAAGAGTCAGGCGTCTGTGTCTGCTCATCTTCAGGGAAACGAACTTCTACTTTTTCCGATACTTTTGTTGCGGTCACCGAATTGATCTTCCGTATTACTCCCCATCCCAGCCAGCCGTCTTCCAACTCTATTTTAAGATAGATACCTCGTTCACCGCTGAGCCAGTATGCAGAGTCAATGGGCAAGTAGATGCGAGTGTAACGGTCACCTTGTATAAATATCTCCCCGTAAGAAAATGTATTCAGCAACCATGCACCAGAACGGGGAATGTAACTCTTACGCGTCCTGTCGTGTGGAGCGATATTGACAATTATATACTCACGGGTCTGCACTCCGGAAGTAAAGCAACTGTTCAGCCAGAACAGAAAGACAACCAGCACATTGGTACATAATCCCACTACAATACCTCCACACACAAAGGCAGAGACAAAGTTTCTCCAATGATACCACTTCCCAGTGCTTTTCTTATAGATATAAACCATGCAGCTACACATCGTTATTGCCATAAGAAGAATAACGATTTTCCGGTTCAATCCTAAATAGCTGCCGGAAGAAAATGCAGTATGCATCAGCATTTCCTCTTCTATATACCACATCCTGCAATGCAACAGGAAAAGAAAGACAAAGACAGGCACCAGGATTTTCCATAGTGCCATTCTTCTCTTCGGCTGCTGTCGGGAGGCATCTTCGCCATGAACCGGTTGCTGTTTGGGTCTAAGTTTCTTTCTGCTCATAAATACGGAAAGACGAAGTTAGCATAGGAGTATTTTCACATAACTGAAGCCTGCTTTTCAGTATGGCGTACAATAATAAAGAATCAATCGTTTTCCGCATCTTTAAGCATCTGTCTAATTACATCCGCATGATCGAGATAATCATTTCCTGATAAGGTCAGGACATTGGTCAGACCGATAATGTTGCTGTCAGAATCGTAAGAAGTCAGTAAGCAATACATCTCCTGCCCCAATTTATCCTCTTCCACATGAATCTGAACCGGTGCGCTGTATGCTCCGGGCAACTCTGCCAGATACTCAAAGTCTTTTCTGAGAAATGCTTCCAGGATTCTGTTTATATCGGTTTCATCGCGCTTGAACTTCTTCAAACCTACCTCTTTTATCTTACCCCCACTCTCGCTATTATAATAATCAAAATTGCTCAAATACGCTGCAAGCAGACATATTAATACAGCAATTACTCCGACCGTCCGAACCAACCAACCCGCTACAGGGATAAAATCAGGAAAAATAACAATAATAACAGCAACTACAGCCAATCCATAATAAAGCATCGGCTTAACATTGTTCTTTCTTTTTTCAAATTTCACCGGGTTTGCTGCATAGAATTCACCCATATAGCTTGGGTAGAGTTTTGTTTGTTTTTCCATAAATATTACTTTTTATAATGATTAATAATAGTTCTATCTTTTCTATTAATTGCATTGAAACAAAAATAAAAAGTAACCTGTAAACAATGAAACAATCGTGGGGGATAAATGAAGGGGACAAGTAATATTATAAAACACTGTTTATCAAAGGATAATAATATATATAGGATGGACAAATCAGGGGACATTTATATTAAAGAGCTAATTTCATCAATGGCTTTGCACAAAGAATCAATAGAAAAACAGCATTACCTCCTCTCAGGTATATATTCGTTATCTTGTCTCCATATTTTCACACATCTCTACTTTCCTAATATCCTCCTTAAGCGGAATAATAGCCTATTCCAGTAATCGGATATTTTCTTTGGTGCCAAGATAATATTAACTTCAAAAAGGAAAATAGCTTTTTCACAGCTTATATTTAAAAATAAACCGGGATGATGAGATTTCTATCTCAATCATCCCGGAATTTATACCCTAATTACTGATGTTTTATTTTGTACTTGCCAACATTAAAGTAACATTATCATCATTCATTTCATAAACAGTCTTTTTAATATTGCTGTCGTAAGCGTTGCTCTTGGAGTTCCAGCGGGCATAGCTAAGTTCAACTTCACTGTTGGCATAAGAAACATTCATCTTGAAATAAGGAACCCAAGCCTCTTTTGAGCTGTCCCATTTAGAAGCTTCCTTGCTGGTCACGCGATTTTCTGTATCGTAAGTGTAGGTATAACGGAGGTGGCGATACAGATGTCCATCTTCGTTCTTAAAGATAGTCTTTGCGGTCATCAACTCGCCGGTCATCTCTTCATTCTTCACATACTGAGTAGGATTACTTGCACTTGCAGAGAAGTTCATTACACTGGCCATTACTACTGCTAACATTACAACTGCTTTAGAAATTAAGTTCGTTTTCATAATCGTTATTTTTTTATTGTTATTACTTCTTGATGTTTGAGAGGAAGTCTTTGTCAACCGCCTTCGACTATATATAGTCAATTGGCGTGCCAAAACAATAAGGCATTGATTATCAACGAATATACGATTTCAAGCTATGTTCATTTCCGGACAAGTGTCCGCATGAAAACGGACAGTAAGGACAAAAAAATATTCGAGGCACAGTTTAGTGCCCCGAATAAATATAGTAGTCGAATAGTAGGAACTATACGTTTTCTTCCAGCATCAGCCCCACACCTTTCACCGTTTTAATGCTGACTGATGAATCTTCAGCTATCAACTTACGGAGTTTCGTGACGAATACATCCAGGCTGCGGGAAGCAAAATAATCATCTTCCGTATTCCAGAACTTATCAAGAATGGCTTCGCGGCGTACTACATCACCTCTGTTCTCACAAAGCATTTGCAACAGTCCTGCTTCACGGGCGGTCAATGTCTTGTTTTCACCGGAAGAATGTTTCAATATGGCGTGCGTAGCATCAAGTACATATTCCTTTCCAATCTTGTAACATTCGCTTTCGTCCTTACTCTTTTCACCTTTGGAGAGTTTCAACAAAGCATGAATATGGGCATCCAGTTCTTCGGGAATGAAAGGTTTCTTGATATAATTGTTGGCTCCCAACTCATAGCCTTTCAATACATTTTTGGGAGAAACCAAACCGGAAGAAAAAATTATAGGCGTCTCTTTATCCACCTCACGGATACGCTTCACCATCTCATAACCATCCATGACGGGCATTTCTATATCCGAGAGAATGACATCGGGACGGTGTTCCCTCCACATTGCCAATCCTTCTTCACCATTGGCGGCTGCCAACACTTCATAGCCCTCTATGATATCTTCCAATCCGCTCTGAACGATGTAACGCAGGCTGGGATCGTCCTCAACTAACAATAACTTTATTGTATCCATGTCTTTGATATGAATTGTATTAACTTTCTATACTATAAATTATCAATTAACCTTCGCTCTTCCAATTCTTGCTTAAGCGTTTTCACAAGTTGCTCCTCCGAAGGTAAATAAATCTGGTATTTACTTGACAATATGGTAGTGTTATTTTCTGGTAACGAATAACGAACTACCATATTATTTTTATCTGCACATAGCAATATCCCGATAGTAGGATTCTCTTCCGGAAGTTTTTCCTCCCGATCATAATAGTTCACATACATCTGTAACTGTCCTATATCCTCATGGGTTATCTTCCGGGTTTTCAGCTCTATAACAACAAAACAGCGCAGCAGACGATTATAAAAAATCAAATCTGCAAAGAATTCGTCATCTTCAAGTAGCAGACGCTTTTGCCGGGCCACAAAAGAAAAACCATTTCCTAATTCTAACAAGAAATCCTGCAAATGGGTAATCAATGCCTGTTCAAGGTCTTTTTCATAATATGCCGCTTCCTTTTTCAAACCAAGAAACTCTAACACCATAGGATCTTTAATGATTTCCAAAGGAGTCTCTGGGATACGCTCTCTACGTGCTACAGCCAAAACAGCCTCCTTATCATTACTTAATAACAAACGTTCATAAAGGCCTGAATTGATTTGGCGTTCTAACTCACGCGCTGTCCAACAATTGTTCATCGCTTCCAGTTCGTAATATTCCCGCTTATCCGGATTATCTATTTGAATAAGAAGCCTATATTGAGTCCAATTGAATTGTGAACGCAGTGCGTTCACAATTGGATAAGTTTTATAAAATTGGCGGCAGAAAGCCAATTGACGATAAGAAAACCCACTGCCAAATTCCGGGACAAGCTCCTTAGAGAGATTTTTCAGCAAGTAAGCTCCATAATCGGCACGCTCCTTTCCATCTTGTTCCTCTTCAAAAATACGCTTCCCAAGTGTCCAATACATCTGTACACGACAGAAGTCTACACTTCGTACAGCATTAGTGCGTGCCTGCTGGATGATTCCTTTGATTTCTGAAAGAAAATCTACCTTTAATGACTTATCTAACTCCATCTTTATCAGTTATGATATCAGCCACAAAAGTAATAAATTATTCGTTAACCCGAAGATAACATTGCGATATCATTCATTCTTATTCTGATTACCGCAAGCATGTTCTTCACAAAAGGATATGCCCAGCAGGCAGAAGTCCTTACGTTGGGAGTCTTCCACTTCGAATTTCCCAATCTGGATGTGCAACAAGTATCCGAAGAAGACCAGATAGATGTACTATCTCCTCAATATCAAAGGGAGATAGAGTTAATATCCAAGAAACTGGCACAATTCAAACCGGATGCCATTGTCATTGAATGACCTTTATACAAACAGTCAGAGATAGACTCTCTCTATAACTCATACCTTACCGGCAAGCATGAGCTGAGCAGAAACGAAATTCAGCAGTTAGGTTTCAGAATAGCCCGAATGTACAATGCCAAGATATACTGTGCAGATGCCTAGGGAGCACACACTACCTATCAAGAAAGATTTAGGAAACTATCTTATCAAGCATTTCAAGTATGAATCCGTCAAAGGCGATTATACCGGAACAGATTTTGAATCCGGAAGATGGTTCAACCGGAATCTAAGGATACTCAGGAATATCCAGCGGATTCCCGGTACCGCCGGCAAAAGGATATTGGTTATCTTCGGCGCAGGACATCTGAACATCCTGAACTATCTGTTTGAATGTTCGCCCGAATACAAGCTACTGAATATAAACGATTACCTGAAGTAAATATCTGCTTCTTCTATCTTATCGGAAATGAGAACTTTGGCGGTCTAATCGTAGGGCCGCCACCAAAGTCACCGCCGCCACGATTATCAAACACCGCACTACGCAGAATCTCGTATATTATTCCGCCTACATCCAGCCCCAGCTTAAACTTCTCGAAGCGATAATAAGGTATCACAACGGGAACCGTCTGCCAACCTCCACGCATGGCATCGTAATAGCGCTGGGCACCTACCTCCACACCAAAACGTTCGGACATATCAAGAGACATCGTAGCACCATAACTATTAGTGCTCATCCCATAAGAATTACCGATATCATACGAACCGAAGACATTGAAAGCAACCCGGTCGGAAGCACGATAAGTCAGCCTGCCCGCAGTACTGAAGGCTTGCCCGGTGATGTGAGACATATTTATCTTCATGGCATTGGCACGAAGTTGCAACGATAGCCGATCATTAAAGATATGCTGATATCCTAACGAAGCATTATTGAAACGCCCGATGCCTGGAAGACTGGTCTGGCTTCCGGAACCGAATACCGCTCCATGGGGAAATTGCCTTAATACACCTCCTGTGCTATAATCGCCCCGGAATAGCGGAGAAGGATTTATATGATAAGGTATACGGAGTTCCTCTTTCAAGGAGAAAGAAGGTAAATCACCTAACTGTATAGGATTTATCAAAGGGTATACGGTCTTTTCGGGAAGCAGGTTGACGGATGGAAGCTGAAATGCAGCTTTCGGCTTTATCAACATGCTATCAAGAGTGAAGCGTGTACTATCTTCCTGTGCAGAAAGCAACTGCAAACCAGAAATGAACAGAAAAAATAATCCCCAACGAATTGGGAGCCAAGATATGCCAACCCTGCGTGTCATAATCTACCTCCTTTGTTTTTTACGGACTCTGTATACAAAAATAGTAAAAGCCTATCTGAATAACAAATAGTTGAGCACATTTCATCTTTGCCAACAGGCTTTTTTAACGCAAGGGGAATTGTAGCGTAAATTCACTGTAACTCCCTTCCACACTTTCTACCTTCACCATACCACCGTGGGCACTCACTACCTGCAACACATAATTCAATCCTAACCCAAAACCTGATGCACCCGTCTTACGACTGCCGGAAGCAACCCTCTCGAACTTATTGAATATCTTATGCTGTTCGCTCAAAGGAATACCAATACCGCTATCATGCACTCTAACAATGGTTCCATCCTCTGTCTTTTTACCTGAAAGAATGATCAGAACCTCTTCATTAGAATACTTGACGGCATTGTCCACCAGGTTGGAAAGTATCTCACGCAGACAGAAAGCATCCGCATAAACACTACATCCTTCTTCACAATCTATATCGAAATGAACCGTCTTCGCTGCTTTCAACTGATACTTTTCTGCTATATCCCGTAACAACGACCTTAAGGCAACTTCTTCTTTATGTAGTACCAATTCCCCACGATCTATCTCTGTCAGCATTACTACGCGATTGGAAAGTGTCAGCAGATGTTCGCACTCATCTCCCATCACTTGCCTGTAACGGGCCAGCTTCTCAGGCTTATCCGCCAACTTACCACTTGCCAGGATATGCGCTCCCATCATGACAGACTGCAACGGTGACTTCATATCATGTATCATGGAGTAAGTAAAGTCCTTCTGAAACTGCTCCAACCGACGCTGTGCCCGCAACATACGTATCTGAAAGAAAACACAGAGAGATACGAAAAGGAAAGCAATAAGCAGTGGCACCTGCATATACCATGTGGTACTCATAATAGTACGTTGTGGTGAACGAACCACAGCAAAGATGCAACTCGTACTATCCTTATCCAACGGAAACAACCGGGTAGTAATATCCCCAAAGTCAACAGTCGGACTACCAGTATAAAGTATCAACTCCCGGGACGGATACCTGATCCAACGGATATCCGCCCTATCCGGAAAGCCTGTTTCCAAAAGCTGTTTCCTGAAAACACTGTCGGCAAACTGCAAGGAGAACGGAATGGGCACACGGCTACGCAGACTAATCGTATCCTGTATATCATAAGCCATCTTTACGCGGAAATCTTCATCAAACTTATTGTAAAGATGTCGTATGACACTCAACTGTACCCGGTAACGATAACCTTTCTCCAGATATACCTTATAAAGTTCATTCATCATACGCCGCGGATAAGGGAGAAATCCTCCCGGTGAACTATCCCAATTAAAATCAGGATTAGCCTTAGTGAAAAGCGGATACCTATGTAAGTCTGCCTCCCGGTAGAAAGCCTCTTCCAATTGCTCCTCCGCCTGATACCGTATCTTTTGAGATGTAATATAATACAAATATCCCGACCAGACAGCCAGCAACAGGAATACTCCCGCCAGGCTGACTATAGAAATTGCTTTAAGAGAAATAGGCCTGCCTGTACTTCCTTGCCGGATTTCTGCTTTGGCATGTGCCAGAGTAGCATTGGTTCTCTCAAAGAGTACGTTGCTTTGTGCCTCTATCTCTTGCCAGTTTTCTGTGGTTATCAAGTTCTTCATCCGGCTGACGGGATGTTTCATTTCTTCGGCCAACGTATAGAAGTCCTGTTGTTGTTTCTGCAAGTCGTGCCGTTGACGGAACACCGACTTCATTTGTACAATCAAGGCATAGACAGCCGTACCCAGCAATAGCCATGTAATGAATGACAGTAACAGGAGTCTCTTCTCCATCTCCTTGGCAGGGAAAGAAAGAATGGCACGGACAGCCTCCCCACGGGATTTAAAGGTAAAAGCAGTTTCGGAAGTAACAGCGGCAAAGTTACGGATACTTACCTGAGGATTGGTACTTGCCAGCACCTCATTTGTATTTACATTAATGCGCTCCACGGTCAGCGTTCCATCCATGTCTAACTTCCGCAACTTATTGTGCAACACGCTATCTATGGTGGCTAACGGAATTTCTTTTATTCCATACACCCGTTGCAAAGCCTGTGCCACTTGCTGGGAAGTACGCTTATTCCTTTCATTCCCATCAATCCGCTTGTATTTAGGATTGGGTGCATACGCTATGATAGCTATTGAATTATCAGGATAAGGAAGGTTGTTCACCAAATTATCCACTGTCTCCGTGAAAGACATCCAAAAACACTTGTTTAGTAACTTCTCCGCTTCCTGCATCTGTACATGGAAAGCATAAAGCATTCCACCCAACTGTATCAACACAACAGCAATCAGACTCACAAGTGAAAGAGAGATGACAGTACGTAATTTCATCTTATCCGTTTATATTCGCCTGCAAAAATAGCAAATAACTATGGATCGCGGAGTAATGTACTACTTTTTATATGTGATGAGAATGCGTTCTTTCCAGCCAATGGCAAGGTACGATGAAAAGAAACGAACGGAAATCAGCATCTCACTGATTAAAAGAGGAATATAAAAATACATACAACTCTAAAAAAATACAAGGAAAGCTTTCCAGAGTTACAAAGATATCGTTAACCTAATGATAACATTACGATAACATTCATCCTCATGCCCCTGCCCTATCTTTGCAACATCAAAAGTAACGAAATGTATAACTTAAAAAATAAAATCATTATGAAAGCTCTAGTATTATCAGTAGTATTCGCATTGACATCAGTAGTAAACGCAGTAAGTGGTAACAACGTAAAAGACTTCGCTTACAACAGTGAGAAACAGGAAAACGGTGTAGAAACCCAGACAGTCTATAAAGTAAAAGAAGGCAAGTACTTGGAACGCCACCTGCAATACAACTATACACATGATGAAAAAGGACGTGTATCCGCAAAGGAAATCCTGAAATGGAACCAGGACAACAGCCGATTTGAAAAGCTGTATTGCCTCAACTTCAGCTACACCGACAACGAAGTAAACGTGGAATATGTAGCATGGAACAGCAAAGCCGGTGACTACACAAATGTAAAAGCCAAAGCCGTTTACCAGATGAACGAGAACGGCATGAACTACATGGCTTACAACTGGAATGAAAAGGAAAACTCCTGGAATCTAGTAACAGAACACAACGCCACCCACTGGAGCAGTGTCCTGCTGGCAAATAAGTAACTTTCCTCTAACAATAAACACCCTCTTTTAAATTCCAAAGAAATGCGGCTACCGGAGAATTGCTTTTCCGATAGCCGCATTCTTTGATTTACCCAATATACAATTCGGAAGGAATCAGCTTAAAATCCACACACTGGTTCTCTACCGGATTGGCTTTCAACAAGAAAGGAACGATACCGTCCGAAGGAAGCGCTTTGCGCGGAAGAGCCGATTGCTTATCGAATTTATGAGTAGCACACCAGGCATCGGCATCACCGGATACGCTCTTGCCGATACGGAAGCAGAACTCACTCTGATTATCGTGCAACGTATTAATCAGCTTGCGGCAATCATCCGGCACAGTAGGGCTATCTGACAATTCGCTGATCTTTTCTGCCATTTGCGATAACCATTCCACATCGTGAATGTGCTTCTTATCGAGGGCAAAAACAAACACTGCCGGATAATAATCGTTGTCTCCCGGTCTCCACAAGGCACTGTTGGCCTGCACCACTGCTGCATATATAACGGGAGACTCCGTATATTTCTTCTTCCAGCGATCCTTGAACAACCAGGGAGTATTACCTGCCACTGCCCTGAAGAAGGGAGTTTCCATGTCCCGGGGTGTTTGCAGATAAGGTTTCAGTCTATCCAGGCGAGTAGGATTATCGAAAGCCTCCTCTTCTTCGTCATCATCTTCCGGCACGGGCGGTCTGTTACGCAGTCCGCTCACGTCACACCCTTGCGCTTCCAGCTTCGCAATATCTTCTTCTGTCAGGTTATTCTCCCAGTCTTTGCCGGGGTTCACAAAAAATGCCATAATAATTTTAGTTTAAGAGTTAATATTCTGTCAAATAGTTAATATAATAATACATATTAGTTAAGCCTCTAAGGAGGATGTAACAAAAGTAGGAAGATACCCATGAACGGGAAAACAAATAGGGGGGATAAATGAAGAGGGAGTTTTACCCCGTAAAAGTATGTTTTTCAAGATGTTATTACCCAGTAAAAGTAAGAAGAAAAGGGGACATTTTCAATTTACCAAAGAAACAGCAGATGTTTTAAAGGAAGAAAACAAAGAATTCCTATCTTAATCATTCAAAGTTCCTGATTTCACAATAGTCTGAAGGTTAAGATTATTACAAGTAATCCATTGGCGGAATTAGTTCCTTTTTATACGGTTTTGAGGGAAAGTTGACGAGTTAACAAGTTGACAAGGGGACAAGGTTCCATGCGGCACAGAAGCATTGCGCAGCCCCTTGTTCCCTTGTCAACTCGTCAACTGGTTTCCTTCCTTTCTTTTTCTTTTAGATATATAATTGCCTGAATCTTGCCATCATGTTGGCAAGGCCTTGCCAATTCGATGGCAAATGCTTGCCAGCACGGTGGCAAAGTGTTGCCAATCAACTGGCAAAAACCGGCATTCAATAAGATGGGACTAATTACACCAATTGCAGAATAGAAAGGAATAAAGGAGTGATAAAGTTTCTTCAATAAGGTATTATTAATTAGATATTATTTCTTACCTGAGGCACTTTTGTTCCAAGAGGAAGAAACAGAAACTCTTTTTATTAACCTAACGATAACATTACGATAACATTCATCTTCATGCCCCTGCCCTATCTTTGCAACATCAAAAGTAACGAAATGTATAACTTAAA
>ERZ779740.40-NODE-40-length-103335-cov-11.6021_pt1 | contig 103335 bp, 79 predicted proteins | sample MGYA00511099_ERZ779740 | MGnify/ENA primary metagenome ERZ779740 (study PRJEB29588, sample SAMEA2161216) | human gut metagenome | biome: human gut; feature: human-associated habitat; material: faeces | place: Denmark | collected 2008/2010 ...
TTCATATTACACCGTTTTTAGTTAAATAGGTGTAAACCATTTCTGTATTAAGTCATAAAGACCGTTACATGCTGAGGTAAATGCTTTTACATTATGATGTGAACAGTTGGTAAATACAATGCTTTCATAATTAGATAATTAACGTTTCAAGAACTCAATACTAGGACTTGTGGGAAGCTGAAAAGGAAAAATTGTCTATTATAGAAAAGAAAGAAGATTTTTTCTTGTTTCTTTTTATAACCAGCTTCCGGTATGGAAATGTGTATTCCTACATAATTTGCTTTGCCATCTTCGAAATAAGTGATGTAAAATAAAAGGGGTAAAGTGTGCGAACTTGCTGTATTTCATTGCTTAATGATATTGTGATTTTTCGCTGTTATTGCTGTTCTTTGGCACTGTTAAACCTATAAAAACAACAAAATTATGGTAGTAGCTTATTTAAGAGTGAGTACAGAAAAGCAGTTTCTGGCTAATCAACGTGAAGAACTTCTGCGCTTTGCAGAGAAAAATGGATTGAAGATTGACAAGTGGTACACTGAGACAGTGAGTGGGAGTGTGAGTAGTAAGGAACGAAAGCTGTCGGGGATGTTGAACCGGATGCAGCGGGGGGATACGTTGATTGTAACGGAGATTTCGAGATTGAGTCGCACCTTGTTGGAAATCATGACTATTCTCAATTCGTGTATAAAGAAGGAAATTGTTTTGTACAGTACGAAAGAGGGATATGTTTTTCAAAATGACATTAACAGTAAAGTATTGGGGTTTGCATTTGGATTGATGGCAGAGATAGAACGTAATTTGATTTCCATGCGGACTAAGGAAGCGTTGGCAAGACGAAAACAGGAAGGTGTCAAGTTAGGACGCAAAAAGGGGACCTGCCCTGCAATGCGGGTACTCCGTGAGAATAAGAGACGTTTGATGCGTGAATCCAGACGAGGTGTTTCTTGTTCGGAATTAGCCCGTCAGATGGGAGTATCCAGAACCACCATGCACCGCTTTCTGAAGTGTAACTAATGAAAAAGCGAGTTGGCAAGTTCCTGTTGCCAGGTTCTTTAGTCAACTCGTTTTTCCGGGCTGGATTGCTACTTATTCTACTGGAATTTCTTTTTCTTCGTTTTTATCTTTCATACTTCTTCCTCGCTTATGAAGGTTCTTCAATTCAAAAGACAACATAATACGGAAAAATCCGATAATAAGGAATGCAAATGAGATCATGTAGACAGCATACATGGCACCTATTGCCGGTTGCCACAGAATGAGGAGTGAACAAATCACAGCTAATATGCCGAAGGCAATATACCATCCCCAGTCTCTGGTACCATATCTTTTCAGATCCATGGCATAGCCGATGGAAGAAAAGCCGCGGAACATTAACCAGAATGCGATGATGAATGGAATTACTTCCATGCTTAACAGCGGATAAGCTATCAGATAGAAACCTAATATCATGTCGATGATACCGCCTGCCAGATACCAACCCCAGCTGGAAACATTCTTCCGGTTGCTTACGGCGAAAGAAATCTCTAACAAACCGCTGAACAGCATCGATATACTGAACAGAATACTCAAAACTGCATAACCGCTGAACGGAGCAAACATCAGACTTATAGCAACTACTACATAGAGTATACCAAGTAGGAGAGACATCCACCAGTTTTTTACTTCGCATTGAAGTTCGTCAAATAAAGTTTTCATGCAAATTTAATTTTAAATGGTTATTGTAATCATGTTTGTGAGAGTAACAATTTGCAGTTGGAAAAGTTTTGGGCGAACTTTTCCAACAGTTCGTTTGTTATATAGACATATAAAACAAGAAAACTATGGCTACAACAAAATTTAAAGGACAGCCGGTTAAGATTATCGGCGAGTTTATAAAAGTAGGGACAGTTGCTCCCGACTTCGAGTTAGTGAAAACAGATCTTTCTTCTTTCTTTTTGAAAGATTTGAAAGGGAAGAATGTAATATTGAATATCTTTCCAAGTTTGGATACCAGTGTTTGTGCAACATCTGTGCGCAAGTTCAACAAGCTGGCAGCGAGTCTGCCAGATACAGTGGTTTTGGCGATTTCCAAAGACTTGCCTTTTGCCCATGCACGGTTCTGTACTACGGAAGGTATTGAAAATGTAATTCCTTTGTCTGATTTCCGTTTCTCTGATTTTGATGAAAGTTACGGTGTGCGTATGGCAGATGGACCATTGGGTGGCTTGCTGGCGCGTGCAGTAGTTATTGTCGGTAAGGATGGAAAGGTTGCATACACTGAACTGGTACCTGAAATTACACAGGAGCCGGATTATGACAAAGCAATAGAGGCTGTAAAGTAGTAAACCTCAGATTTTAATAAGCAATTAGAAAAGACCAGGTGTATAGTAGTCGTGAGACTATTATACACCATTTCTTTTTTATACCCGTATCCAACTGTTGTATAAAATTCCAATGTGCTTTTCGGATATTTTTGATTGATTTATAGTGAGTAACTGGCTTTTTTTGTTTTACTTTGCGTCCTATAAATCAAGTATTAATAGGTTAATTGATAAAGAAAAAGATGGAACGAGGTTTAAAAGACTACGCCCTACTCATGCTGAAAGGTGTGGGAATGGGAGCAGCCGATGTGGTTCCCGGTGTATCGGGGGGAACAATTGCTTTTATTGTAGGTATTTATGACGAATTGATAGATTCGATAAAAAGCATTAACGGAAAAAGTTTAAAATTGTTTTTCACAGGAAAATGGGGAGCATTCTGGAAAGCGATTAACGGTAATTTTCTGATCTCTATTGTACTGGGAATTGCTATCAGTGTCTTTTCGCTGGCTAAAATCATCACATGGTTGCTTACGGATCATCCGGTAATGGTTTGGGCTTTCTTTTTCGGGTTGGTACTGGCTTCTACTTGGTTTGTAGGTAAAGATATAAAAGAATGGAATAAGAAAACGATTCCGGCATTTATTATTGGTGTGGCAGTTGCTTATTATATCACGGTGGCAACCCCTGCTGCAACGCCAACTAACTTGTTTTTCATATTTCTTTGTGGGGCAATTGCTATTTGTGCTATGATTCTGCCGGGTATATCGGGTAGTTTCATTTTAGTACTGCTGGGTAAGTACTTCTATATAATGGAAGCCGTCAAGACTGTTAATATACCGACTTTGTTGGTATTCCTGGCGGGTGCCTGTATAGGAATAACTTCTTTCTCACGGGTTCTTTCGTACGCATTAAAGCATTTTCGCAATATTACATTGGCTGTATTGACAGGTTTCATGCTGGGATCACTAAACAAAGTGTGGCCTTGGAAGGAGACAGTGGAAACCTTTACAGATAATCATGGCGTGGTGAAACCATTGGTCGAAAACAATATTCTGCCCAATCAGTATGTTATTGAGGCTGTAGTATTGATGATAGTAGGTTTCTTCTTGGTATATTTCCTGGAAAAACTTTCAACTCGTAGTGCAAAATAAGGGATAGTTGGTAAATATCCTGAGAGTTATAAAAAAGTAGAGAGTGAAGGATTCCTTCACTCTCTACTTTTTTATTGCAATGCTTTTATAATGTTTTGCATATAAGCAGCCAGGTCTTCCCGGTCTTCGCTTTCCATAAGCATCTGCATCTTCTCCAATTCTTTTAAATCGAATGGGCGGGGGCATTTCTGATTATACTTTATGAAGTTCTCTTTATCGTGCAGCGTCATGTAGAGTACCGTCAACTTTTCGTTGATACCATCAAAGTCCGGTTCCAATTCGCAGACACGTTCAAAAGCTATCTTGGCATAATCCAGATAACCGATTTCCATACTATGCATGCCTATCTCATTCCAGGTGTCGGCAGTAGGAGAGCAATTCAAGGCTTTTGCCCACTGCTTTATTCCTTTGTCGTAGTCACCTTCTTCAATGTATATGCGGCCTTCTATCAGAAGAGATTCCGGGTCTTCCGGTGACAGTTTATGTGCTTTTTTACAATACTGGTGCGCTTTGCGTTTCTTCCCCATCTTGGAGAGGCAAAGCCCTGCATTGGCATATAAGCTGGGCAGTATTGGAGAAGCAACTTCATCTGTTTCATTTTCCAGAATTGCTTTTTCCAGATTTTCATAGCCTTCCTTCCATTCTCCTTTGGATACCTTGCATAATCCAATGTACGTATAGATAAATTCGGGAGCAAGTCCATGAAGTTCCTCTGCTTTCTGATAATACTCCAGAGCAGCATCTTCGTTACCTAACTGATAGAAGCAATGTCCTTTCATTACATAGGCGTCTGCAAATTCATCATCACTCACCAATGCATAATCGCAAGCATCAATAGCTTGGTTGAAGTTCATTTCTTCGAAGTGGCATCTTGCCAATCCGAACCAGTAAGGAGCCGAATATGGATTCATGTCTATGAGGCGGTTATACAGGGGAATTGCTTCCTCGGTCATGCCTTTGCCATAAAGGCAGTCTGCAACTACGGCAATATAGGCTTCTTCATTAGAATATTCTTCCTTTACCGGATCGAGCCATGCCAAGGCTTTATCCGGATACCCCATATCAAGATACATATAGGATACATCTACCACGTTTGCCAGATCATCTTTATCTTCAATCGTGTCGAGTAACTGTTCGGCATCATCCAGTTTACCTTCACTCAATAGCAAATGGGCACGCACCACTTTTGCTTCCGGCGAATAAGTATCGGGAAGATTTTCAATGATTTCACGTGCTTTCGCTTTCTTTCCGTTATCCAGATGCAGGTAAGCGTATTCAATCATAAGTTCAGTGCTATCGGGATGCAGCTTTAATCCATATTCTGCAATCTCAAAAGCCTTATCATATCTTTTCTTTGTACCATACCAGTCGGCAAGATCAGCTAACTCATCTGCATCCTGATAGAACGGTTTGTTTTCGGCCATTGCCGCTTCATATTGTTCGGCAAGTTCCTGTAACTCTTTATCCCTGCCGGACAGCAGGTTTTTATTGCTCATTAATTGTTTACTCCTATAATCCTATTTTTATTTGTTTATTTTGCCCCAGGTATCTTTCAAGCCTACAGTGCGGTTGAATACCATTTTCTCTGGTGTGGAGTCTGGATCTACGTTGAAATATCCGATGCGCTGGAACTGCAAATAAGTAAGCGGTTTCATGCCGGCGGCATATTTTTCAATGTAGCAATGAGGCAATATATTCAGTGAGTCCGGATTGATGATGTCTTTCATTGCTTCCAGTGCATCACAGTTTTTAGCTTCGCGGATAGCAGCCAGTTCGTCACGTGGGTTTTCTACTTTCCAAAGGCGGTCGTAGAGGCGTACTTCTGCTTCAAGGCAATGATTACAACTTACCCAGTGCAGGGTACCTTTCACCTTACGGTTTGCTTCGGGCATACCGCTCTTGGTGTTCGGATCATATTCGCAATATACTTCAACTACTTCTCCGGCTTCATTTTTCTTGCAACCGGTACATTTTACGATATAAGCACTCTTTAAGCGTACTTCCTGGCCCGGAGTCATACGGAAGTATTTCTTCGGAGCATCTTCCATGAAGTCTTCGCGTTCCATCCACAGTTCGCGGCTGAACTCAATGAAGTGGCTGCCTTCTTCCGGCTTTTCCGGATTATTGATTGCTTCCAGTTCTTCCACTTTTCCTTCAGGATAGTTGGTGATAACCAGTTTCACCGGGTTCATTACTGCCGAGATACGGGTCGCACGAGTGTTAAGATCTTCGCGTAAAGCACTTTCCAGCAAAGCGAATTCATTAAGTGCATCGTATGTGGTATATCCGATTTTATCAATAAACTTATGGATGGACTCAGGTGAGTATCCGCGACGGCGGAAACCACAGATAGTCGGCATACGGGGATCATCCCATCCGTTCACCAATTTTTCTTTTACCAGAATCAGCAGGTTGCGCTTGCTCATCAGGGTATAGCTGAGATTCAGCTTGTTGAATTCGTACTGATGGGGGCGGTTATCATCCAGATCTTTACCCTCCTTTACCCAGTCTACAAAGAGATCATAGAGCGGACGGTGGGGAACAAATTCCAATGTACAGAGAGAGTGCGTTACACCTTCAAAGTAGTCACTTTGTCCGTGAGCGAAGTCATACATCGGATAGGCCTTCCACGTTGTACCAGTACGGTGATGCGGATGGTTCACTACGCGATAGATGATAGGATCGCGGAAATGCATATTCGGGTTTGCCATATCAATCTTGGCACGAAGCACCATAGCGCCTTCTGCTATTTCACCTGTATTCATTTTCTTGAACAGGGAGAGGCTTTCCTCTATCGGACGGTTACGGTAAGGGCTTTCCACACCCGGTTGGGTAGGAGTGCCTTTTTGCTGTGCTATTTGTTCTGAAGTCTGCTCGTCGATATATGCTTTACCTTCTTCAATGAGGCGGATGGCAAAGTCCCACAATTGCTGGAAGTAATCGGATGCGTAGTATTCATTACCCCACTGGTAACCCAACCATTGGATATCTTCCTTGATAGCTTCTACATATTCCACATCTTCTTTGGTCGGATTCGTATCATCGAAACGCAGATTGCAAATGCCATTGTGGTCGGCTGCAATACCAAAATCAAGGCAAATTGCCTTGGCATGTCCGATGTGGAGGTATCCGTTGGGCTCTGGCGGGAAACGTGTTTGCACTTTACCACCATTTTTACCCTCTTTCAAGTCTTTCTCAACAATTTGTTCAATAAAGTTGAGGCTCTTTTTTTCGCCTGCTTCTTCGCTCTTAATATCTGCCATAATTGGTATGTATATATTCTAAAAATCGAGCTACAAAAGTAAGACATTTTTTTCGTATATCCTTATTTCACGGGAATATATCCACTCTTTTTAATGATTTCCTGACCTGCAGGTGAAAGAATGAAATCAATGAGAGGACTTGCTTGTTCGGAGTTTTCCGTGTTATAATAATAGTATAGAGGCCGCACAATGGGGTAACTCTTATCTGTAGCACTCTCCATAGTGGGTGGGGCAAAGTGTGTCCCGTCGTAAGAAATGGACAGTGATTTGACGCGAGGGGAAAGATAAGCCAATCCTACGTATCCTATTGCTCCCTTCGTCTGGCTGACAGATTGTATAATGGCACCAGTGGCAGGCATAGAGAGGCTGCTACTCATGTAATTTTTATTTTTGAGAACGCTTTCTTTGAAGAATTCATAAGTACCCGAAGATGTTTCGCGAGAGTACACCACGATTTTACGGTCATCTCCACCCACTTGCTTCCAATTCGTAATCTTACCCCGGAAGATATCTTCCAGTTGTTGGCGTGTCAGTTGCTTTACGGGATTGGAGGGGTGAACCACAACGGCAAGGGCATCGTAAGCTACGATCACTTCTTCCACTTCTTTTCCGGCTGCCTTTACTTTCATCTTCTCACTGAATTTAATAGGGCGGGATGCCATGGCAATATCTGTCGTTCCGTCCAATAGAGCGGAAATACCTACTCCGGTGCCACCACCGGTTACGGTAACACGGGCGTCGGGATTGAGTGCCATAAATCTTTCGGCAGTCTGTTGTGCTACAGGTAGTACGGTGTCACTGCCTTTGATGCGTTGCGCCTGTAGGCTGCTTACAGCCAATGTCAGGAATAGGATGATACTTATTGTTTTCATTTTATTCAAAAATTGTTTTTTATTCTATTTATAATGAATTTTATTATACTCAAAAGTGGGTGATAATAGAACCCAAATATTATTCTATTTGTTTATTGCTTGCAAATAAAACAATTACGCATTACAATCTAATTACAAAACTTGTGTTTCTGGAGGTTGTAACGCTTTTGTAATACGTTTGAAACATTTCTTTCAAACCTTAGTCACACTCTCTTAACATCGACGTGGTTTCTTTGCATACGAAATTCAATAGGCATTTATGAAGAAGCTTTTTGAGAAAATAATAGAAGGAGTGCTAGCTTGTAGCGGTTTTGTAACAAGCATCACCATTGTGCTCATTATCCTGTTTCTCTTTTCCGAGGCGTTGGGGTTGTTCAATAGCCGGGTAATTGAAGAAGGATATGTATTGGCATTGAATAAAGATAATAAGGTAAGTGAGCTGACCCCGGCTCAGATAAAGGATGTTTTCGATGAGGAGATAACAAACTGGAATGAAGTCGGGGGGCAGGATATGCCCATCCGGCTTTTCCGTTTGGAAGATATCACTCAGTATTATACCGAGGAAGAACTGGGGGCAGCTTATGAACATGCCGGAGTAAAGATTACCGAACTGGTGGAACGTACGCCAGGCATTATTGCTTTTGTACCGCAACAGTTTATCGTTCGTCCGGATTCCGTCCACTTATTGCAGGATAACACCATTTCGATGAAAGATGTCTTTGCGGGGGCGGAATGGTTTCCGACGGCTACACCTGCCGCACAATTCGGTTTTCTACCCTTAATAACCGGTACGCTGTGGGTGAGTTTATTTGCCATCCTGATAGCATTGCCTTTTGGGCTTTCAGTTGCTATCTATATGTCCGAAGTGGCAAATTCCAGGATACGTAATCTGCTGAAACCGATAATTGAGTTGCTGAGTGGTATTCCATCAGTGGTCTATGGTTTCTTCGGACTGATTGTGATTGTACCATTCATCCAGAAAGTATTCAATCTGCCTGTGGGTGAAAGTGGACTGGCGGGAAGCATTGTGTTGGCCATAATGGCATTGCCTACGATTATAACGGTGACGGAAGATGCCATGCGCAACTGTCCCCGTGCCATGCGGGAAGCCAGCCTTGCATTGGGAGCTTCACAATGGCAGACCATATATAAGGTGGTGATACCTTATTCCGTATCAGGTATCACTTCCGGTGTGGTATTGGGAATTGGGCGTGCTATCGGTGAAACAATGGCGGTGCTGATGGTGACAGGTAATGCGGCAGTCATACCGCATACCATTCTGGAACCCTTGCGTACCATACCTGCTACGATTGCAGCGGAACTGGGAGAAGCACCTGCCGGGGGAGCACATTATGAAGCCTTATTTCTTTTGGGTGTAGTGTTGTTCTTTATTAGTTTGCTGATAAACTTCACGGTAGAAGCTGTGTCAGCCCGGAAAAGATAATGTCTTATAGAGAAAAGAAAAATAAGTATGATAGATAGGAAACATCTTTCGCAACGTATTGCATTCGGAACATTCCGTTTGCTGAGCCTGACAGTGGTGGGGATACTTTTTGCCATTCTCGGCTTCATTATATATAAAGGTGTGGGAGTTATCAGCTGGGAGTTCCTGACTACTGCCCCCACGGACGGTATGACGGCAGGAGGTATTTTCCCCGCCATTGTCGGAACATTCTATCTGATGATAGGCAGTGCCCTGTTTGCCTTCCCGGTAGGAGTGATGAGTGGAATCTATATGAATGAATATGCGCCGAAAGGCTGGGTAGTCCGGTTCATCCGTATGATGACAAACAACCTGAGCGGTATACCTTCCATCGTTTTTGGTCTATTCGGTATGGCTTTATTTGTTAACTATATGGGATTTGGCGATAGCATCCTGGCCGGTTCACTTACGTTGGGATTGCTGTGTGTGCCTTTAGTTATCCGTACCACAGAAGAAGCGTTGAAAGCCATTCCCGATACTTTGCGTGAGGGAAGCCGTGCGTTAGGGGCCACTAAGTTGCAGACCATTTGGCACGTTATTCTGCCTATGGCAATGCCTAATGTGATTACGGGGCTGATTCTGGCTCTGGGACGTGTTTCCGGCGAGACTGCACCTATCCTGTTTACTTGTGCTGCTTATTTCCTTCCGCAACTCCCTACAAGTATACTCGACCAGTGTATGGCATTGCCTTATCACCTGTATGTTATTTCTACCAGTGGCACAGATATGGATGCCCAGCTTCCGCTGGCTTATGGTACTGCTCTGGTTTTAATCGTAATCATCCTTTTGGTAAACCTTCTGGCGAATGCTTTGCGGAAGTATTTCGAGAAAAAAGTAAAGATGAACTAACAGGAATAAAACAGTAAACAAAATGATTGGTAAAATAGAAGCAAATAATGTAAACTTCTGGTATGGAGATTTCCATGCTTTGAAAGGTATCAGCATGTCGATAGAAGAACGTTCGGTAGTAGCATTTATCGGACCTTCGGGATGTGGCAAATCTACTTTCCTCCGGTTGTTCAATCGCATGAACGATCTTATTCCCAATACCCGCCTGACAGGTGAGATTCATATCGACGGAGAGAATATCTATGGAAAAGATATTCAGGTAGATGAACTTCGCAAGAAGGTAGGTATGGTATTCCAGCGTCCTAATCCTTTTCCGAAAAGCATCTTTGAGAATGTGGCCTATGGACTTCGCGTGAATGGCGTGACAGACAGTAGCTTCATCCGCCAGCGTGTAGAAGAATCCCTGAAAGGGGCAGCTTTGTGGGATGAGGTAAAGGATAAACTGAAAGTTTCTGCCTATGCCCTTTCCGGCGGACAGCAGCAGCGCCTTTGCATAGCTCGTGCCATGGCTGTATCTCCCTCTGTGTTACTGATGGATGAACCGGCTTCTGCACTCGATCCCATTTCTACGGCTAAGGTAGAAGAGCTTATCCATGAACTGAAAGAGCAGTATACGATTGTTATCGTTACACACAATATGCAGCAGGCTGCTCGCGTTAGTGATAAAACAGCGTTCTTTTATCTGGGGCAAATGGTGGAGTTTGACGATACCAAGAAAATATTTACGAACCCCGATAAAGTGGAGACTCAGAATTACATTACGGGACGCTTCGGGTAGGCATTTGTTTCCCGGCGTGAAACAAAAAGGAACCTCAGGCTTCCTTTAATTGATGATACAAGTAATCTTAAAATAGAAATTTATGGTAAAGTTTATCGAATCGGAACTCGTCTTGCTAAAAAAAGAAATAGACGAAATGTGGACCTTAGTATATAACCAGCTCGACAGGGCAGGGGAGGCTGTGCTGACCTTTGACCGTGAACTGGCGCAACAGGTACTGGTACGCGAACGTCGTGTGAATGCCTTGGAATTGAAGATAGACAGCGATGTTGAAGATATCATTGCTTTGTATAATCCTGTAGCCATTGACCTGCGCTTTGTGCTTGCCATGCTAAAGATAAATACGAATCTGGAGCGTCTTGGTGACTTTGCCGAGGGCATTGCCCGCTTCGTTCTGAATTGCAAGGAACCGGTTCTTGATCCGGAACTTCTGAAACGATTACGCCTGGAAGAAATGCAGGGACAGGTACTCGCTATGCTGGAGCTTGCCAAGAAAGCTCTTCAGGAAGAAAGTCAGGATCTGGCGACTTCGGTATTTGCCAAAGATAATTTATTGGATGAAATCAATGCAGAAGCTACTACTGTTTTAGCAGACTACATTGCCCAGCATCCTGAGACTGTACTGACCTGTTTGAACCTGGTAAGTGTGTTCCGTAAGTTGGAGCGTTCCGGCGACCACATTACTAACATTGCAGAAGAAATAGTCTTCTTTATCGATGCAAAAGTGTTAAAACATAGCGGAAAAACAGACGAACATTACCCTTTAACTAAGAAATAAGCTCTTTTTTAGATAAAATTTAGTGTTTGTTAGAAAAATGATATATATTTGTCCACTGAAAACGATTGCGGGTGTAGAAAGGCTACATAAGTGGTAATAAAACCAAAGAAATTTCAAAAAGATGTTATAAGACATGTTTTTTAATTTGGTAAGTATCTCGAAAAGCCGCTATATTTGCAGCGTTATCCTGAAAACAATCTTTTTACCTTAAAAAAAAACTAATACCTATTGAAAACTGAAAAATGGGGCTTTGTGAAAAGCTCCATTTTTTTTGTACCTATGTCCCATTTATTTCGTATCTTTAGAGAAGATAAACTGCATCTCGGCAGAACTTTTTCATGCAAGCATGAAAGTTCTGCGCTCAATTTGCATTATCTTTGTACCACCAGAATGAGGAATTGTAAATCACTAAATTATAAATAGACTTATGTTTTCCGGAATAGTAGAAGAATGCGCCACCCTCGTGGCATTGGTAAAAGAACAAGAGAACGTACACTTCACGTTCAAGTGCTCATTTGTAAATGAATTGAAGATAGACCAAAGTGTGTCTCACAATGGTGTGTGCCTTACGGTAGTCAGCATGACGGAGGATTCCTATACGGTTACTGCCATGAAGGAAACATTGGAACGTTCCAATCTTGGGCTTCTGAAAGTCGGGGATGTAGTGAACGTAGAACGCAGCATGATGATGAACGGCCGTCTGGACGGGCATATTGTGCAGGGACATGTGGACCAGACTGCCACTTGCATAAATGTGGAAGATGCTGAAGGAAGTTATTACTTCACTTTCCGGTATGCTTTTGATAAGGAAATGGCCAAGCGTGGATATATCACGGTAGATAAAGGTTCGGTAACCGTGAACGGAGTAAGCCTGACGGTTTGCAATCCGACGGACGATACTTTCCAGGTAGCTATTATTCCTTATACTTTCGAGCATACGAACTTCCACGATATCAAAGCAGGTAGTGTAGTGAATCTTGAATTTGATATTATCGGCAAGTATATCAGCCGGATGATACAGTTTAACTAATAGATATGGAAGATTTTCTGAAGTTAGTTGCTTCCCGGCAGAGCGACCGTGCTTATGATATGAGCCGTCCCGTTGAGTCTGAGAAGCTGGATAGGATATTGGAGGCTGCCCGTTTGGCACCTTCGGCTTGTAATGCGCAGCCGTGGAAGTTTGTTGTAATTAATGATCCGGAGCTTTCCGTCAAAGTTGGTAAGGCCACTGCCGGATTGGGGATGAATAAGTTCGCTAAAGATGCTCCTGTACACATTTTGGTGGTGGAGGAATCAATGAACGTAACTTCATTTCTGGGTGCAAAGATTAAAGACAAGTATTTCCCTTTAATAGATATTGGCATTGCCACTGCTCATATCACATTGGCTGCTGAGAGTGAAGGACTGGGCTCTTGTATTCTCGGTTGGTTTGATGAGAAAGAAATCAAGAAGCTGACCGGTATTCCGTCTTCCAAGCGATTGCTGTTGGTTATCACCATTGGCTATTCCGTGAAAGAGAAGCGGAAGAAAGCAAGAAAGCCGAAAGAAAAGGTGGTTTCTTACAATAAATACTGATTTAGTGATTAGCGGTAAGTGATAAGTGATTAGCAAGTTGCGCTATGGTCGCGTTGCTAATCACTTATCACTTACCGCTAATCACTAATTTACAGGTCTTTCAGCAGCACATGGCTCGCACTCTTATAATACTCCTCGCGTGCTTTCATCAGCACGTCCCATTGATCGCTGAATTCTTTTTCCTTATCGATTTTGAAATCTTCCGAACCGTGCGTATCCAGTCTGTCCAACAATAGTGCGACATTCAGTTTGTTGATGTCCATTGCAGGCTGATAACCGATTACCTCGTCTTTTTCATCTACCACTTCATGCAGCAGGTTGATTTCCTGTAGCTCGTATAGCACCTGATGCGTCAGACGGATAGGAATCTGGCATTCTTCGGACATTTCTTCGGCAGTGTACGGCTTAATATTCTCTTCAAACCGCTTGGCTATAAGAGACATGATAAGAATGGAAACAAAGTCCCGGAATCTTCTGCTGATATTTTTGGTATCCTTGTCAAAGCTGAAATTCCGGATGTTTTGTCCTGCGTAGGTCAGCTCTGCACCAAACAGGCAGATGGTCCATGATATCTGAAGCCAAAGCAGAAATAAAGGGAGTGCGGCAAAACTACCATAAATGGCATTATAGCGCGATACCCATAGCTGACCACTGATATAGAGAAACTGGAATGCCTGGTGTGCCGTTCCTGCAAGAATTCCTGAGATGAGTGCAGGCTTAAACCTAACTTTGGTATTCGGCATATAGATGTACAGTCCCGTGAACATAAACCACGTCAGTACGAAAGGTATCAGGCGTATCAGGAACTTCAGGATAGGAGCCAGCAGAACAAAGTCTTCTATGTACTTTAAGCTGGTAGACATGAAGATAGAGAGACCACCCGAAATTACAATCAATATAGGCATCAGTAAGAACATGGAGAAGTAGTCCGTGATTTTACGGTACATACTCCGCGCTTTTTTTATTTCCCAAATACGATTGAACGTGATTTCAATGCTGCTGATCAGGTTGATAACCGTCCATAACAACATGATTAACCCCACTCCGATGAATATGCCACTCTTAGTTTGCGACAGGTAAGAATTGACAAACTGCAGGATTACTTCCGTCGTTTGATTGTGTCCTCCAAATCCCATTCGTACTTGGCTTTCCATAAGATTGTCGAAGCCGAATCCGCGTGCGATGGCAAACAGGATGGCAAGAATGGGAACAATGGCGAGCAGTGTGCTGTAAGTCAGTGCAGAAGCTTTGTTTACCAGTCTGTCTTTGGTGAAACGGTTAATGCAGAGGTAGATTGTTTTGATAATATTATAGAGGGAGAAGGTCGTTTTAGTGACTTCGTCCTCCGTAATACGCCAAATGTCGTATGTCAGGAATTTCCAAAGAGCAGTAATACGTTTATTCATAATCAATGAAGAATGAAGAATTAGGAATGAAGAATTAAGACTATAGAACGGAGAACTCTATCAAATTGTTGTACCAATTGTTGTATCATGCAGAAGTTCTTCATTCTTCATTCTCAGTTCTTCATAAAAAAAAGCAGTCGGTCTGTAAGCCGGGTTCTGTTCCTTGTTTTCAGGAAGAATTCTTCATTATTCATTCTTAATTCTTCATTCATCAAGGTGTCCATCATTTATCTGAGCTGTATGTCACCATACAAGCTTTAGCGGTCTACCCTCCGACATGGAGCGAGCAGCTCTCATAGCGTCGGTTTACATGACCTTACAACTCCCAAGACGCACAGCCCTTGTGTCGCCACAAGACTGGTAGGCTCTTACCCCACCTTCTCACCCTTACCGACGCCCGAAGACGCAGGCGGTTGTTTTCTTCTACGTTACTCTACCCTTGCGGACAGCTTTCTGTTAGGAAGTGGGATGCTCTGTGTTGCCCGGACTTTCCTCGTGCGCCGAAGCGCAAGCGACAGACCGACCAACTGCTTTTGTTGGGCAAAGATACGACTTTTATGCCAGCGGATACAAAACCTTGCCGAGTTTTTTAACTTCTTCTGAAGAATGAAGCGTTTGTTCCTCTTTTTATTCTTCTTTGCAAGCGGACATAATCAATGTTTTATCTACTTTCTGTCTGATCCACATCAACTTCGTACCTGCTCCGTGTCTATACGCTTGGACTTGATACGGACTTGATACGGAGTTGGTACGGTTTTGGTACGGCCTTGATACGGAGATGGTGGGTTTCATTCTAAAACTATATCTTAATATTCCTGAAAATATATAACCAAAATAGAAATTATTTCTAACTTTGCTAATACTTAATAACCCCCAAATCATTTTAGCTAATGAAAAGACTTATTCCTATCGTATCCCTGTTCCTTTTCGCTTCGTTATGTTCGGTGGCTTCGGAAGTCGGGGACAGGACTATTCCTGCCGATGTGGCACAGTTATCCGACAGCTTGAAACGTCAGTATGCCCCGGACAAACGAGTGGCACTTTTTGATGTAGATTATTCCTTTGCCGGTAAAAATGTGATGTTACGTGGTGTAACCACCTCTCCTGAAGCGAAAGCAGCTCTTCTCAATGGATTGTCGAAAGCCAATTATAAAGTGATGGACTGTCTGAAGGTATTGCCGGACGAGGCTGGGCTGGAAGGAAAAACATATGGTATCATTAATGTATCGGTATCCAATCTTCGTGTAGAACCGGATTTTTCATCCGAAATGATGACGCAGGGATTGATGGGAATGCCCATCCGCGTGTTGCAACGCGACGGCTGGTATCGCATTCAGACACCGGATAATTACATTGCCTGGGTGCACCGTGTAGGTATTCATCCGGTCACTAAAGAAGAACTTCATGCCTGGAATGCGGCAGAGAAAATTGTGGTGACTTCTCATTACGGCTTTGTGTATTCCGAACCTAATCAAACTTCCCAGACTGTTTCTGATGTGGTTGCAGGTAACCGTTTGAAGTGGGAGGGAAGCAAAGGTGCTTACTATAAAGTTGCTTATCCTGATGGACGGACGGGGTATATCTCAAAATCCATCTCTATGCCGGAAAGTAGATGGCGTGCTTCCTTGAAGCAAGATGCTGCCAGTATTATCCGTACAGCGCACACATTGATGGGCGTTCCATATCTTTGGGCGGGTACTTCTTCCAAAGGAATTGATTGTAGCGGTTTCATGCGTACCATTCTGTTCATACATGATATTATCATTCCGCGTGATGCTTCGCAACAAGCCTATGTAGGCGAACATATCGATATTGCTCCTGATTTTGGTAACCTGCAACCGGGGGATTTGATTTTCTTCGGCCGTAAAGCTACGGCAGATCGTAAAGAGCGTGTGGTACATGTGGGAATGTATATTGGGGATAAACGGTTCATTCATTCACAGGGAGATGTGCATGTCAGTAGTTTTGATCCTGCCGACGAACTCTTTGATGAATATAACCTCGGACGGCTGTTGTTTGCTACGCGTGTGTTACCTTATATAAATAAGGAAGAATCCCTGAATACAACGGCAACAAACCCTTATTATGAATAATCCGTAATTCTCCCATCATCATCTAATAATTTAAAAACGAATCATATGCAAAACAGAAGAGATTTCCTGAAAACAGCGGCTTTCGCTGCATTAGGTTCCAGTGTGGCTATTAACAATGTGTTTGCAGGGGAAAGCACCCCGTCTCTGTTCAATATCAATAAAAGTGGTGTGAATGCCAGGATGAAATTGCGTTTCTTCCCGTATGAGTTGAAGTTGCGTCATGTATTTACGGTGGCTACTTACTCACGCACCACAACTCCCGATGTGCAAGTGGAGATTGAATATGATGGAATTACCGGTTATGGAGAAGCATCCATGCCGCCCTATCTGCAGAAAGAGTTGGGTACAATGGAAAGTGTAATGGCTTTCCTGAAGAAAGTGCAGGATGTCATCGGGCAGTTCCCCGATCCTTTCCAGTTGGAAGATATTCTGGCTTATGTGGATAAGCTTTCGCCGGGAGATGCTGCTGCTAAAGCTGCTGTAGATATCGCCTTACATGATCTTGTGGGAAAATTGCTGCAAGCCCCGTGGTATAAGATTTGGGGACTGGATAAGGGCAAAGCCCCTTCTACTACCTTCACTATCGGTATTGATACACCCGAGGTGGTACGTGAGAAAACGAAGGAATGTGCGGATCAGTTCAATATCCTCAAAGTAAAACTGGGACGTGAGAATGATAAGGAGATGATTGAAACCATTCGTTCTGTAACCAGTCTTCCTATTGCCGTAGATGCTAATCAGGGTTGGACGGATAAGCATTATGCCATCGACATGATACATTGGCTTCATGAAAAAGGAATTGTCATGATTGAACAACCAATGCCTAAGACCCAGTTGGATGACATTGCCTGGGTGACGCAGCAAAGTCCGTTGCCTATCTTTGCCGATGAATCTTTGCAACGACTGAGTGATGTGGCTGGTTTGAAAGATGCATTTCATGGTATCAATATTAAGTTGATGAAATGTACAGGTATGCGCGAGGGCTGGAAGATGGTGACATTGGCGCGTGCTTTGGGTATGAAAGTGATGGTGGGATGTATGACAGAAACATCGTGTGCATGTTCCGCCGCCGCTCAATTCTCTCCTGCAGTTGATTTTGCCGATCTGGATGGCAATCTGCTTATCGCTAACGACCGTTTCAAAGGAATGGAAGTGATAAAGGGTAAGATTACATTGCCCGATTTGCCGGGTATCGGAGTTGTGAAACTATAAAGTGGTATTGTCCCATCATCATCTATAAAAATAATCATTATGAAAAAAGTATTGTATGCCGCCGCTCTATTCTTCTTGGCCACTGCTTGTACTACGAAACCCGAAAACAAGCCTTACACCTGGGAAGAAGACCTGCATCAACGTCTCCTTACCGATTTCTCTCGTACAGAAACTGAAGTGAAAGACTACATCCGCAAGTATATTCCTGATGTTACTGATGAGCAAATGCGTCAATGGGAAGCTTCCAAGGCTTTGGAATGTATGACACTGGATGGCGAGAAACGTTATTTTCGCAATGCCGGACCTAACTTATTCCGTGTGGACTCTGCCTGCTACAAGATAAAAGCTGCGAAAGACGGTGTTTCTTTTAGTGGAAGTGAAAAGGTGAATATGGAAAATCTGCCTGAAGTTATTGCAAGTGTGAAGAAGAATGGTAATCCGATTACCACCCCCAAACGGATGCGTGTCACCTATACTCTTACCGTAGATAGCAGTGCTGTTCCTGCCGGAGAGTTGATTCGTTGCTGGCTTCCTTATCCGCGTACTGACCAGCCACGACAACAGGATGTGAGGTTTATTTCTGCCAGCGAACCGGAATATACGTTTTCTCCGCAGAATTGCCTTCACAGCACTCTTTATATGGAGAAACGCGCCGTGCAGGGTGAACCGACCGTATTCTCCGAAAGCTTTGAGTATACTGCCAATGCTGAATGGCATAATCTGAAGCCGGAAGATGTTCAGCCGTATGACACGACCTCCTCTATATATAAGGAATATACGGGCGAGCGTGAGAAGCATATCATCTTTTCACCGCGTATGCGTCAGCTTGCTGCCAAATTGACAGAGGGTGAAACCAATCCCTTCTTAAAGGCTAAACGCATCTTTCGTTGGGTAAATGATAACTTCCCCTGGGCGTCTGCACGTGAATACTCTACAATAGAGAATATCCCCGAATATGTTCTGGATAACAATAAGGGCGATTGCGGTCAGGTTAGTCTGTTGTTCATTACACTTTGTCGTATCAGTGGCATTCCTGCGCATTTCCAGAGCGGTTTCATGATGCATCCCAAAGCGTGGAATCTGCATGACTGGGCAGAGATCTATTTTGAAGGTATCGGTTGGGTGCCTGTAGATCAATCATTTGGTATTCCTACTTTCGCCCGTAATGCAGACGAAGAATATTTCTTCCTGGGGGGTATCGACTCCTGGCGTATGATTGTGAATAGTGACTACGGTATGCCTTTGATGCCCGAAAAGAAATATCCCCGCAGTGAAACTGTCGACTTCCAGCGTGGTGAAGTGGAATGGGAGGGAGGCAATCTTTACTTCCCGAAATGGGATTATCACATGGATATAGAATACCTTGATAATTAAGGATATATCTCCTCTATGAAAATAGATGGTCTGTTTGCCCCAAACGCATCATCTATTTGCCTTCAACAGACCATCTGTTTGCCCCTAACAGACCATCTATTTCAAACAGATAGATGGTCTGCCTTGTTTTAACGTCTATCTGCCTTATTTTCACGTCAGTAAACGTGCATAAATGTAAAATTGTCAGGTCTTGCCGTTAACCGCTGTTAAGCCCCAAAAGTTCACTGTTAAAAGAGAACAAAAAAGAGTGACAAGCGGAATAAGTGAACGATTTTTGTCGTTATTTTAACGTCGAAATGTTAAACGAGATTTGAATATTAACAATTAAAAGAATAGAAATTAAGTATGAAACAGACAACAAAAAACATTCTTGGGGTTGCAGCTATTGTACTTCTCAGTTCAGGAGTAGCAGGTTTAACCGCCTATAAGATGCTGCAAAAAAATATGCCTGCTGATAGTACTGCTGCATTTAGTGATATGTTCCAGCAGAATCCGAACGTACGTTTGGCCTCTTATAATGCCGTTGATGCGCAACCTGTAGATTTGACGCAAGCAGCAGAAAATTCAGTTCACGCCGTGGTACATATTCGTTCTACTCAAGCTTCCAAAGTTCAGGAAGTAGAAGTTAGAGACCCGTTCTCTGATTTCTTCGGTGAATTTTTTGGTGGTCGGGGTGGTACACAAAGACGACAGGTTCAGACTCCTGAACGTACAGGTTTTGGTTCCGGTGTTATCATCTCTAAAGACGGATATATCGTAACGAATAATCACGTAATTGCCGGTGCGGATGAAATCAGTGTTACGCTGAATGACAACCGTCAGCTTAAAGGACGTATCATTGGTACGGATGAAGTCACGGACCTTGCCTTGATTAAAATAGAGGGAGATGATTTTCCTACTATTCCGGTAGGTGATTCCGATGCATTGAAAGTTGGTGAATGGGTGCTTGCTGTAGGTAATCCGTTTAATCTGACTTCTACAGTGACTGCAGGTATTGTTAGTGCTAAAGCACGCTCTTTAGGAATGGGGCAGCAGACTGGTACGGAAAGCATTGAGTCGTACATCCAGACTGATGCTGCTATTAATCAAGGTAATAGTGGGGGAGCTTTGGTAAATGCACGCGGTGAATTGATTGGTATCAATGCTGCTCTTTTCTCTCCGACGGGATCAAATACGGGTTATGGTTTTGCCATTCCTACCAGTATCATGAAGAAAGTTGTTGCTGACTTGAAACAATTCGGTACAGTTCAACGTGTAAAACTGGGTGTTGCTGTTACTCCGCTTGTAGAAGAACCGGGTGATACTCAACGTCCGGTAGATAAGAGTGGCAAGAAATTGAGTGAATTTAAAAAAGAAGCTCGTGAAAAATCAGGTGTTGTTGATGGCCTTTTAGTAGGAGAAATCGTAGAAGGTAGTTCTGCTGCAGGTGCCGATATCAAGGTTGACGACGTTCTTATCGGTATTGACGATAAACCTATTCATAAATTTGCCGATTTACAGGAAGCTTTGGCAAAACATCGTCCCGGTGATAAGGTTAAAGTGAAATTGATACGCGATAAGAAAGAAAAGACTGTTGAAGTGACGCTGAAGAATGAACAAGGTACTACAAAAGTAGTAAAAGATGCAGGAATGGATATTCTTGGTGCAGCCTTCCGTCCTATACCTGATGAATTGAAGAAACAACTGAATCTGGGTTATGGTCTTGAAGTAACAGGTGTTAACAGTGGCAAGATGGGAGCTGCCGGTATTCGTAAAGGCTTCATTATCTTAAAAGCCAATGGTGTACAGATGAAAACTGTAGAGGACTTGGAAAAGGTACTGAAGGAAGCTACGAAGTCTCCGGATCAGGTACTCTTTATTACAGGTATGTTCCCCTCAGGTAAACGTGCTAATTATGCGGTAGATTTGACTCAAGAATAAAAAGGTATGTTTTTTAGGTAAGAAGATTGTAATATTAGCTAACAAAGAAGAAAAAGGATGTCGACAACTAACTTGTCGGCATTCTTTTTGTTTATAATACTATAGTGAATAAGATAAAAAAGTTAGGGCAAGTTAGCTTATAACTAAATTAAATGTCGTAACTTTGCAACCCAAATCTGTTTTTAGAAGAATGAGACAACTTAAGATTACAAAAAGTATCACTAACAGAGAGAGCGCTTCTCTTGACAAGTATTTGCAGGAAATCGGTCGCGAAGACCTCATAACTGTCGAAGAAGAGGTAGAGCTCGCTCAACGCATCCGTAAGGGTGACCGTATCGCACTGGAGAAGTTGACACGTGCCAATCTGCGTTTCGTTGTATCTGTGGCCAAGCAGTACCAGAACCAGGGTTTGAGTTTGCCCGACTTGATTAACGAGGGCAATTTAGGACTGATCAAGGCCGCCGAAAAGTTCGATGAAACACGTGGTTTCAAATTCATCAGTTATGCTGTATGGTGGATACGTCAGTCCATTTTGCAGGCTTTGGCAGAGCAGTCGCGTATTGTGCGTCTTCCGTTGAACCAGGTAGGATCGCTGAACAAGATCAGCAAAGCATTCTCCAAGTTCGAACAGGAAAATGAACGTCGCCCGTCTCCCGAAGAGTTGGCAGATGAACTGGAAATCCCTGTTGATAAAATCTCTGATACATTGAAGGTTTCCGGACGCCATATTTCGGTGGACGCACCTTTCGTGGAAGGAGAAGACAACAGCTTGCTGGATGTGTTGGTAAACGACGACTCTCCTATGGCGGATCGCTCTTTGGTGAACGAGTCTCTTGCGAGGGAAATTGATAGAGCACTTTCTACGTTAACCGATAGGGAAAAAGAAATCATACAGATGTTTTTCGGTATCGGACAACAAGAAATGACATTGGAAGAAATCGGCGACAAATTCGGTTTGACCCGTGAACGTGTACGCCAGATTAAAGAAAAAGCAATTAGAAGATTAAGACAAAGTAATCGTAGTAAATTGCTCAAGTCTTATTTGGGATAATAAGAAATATCAGTTTCCGACAAATAGAAAGAATTAAAAACCGGTGGTCATATTATGATCATCGGTTTTTTTGTTTTTTTACCATAAAAGTGAAGATGAGCTGCGCTTCAGCATAAAAAAATGAATGAATTCATTTTATTTTGCTCTCGGTTTGCATTATCTTTGCCGCCAACATATAACAAAAAACAGATTATGAAATACGTTCGTATACTTTTTGCCGTAGCGTTGGTTTTTATGGTATGCTCGGCATTCTCATTCAAAAAAGGAAAAGAAGGCAAGGAAAAGGCTGTGTATGCATTCGGTGTTGCTGCCTCTTTCAATGACACGGTAGTGTATTTTACTGATATCCAAGTGTTGGATAGTATCAAGCTGGATAAAGGTGGTTTCCTGCCTAAACGTGATCTTTATACGTATCAGTTAAAGAATTACTTGGAATTTGATTTGAAATGTCCTGATTATACTTGCATGATTTATTTCTCTGAGAATAAAAAGAAGTTGGAGAAAGAGTCTGCAAAAGTAAAAGGTAAATATAAGAAAAATAAATCGATAGTGTTGATGCCTATCGACCCTGATGCATTCCGCTTCAAGAAGCCGGAAGAATAGTCGGCTTCACTTCCTTGCTGAAACAAGGAGCTATCCATTATTACTTGTAACCATGAGAACTAAACTTGATTTTCTTCTGTGGATTTGTTTTTCTGTATTGTTTGTGGCCTGTGAAGATCATCCACAGGAGCCAGATATTGTTGCTGTAACAAGCGTTGCATTGAATGAGAGCGCCCTTTCGTTAAAAGAGGGGAGAAATGTGACTTTGTCTGCTACCATTACTCCGGATGATGCTACCAATCAGAGTGTAACATGGAAATCAAGTGATCCGGATATTGCTACGGTTGATGCCAATGGTAAGATTAGAGCTCTAAAACCGGGAACAGCTACGATTACTGTCATTACTGAGGATGGTGGGAAAACTGCTACTTGTACGGTAACTGTTGAGCCAGGCGATCCACTTAAGAGTAGTCGCACGGTGCTGGTATATGTTGCTGCAGATAACAGCCTTTCTGGATTTGCTTCACTGGACTTTGAGGAAATGAAAGTAGGTATGGCAAAAGTGGAAGATGTTGATGTGAATTTCTTGATTTATATAGATAAGGGTGGATCTCCTCAGTTGCTTGAGCTGAAAAATGAAAATGGGACAGTTGTAGAAAAGGTAGTAAAGACTTACTCTAGTCGTAATTCGGCAGGTGTATCTGAAACGCAGGAAGTCTTTGCAGCTGTTTTCTCAAATACTCAATATCAGGCTGATAGTTATGGACTGGTTTACTGGTCGCATGGTGACGGCTGGCTTCCTTATCCGTTAGGCGCTAATACCCGCTGGGTGGGGCAAGATATAGGTAACGGTGATAAGAGAATGAATATTTCTGAATTTGTCGAGATCTTGGAGACTGCTCCTCATTTTGATTTTATCCTGTTTGATGCTTGTTTTATGCAATCGGTAGAGGTCGCTTATGAATTGCGTGACTACACGGATTATTGTATTGGCTCCCCAACAGAGATACCGGGTCCCGGCGCTTCGTATGATGAATTAGTACCTGCTATGTTTTTTTCAGAAGATGCGGCAGTAGATATAGCCAAGGCTTATTATGAACCTTATGCAGCTAAATATGATGAGGGTAATGGAATTTCGAATACTAATTGGACCGGTGGTGCTTCTGTATGTGCTTTGAGAACCGAGCCATTAGTTGATCTGGCTGTCTTGACAAAGCAAATTTTACCCGGAACAGTTGATAATGCATCGCTTCGCAAATCAGTATTTGATTATGATAAACGTCGTGGTTCTGATGGATATCAGGATGGTCATGTAGGGTATTATGAGCTGGTGGGCATGATGCGAATGATTACTGACGATAATGCTTATGAAGCATGGAAACAGATTTTTAATTCTGCTGTTGCATATTGGGCTACTACTTCTATGAATTATTCTTCTTATGTCGGTATGTTCTCTATGGAAGGAACTAACGGTGTATCCTGTTATATTCCTTCGACTTCTAATACTGCCACTGATAAGGCATACCGTTCTACTGAGTGGTATACATCTGCCGGTTTCGAAAAACTCGGTTGGTAATTCTCGATTTTTAGGGTTGTTATATGATCTTTCGAGGCATAAATATGCCTTGAAACAAATGTGTGTGTACTTTCCTGTTAACTTATATCTTGCATTTATGAACTTTCTTCTTCTCTATATGTTCCATGCTTTATGATAGTAATTCTCTTGGCTATTGTGTTGTTATGCTGTGTTTTAACATTATTTTCCAACGGAAACTATTTTATTCAAGAAAATATTATTTTCTTTGCACCATCAAAACTAAAATAAAGAAGTATGAAGTATATAATTATTGGAGGTGTTGCCGGGGGAGCTACAGCGGCGGCACGATTGAGAAGGGTAGATGAAAAGTCTGATATCCTTTTATTAGAGAAGGGAAAGTATATATCGTATGCAAATTGCGGTCTACCTTATTATATTGGTGGCGTGATTGACGAACGTGAGAAGTTACTGGTGCAGACGCCGGCTTCTTTCGGTCAGCGCTTCAGAGTGGATGTTCGTGTAGAGAATGAAGTGATTGCCATTCATCCGCAGAATAAAACCATTACGGTTCGTACGGTTGACGGAGGCGAATATGAAGAAACTTATGATAAGCTTTTGTTGTCACCGGGAGCTACTCCGGTCAGGCCATCGTTAGGAGGCATTGATTCAGAGGGAATCTTTACCCTTCGTAATGTTGAAGATACCGACCGTATTAAATCTTATCTCACAGAACATGCTGTAAAACGTGCAGTCGTAGTTGGCGCAGGTTTTATCGGCTTGGAAATGGCGGAAAATCTGCATCATGCAGGAGTCTCTGTATCTGTAGTGGAAATGGGCAATCAGGTAATGGCACCTATCGACTTCTCTATGGCTGCTCCTGTTCATCAACATCTGGTTCAGAAGGGTGTTTCACTTTATTTAGAAGAAGGAGTAACCCATTTTCAACGCACAGAGCAAGGTATTACAGTTTTCTTGAAAAGTGGGAAGACAATTCCGGCAGATATGGTATTACTTTCTATCGGTGTACGTCCGGCAACTGCTTTGGCCAAAGATGCCGGATTAAAAATAGGAGAAGCCGGAGGTATCTGGGTGAATGAGTATCTGGAAACTTCTGAGAAAGATATCTATGCCGTAGGGGATGCAATTGAATATCCGCATCCGCTGACCGGAAAACCATGGCTTAATTATCTGGCTAATCCAGCCAATCGTCAGGGACGTATTGTGGCTGATAATATGGTATTTGGCAATAAAGTTTCTTATGAAGGCGCTATTGGTACTTCTATTGCCAAGGTCTTTGATATGACTGTTGCTTCCACAGGGCTTGCTGCTAAGCGCTTGAAGCAATGGGAGATGGAATATCAGAGTTCTGTAACCCATTCTGCCTCTCATGCGGGCTATTATCCGGATGCATTGCCACTGACTTTAAAATTAACTTTCCATCCTGTTACGGGAAAATTATATGGTGCACAATGCATTGGTTATGAAGGAGTGGACAAACGTATCGATCAGATTGCCAGACTTATTAAGCGGGGCGGGACGGTTTACGATCTGATGGAAACAGAGCACACTTATGCGCCTCCGTTCTCTTCGGCTAAAGATCCTATTGCCATTGCAGGATATGTGGCTTCTAATATAATAAGCGGTGCAATGCCCATTATTACCTGGCGCGAACTGGTACAGCAGAAGAATGAAGTCATGTTGATAGATACCCGTACTCCCGAGGAATTTTCTTTCGGTTCTATTCCGGGAGCAATTAATATTCCCTTGGATGATTTAAGAGATCGTATGTCGGAAGTTCCTACAAGCAAGCCGGTTGTCTTGTTTTGTGCGGTAGGACTGCGCGGATATCTGGCACAACGCATCCTGATGGGAAATGGGTATCGGAATGTGCGTAACCTCTCAGGAGGATATAAGCTCTATTCTGCTGCAGTAGCGCCTGTACCTGTACCTGATAAAGTTATCACACCTCAAGTTAATTCAATAGAATCTACGGTGAGTTCTTCTAAAGAGCCATTGAAAATTAATGCCTGTGGTCTACAATGTCCGGGGCCTATCATGCAAGTTAAGAAGGCAATGGATACTCTTGCTCCGGGAGAACAAGTGGAGATTGTGGCAACTGATGCCGGATTTGCACGTGATGCTTCAGCATGGTGTGATACGACGGGAAACCGTCTGATAGGAAGTCATGAAGAAAAAGGCCGTTATACGGTAACTATAGAGAAAGGTGATCCGGCTGCTGTTTGTCCATCGTCTGCCGGAGCAATAGCGGGTAGGGGAAAAACTTTGATCCTTTTCAGTGATGATTTAGACAAAGCTTTGGCTACCTTTGTACTGGCAAATGGTGCTGCGGCAACAGGACAGAAGGTTACGGTCTTTTTCACTTTCTGGGGATTGAATGTTCTGAAGAAAGTGCAGAAACCGAAAGTTAAGAAAGATATTTTTGGTAAGATGTTTGGCATGATGCTTCCTTCCAGTTCTTTGAATTTGAAGTTATCCAAAATGAATATGTTTGGCATGGGTAGCCGGATGATGCGTTTCCTTATGAAACAAAAAGGTGTGGATTCTTTGGAATCACTCCGTTCTCAGGCTCTCGCACAGGGCGTAGAATTTATAGCCTGCCAGATGTCAATGGATATGATGGGAATCAGTCGTGAAGAACTGTTGGATGAGGTAACTATCGGTGGTGTTGCTACTTACATGGAGCGGGCAGATAAAGCCAATGTCAACCTTTTCATCTAGTAATTTGTTATTTAACAAATAAAAAAGAGAATATATGGAGGATTTATGTAAAATTCGTGATGTTTATCGGGCGATAGCCGAGTTTGAAACCCAGTTTATCCAGCAATACAACCTCTCGTTGAATGAGGGGATGTTGCTCTGTGCACTTCTGGATAATCCCCGGCTCACCTCCGGAGAAATAGCAGAGGCATTAGGACTTACTCATTCTAATACTTCCAAGCTAATACGCTCTGTGGAGGAGAAGAAGTTGATTGCCCGCATTATCGGTAAAGTCGATAAACGCCAAATGTATTTCTCACTGACTGCGGAAGGAAAAGAGCAGATTCATACGATTAAGAATTCCAGCCATAAAATGCCTGCATTATTACAGCAAGTAGTAGATATGCTGGAAAAATAGAAAAAGGGTTAACTTCCTGTTGACAAACTCTTAACTTCTTGTCAACGGGAAGTCAACTTTTGCATTTCATGGAAAAGCTTTTACTCGGAACTGCTTTTTCTTTATCGCAATATTTTGTATTCTCATTGTTACGCTTTAACTTTGCGTCCGTTGGATGAACGATTAAGTCTGCATTATTGTGGCTAATTTATTAGTTCATACATAGTAAAAGTCTAAATGCTATATAAAAAATCCTATTGTGAATACAAGCTCCGCCGATCTGAATTGGTATCCCCTGCGCATTACTTATAGCCGCGAGTTGGCCTTAAAAAATTATCTGGACAGCAAGCAAATCGAGAATTTTATTCCAATGCGTTATGAGTATATTGTGAGGAATGAACGTAAAATCCGCAAGCTTGTTCCTGCTATTCATAATCTGGTCTTTGTTCACTCCACCCGAAAGCAACTTGAAGAGATAAAAGAGGCTAAAGGAGCTATTCTTCCAATTCGGTACATCATGGATTGCGAAACTCAACAACCTATTACGATTCCGGATGTACAAATGCGGAGTTTCATAGCTGTTGCGGGTAATTGCGATCAGCAGGTTGTCTACTTAGATCCCACTACCATTAATCTGAAGAGGGGACAGCGTGTTCGTATTACCGGTGGCGTTTTTGAAGGTGTGGAAGGTGAATTTGTTCGTATAAAAGATGATCGTAGGGGAGTTGTTGTTATTCAGGGCCTTATGGCTGTGGCCACAGCTTTTATCCATCCTTCTTTAATTGAACAGATATAGGAGAATCTTTGTATAGGCTTTACACTTAAGTTTCGCTTCTATTTTCTTCGTGCGGGGATATTTCTGTCTTCATCTTCAAAATCATTAAAATTTTTCGTGGATTTTGCTTAAGATTGCTTTAATTTGCAGCTAATATATTAAGCATTATAGCAATCGGATATGCAAAAATTATTATCCTTGCCGCCTAATCTTGTGTCGGCATTCTATGAACTGGAAAATATAGACCGTACGGAATGGTTTTGTACTTCTGATCCTGTAGGGATGAAACTGGGATCGGGTGGGGGAACAACCTGGCTCTTGCGCGAATGGTATAGAAACCAACAAACAGAACACTCAACAGAGAAACGTATCCTGTTGCATGCCGGTGGACAAAGCCGCCGCCTGCCGGGATATGCTCCATCCGGAAAGATATTAACCCCGATACCGGTATTTCGCTGGGCACGCGGGCAGAAGCTGGGACAAAACTTATTATCCTTGCAAGTTCCACTTTATGAGAAAATCATGGAGCGGGCACCGGAAAAGTTGCGTACACTGATTGCGAGTGGTGATGTCTATATTCGTGCCGAGAAACCTTTGCAGGATATACCGGATGCAGATGTGGTATGTTATGGACTCTGGGTAGATCCGGTATTAGCAACACATCATGGGGTGTTTGTTTCTGACCGCAAACAGCCGGAAGCATTGGATTTTATGTTGCAGAAGCCTTCATTGCAGGAGTTGGAAAATCTTTCCAAGACTCATCTCTTTCTGATGGATATAGGTATCTGGTTGCTGAGCGATCGGGCAGTAGAATTATTGATGAAACGTTCGCAGAAAGATGCTTCGTATTCTGATTTGAAGTACTATGATTTATATTCAGACTTCGGTTTGTCTCTGGGTAACCACCCGCGCATTATTGATGATGAGTTGAATAAGCTGTCTGTGGCTATTTTGCCTTTACCGGGTGGTGAATTCTACCACTATGGAACGAGCCGTGAATTACTTTCCTCAACTGTCACTTTGCAGAATAAAGTGTACGATCAACGTCAGATTATGCACCGGAAAGTAAAACCAAATCCTGCGATTTTTGTGCAGAATGCAGAAATAGAGGTAATTCTTTCTTCTAATAATGATAACCTTTGGATTGAAAACAGCTTTGTTGGTGCATCGTGGAAGATTGGTTCCCGGCAAATTATTACAGGTGTACCGAGAAATGACTGGACGTTGGCACTGCCGGATGGAGTGTGTGTAGACATTGTGCCTCTTGCGGAGAAGTGTTGGGCGGTTCGTCCGTATGGCTTTGATGATGTATCTAAAGGAGATATCCGGGATGAAAAGACTTTGTTTCTGGGAATGCCCTTCATTGATTGGTTAGCGAAACGTGGATTGACTCCGGGTGATGTAACCGGAAGGAAAGACGACTTACAGGCTGCCGGAATCTTTCCAGCAGTAGAAGATATAGAACAGATGGGTAAGGTACTTCGCTGGATGACTTCGGAACCGGAGTTGGCGGAAGGTAAGAAAATCTGGGTGAACAGTCAACGTCTCTCTGCCGATGAAATTTCAGCGAAAGCAGATTTACGTCAATTATATGCACAGCGCGAGAGTTTCCGGAAGGGCAATTGGGAATTGCTGGCACATAATTATGAGAAGAGTGTATTCTATCAATTGGATTTGGCTGATGTTGCCGGGAATTTCCACAATTTGGAGATAGATAAACCGGAAGTACTGCCGGCTGATGCGCCTCAGATGCAGCGTATCCATAACCGGATGCTTCGGGCGCAGATAGACAAGCTGAATGGAAAAGACTTTCAAAATGATGAAAGAGAGGCTTTCGGACTGCTGCGCGAAGGACTCCTTTCTGATTTGTATGAGAAGAAAAGCCGTCCTCACCTCAATGTATATAGCGATCAGATTGTTTGGGGACGTAGCCCTGTGCGTATTGATGTTGCGGGTGGCTGGACAGATACTCCGCCATATTCTCTTTTTGCGGGTGGAAATGTTGTGAATCTGGCTATTGAATTGAATGGCCAACCTCCTTTACAAGTTTATGTGAAGCCTTGTAAAGAGTATCGCATTGTTTTGCGCTCTATTGATATGGGAGCGATGGAAGTTGTGAATACTTTCAGGGAATTGCAGGATTACTGTAAGATTGGGTCTCCTTTCTCTATTCCGAAAGCGGCACTGACGTTGGCAGGTTTTGGCCCGGCGTTTTCAGAAGTGGGTTATCCCTCGTTGGAGAAACAATTACAGGCATTCGGTACAGGTATAGAGATTACTTTATTATCTGCTATTCCGGCAGGCTCAGGGCTGGGAACCAGTTCTATACTGGCTTCTACGGTTTTAGGCTCTTTGAGTGATTTCTGTGGCTTGATGTGGGATAAGAATGAAATATGCCGTCGTACGCTTGCTTTGGAACAGTTGTTGACAACAGGTGGTGGATGGCAAGATCAGTATGGCGGAGTATTGCAAGGCATCAAACTGTTACAAACAGAAACTGGATTTGTACAGAATCCGTTAATACACTGGTTGCCCGAACATCTCTTTACGCATCCCGATTATCGTGATTGCCACCTATTATATTATACGGGAATTACACGTACTGCTAAAGGTATCCTGGCAGAGATTGTGCGTTCCATGTTCCTTAATTCATCTATCCATTTGGCAATATTGGAAGATATGAAGGCGCATGCATTGGATATGGCAGAAGCTATTCAAAGGAACGACTTTGAGACCTATGGTGCACTGATTGGCAAAACGTGGATGCAGAACAAAGCTCTGGATTGCGGTACTAACCCTCCGGCAGTGGAAGAAATTATCAGTAAGATTAAGGACTATACACTGGGGTATAAGTTGCCGGGTGCAGGTGGGGGAGGCTACTTGTATATGGTGGCAAAAGACCCGCAAGCTGCATTGCGAATCCGGGAGATACTGACGCAGGATGTACCGAACCCTCGCGCACGATTTGTAGAGATGGCGTTGTCAGGAACAGGGTTCCAAATTTCAAGGTCTTAAAGGGGTAGTTATTCGTGGTGATAAGGGCCGCCGTTGAGTATATTCATGGCCCGGTATAACTGTTCCACGAAAATCAACCGCACCATCTGATGCGAGAACGTCATTTTAGAAAGGGACATTTTCTCATGTGCCGCTTGATATACTTTTTGTGAGAAACCATACGGTCCGCCGATGACAAATACAAGCCGTTTATTTACGGTGTTCATCTTGCGCTTCATATAGTCTGCAAACTCTATGGAGCGCATTTCTTTTCCCCCTTCATCCAGCAATACAATCACATCACCCGGCTGGAATGCCTTACATATCAATTCACCCTCTTTTTCTTTCTGCACTTCCATGGAAAGGCTCTTGGTATTCTTCAATTCCGGGATGACTTCCATCTCGAAAGACAAGTAGCGTTTGGTACGCTGCACATAGTCATTGATGGCAGTTATAAAGTGTTGTTCTACGGTTCTTCCTACGACGAGCAAAGTTGTTTTCATGTTGCTTACATTCTGATTCGTGCACAAAATTAGCGCTTTTTTATTGTATTTTACAATAAATGCTTACCTTTGCGTATCATTAATACTTGTGATTATGAAAAAACGAGTAGTTTTATTGTTGACCAGCCTCTTCTTATGGGTATCCTCGATCTTTGCTCAAGACGTACCTGTGGGGGTGGTTACGGCCTTCAAAAAGGGAAACTCTCAGGAACTAAACGGGTATCTGGGTGATAAGGTGGAGCTGATTATCCACAATCGTACGACCAATGCTGACAAGCGAACTGCAGAAGGAGCAATGGCTAATTTTTTTGCTGAGAACAAAGTCAGTAGCTTCAATGTGAATCACGAAGGAAAACGGGATGAATCAAGTTTCATCATTGGTACTTTGGGAACCACAAATGGAAACTTTCGGGTGAATTGTTTCTTCAGAAAAGTACAAAACAAATATGTTATACATCAAATAAGAATAGATAAAACGAATGAATAAGGAAGAAGAATTGATTGACAGGCTGATAGATCTCGCCTTTGCAGAAGATATAGGTGACGGAGACCATACAACCCTTTCGTGCATCCCCGCTACGGCGATGGGTAAATCCAAGCTTTTGATTAAAGAGCCGGGCATTCTGGCTGGTATTGAAGTTGCCAAAGAAGTGTTCCGTCGTTTCGACCCTACTATGAAGGTAGAAGTCTTCATCAATGACGGGGCAGAAGTGAAACCGGGTGATATAGCAATGATAGTGGAAGGTAAGGTGCAATCTTTGTTGCAGACAGAACGCCTGATGCTGAACATTATGCAACGCATGAGTGGTATTGCTACCATGACACATAAATATGCCGAGAAACTGAAAGGTACGAATACACGTGTGCTCGATACCCGCAAGACTACTCCCGGTATGCGTATCCTTGAGAAAATGGCTGTGAAGATTGGCGGTGGTGTAAATCATCGTATCGGATTGTTCGACATGATTTTGCTGAAAGACAATCATGTGGATTTTGCCGGAGGCATCGACAAGGCTATCAATCGTGCTAAAGAATATTGCAAGGAAAAAGGTAAAGACCTCAAGATAGAGATTGAAGTACGTAACTTCGATGAGTTGCAACAAGTACTTGATCTTGGTGGCATAGACCGTATCATGTTTGATAACTTCACGCCTGAAATGACAAAGAAGGCTGTGGATATGGTAGGCGGTCGTTATGAAACCGAGTCTTCAGGTGGTATCACTTTCGATACGCTGCGCGATTATGCCGAATGTGGCGTAGATTTTATCTCTGTAGGTGCTCTGACACATTCTGTAAAAGGACTGGATATGAGTTTTAAGGCATGTTGACAAGGGCGGAAGGCCGTATTTAGAAAATAGCAGGAAGCCTCTCATAAGTTTCAATCTTTATGGGAGGCTTTTTACTTCTGGTACATTTAAGAAGTATGGGAAAGATAGATTGGAAGAAAGTAAAGACGACTATCAGAAATTGGAAGCCTGGCGAGTATATACGGCAAACTTCTATTGTGGTGATTGGTGTGCTGATAACCTTTGTTGGCAGTGAACTGGTTACCCGTTGTTCAGAGCAGAAAGATATTAAATCTACTATGCTGCTGATTAGGGATGAACTGAAAAGCAATCGGGGTCAGTTTGAAGATGTTATGTCGGAATTTAATAAGGATAAACGTATTTCTACTCTCCTTATGGAACATGATATGAAGTTCCGGATGATACCCGAAGACTCGTTAAGGCAATTTGGTTTTGTTTTGGGGCATTTCCGTGTTTTCTCTTGTCGCCGGAATGCGATGGACCTGCTGAAAAATTCGATGTTGATGCAGAAGATATCAGATAAGGAATTTCTATTGTCGTTAATTGAGGTTTATGAAAGGTTGGAAAGTTTTAGAACCCTCATAACCGAATATTATGACATAAAGGGGCAGGCTGTTAACCCTTTCCATCTGTCACTCACCGATGGGCAGTTTAACTCGTTGTTGGAGGGCGGCTATGAAATGTGGGAAATATATCTTTCGGATAAAACGGTACGCAATTTCATGAGAACGCCTATGGAGTATTTCCATTCCAGTTATAAAAAAAGTGTGGAGCAAGAGATTGATAAGATGATCCAGGCTATTGAACAGAGATATGGAACTAAATAAACGGTTATGGGAAATATAGATAAGATAAAGTCTGCGATTAAAGGCTGGAGGTTGGGAGATGATAAATAATCTCCATTCTTTAACTTCTTTTTAGATATAACATTGCAGCATTCTACGGAAAGCTGCGTCTAACTAACAAACGACGCGAAGAGGCGTCCGTAAAAAAGAGCACTGACATTGGAAAATGAAATAGAACTGATAGAGGGCTGCCGGGCAGGAAAGGATTCCGCGCGTAAGGAGCTGTATACCCTTTATTCCAGGCAGATGCTTGCGGTATGCTACCGCTATACGGGCGATGAAGATGCCGCGCATGACGTACTGCACGATGGGTTCATCAAGATCTTTACCCATTTCACTTTCCGGGGCGAATGTGCGCTGGCAACGTGGGTAACAAGAGTAATGGTGACACAGGCAATAGATTATCTGCGGAAGCAGAAGCGTATCACCCAACTGGTGGTGAACGAAGAACAATTGCCTGATATACCCGACGAAGCAAGTATAGCCGATAGCGGTAGCCGCCTCTCCGAACAGCAATTGATGGCATTTGTGGCAGAATTACCCGATGGATGCCGAACCGTTTTCAACTTGTATGTGTTTGAAGAGAAATCACACAAGGAAATAGCGGAAATGCTTGGGATTAAGGTACATTCATCCACTTCGCAACTGCATCGCGCCAAGAATTTGTTAGCAAAAAGAATTAAAGAATATACAGAGTATGAAAGGAAATGATGAAATAACCGGTTTGTTCCGCAGTCGCCTCTCTGGTGCAGAGATGACGGTGCGGGATGGCTTTTGGGAGGAGCTGAAAGGCGACCTGTCAAGAGTTGAAACCGATGCAACCAATACTTCTGCAGCTGTTGCTTTCGGACAGAAGCAGAAACATTCCGTCCTTACTCCACGCTTCTACCGGGTGGCTGCGGCTGCTTCTGTAGTATTAGTGCTTGGAGCTGCTTCCGCTGCATTCTGGTACTTCTCTCCGAAAGATGAGATTCAGGAAGCATTCACCAAGGTAGCTACGCTGACACCGGAAGGTAACCTGAACGGAGATGTGGTACAGGAAAAATTCCCCTCTATTCATGAGACTAAACCTACAGCGCAGGCTCCTGGTCATAAGAATCCTGTACCAGTATCATCCGGAGGCATACTTGCAGCGAATGGCGATGATGAAGAAACTGTATCTGTTACTGTTTCCATTACAATTTCCCAACGCGTATATGGCAATCAACACCAAGGCAATGGAATGTATGGTCAAACAGCCTCATCAAGGAATGAAAATAATCATCGTGCCACAACTACTGATCCTACTGCTACAAATTCCAATACAGAATTTGGCTCAGATTCCGATAAAGCACTCCTCGTTACCAATGCGGGCGGTTCTGCTAAAAAATGGGCTTTCAAAGCAGGCATAGGTACATCGTTGCCAAAGGGAGATTTCGGAATGCCGTTCACTTCAGGAGTTTCTGCCGAACGTCGTTTGAGCAAACATTTTTCTCTGGAGGCAGGTTTGCAATATAACCGTCTTGACGGAGATCATACGATACATACACTGGCTGTTCCGGTGAAACTGAATGCGGTGCTGGCAAGCAATTCTAAAGTAGACTTTTATGCTACATTGGGTGGTGCTGCCGAGAAATGCATAGCCGGAGCCGTGGACAATGGTTTTGGAGCAGAGCCTGTACAACTTTCCGTTGCGGCAGGTCTGGGAGTCCGTTATAAGTTGAACGACCGGATTGCTCTGTTTGCAGAACCTACGGTATCTCATCATTTTGATACGGATTCGCAAACAAAAACGCTGCGAACGGAACGTCCAACGAACCTTAATCTACTTTGCGGTGTTCGTATGACATATTAACCTTAATACAATGCAACAATGAAAGCAATTTCTAATATACGTGCCGTAATGGCCATTTTGATATTCTTCTTCTCTCTTTCTTTTGTATCATGTACGGAAGAGACGTTGGACTACAATAATCCTGACGTGGATTTATTCGTCAAGCAACTGAAAGCCGGAAAATATTCTGTTGAAAGTCCGGAAGGGTTGAACACTATCCCTCGGTTTACTGTTGATGACATAGGGGACTTGTTGAAGTATGCCGAAGATTTGACGGTAATTCCTTCTTTTCCGCTGGCTCCGGTTTCTTATTCCGCAGGTGGTAAGCTTCGTTTAGGCGAATGTATCTTGTGGACAGTAGAAACAATCCGTCTGGGGCAAAATGCTTCGATGGGGTGCAAAATGGTACATGTGGATGCAGAGAACTATGAAGGCATTTACTTCTTGTCGGATGATGAAGTTCTGGATGCTTCCGCCCGTTATCGCCGCTGGTGGGAAAACCGCAAATACCCCCGTACGATGTGGACCATAGATCCTTGTTATGATGAACCGCTTTGTGGAAGCGGATATATGTGGTGGTAAGAAAATAAATAAATGAGAAGATATTACACTATAATCGGACTGCTTTTAGTAGTAGTCCTTCCCGTTTGCGCTCAGAACTGGACACCTCAGGACTCTCTGCGATTGCGCCGTCTATTGGACGGAGAAGGAGAGATTAAGCTGAATCCGGAAGTTCTGAAAGAAATGGGAGTACAGGAGCCTCTGGGCAAACAGCAGATGTCGCTGGAAAGACAATGGCTGGATTTCAACACAACACTTCCCGAAATACCAAATACACCGAAGAAGAAAGTTATTCTTACTTTGCGTCCATATACAGCAAATACGAAGTATAACTGGGATCCGGTGTATCAGAAGAAAATAAAAATAGATAAGAACACGTGGAGAGGAGATCCTTTTTACGAACTTAAAATGCTTCGTATTTATTCTGATTGGGCGAAGACTCCTTTTGAAAAGGGCATCCGCAAGAGTATGGATGAAATAGAGGCAACCGGAATGCGTTACCGGGTGACAGAACGGGCTAATAATATGGCCGTAGGTAGCTGGCAGGGTGCCAGTGGCGGTTTGGGATTTGTCGGTGATTTTATGACGCCTTTTACAAAAGAATTCTGGAATGTCAAAGGACGTAAGCGTCGGGCCCGTACTCTGGAAGTGCTCCGTGCATACGGGGACTCGACTACAGTGCTGATTAAAGAGCCTGTCAAGGCGATTAAAAATTAGGATTTGTATAATTTGAGCATCTGGTGATATCTATGTTGTAAATTCGTATTTTCAGCTGTGTTTTTTATTACAATTCGTCTTTTCTTCCGAACTTTTCATACATTTTTCTTGTTTCTTCCTAATAATCCCTAAACGGAAAAACTATGAACAGAATTACTTCCCTTTTCGGAATTCAATATCCAATAATCCAAGGTGGTATGGTTTGGTGCAGTGGTTGGCGCTTGGCGTCGTCAGTAAGTAATGCGGGTGGATTGGGCTTGCTTGGAGCAGGTTCTATGCATCCTGAAACGTTACGTGAGCATATCCGTAAATGTCATGCTGCTACACATAATCCTTTTGGAGTCAATATTCCATTAATGTATCCGCAGATTGAAGAAATCATGCAGATAGTGATAGAGGAAGGAGTCAATATAGTTTTCACTTCCGCCGGAAGCCCTGCCAAATGGACGGGATGGCTGAAAGAACGGGGAGTGACAGTGGTGCATGTGGTCAGTTCTTCCCGCTTTGCGATGAAAGCCGAAGAGGCGGGTGTGGATGCTGTTGTTGCCGAAGGCTTCGAAGCCGGCGGACATAACGGAAGGGAAGAAACTACCACTTTGTGCCTGATACCTGCCGTACGTGCCGCTACTACTTTACCATTGATTGCTGCCGGAGGAATTGCTACAGGCGAGGCTATGCTTGCTGTCCGGGTGTTGGGAGCAGAAGGGGTGCAAATAGGTACGCGTTTTGCATTGACTCAAGAAAGTTCTGCTCATGAATATTTTAAGGAATATTGCCTGCGTTTGCAGGAAGGGGATACCCGGTTACTGTTGAAGAAGCTCGCTCCGGTACGTTTAGTACGGAATAATTTCCGTGACGCTGTAGAGGCGGCCGAAGCAGTGGGGGCTACACAAGATGAACTTCGTATCCTTCTGGCTCATGGACGTGCCAAGAAAGGGATTTTCTATGGAGACTTGGAAGAAGGAGAACTGGAGATTGGTCAGGCCTCTGCACTGCTTTACGGTAAACAGATAGAGACAGTTGCTGAAGTGATGCAGGAACTGACGGAAGGATATAAAAGAGCGTGGGATGCGCTAAAAGAATAAGAATTTAGCTTCATGAGACGACGAAATTCGTCCCATGAGATGAAAAAATCCGTACCATGAGGCAAAAATATTCATCTCATGGGACGATTTTTTTGTATAGAGGGAATGAAAGGGAGTCATTTGGCTATGGAAATGAACTAAAGTGATTATGTGATACTATCCTAATTCTCCTCCTCCTGGGAGGAGGAGTACCCGTAGGGGGAGGTGGTAGGTGAGAAAAGAATTCCTTATTTATATGATTCATAGGTATTTCTTGCTTTACCTACCACCCTGCCCTCTGGACACCCCTCCTCCGATGGATGAGGGGAATTGAGATACTCTATTTACCCAATATTAGGATACTCATTTTACTCATAGCTCATCCCAAACAAACCACTTTCTTACCGCCCAAAATGAAAAAATGGGGCTGTACGTCAATCTGTACAGTCCCATTTTCATGTTTTCCGATTGCGGTCCTATGATTTAGGTGTACCGGAATTATTTGTTGTACTAGTTGTATTTACGGTAGGATTTGCAGTTGGTGTTGTCGTAGCTGTGCTTGTTGTGCCTGCTGCTGTTGCAGTAGTTGTTGCTGCGTTTGCTGCAACTTTTGGCTGTTCTTCCCAATGGAAGGGTTCGAAGTTAGTATTCGGATCAACCCAAGTCGGTTTCTTGCAAGCGTAAATGATGAACGGAGCTGCCACAACAACGATGGCACCGATAATCAATACGGAGAACCAGACTGTATTGCTACCCGTCGAAATCTGACTGGGCGGGATAAAGCTCAGGATGAATGCCAACAGAGAACCACAGAAACCGAGTCCGCCGATGAACCACATCAATCCATTACCACCCTTACCGATACGGAACGGACGGTTCAACTTCTTCATCTTGTAACGCAATACAATAGCTCCTGTAAACATCAGCATATACATGATAAGGTAAAGAACTACTGTCAACTGTGACAAGATTTGATAGAAACTCTGTACGGAAGGCATTACTACGAACAAGAGGCTCAATACTGTTACAGCACCACCTTGTACGAACAGAATGTTCTTTTGTACACCCAGTTTATTTGTCTTCTGGAAGAACGGAGGCATGTAACCTGCCTTACCTACGGCAAAAATACCTTTAGACGGACCGGCAACCCAAGTCAATACACCTGCCAGCACACCGAATGCAAGAGCGATAGCGATGATTGGTGATAACCAGGAAGCGTGGATGTAATGGAAGTAATTGTCGAAACCAACCAGCAAACTTTGTGTCAGGCTGATGTCCTTAGCCGGGATGATAACACCCAGTGCAAAAGTACCCAGTACGAAAATGATAACTGTGATAGCTGCACCGATAAATACTGCTTTTGGATAATTCTTGGAGGGGTTTTCTATATCCTTAACGTGGATACCGCCCATTTCCATACCGGCATAAAAGAGGAAGATACTTGCGGCGAGTACGACGTTGTCGAAGTTCGTCAGATCGGGGAAGAAGCTGCTGTGGAAGTCAAGATTGGAGTGTCCGCCTGTAGCCAGATAAATGATACCCAGGATAATCAGCAAGGCTGCCGGGATAATGGTACCAACCATACCGCCGACTTTGGCTACCTTACCTACCCATCCCATACCTTTCAATGAAATGAAAGTGGCGAGCCAGTAGATGATGAGCACTACGGCGAGTGTGTAGTACTTGTTACTTGCCAACGACATATCGTGTGCGTCGTTCATTCCGATGAAGGCGATGGATACAGCACCGAATGTCAATACGGTAGGGTACCAGATGGTACTCTCAATCCATTGCACCCAGATGGCAAGGAAACCGAGCCGCTTACCGTAGGCTTCTCCTACCCAGCGGAACACACCACCTTGTTTGTCCTGGAACATTGCAGCCAATTCCGCAGCGACAAGTGACGTCGGTATAAGGAATACGATAGCTGCAAATAAATAGTAAAAGGCCGAACTCATTCCGTACACGGCCTCGGCAGGTAGTCCACGTAGGGATACTACTGCCGTTACATTCATGATTGCGAGGGTGAACACACCCAGCTTCACTGTTTGTTTAATATTTGCCATAAGTTAAGGTTTTAGGTGAAAAATATGTTTTAAAATCAGTCTCTATAACAACGACCCGGTGGAGTTGTTTTCGGGGATAAAGTGAAAGTTGGTAAATTAACACTTAAACAAATGCCTTGTGCAAGACGTTTTAGGGCAATCAGACAGAAATCAGTAATATATTAAATCAGAATAAATAATAGGTATTATTATGAAAATGGCTCTTTCAGAATTTGCATTACGGGAGAAGGGAATTTATGGTGTCTTACACATTGTGATTCTGCTACTTTCGTTGTTTTTAGTGGTTAGTATTTCAGTAGATACATTCAAGGGTATTCCTTTCTATACTCAGACGGTATTTATGAAGGTTCAGTTTGCCGTGTGCATCTTGTTTTTGCTGGACTTTATTCTGGAGTGGTTTTTAGCAAAGCATAAAGGACGTTATTTTGCTACTCACTTTGTTTTTCTTCTGGTGGCCATCCCTTACCAGAGCATTATTTCCTGGGCCGGATGGACGTTTTCCGAAGAAATCACTTATTTATTGCGTTTTATTCCTTTAGTGCGCGGTGGTTATGCGTTGGCCATTGTGGTAGGCTGGTTGACGTATAATAAGGCATCCGGCCTGTTTGTTACCTACTTGACGACTTTGCTTGCTACGGTTTATTTCTCCAGTTTGGCTTTTTATGTAATGGAGCATGGGGTGAATACATTAGTTACAGGTTATGGGGATGCTTTGTGGTGGGCGTTTATGGATGTAACGACGGTTGGTTCCAATATTATTGCTGTGACGGTGACGGGACGTGTACTGTCAGTTCTGCTGGCAGCATTGGGGATGATGATGTTCCCGATATTTACGGTGTATGTGACGAGTCTGGTGCAGAAGAGGAATCAGGAGAAAGAAGAATATTATAAGCAGTTGCAGGGAGGGGATATTAAATAATATTATCCGGATTATGTAGCTAAGATGAGAAGTTGTGAAAAGAAGCCTGAAAGATTGTTCACTATTTAGTGAACATCTGAATTAAAATCTTTATCTTTGTAACGAACAAACGACCGCTTATGTTAGTTACATTTGATAAAGAATATCTTAAAGAACTTTATGTCTCCGGTAAATGTAGTGATAAGAAACATCGCTTTCAGCCAGATAGAGGTATAAAAGATGTATTGATACGCTGATTGCATCGAATAGTGTTGAGTCTTTGTATAAACACAATTCTTTGAATTATGAAACCTTAATAGGAGATAAGGAAGGCCTTTCTTCTATACGGGTTACTTCAAAATATCGCATAGAATTTACAGTCAGAGTTGTAGCAGATGCTGAAATTATCATAAGTGTATGTAATGTTATAGAATTGTCCAATCATTATAAATAAGTAAGGTATGACTATGCTTGCAAATAAACTCACCCCGTTTTGCCCCACGCATCCTGGTGAGATATTAAAAGACGAAATTGAATATCGGAAAATTTCGCAGCGTGCCTTGGCTCGCCAAATGGGAATTTCGTATTCACAGCTGAATGAGGTACTGAACGGCAAGCGTCCGGTTAATACGGAACTTGCTTTGCTATTTGAAGCGGCTTTGGGACTTGACCCTGAGATGTTGCTCAATATGCAGACCCGTTACAATATGCAGATGGCGCGTGCCGATCAGCGCACACAAGAACGCTGGAATGAGGTACGTAAGTTGTGCGCTTCATTTTTGTAGCTTTTAAAAGTACAGGCGCCGCCTATCCTCTCCGGACTGACGACGCCTTTTATTTATGAAAAAGAGAGATTGTCTTATTCTATAATAGTCACACGGTCACCATTGAACACGCCCAAACCCAATTTGTTCATGATATACTTGATGGCGAGTTGTGATTTAACAGAATTCCCTGCTTCGTCCAAAGGAGGTGCAAATGCAGCTGCGCCGAATACACCGGGCAGTACAGACATAACTCCACCACCTACACCGCTCTTGGCAGGTATGCCGGCAGTGTACATCCAGTCACCTGAATGTTCGTAGAAACCTACGGTAGAAATCATGGAAGTAATCTTCGGAGCTAATGAAGCTTCAAACACTTCTTTCTTGGTGACAGGGTTTACACCACTGTTGGCGATGGTTCCGGCAGCAATTGCCAGTTGTCCGGCAGTGATACCCAATGAGCACTGACGAGTGTACAGGTCGAGTGCCATATCCGGATTATCGTAGATACGGTTGTAGTTCTTCAGTAACCATGCAATAGAGCGGTTATTGAAGTTCGTGGCCGTTTCCGATTTATACAGCTCATCAATCAATTGTGGAGCTGAACCGCACAAATCAGTAATATTCTGAACAATAGCTTCCCATTTCTTATCCGAATCACCCACAGGTTCAACCATGGAACATGCTGAGATGGCACCTGCATTTACCAATGGGGTAGAAGGGTGGTCATTCTCCAGCAAGATGGCGATGATTGAGTTGAAAGGTAATCCTGTAGCGTCTGCACCAATCATATCCAGCACCTTCTGTGCTCCGTATTGACGGAGGATAAGGATGGCTGTATGTACTTTGGAAACAGATTCTATACCGAAACGGTAGTCAGTGTCACCTATATTAATGGTTTGTCCGTTCATCAGACAGATGCTGATGCCGAACAGATTCTTGTCGATGTTGGCAAGGTAGGGGATGTAATCGGCATTTTTTCCCCCGGTGTTACCCTTCACCTGTTCATAGGCTTCCTGGGCAACCTCTTTTAGTTGAGAGATTGAAATCTTTTTATCCATAGTTTTTCTTTTTGGAGTTGACAAGTTAACAAGGGAACGAGGGATTGCGCTATGTAAGCTTTGTACCGCATAAGCTGTACGCGCTACCTTTATAGCGCAGCCCCTTGTCTCCTTGTTCCCTCGTCTCCTTGTCGACTTAATTATTTCTTATGACTGCGGCAACCGTGATTGAACACTTTCGCTTCTACCGGCAGGTTCTTGTCCTGAGCCATGCGGGTAGGAGTAGGATAATCCAATTTCTCCAGTTCAGTGATAGCATTCTTGATGTCGCCCAGCAACATGTCTGCCATGTCGCGGCTGAAGCCCTGGCGTACTACCACACGCATTACGACGTAGTCGTCCAGTTTAGAAGGCAGGGTATAAGCCGGTACCATCCAACCATGTTGCGACAGTTTATCCTGAAGGTCGTACAACGTCCATTTAGCATTCTTGGCATACTCCGGTTTCATGTACCAGATGAACAACGGGTTCACCACTTCTTCTGAATAGTTGACGAACGGTTCCATCTTAGCGATTTCATCATGGATATACTTCGCGATGGTCAGTGAGTTATACTGCACCTCTTTGTATCCCTGGAATCCTAAGCGAATGAATTGGTAGTACTGACCCAGGATTTGAGCAGCAGGACGGGAGAAGTTCAATCCCACCTGAGTAATGTTTGCACCCAGATAGTTTACGCTGAATGACATTTCTTCGGGCAGATATTCTTTGCCTTTCCAGCAAACCCAACCCAGACCCGGATAAACGAGACCGAATTTATGTCCGCTGACACTGATAGAAAGAACCCACTTCAAGCGGAAGTCCCATTTCGTTTCAGGATAGAGGAACGGCAGGATAAAACCACCACTGGCAGCATCTACATGGATAGGAATATCGTAACCGGTCTTGGCGTTGTAAGCATCGAGAGCTTTGTCCAGTGCTTCTACGTCATCGTTCAGTCCGGTCCATGTCACACCCTGGATAGGTACGATACAAATGGTGTTTTCATCACACATCTTTAATGCTTCTTCCGGATCAAGAGTAGTCTTGTCAAGGGTCAAAGGCACTTCACGCATTTCAATCTGCCACAACTGTGCGAACTTTTCCCATACTACCTGGAAACCGGTTGAGATAACGAAATTAGGTTTATCGAAAGGTTTGCCTTGAGCCTGGCGTTTTTTACGCCAACGCAACCATGCTGCCACGCCGCCCAACATACACGCTTCACTTGAACCAATGGCCAGCGCACCTGTTTTCCAAGTATCCTTTTCCGGAGAGTTCCACAGGTTTGCTACGATGTTGATACATTTTCCGTTCATCACGGCGATACGGGGATATTCCGTTTCGTCAATGTAGTTAATGTTGATCGCCTCGTTCATCAGCTTGGTGGCGTAATCGTCCATATAAGTGGTAACGAAAGTGGCCAGGTTCAGACGGGGTTGAGTTTGAGCGAAAGTTTCGTCTTTTACCATCTGATAAGCGATCTCGGGAGTGGTAGGTCCATCAGGGATCTTCTCTACCGGAGAGGGTTGCAACATTCTGTTTGATCCAAACACTTCTGTTTTGGCATCACCTTTTCTGAAATTTACATCTTCCATTTTACTAATATTTTAGTTTAGGTTTAGGTGGCGAGGATTTTCCCCGTCGAATTTCCCACAACAACGGTGTTTGCAGAGGAAAGTTCCGACGTTTTACATATTTTGGCGTTTATTAAAGGGAAGGTAAATGATAATTTAGCGGAGAGGTATCCGATTAGGTATAAAAGAGTGATAAGGTGGTAGGGTGATAAAGTGGCTGCGCTATATATCACAGAGCGTTATCCCGCTATCACTTTATCACTCTACCACTTTATCACACTTTGTTCATAACCCTACAGAAAGAAATTAATTCCGCCAACGGGTTTCTTTACTTTGTATTCATAAACATTACGCCTTTGAATCCTGTTCTCAGGACTTATTTTGTAGTGTACAACTTTAAAGATAAGAGTTATGAATACAGAAAGAATTAAGAAAGTTACAGAAAAGATTAAGAAAGATACAGAAAGGATTGAGAAAGATGAAGGGAGGATGAATCTGTCGCTGTATATGGCAGAGGTTATTGAAGAGTTGAAGGATGACAGGAAGCACCCGGCGGTGCATACATATACCAGTACACTGCATTCCTTTGCGGCATTTTCCGGCGACGCCATGCCGATGAATGAAGTATTTACTCCCGGGCGGCTGAAAGAGTATGAGGATTGGCTGTTGCAAAGGCGGCTGAGCTGGAATACTATTTCTACCTATATGCGCACCTTGCAGGCTGTGTACAACCGGCTGTCTCCACCCGGCACACCGGAGCACAACCCGAGGCTCTTTGATGATGTGTATACCAAGGTGAAGTCACAAATCAAACGGGCACTGACGGAAGAACAGATGGGCAGATTGATGCACGCAGACCTTGACGTGCTCTCTGAGGAGTTGCAACGCGTGCAGGCCTATTTCCTGCTGATGTTCCTGTTTCGTGGAATGCCGTTCATCGACCTTGCACATTTGCGCAAGCGGGACGTGAAAGATGGCAAAATAGCGTATCGCCGCCACAAGACGGGCAAACAGATTACGTTGCGTATCCCCCGGGAAGCATTGCCCTTACTGAAAGAGTTTAAGGACAAAGATGAAACTTCCCTCTACCTCTTCCCGATATTGAATGCTGCACCGGAAGGAGATGAAGCCTTGTATGAATGCTATCAGAAAGCTCTGCGGAATTTTAATAAAATGTTGAGAGTATTGGCTAAACGATTATTACCCGGCATCAAAATCAGCTCATATACCGCAAGGCATACATGGGCTACATTGGCCTATCATATAGGAATGCCCATCGGAATCATTTGCCAGGCACTGGGGCACTCTTCGATACGTGTGACGGAAACTTATCTGAAACCTTTTGAAAATGAGAAAGTGGATAAGGCAAACCGTAAGCTAATTTCTACTGTGAAAAAAAACAGGAGGGGAGGAGTGTCGGATGCTTTATTTCTTATAAAACATGATGTTACGGTAGAATTACTTACCAAGTAACGGCAAGTTTCTGTTTGCAAAGTTTATATTTTTCTTTTATTAATCCAAATATAAATCTGATATTTTTCTAAAAAACACAAATAAATATTTAATAAGCAACAAAAAGTACATAAAATACACACAAAACACAATCTTGCGTTTGTTCTTCTCTACTAAAAACACGCAAAACCTTTATCCATTTTTGCCTTTTCAAACATGGAGCACTCTTTTATTGACTTCTTTTCTTTGTCACCTGTACTTTCTTCATAAAAAACTCTGTGGAAAAACTCTTTTTCCCTGTGCAGAGGCTGTGCGTTTGCCGTTACTTGGTAAGTAACGTCCCCAGTGGGCCGTAATATGATAACGCTACTATTTTACGCTTATGAAACGCATTCTTCTCCTTCTTTGGTTGTTGGCATCCTCTTGTTCAGGATTGCAGGCCCAGCGTACCACACTGCGCACCAACCTGCTGTTTTGGGGAACCACCACTCCCAATGCCGGGGTTGAATTCTCGTTAGGGCGTAATTTCACTCTTGTTCTGGACGGTGGTTATAATGCCTGGGAATTTTCCAATGATATGAAACTCAACCTTGCTTTTGCCCAGCCTGAAATCCGTTACTGGTTCTGTCGTCGTTTCGAAGGTCATTTCATCGGCCTGCACGGACACTATGCCCATTTCAATATCGGGCAGATTGATTTCATCCCTTGTATGAAAGAGTATGTCTACCGCGGCAACCTTTACGGTGGTGGCATCAGTTACGGTTACCATTGGGCCATGGGCGACCGTTGGGGCATGGAAGTGACCGTGGGAGGCGGCTATGCCCAACTCTCATACGACAAATACCTCTGCCGCGACTGCGGCGAACGGGTAGGGCAGTTTAAACGTACTTATTTCGGTCCTACCCGCGCCGGAATTTCACTCATCTATTTCTTACGTTAAAAAAACAACTTCACAGCCATGATGAACGCGATATATACCTTCCACGTGAGGTATCAGTGCCTCGTACTGTTACTCTTCTTTAGCACCCTGCATGTTTGGGGGCAGGAAGCCCGTGTAAGCCTTACGGACGCTCAGGTGACGGGCGACAGCCTGTTCCTCAGCTTGAAGATGGATTTGTCGTCCATACGACTCAATAGCCGCACCTGCCTGCACTTCACCCCCATATTGGCAAACAGCCGTGGAGGTCGTGTCGAACTTCCACCTGTATTGGTGAGCGGACGCCGCCGCTATCGCTTCGATCGTCGCGAATGGGCGCTGGGTGATGACAGCAGGGTGCACCGTGCCAAACCTTACCTTATTCAACTCTGCAAACGTCACTCTGCACCGCGCCCCGTCTCTTACCATGTAGGCGTGCCCTATTCTGTATGGATGGGAGATGCCGCATTGCTTCTCCGCCAGGAAGTGAAAGATTGCTGCGACCTTCAATTGCTGGGTGTAGACACCATCAGCGGGCGGTTGTTTTCCGAGCGGGTGGTCGTACAGCGGCCTGAACCTGTGCGGCAACCTGTTGGCACACAACAGCCTGTTTCTGCACAACAATCAATTTCAGTACAGCAACCGCTCCCTGTGCAGTCTGCCGGGGTTCAGCTAGTCACTCCTTTCGTAACTTATTCCGCCCGCGATGTCGAGCTTTATGTCTCCATGCTTTCCTTCCTTGAACCTACGGTGGAGTCTGCCAAGAAGCTGGACGAAAAGGAAGTGTTCCATATTGATTATCCTTTGGGCAGTGACAATGTGTCGCCCGACTATCATAACAACCGCGCCGAGCTGCAGAAACTCGACAGCTTGCTGTCTCCGCTTTCTGCAGGCAACTATTCCAGCCTGGAGTATGTCCGCGTCTGCGGTTACGCATCACCGGACGGAACCTATATCGACAACGAGCGCCTTGCCGGCTCGCGTGCACGGTTCTTTGCCTCCTATATATATAGCACCTGCGGTATTCCGCGTTCGCGCATCGAGACCACTTGCGTGGCAGAAGACTGGGAAGGCCTCTCTGTGCTTTTACAGTCGGAGCAGCCTCCCTATGCCGATGCCGCCCTTTCCATTATCCGGAATGTCGGCATTTTCAACGGTCGCGAAAAGCAACTGATGGAGCTCCGGGGCGGCGCCCCTTACCGGGACATGCTGCGCCATTTCTTCCCCCGCTTACGCCGTCTCGAAGTAAGTGTGCGTTGGAACATCCGTGCCGTGAGTGTGGGTGAAGCCTACCAACTGATATATACACACCCCGAATGGCTCAGCCTGTCGGAGATGTATGCTGCCGCCCGCTACTACCGTCCCGGTACGGAGCAATATCGTGAAGTATACGAAATAGCCGCCTATCGTTTTCCCGAAGATGTGGTGGCCAATATCAACGCCTCTTCCGCAGTGATGCTGACAGGAGATACGAAGTCCGCCCGTGCTTACCTGCAACGGGTTGAGTCTGATCCCCGTTCCTGGAATAATCTGGGCGTGCTGGCACTGATGGAAGGCAATGCCGGTGAAGCAGAAAAATGGTTCCGCAAAGCGGTAGGCATCGAGCCTCGGAAGGCGCGGCAGAACCTGCAACGTTTACAGGGCATTCCGGTGGCAAACGACCGGAAGCTGCAAGATAAAAGAGGAGAGCGATAGATGCGGCGAGGCTTCCATCCCATTCGCCCTTGTCTGCTTTTGTGGGGGCTGCTGCTGCCGTTGCTGTTTGGCGCCTGCAGCTTTGGTGATGAACCTTCGCCCTGTCCCTACGATGTGCGTCTGGAATACTGGTATGCCGGTAGTGGAGTCGAGAACATGCTTCCCCGCTACGTCTCCCGGCTGACGCAGTTTATCTTCGACGGGGAGGGGCGGTTGGTATCGACCTCTGTCCTGACGGGTGATGAAGTGAGCGGTTGGAAAGGTACGTTGCCGGATGGCACTTATACAGTGGTGCTCTGGGGGAATTTGAGCGATGCCGACCCGCCGCCGGAAAAGGTGGAAAGCGGTGGAGGAGGAGCAGAAGCAGAAGGCGAGACCGGAGATATGCTTGAAGCAATGACGCTGAGCGCAGTCAGCGAAGGCGTTCCTCCGGGGTATCGGGGTAACACTTCCCGGCTGTACTACGGTACGGGCACCTTCACGCTGAAGGACGGCATGACGGAGCGACGGCGGATTTACCTCTGCCAGGCTTACGCCTCGCTCACGATTACTGTGCGTTGGCAGACCACGGAGCGAGTCCGGCTTCCGGCAGACGGTGTTTACCGGATGCGCTTGAAAGGCATTCCGTCGGTCTACGGCTTCTCCGGCGGACAGGAGGTGACGGTACCTTCGGGTGATGGCAGTTGTGTGCTGCCCCGCCCGGACCGCACGGTGACATACCACGAAGCACGCGCTTCGCTGAACTATGAGAACGAGGTGATCGGCGAGCTGGTCACGTTTCGCTATACAGCAGGTACGCACGAGCTGTGGAGCCTTTGGTGTAATGGTGAACAATTGGTACGGGACCTCGACCTCTACCTGTTTTTCCGTAAGCTGCCCATGGATATGGACACCAATATGGAGCAGAATTTCGACCTCGAAGTGACGGTGTACGATGACAACCGGGTAGTGGTGACACAGGCTTCGGCTGCCGACTGGGAAGAGGGTGGAGGAATTGGATAAAAGACGGATTTGAAAAGAAACAATATCATAATCAATTATTAATGAAGTGAGCTTATGACACGAAAAAAAACAATGATTCACTGCATGCATGGTTTCCTGCTTTTAGGTGGCCTGCTGCTACACTCCTGTTCCGGCGAGACGCAGCTGGAGGGTGAGAGTGAGATTCCTGACGGGAAAGACCCCGCAAGACAGGAAATCTTGTTGAACATCAACAACAAGTTAGTATTGCACAAGACGGATACGCGCACCATTGCCACCGCCGGGGAGAACGCTATCTCCACGCTGGATGTCTACGTCTTCGGCTCCCCTACCGAAGACGGAACTTATACTTTCCAGGAGCGGTTCGCCTATCGTGAAAACAGCGACGACCTTCCTGCAGATGCCAAAGAACTGGTGCTGAACGCCGGAGCTACGGACAACGTCACCACCGGATTGCTCAGCCTGCACCGCGGACTGTTCGTGAAGTTCTATTGCATTGCCAACGACACGCAACCGGTGAAAGCGGATGGTAATGAAGTAGTAGCCGACGACTTCACGCCCATCACCTTTACCGCCGGAAGCAGCACGATGGAGAGGGCGGGCAGCCCTACCGAAGCGGATTTTATCCAATATCACACCCGTTTGCTGGATACCGATGTGCTGAACGTACCTCTGGCAATGGCAGGGGCACAGACTTTGCCGCTGGATTTGACAGATGCTTCCATCAGCACCCGCCAGCAGGTAAACTTCAAGCTCACCCGCCTTGCCGCCCGCTTCGATGTGGTGAACAAAGCGGATGAATCCCGTTTCACTATCGAGTCCATCTCCATGCTGAATGCCCGTCGCGCAGCAGGTTACTTTCCGATAGTTGCTTGCGGAGCATATCCTGCCGCAGATGCCGACCTGATGACCACTGCCGACAAACCTTTCACAGGTGACAATGCTAATATTGGTACTCAGACGGGAGCTTTCTACTGCTATCCCAGCTTGCAGGAGGATGGGGGAGCGCTTCTGCTGAAAGGCCGCTACAAGGTGAATGAAACCGAAACCAAAGAAGTGTCCTACCGGATTCCTTTCCGCCGGCAAGGCGTCGATGGACAGGAAACCTATCTGGACATCAACAATAATCACCGCTATACCATTGGCATCACTGAAGCTGATGACCTGAGACTGGAATTTACCCTGAGAGTGGCGGACTGGACGGACGACGGCAGTATCGACGATTATGAACCGGACAACGATCCGGGAGAAATTACGGTTACTATTCCTGATGCCTTTCAAGGCCGGTCAACGGCTACTTTAGATCCTGACCGCAAAGTATATACCGTAAGTATGTCTCTCGACTCTGGAAGTTCTTTCGATATGACGGTAGGTTCCGCTTCTCCGGGCATCAAGATTGTGTATGCCGGTGGTCCTTCCGCACAGAGTAATAATTGGCTGACTTGTACCAAAAATGCGCCTACAGGCTTGGCTTCGGGTAGTAGCTATACATTTAAAGTGACGGACGGTTACAGTAAACTTTTTCCCCGTGCCACGGTACGCGTATACGATGTGCTTTCCGGTATGGAAAATATACTTTATGTAGATGCCGTTTCCGTTCCTCAGCCGCTGACTACAACGCAACCTGCTAAAGCTCCCAACGGTGAGAGTGAAAATCCGAATTCATTCGATGCTGGAAACGCTACAGTAACGCTCTATCGCATCACGGGCAGTAGTGCGGATGTATCATTTGTGTGTCCCGATGAAATGGTGCTGGTGGGTAAACCGAGTTGGATGGATGTATCGGAGCCGGTGAAAAACGGTACGAAATACACGTATACTTTGACGCTGAATGATCGTGATGTTGTTCTTCCGAGTACCACTGCGGCAGGCACACGCGCTTCAGTGGCGGAGACAACTGACAATACCGTAGTATTTGCCAATTCTAAAAACACCTCGACTCTGAAGGTGCCCATTACCATAACATTGAAAGATGCCCCCATGACGCTTAATTTCGCCGCACTTGGAGGAAGCAATAATAGTTATACTGAACCTTCGGGAGATACTCCGGGTAAAATCACCATGAGTGTGGCGAATGGTAATACTTGTTTGGTTCCTGCCGTCTCGATGGATGGAGTAGAGGTCATGTTCGATTTTGGCGGAAATACTGAGTGGCTGACATCTACGGTAACCACCACTGATACTTCTGTGGGATCGAAACAGCAAAATGTTAAGTTTCAATTGGCGAGCGATAAACTTGCAGGTGCTAAAGATGTGACCGTGACACTGAAGAATAAGATTGGCGGAGCAGACCGGAAGTTTACGATTAGTCCGAATGTAGGGACTTATTTATTGGTAAAGAGTAGCAGTACATCGACTGCAGATAGCTTTAATAATACATATATAACCTTATATAAACTGGGCAGCGGTACATCTTATATGCAGTTGAATGCTACATACTGGGGTGGCAGTACATTGACGAGTAGTGACGCTGCGGTATCAGTATCGACAGTATCAACAAGTGGTGATGTTACTACCTATAAACTTATTGCTAATAGTGTGAAAAGTAATGTAACGCTGACGCTTGCCAGTCGTGTAGACCCGAGTAAAACACAGGCATACAGTGTGACTATAAAAGAATTTGTTGCACCGACACTGAGTGCATATACAAAATCTCTAACTGCTATAAAGAATAATAGTGGCTCCAGTACTACTGTAACGGTAACTCCACCAACTGATGGGTATGGGTATAAGGTTAAAAGTTGTTCGGACCAAATAAGCTATTCTAATTCGAACAATACTTATACTATAAATGCACAGAGAACAGGGAGTGGTGCTATTGTATTTTGTAATAAAATGGATGATACAAAAACTGTCCAATTAAGTGTTACAGTCAGTGGAAGTATTACTTATGAAGGACAGGCTGTATGGGATTATAATGGATATTACATTGCCCCTGTGAATGCGGTTAATACGGTATGGGATTCTAGTGTTGCTAATGATTTTTATTGTAGGTATAAAAGTGGTGCTAATTGGCGTACACCTACTGCAGCAGATCTGCGTGCTATATTAGGAGGGGTAACGGGTTTTGGGCATGCCTCTAATGCAGTTTATGAATATATTTTGAGCAATGGAATCTTTAGTGGCTGTACATGGACATCGGAAGCTTATAATGAAACTACTGCTAATTTTTTGGATGTTGAATCTAGTTTTATGTTTGTAGGATACATTCCAAAATCCCGTACGTATGCAGTGCGTTGTGTATCTAAAAAGTAAACTTCGTCCGGCGGATTGCAAATCCGCTTGAACAGAGGCTTTCAGCCTTATAAAATCCGCGTTCGTCCGTTTCATCCGCGTCGTCCGCGTATCCATTAATCTTAGAAACCAAACATATTGTTCAATTAAAAACTTTAAAAATCAATGAACGTAAAAAGTTTAATCGCGCTGTTAGCCTTTGCGGGCTTTGCAGCGAGTTGCTCCAACAGCGACTTTGATGAACCCGGCACCCATCCTACCGATGGCCGTGCCGAGATTCAGATCGCTTTTAGCGGAACCGGAGAGAGCCAGGAATATACCCGTGCCATCGCCTCCGAGAGTGAGAACAAGATAGAGCAGTTACACATCTATCTCTTTGCCGCTGCTGCCCAAACGGGCCCCTTCTATTACCTCGAAACATGGACCGAGGGTACGGATTATGATCCTGCAAATCCCGGCACCACCAACTTCAAGATTCAGGATGCCGGTACTTCCAAGAAAGGCATCCTCTATCCCAATGAACTCAAAGGGCTCCCCTGGATAAAGTTGCTTTGCGTGGCAAACAACGGCGCGGCTCCGGAGTTCTATAACGAGGCAGGGGGGCAAATTCTGAGCCCGCTGACGAAAGTATCGACCAATGCCGATGGAACCATCGCTGCCGCCGGCACTACCGAAGCTGATTTCAAAGCTGCCTTTACGGAAGCCAATGCCGATGGTACCCTGGTCGAAACCCCACTGCTGATGACCGGTGAAGGCATCACCAAAATCAGCGGCGTGTCTAAGGTAGACATCAGCCTGAAGCGCGTGATGTCCCGCTTCGACATCGTGAACGACAAGGCAAAGACGAACCTCACCATTCAGGATATCTACATGGTGCAGGGCCGTAAGAGCGCATCGCTATGGGGAGCAACCCTCACCCCGGTGGATGCCGGGGATTTGACTACCGATCCCCTGCTTGCCCAATACGCCAATGTGGACTTCGACCAGATTCCCGGTGCAAACACGGGTGAGACTGCCAGTGCCTTCTACGTCTATCCCAATCTTGCTACGGATCAGTCCTATCTCGTGATAAAGGGCACCTACAAAAGCCCTGCCACCGGCAAACAGGAACCTGTAGAATATCATGTGGACGTGGCCCGCACTCCCGATGGAGCACCAAAAGCGGAGTTCATCAAACTGCTTGCCAACAATCGCTATAAGTTGAGAATCAGCGATGTCACCAGTTCCAATATCATGGGTACCTTCGAGGTAGTGGATTGGACCAGTGGCGGCGGAATCATAGTAAAGCCCAGCAATGATTCTCCTGTCTTTGTAGCAGCAGAAGCCTTCACCGGTGCCAATGCGCCCACGGAACTGACTGCGCTGAATACGGACGCTTCCCCCTACAACTATGAAGTGACGGGAACTGACGGCACAGGTTCTTTCACCATCGAGATAGGTGCCACCGGAAAGGTACGTGCTGAAAAGGATGCGGTGCAGACCACTACCCGTGCGGAAGCAGATAGCGAAGTTACCCCGCAGAGCTGGCTGGTGATAAGCGAACCTGCCTTTGAAGAACGGGACGGCGTGTGGTACACTAAATTTGATATCTCTTATGCGGATGCTGTAGGCGTATCTCCCGTAGCCGTACACTTCATCAACGAAGCCGCTTCTTATGATCCCGCCTTGTGGACAACGGTCAACTTCTATGGTCAGAAGAATGTGCCCGTGTTTGCGGCTGCTACAACGGGAACAGGCTCCAAGGGAAATACGGTAAACGTGGATGATGTCAAAGCACCTGCCGCAACTATCTTCAAACTGAAAAACAGTTATGTGCTGTTTGATGTGACCTGCGTGGAGGGTATCACCGTAGGTACTACGACTGCCGGATACAAGGCGGAAGAGATTGCCGTGAATGGTTTTGTACATACGTATAAGGTATCGGTAAGCGATGAGAGTGCTGCTGCTAATGGTACTATTGTCTTCCAGAATGCAGGTGATACCGGTAAAGAAACGACACTGACGCTGACTGTTGCCGAGCCGAAGATGACGTTTGAAAAATCTACTGACGCCAATAATGCGGCTACGTGGGATGAAGCAAGTAGTACGTTGAAAATCGACCTTGACGCTTTGGGAGAAGGTACTTGCGACTTCAAGATCAATGCTCCGGCCGGAGTATCGATTGCCAGTCTGGCTTGCCCGTGGGTGAAAATCACAGAAACGGCAGAGTGGAACGACACGGATAAGTTTGCTACGTACACCATCGCCAAAGCCACTTCTATCACGGGTACAGGCGACGTGACGTTGAACTTTGTGAATGGGTTGACGGAAACAGGTAAGGATATCAATGCTCCGGGATTGGATGTGAAATTACATAAGGAAGCCGGTAAACCCAGACTCAGTGCGGGTACTACTGAAGCAAGTTGGAGTACATTCAATAAAGGGCTGGATAAAGACTTTTCGGATGCTGCGGCTGCCACTATCACGATGTATAAAGTAGCGGACAGTCAGATCACTGTAAAGATGACTTGTGGCGAAGCGGCTGCGTTTGAGACGGCTGCCGGATTGACTATTGAAAAGATGGGGGCTACAGATGAGTATACTGTTAAGGTATCTGATGCCAGTCAATTGAGTGGTGCGACTACTGTGGTGACTGCCAAGAATAGCGGAGATGGAACCCGTACGGCTACACTGACGATCACTTGGAAAGATCCGTCTATCACGGTGGCATTGACGGATGGTGCATCGGGAAATGTAGCGGAAAGCACTGAGGGTGGAAGTATTGTCTATACAGTAGATGTGGACAATATAAGCACTACACCTTTCGTCTTTACCGTAACTGCTCCGGGCGGTGCGAATGTTGGCTTTACGACGGCAATGGCAGATCAGTTCCTGAAAGTGAATGCCGATAATGCCGGAGGCGATACGGTTGCTGCCGGAACGGCGGCGGTGTATACGCTCGAATTGTCTGATGGCTCTAAAACGGATGACATTACGCTCGTGTTTACCAATGCTGTGACTGGTGGGGGAGATAAGACGGTGATTCTTAGAAATAAGAATAAACCTTGATACTCCTTGAGATTGCTTTGATTAAATGATAATTTTAGGCGCGGATTACGCGGATTACACGGATTTTTTGATGAATCGATGTAATAGCGCAGCCTTTAATCCGCGTAATCCGTGTAATCCGCGCCTAATCTTTATAACAGGTTTACGAATTATCATTTATATACCAATTGATATTGACTCATAAAAAAATACAATGAATATAAAAAACAAATCCCTTTTGCTCGCCGCAGGCTTCCTGCTTGCCGCCAGCACCCTGTTCGTCTCCTGTACCAACGAGTCGCTTACCGAAGCGCCCGCCGGTCCCGACGAACCGGACAATGACAACTCCCGTACGGAAGTGCAGCTTATACTAAAGAACAATCTGACGCTGAAAACCTCCGTCCCCGCCAGTCGTGCGGGAGACGCCATTGCCACGGAAGATGAAAACTTCATCAAAACCCTTGATGTCTACGTGTTCGGCTCCCTCACCGAGGATGGCCCTTATACCTTTCAGGAACTGCACTACTACCGCGACGATGCCAGTCTGACGCACCTCACCGGTATCAAGTCTTTCAGCTTCGACCTCAATCCGGGTGCGGAAGCCAACACCACCACCGGCTTGCTGAAACTTACCAAAGGCTTGTTCGTGAAGTTCTATTGCATCGCCAACCGCACCCAACTTTACGGTGTAGATGCCGCAGGCACTTTGCAGCCTTACGATTACTTCTCGTCTCTGGTGCAAACCGCCCCCGGTCAGTCCGCCAATACGGTGACCCCCGGCGTGCCCACCGAAACAAACTTCCTGAAGCTGCAAACCCAACTCATCAACCCTGAGGGTGCAACGGAAAATGATATCTTCGTCAGTCCGCTCCCTATGACGGGTGCCTACACTACGCCTCTGGACCTGACTGATTTCAGCAGCGCCACCCGTGCCCAGATCGGCTTTTGCCTCTCGCGTATGGTGGCCCGCTTCGACATCGTGAATGTTGCCGAGGAATCCCGTTTCACCGTTGAGGGTATCTCCATGAGCAACGGACGAAGTGCCAGCCGTTTCTTTCCCATCGAACCGCTGAAAACAAAAGACGAAACGAATGGTGATCTGATTACATATCCCGAGCGCAAGGTAAAGCCCGATATGCAGCATAAGCCTACGGATGCCGAGCCGAAACTTAATATCACCCAAGGCGCCTTCTACACCTGGCCCAGCCTTAAGGACGACGGAGGTTACCTGATTCTGAAAGGAATGTATGACATCAATATGTCGGAGTCCAAACCGGTAATGTATAAGATTCCGTTCAAGCAGATGGTGAACGGGGTGGGCACTTACATCGAGGTGAACTACAACCACCGCTATACCATCGAAATCACCAAGGCGGACCCGCTGCGCCTGGAAGTGAACCTGAAAGTGACGGACTGGGAAGAAGATGTGGAACTGGACGACTATACGCCTGATAATGACTTCGACCGCAACACGCCGCTGACGCTGGAGACGGGTGCCGTGGGAGCTTATGTGACGGACAAGGGGCAGGTGACTCTGATGCCTGAGGCGGCCAGTGAGTTTGCTTTCGTGATGGGTTCCAACGCTACGCTGAAATCCGAACTGGTGTTTCAGGACGGTTCCGAGGAGTGGCTTGAACTGGCTTCCGCCCCTGTCACCCGTGCGACCTCGCAGAACACGAAATATACGGTGACTACTGTGGACGCAAAACTGGCGGATGTCTCTAAATTGCTTCCCGTCATTATCCGGCTGACGAACCCGGCAAGTGGGATGCGCAAGGATATTAAAGTGTTCGCCACTAAGGGGCCTGAAGTGACGTTGGTAAAGGAAGAAGGAAACACCGGCACCTTTGATGCCCAAACGCTGACGGCTACGATAGAGAATACCGCAGGAAAGACTATCAAACTGCATGTGGTTTCGGAAAGCCGTTCGGACGGTGCAGAACCGCCGAGTATTACTACCGGAAGTACGGCCGTGGTTGATGGTGGCATTACGTGGTTGACGGTGAGTGAAAACGTGGATACTGCCGCAGGAGACTATACGCTGACTTTGGGGGATGCGCAGACTTTGCCGGCAGAGGCAACCGTTACGTTCACTTCAAAGGCTTCTACGGTGGCCACTACGGTGAAGGTGGTGCTGAAGGAGGCGACGCCGGCACCGGCACCATAACTTCTTGTAACTAATTCGAGTTTCGCATGTAGCCTGAAAGGCTTTCATTTTATAGCGTAGGGCGTTGCCCTACGCTGTATAATATTAGGCTTTCAGCCTGCTCTATTGTGTAATTTCAGGCTATATGCGAAACTTAAATCACTAATTAATCAGAATAAAAATGACAATACTCGGTGCAGAATTATCACGCCTATCCGACAGTGTTCCTGTTATCACTGAGGTATACGATCTTTTGAGTGGCAAGCACGACGGTACCATAACCCCTTGGGCTCCCATCATAGTGTCCGGCAGCAGGTTGGATATGTATGCCCGGGATACAGTGCGGCTATGCCTTGTTTCCGCAACAGACGCAAGGCGGGTCATAGAGGTCGGGCATATCTATAAATACTCATGTAATAAAGTCATACTGGCCCTGCCGGAGCTGGAGCCGGGTGGATATGTACCGGCATTCAAGATATTGCAAGAAGATGGAAGCACATTGCTGCAAGTCTTATCAGTGTTGTGGAATGTTCCCGATATAGGAATCAAGTATTGATTCGTATTTAATAATAATCAACTCAAGTTTCGCAAGCTCAACTTTCGCAGTTGACAAGTTTTCAGTTGACAAGTGAACAAGGCAATAAATTCAGGCTTTTCATGAGAATACGATAGGTGAGAATGGTTTTAGAGACTATCTCTCTTGTTCCCTTGTCAACTGAAACCTTGTCAACTAATAAGTTGAGCACTTGCGAAACTTAAATAATCAATTTTTTAAGCAATGAACAGAAAAAGAAGACGTGCCTTTCAGGCACTGGATGCCACAGAAGCATCAAAAAAAAGACAACTCGTGACGTAATCGCAGATGGTGTACGCTGGACGGAGGCCATGCGCGTGGTTCGCGCCGACCATCCGGAAGTCACCATCATTATGCCCGGTGAGAAGATTCAGGTGCATCCGGGTGATGATGTGCGTAGGTTGATTACTCCGTATGTAGCCGTCATCCGTCAGGCGTTGGATAGCAAGAGGGTAGGTGAGTGGAAAGGCTATACTGCCGACTGCCGCGTGCGCCAGGTGCGCCGTTTGCTCACCCATTACTTCTATTTTCACGAAGGCTGCATCAGTGAAGCAGACTTCAACCTGATGGTTGAGGATTTGCTGTTTGTGCATAAGGCGGGGTGATAGGTGTGTATTTTATTCCTGTGTTCCGGCGGATATGTTATCCGCCGTATGCCATCTTATAGCAGGGCTGCGTATTGGCGTATTTTATTCAAACGTTCCATAAACGTCTGGTCATTGCTTGCCAACTGGAGATTGTACTTCAGTTGCAGGCGCATAAGTGAGTCAGCAGGGACATTTAGTGCTGCCTCGAACATCATGGCTGTGGCGGTAGTCAGCGAACGCCGTCCATTCAATATGTCGTTGAGGACTTTGTATGAAATACCCATTTGCCGTGCCAGTGCACGTTGCGAAATCTTCCGATATTCAATCTCATCCTTTAGTACTTCTCCAGGATGGGTTGGAGTATATCCAAATTTTACGGTTACCATATTGGATGCTTATTTATAATGATTAGACAATTCGATAATATAAATTGAATTTCCATGTTCTGCTTATAAACACGAACAAAGGTAATGCAATCTTTTCGGAATCCACAAAATTTGAGGACTTTTTTAGAAAGTTTCTCGTTTCTGACTTCTGTTTTTCCGCCAATCGCGAACCTTTGTAATATTATCCGCATTTTTTTATTCATCAATACATTTGTAACTATTTTACTTCTAAATGTTTGTATTTATTTTCGCGTAAATACTTACCATCGTAATGCACATAAATGGGCGTATATTTGCGGTATGATTGAGATTTGATAGAAATGGAATCTCTTGATAACACGTGTAAATATATAAACAATATGATTGTGAATCCAAAAGAAAAAATGATTGAATACGTTTACGAAAAACGTATCGTCTGTTCAGTGCAAATGCATCATCCGTTTAGTGCAAACGCATCATCCGTTTGGGGCATACGCATCATTCATTCGGGATAGATGTATCATCCGTTTTCCGCAGATATACTTCAGTATATCACTATCTTCTAATTTACTTATGTTATGTACGTTTAGTGGCCGGATGGGTGGCCGCTTTTTCTCGTAACCTGCTGAATGGCAGAAAGAAAAGGTGGCCGAATCGGTGGCCGGAAAATGTTCGTAAAAAATGTTAATTCAAAATACTGTTATCCTTTCTTCCTTTTCTGAACTTTCTATAGCCATAATTGTTTCTCTTGCACTATTTCAAACCCTATAAATGTATATGTATATATGAAAATCAATACCGGGCGGGGAACCATTCCTCTTATTACATTGATCGGCATTTGGTCTATCTCTGCATTGACCTCTTTGCCGGGACTGGCTGTTTCTCCTATTCTGGGACAGCTTTCCACTACTTTTCCGGATGCTTCGGAACTGGATATTCAGATGCTTAGTTCTTTGCCGTCGTTATTGATCATACCTTTTATTTTGTTGGCGGGCAAGTTGGCTGAGAAACGCGACTTTGTCCGTCTGTTACGCGCGGGGCTCTGGATGTTCGCCGCGAGCGGGGTGCTGTACCTGTTTTCCACAAAAATGTGGCAATTAATAGCTGTCAGCGCCCTGCTGGGAATTGGTGCGGGACTGATTATTCCGCTTTCTACCGGATTGATTTCCCGTTATTTCACGGGAACCTACCGGGTGAAGCAATTTGGATACAGTTCCGCCATTACAAATGTTACGCTGGTGGTGGCAACTGCTGTTACCGGCTATCTGGCAGAAGTGAATTGGCATCTGCCTTTCCTGGTCTATTTACTACCTTTGGTAGCCATCATACTCACCATCCATCTGAAAGACGAAAATATGGGTGGTGAAACGCAAGTCACGTCATCGGATAAATCTCCTGCCGATACTTCTTCATCGGTAGAAACGACTGTTCCCGCTATCCCCGGCAAGTATGGTATTCATGTCCGTCATCTGCTGCAACTGATGCTTTTCTATGGGCTTACCACTTATATCGTATTGATTGTGACGTTCAACCTTCCGTTCCTGATGGAGGAACATCACTTTTCCAGCGGGAACTCGGGGATGATGATTTCCCTCTTCTTCCTTGCTATCATGGCCCCCGGTTTCTTTCTGGGGCATGTTGTAAAGTATCTGAAGGAAAAGACGAAGTTTTACAGCCTGCTCTGTATTGCACTGGGGTTGGCACTGATATGGATTTCTCCCAAGGAATGGCTGATTATACCTGGTTGCATATTGGTGGGATTGGGCTATGGGGTTATCCAACCGTTGATCTATGATAAAACGGTGGATACGGCTGTTCCCCAGAAAACCACGCTGGCACTGGCTTTTGTGATGGCAATGAATTACCTGGCCGTGCTGCTTTGCCCGTTTATCGTAGATTTCTTCCAATCATTGTTTCATGTACGTTCGCAGGAGTTTCCATTTATCTTTAACCTTTGTATTACGATACTTGCATTGATATGGGCGTATAGGAGGAAGAAAGATTTTCTGTTCGGAGATAAACTGTAAGTCGGTAGTTTCACTTCAACGACTGATATCGACGGTTGAATTGCTAAAATAGCTGGTTCAGCACACAGCCATTCTGTGTATAATTCGGATAGTTTACTTTTGTGCAAAAACCAAAAGTATAAAACATGTTCGACGCTATCCTTCGATTCTCAGTAAAGAAGAAACTTTTTGTGGGGCTTACCACTTTGTTTCTTTTGATTGGTGGAATTTATTCCATGTTGACACTTCCTATAGATGCTGTTCCGGATATTACGAACAATCAGGTACAGATTGTAACCGTGTCACCAACCTTGGCACCACAAGAGGTGGAGCAACTTATCACAATGCCCGTGGAAATTGCCATGAGCAATATCATGAATGTCACTGAAATCCGTTCTGTCTCCCGTTTCGGGCTGTCGGTGGTGACGGTAGTCTTTAAAGAGAGTGTACCTACTCTGGATGCCCGCCAGTTGGTGAACGAGCAGATACAGAGTGTGGCCGGTGAGATTCCTTCGGAGTTGGGTATGCCCGAAATGATGCCTATCACCACCGGACTGGGTGAGATATATCAATATGTATTGAAAGTGGAACCGGGATATGAGGATAAATATGATGCAATGGAGCTTCGTACTATTCAGGACTGGATTGTGAAGCGGCAGTTGTCCGGTATCCCGGGTATTGTTGAGATAAACAGTTTTGGAGGTTATCTGAAACAATATGAAGTAGCGGTTGATCCGGATGTACTTTTCTCTCTCAATATCACTATCGGAGAAGTATTCGAAGCCTTAAATAAGAATAACCAGAATACAGGTGGTAGCTATATCGAGAAAGTAAATCGTGCTTATTATATTCGCTCTGAAGGGATGATAAGCCGTATTAAAGATGTGGAACAGATAGTAGTAGCCAACCGTAATGGTATTCCTATCCGTATCAGTGACATCGGTACAGTACGTTTCGGAGCACCCAAACGTTTCGGAGCCATGACAATGGACGGCAAGGGCGAATGTGTGGGTGGTATTGCCATGATGCTGAAAGGAGCCAATGCCAATGTCGTAACCGGAGAACTGGAGAAAAGAGTGGAAAAGATACAGAAAATATTGCCGGAGGGTGTTACCATCGAGCCTTATCTGAACCGTTCTGAATTGGTGAACCGCAACATTTCTACTGTTATCTATAATCTGATAGAAGGTGCGATCATCGTATTTCTGGTATTGATTGTTTTTCTGGGTAATGTACGTGCCGGACTGATTGTGGCTTCCGTCATTCCATTAGCCATGCTGTTTGCATTCATTCTGATGCGTATCTTTAATGTTTCTGCCAACCTTATGAGTTTGGGAGCGATAGATTTCGGTATTGTTGTCGATGGCTCCATTGTTATATTGGAAGGTATATTGGCACATATTTACAGTAAGAAGTTTAAGGGTCGCACTTTGTCGGCAGAAGAAATGGATGCGGAAGTAGAGAAAGGTGCTTCAAGTGTAGTACGGTCTGCGACATTTGCTGTATTCATCATTCTGATCGTATTTTTCCCTATATTGACTTTGACAGGAATAGAAGGGAAGTATTTCACGCCGATGGCTAAAACCCTGGTATTTTGCATAATCGGTGCCCTATTCTTATCACTGACTTACGTTCCGATGATGGCTTCCCTGTTCCTGAAACATCATATTGTGACAAAGCCGACTTTTGCCGATAAATTCTTTGAAGCACTAAACAAACTCTATGCCCGTGCCTTGTCATTCTGCTTGCGTTTTAAGTGGCAAACTGTTGCAACGGCGTTTGTGGCTCTGGTTATTTCTCTCTTTCTTTTCACTCGTTTGGGAGCAGAATTTATTCCTACGTTGGATGAAGGAGATTTTGCCATGCAGATGACGCTTCCGGCCGGTAGTTCGTTGAGCGAAAGCATTGAAGTATCCAATGAAGCGGAGAAACTCTTGATGGATAAACTCCCGGAAATAAAACATGTGGTAGCAAAAATAGGTACGGCAGAAGTTCCGACAGACCCGATGGCAGTGGAAGATGCCGACGTAATGATTGTCATGAAGCCTTTCAAGGAGTGGACCAGTGCTGCCAGTCGCGCCGAGATGGTAGAGAAGATGAAAGAGGCTCTTGAACCGTTATCTGACCGTGCAGAGTTTAATTTCTCCCAACCTATCCAACTTCGTTTTAATGAGTTGATGACAGGAGCCAAAGCAGATATTGCTGTTAAACTTTATGGAGAAGACACACATGAACTCTATCAGAAGGCAAAAGAAGCTGCAGCTTTTGTAGAAAAGGTACCCGGGGCATCGGATGTGATTGTAGAACAGACAATGGGGTTGCCTCAATTGGTAGTAAAGTATAATCGTGGAAAGATTGCCCGCTATGGTATCAATATAGAAGAATTGAATACTATTATTCGTACAGCCTATGCCGGAGAGGCAAGTGGAGTAGTCTTTGAGAATGAGCGTCGTTTTGATTTGGTGGTTCGTCTGGATCAGGATAAAGTGGCTGATTTGAATCTGGATAAACTCTTTGTCCGTTCCAATGAAGGTATTCAGATACCGGTCAGTGAGGTGGCTACCATTGATTTGGTGAATGGTCCGTTACAGATTAACCGGGATGCGACCAAACGTCGTATTGTAATCGGGGTCAATGTGCGTGGAGCGGATATTCAGCAAGTAGTGCAGGATATACAGAAGACGCTGGATAAAAATATTCAATTGAAGCCCGGATACTATTTCGAATATGGAGGACAATTTGAGAATTTGCAGAATGCCATCAATACTTTGTTGGTGGTTGTACCGGTAGCTTTGATGCTGATTCTGTTACTATTGTTTTTCGCTTTCAAGAATGTTACTTACACATTGGTGGTGTTCTCTACCGTGCCTCTTTCATTGATTGGTGGTATTCTGGCACTATGGCTGCGCGGTCTTCCATTCAGTATTTCGGCAGGAGTAGGCTTCATAGCGCTCTTCGGTGTAGCGGTTCTCAATGGTATTTTAATGATTAATCACTTTAATGATATAAGAAAAGAAACTATGTATGCTCTTTCTACCAGACGGGTGATTGCCCGTGGAACCGCTCATCTGTTGCGGCCTGTCTTCTTGACAGGGCTGGTTGCTTCTTTGGGATTTGTTCCTATGGCCATTGCCACCTCGGCCGGCGCCGAAGTGCAGCGTCCGTTGGCTACCGTAGTCATTGGCGGGTTGATTGTATCTACTGTATTGACACTGCTTATTATTCCTGTTTTCTATCAGATTGTAAGCTATACAGTGGTATGGAAACGTCGTTTCTCAGCGAAAAAGTTCTTGTTCTTCTTTCTGTTGTTGGCTATTGTGTTGCCCTTTACGGCGAAAGCTCAGGAGAAAGTGACAATGGATCAGGCCATAGAACTGGCAAAACAGAATCACCCCCGGCTGAAAATAGCTTCTGCGGCAATCCGCCAGGTAAAGGCGGGCAGGGGAGAAGTATTGGAATTGTCTTCTACCGAGATGAACTATTCATGGGGACAATTGAATGGTGAACTTAGAAAAGATAAGCAGTGGGAAGTAACCCAAGGATTAGGCTCTCTGTTGACTCCTTTTTATAAGAATGCCTTGGTGAACAGGCAGGTTGAAACGGGAACTTTCTATCGGCAGATTGTTGAAAAAGAAGTGGTGGCAGAAGTGAAGCGCGCATGGGCATATTATCTGTATGCTTGCAATCTTCGTGCTTTATACAATGACCAGAACAAATTGGCTGAGCAATTGCAGCGTATGGGGGAGTTGCGCTATCATCAGGGAGAAATAACCCTGCTGGAGAAAAACATGACCACCAGTATGGCAGCGGATATGAAGAATCGCCTTTTTCAGGCGCAAGAAGAAGAAAAACTGGCTTTGTCACGACTGAATTGGGTCTGTTATGCAGATCGACCATTGGTTCCGGTAGATACGGCATTGGTGCAATTTCCGGTAGATTATCAGGCACCGTCTTTTTCGGAAGTTCACCTGAATTATTTCCAAAGTCAGGCTAATGAGGCCAAAGCACAACTGAATGTGGAACGAAGCCGTTTTTTTCCTGAGCTGTCCTTCGGTTACGTACGTCAGGATATACTTCCACTGAAAGGATTGAATTCGTGGATGGTTGGAGTTTCCTTTCCGGTTTATTTCTTGCCGCGGCATAGCAAGGTAAAGCAAGCGAAAGTGGCCGCCGTCATAGCAAGAACTGAAGCTGAGACTAATACACAGAATCTATATAACAAGGTTTCGGAAGCTGTTGCCAGTTTGCGCCGCCAGTCTGAAAGTTTGCGCTATTATACAACATCGGCATTGAAAGAAGCGGATGAACTGTTGAAAGTGGCCAACCTGCAGTTGCAACATAGCGAAACTAATATAACTGAATTTATACAAGCCGTTAATGTGGCGCGTGACATTCGTCGCGGATACCTCGAAACGGTATATCAATACAATATAGCAGCCCTTGAATACGAACTTTTTAAATAGAATGATGACGATGAAAAAGATAACTTTCCCCTTAATTCTGCTGGTGCTGACGGCATGCGGCGAGAATAAAGAAGTCCAACCGGCAGAAGAGGCTACCGCTGTTGCCGTAGTAGAAAACGTGACAGATAGCATTCAGGTAGATGCTATTACCTCAGCTACTTCTAAACCCAATCAGGTGTCATTTAACGGTACAATGGTTATTCCTCCGCAACGGATGGCGACAGTTTCACTTACGATGGGCGGGGTCATTAAGAGTACTTCTTTGCTGCCCGGCGAACCAGTCCGACAAGGGAGTGTATTGGCTACTCTGGAAAATCCCGACTTTATAACTTTACAACAGACATATCTGGACAGTCATGCACAGGCTGAATTTCTGGAAGCAGAATATCTTCGCCAACAAGCTCTTTCCGCCGAACAAGCTGCCTCCCAAAAGAAACTTCAGCAAAGCAAGGCAGATTACCTTTCAATGAAGAGCCGTGTAGAAGCGGCAGCTGCACAGTTGAAATTACTGGAAGTTGAACCTGAAGTCCTGCTAAAGGAGGGGATTCAACCTTTTTTGCAGATTAAAGCTCCGATCAGTGGTTATGTGGCAGATGTGAAAATGAATGTCGGTAAATATATGAATGTAGGAGATGCTCTTTGTGAAATAGTAGATAAAAGCCGGACTTTACTCAGATTGACAACCTATGAAAAGGATTTGGCAGATATGAAAGTGGGAAATCCGGTACAATTTCGTGTAAACGGAATGGGCAAAATTGTATTTAAGGCTACTTTGATATCTATCGGGCAGAAAGTGGATGAAGATACACGTTCTGTTGAAGTCTATGCCAGAGTAGATACTGTGGACAGCCAATTCCGTCCCGGTATGTACGTCACAGCAAGGATTATGAAAGAACAGGCTTCTGCTGAAAAGTAAGATTCCTTATCTTTGAAAAAATAAGGATGTGATAGAATAAAATGTATCTTTGTATGTAAAATACTGCAAGCATGAAAAACCGGTATACACTGTTCATACTTATCGTTTCCATTTCCGTGGCAACATTAATTCATTTTCCGGAATTGGTTTCTCTCTTTGATGTCTTCGAGAGCCAGACACTGTTTCCGGGCATGAGACCTGCTGATGTGGTAAGCGAAGTGTTTTTCACTTTTATTTCTCTTGTGATTCTGTTTGAGGTGAATACCTTACTATTCCATTTTAATCAGCCGGCTGTAAAAATCACCTGGCAGAAGATGATATTGTCATTGATACTGACTTGGATCTTAAGTAGCTTGTTAGGGAAATGTTTTGTATTCTTTCATCACACTTTCGATATTCCGGCCATTGATGCCATGGTACATCATTATCTGCATCCTCTGCGTGATTTTATAATAACCTGTACCGTATCGGGAAGTTGTTATATATCCTACCTTATCCGGCGCCAGCAGGAAGTCGTTATAGAAAACCAGCAGTTGCAGGCCGAGAACATCCTGAACCAATATGAGGCTTTGAAGAATCAATTGAATCCGCATATGCTTTTTAACTCTCTGAATACTCTTCGGTCACTGGTACGTGAAGATCAGGATAAAGCACAGGAATACATTCAGGAACTTTCCCGTGTTTTGCGTTACACCTTGCAGGGAAATGATTCGAAAAGTGTGTTTTTGAAGGATGAAATAGAATTTGTGTCGGCCTATATCTTTTTGTTGAAGATGCGCTTTGAAGATAATCTCTCTTTTGATATTTGTATTGATAATAAATATGCCAATTATTATTTGCCTCCTATGGCAGTCCAGATGCTGATAGAGAATGCCGTGAAGCATAATGAAATAAGCGACAGGCATCCATTGAATATCCGTATTTATACCGAAGGGGAAGAATTAATCGTTACCAATCCGGTGCAGCCTAAACTGACTGCTACTATAGGAACTGGCATAGGACTGGCAAATCTTGCAAAACGCTATCATTTGCTTTACAAGCGGGAGATACAAATCAGCGAGAACGAGCAGTTTACCATACGTATTCCTTTAATATCGAGTGTCTCATGAAAGTAATTATTATAGAAGATGAGAAAGCAGCAGTTCGCAACCTGAAAGCTTTGTTACAGGAAGTAAAGCCGGAAGTGGAAGTAGAAGCTACTTTGGACAGTATTGCAGCTGTATTGGATTGGTTTGCCATGCACTCTATGCCGGACATGATCTTTATGGATATTCATTTAGCTGACGGATCAGCTTTTGAGATCTTCGATCATGTAGATATTACCTGCCCTATTATTTTCACTACGGCCTATGATGAATATGCTCTTCGTGCATTTAAGGTGAACAGTGTGGATTATTTATTGAAGCCTATTGGCAAGAGTGATATTGAAAAGGCTTTCCATAAGTTGGAGCAGTTGCATGGTTCGGAACAAGGGAAATCCCCTGACAATACCTTATTGCAATTAATTCACTCGCTGAAAAAACAGGAAAGTTATAAAACGCATTTTCTCATTCCGGTGAAGGGTGACAAGTTGCTACCGATTTCGGTGGATATGATTCTACTGTTTTATATTCAGGACTGTAAAGTGAAGGTTGTTCTTGCCGATGGTAAGGAATATACATTTCCACAAACGTTGGATGAAATAACAGAGTGTATCGACCCATCCCTGTTCTTTCGTGTCAACCGGCAATTTCTGATTTCCCGTGAGGCTATCAAGGATATTGATTTATGGTTCAATAATCGTCTGTCTATTAATCTTCGTTGCAAAGTATCGGATGAAAAAGTGTTGGTAAGCAAGGCACGTGTGCAGGAGTTTAAGGATTGGTTTTCCAAGACACATTGAGCTACAAGTTACGAGCTACAAGCACTTTGCAGCGTCATAGCGCAGCCACTCGTAACTCGTAGCTCGTAACTCAGCTATTACCACTCTATCGGTTCATATTCCAGTCCGAATACATCCGCTACAGCTTTATAAGTAACTTTACCTTCCACTACGTTCAGTCCCAGTGCCAGAGCGGGATCGTCTTTACATGCTTTTTGCCAGCCTTTGTCTGCCAATGCCACGGTATAGGGTAGTGTGGAGTTCGTCAGTGCCATAGTTGAAGTGAATGGTACTGCTCCCGGAATGTTGGCTACCGCATAGTGTACGATACCATCCACTACATACGTTGGTTCGCTGTGGGTGGTAGGATGAGAGGTTTCGAAGCATCCGCCCTGGTCTATGGCAACATCTACGAGAACGGTTCCCGGTTTCATCATCTTCAGCATATCTTTGGTAATCAGATGTGGTGCTTTATCTCCCGGAATCAGTACGGAACCAATCACGAGGTCTATGTTGGGCAATTCCATCCTGATGTTATGCATAGAAGAATAGAGAGTCTTCACGTTCTTTGGTAACACTTCACTGAGGTAACGCAGGCGTGTCAGATTAATATCGGTAATCAGTACTTCCGCACCCATTCCGGCAGCCATCTGTGCAGCATTGGTTCCTACTACACCACCGCCCAGAATCAATACACGTGCAGGACGAACACCAGGTACACCACCCAGCAATTTCCCTTTTCCGCCTTGCGGCTTTTCCAGGAAACGTGCACCTTCCTGTGTAGCCATACGTCCGGCCACTTCACTCATGGGGGTGAGCAATGGGAGAGAGTGGTCTTCTTTCTCTACGGTTTCGTAAGCGATGCAGATGCCACCGCTTTCTATCATGGCTTCGGTAAGTATTTTATCGGCGGCGAAGTGGAAATAGGTAAATACCACTTGGCCCTTTTTAATCAGTTTGTACTCGGGGGCGATAGGTTCTTTCACCTTCACAATCATTTCGGCTGCGGCATACGTAGCTTCGATGGTTGGCAGCATTTTCGCACCCACTGCAGTGTACTCTTCATCAGGAAAACCGCTGTTTGCACCGGCAGATGCCTGTACATACACTGTATGACCTCTTTTCACCAACTCGGCTACTCCGGCAGGGGTCATTCCTACACGGTTCTCGTTGTTTTTGATTTCCTTAGGTACTCCGATAATCATAACCTTACAATTTTAATTGGGGGTTAAACATGTCGCAATGTAGCGATTTCCGTGTTTCGATGTACTTTGGGAGTAGGTGTTTTACAACAGTATTTTTATACAGGTTTTAATCTGAAATAATCGGATGCTCGCTGAGTTTCAATATTTTGCTCAGGAGGTTGTTCATGTATGAATATGAAATGATTAGTGCCTGTACCAGTCATATTTTTTTTCCTGGTCATCTGTTTTGTTCTCTTTCTGCAGTTGCTTTTGTGTCTTGCGTAAACGACGTATGGTGATAATCATTATTATAAAGCCTATGGCAATAAGTATTGCTAAAACAAGGCATGTGTAGGTGAAAGTTGTATGGCTCATTGGTGTTTGTATAAGTGTTTATTATATAGTTTGCGTTGCAAAGATATGCCTTTTGGGGAATTATGCAAGTACAATTATGATATTTATTGCGGCAAAGATGGGGATATTTTTTATCTTTGCCTGCGTTTAAAAACAAAGATTATACCTATGAATAGATATACCAAATCTACTATATATTTATCTTTTTTATTATTGTTCGGTGGAGTGCAGATTCCTACTGCTGTTCATGCACAGGATGCTACCTTTACTCCGCCTTTTGATTTCCCCATTACTTTTTCCGGGAACTTCGGTGAAATACGTGCCAATCACTTTCATGGCGGACTGGATTTCAAAACAGGAGGTACTATCGGTAAGCCGGTGCATGCCCTGGCCGAAGGATATATTTCGCGTGTCCGTGTCACGCATGGTTCGGGTTATGTGCTCGATGTAGCCTATAATAATGGATATAAAACCATCAACCGACACCTTAGTGCCTTTGTGGGCGATGTAGCCCGTAGGGTAGAAGACTTGCAATATGAAAAGGAGTCATGGGAAGTGGAGATTACACCCGAACCGGGTGAATATCCTGTAAAGGCAGGGCAAGTTATCGCTCTGAGTGGCAATACCGGTTATTCTTTCGGTCCGCACCTGCACTTGGATATGTTTGAGGCGGATACGGACGATTATATCGACCCGTTACCCTTCTTTAAGAAGAAAGTGAAAGACAATACAGCTCCCCGTGCCGAAGGTATTATGCTCTTTCCACAGCCGGGCAGGGGAGTGGTGGGAGGAAACCAGAAGCATCAGGCCTTTCCTCTTAATCCCAAACAGCCGATTACCGCCTGGGGACTGATAGGTTCAGCTATTCGTGCCTATGATTATATGGACGGAGTGAGCAATCGTTACGGAGTACATACTGTCATTCTGGAAGTAGATAGTGTGGAAGTATTCCGTAGTGTGGTAGACCGCTTCTCGGAAAACGAAAACCGGATGATAAATTCGTGGACGTATGGGCAGTATATGAAGTCTTTCATCGAGCCTGGAAATACATTGCGTATGCTGCATGCTCCCAATGGTAACCGGGGATTGATTGAGATCAATGAAGAACGCCCCTATCACTTTGTCTATACACTGAAAGATGCATTGGGAAACACCTCAAAGGTGCGTTTTACCGTACATGGAAAGCGTACGGAAATAAAACCTGTGGAACATCGGGAGAAATATATTTTCCATTGGGATAAGGTGAACATCCTGCAAGAACCTGGCCTGAATCTGGTTATCCCCCGGGGAATACTCTATGACGACGCATACCTGAACTATGCCGTACGGGCTGATAGTGGGGATATCGCTTTCACCTATCAGTTGAATGATACGCGCATACCTCTGCATGGTCGTTGCGAATTAAGTATCGGATTGCGCCGCCGTCCGTTGGAAGATATGACGAAATATTATGTGGCAGGTGTGGGTAGCCGTGGTAAGAAGTATAGTATCGGTGGTAAATATGAAGATGGTTTCATGAAAACCACTATCCGTGAATTGGGTACTTACACTGTTGCCATTGATACCGTACCGCCTAAAATTACTCCGCTTAATCCGAAACAATGGGGAAGTACAGGGCGCATCGTATTCAAAGCAAAAGATGAAGAGACCGGTATCAGCAGTTACCGCGGAACCATAGACGGCAAGTATGCCTTGTTTGGCAAACCCAATTCCATCAGTGGGAATCTGGTGTGCGAACTCGACCCGAATCATGTAAAAAAGGGAGGCAAACATGTTGTGGAAATGACTGTAACGGATGGATGTGGGAATCAGACAACAGAAAAGTTTGAGTTTGTCTGGTAAATAACCCCGTGTCTGAACCCTGTCATCTCCGTACCATCTCCGTATCTATAACTACGGACTTGACACGGACTTGGTACGGAGTTGATACGGACTTGGTAGGTAGCGGCTTATGTGCGACATTTGATTTAATAATTAATATAACTGAAGTATGAAAAGTAAAAGACTGACTCTTTCCGTCTTAGGTATGGTGGTAGCCGTGGCAAATGCATTGGCTTGTACCAATCTTATTGTAGGTAAAAATGCCTCTACAGACGGTTCTACCATCGTTTCTTATTCTGCCGACTCCTACGGGTTGTTCGGTGAGTTATATCATTACCCTGCCGGTGTACATAAGAAAGGCACTCTGATGGATATACATGAGTGGGATACCGGCAAATATCTGGGCCGGATAGAGCAAGCCCGCCAGACTTACAATGTTATTGGGAACATCAACGAATTCCAGCTTACTATTGCCGAGACTACTTTCGGCGGTCGTCCGGAGTTGGTGGATACTACCGGTATTATTGATTACGGCAGTCTGATTTACCTGGGATTGCAACGTGCCCGTACTGCCCGTGAAGCCATTAAGGTGATGACCGATCTTGTACAGGAATACGGCTATTACAGCAGTGGTGAGTCTTTCACTATTGCCGATCCTAATGAGATCTGGATTATGGAAATGATAGGTAAAGGTCCCGGTGTGCGTGGTGCCGTATGGGTAGCTGTACGTATTCCGGATGATTGCATTTCTGCTCATGCCAACCAATCCCGTATCCACCAGTTCGATATGAACGACAAGAATAATTGTCTTTATTCTTCCGATGTGATTTCTTTTGCCCGCGAAAAAGGTTACTTTACCGGCGTGAATAAGGATTTCAGTTTTGCAGATGCATATGCTCCTCTGGATTTCGGTGCACGCCGTTACTGTGAAGCCCGTGTATGGAGCTATTTCAATATGTTTACCGATCGCGGAGAAGAATTCCTTCCGTATATAGAAGGTAAAACAGATCAGCCAATGCCGCTTTATCTGAAAGCAAACCGCAAAATCTCCGTACAGGATGTGAAGAATGCCATGCGCGACCATTATGAAGGTACCCCGCTGGATATCAGCAAGGATTTCGGCGCAGGCCCTTACCACACACCTTATCGTCTTTCTCCGCTTTCTTTCAAGGTGAACGACCAGGAATATTTTAATGAACGTCCTATTTCTACTCAGCAGTCCGGCTTTGTTTTTGTATCTCAGATGCGTTCTTCTATGCCCGACGCTATCGGTGGTGTACTTTGGTTCGGTACGGATGATGCCAATATGACGGTGTTCACACCTGTATATTGCTGCACGGATAAAGTGCCTGTATGCTACTCACGCGTAGATGGTGCCGACTATATCACTTTCTCCTGGAATTCTTCTTTCTGGATTTTCAATTGGGTGGCGAATATGGTTTATCCTCGCTATGATCTGATGATTGAGGATGTACGTGCAAGCCAGTCGGAAATGGAAACTACTTTCAATGATGCGCAGGAAGGCATTGAATCTGCTGCATCCAAACTGTATGTCAAAGATCCCGCCCAGGCAAAAGCATTCCTGACTAACTATACGAATATGACCGCACAAAGTACACTCGATACCTGGAAGCGTCTCGGTGAATTCCTTATCGTAAAATACAATGATGGTGTGGTGAAGCGTATGAAAGACGGTAAGTTCGAACGTAATTCCATCGGTCAGCCGGCTGGTGTGATACGTCCCGGATACCCGAAAGAATTCCTGGAAGAGTATGTAAAACAAACCGGTGACCGCTATAAAATGCCGGAATAATGCCCTGTTGCAGATTTCACAGGAACTTCATTTCTCCTGTGAAATCTGTACAATACAGTGTAAATCTTTCATGAAAATGTAGGATATTTGAACTTATTCGCCTACATTTGTGTCTTACAAATAACAGATATATTTTAACCTCTAAAATAACAATAATTATATGGAGAATCAGGAACTTATCAAACAGGTAACTGAGAAAGCCCAGAGATGGCTCACCCCGGCTTATGATGCCGAAACTCAGGCGGAAGTGAAACGCATGTTGGAGAACGAAGATAAAACCGAGCTGATAGATTGCTTTTATAAGGATTTGGAATTCGGAACAGGTGGTTTGCGCGGCATCATGGGTGCAGGAACCAATCGTATGAACATTTACACGGTAGGTGCTGCTACACAGGGACTTTCCAACTATCTGAACAAATGCTTCAAGGATAAAGAGCAGATTTCTGTGGTGGTAGGTTATGACTGCCGCAACAACAGCGACAAGTTTGCTCAGATTTCTGCAGATATCTTCTCGGCAAACGGTATCAAAGTATATCTCTTCGATGATTTGCGTCCTACACCGGAAGTTTCTTTTGCTATCCGTCACTTTGGTTGCCAAAGTGGTATCAATATCACTGCAAGCCACAATCCGAGAGAATACAACGGTTATAAGGCTTATTGGGATGATGGTGCACAGGTACTTGCTCCGCACGATACCGCTATCATCGATGAAGTAAATAAGGTAACGGTTGCCGACATTAAGTTTAACGGCAACAAAGACCTGATTCAGATTATCGGTGCTGAGGTGGATAAGATCTATCTGGATATGGTTCATTCCATTTCTATCGATCCGGAAGTAATCAAGCGTCAGAAAGATCTCAGCATTGTTTATACTCCGCTGCATGGTGCAGGTCGTGTATTGATTCCTGCCTCTCTGAAAGAATGGGGATTTGAAAATGTAAATTGTGTACCCGAGCAGATGGTGAAGGATGGTAATTTCCCGACAGTGGTATCTCCGAATCCGGAAAATGCTGAGGCACTTTCTATGGCTATTGCTTTGGCGAAGAAGATCGATGCTGATATCGTAATGGCCAGCGACCCCGATGCTGACCGTGTAGGGATGGCTTGTAAGGATGATAAGGGTGAGTGGGTGCTTATCAATGGTAACCAGACTTGTCTTATCTTCCTATACTATATCATCAAGAACCGTATTGCAATGGGTAAGATGCAGCCGAATGACTTCATTGTGAAGACCATTGTAACTACTGAACTGATTAAGGCTGTAGCTGATAAGAATAAGATTGAAATGCGTGATTGCTACACTGGTTTTAAGTGGATCGCACGTGAAATCCGTTTGAGCGAAGGTAAGCAGCAATACATCGGTGGTGGTGAAGAAAGCTACGGCTTCCTGGCAGAAGACTTTGTTCGTGATAAAGATGCCGTTTCTGCTTGTTCACTGCTGGCTGAGATCTGTGCATGGGCTAAGGATCAGGGTAAGACACTGTATGATGTACTGATGGATATCTACGTAGAATATGGTTTCTCTAAGGAAACGACTGTAAACGTAGTGAAACCCGGTAAGAGCGGCGCAGATGAAATCAAAGCCATGATGGATAATTTCCGTGCTAACCCGCCGAAGGAAATCGGAGGTTCACCTGTTAAACAGATCAAGGATTATAAGACGCTGAAGATTACCGATGCACAGGGAAAGGTTAGTGAACTGGATATGCCGGAAGCTTCAAATGTGCTTCAATACTTCACAGAAGACGGTACAAAGATTTCTGTTCGTCCGTCGGGTACTGAACCGAAAATTAAGTTCTATATCGAGGTGAAGGGCGAAATGGGTTGCCCGAAATGCTATGCCAGTGCTGATGCGGAAGCAGAAGAGAAAGTGGTAGCAGTACGCAAGTCACTCGGTATTTGAGAAAGATAAACTGCTGATAGGCAGAAGGGAAGGTGTAATCCTGCGAAGGGTTGCACCTTTTCTGTTTTTTATCCGTTAGCGTGGACATTCTTTCCGCTTTAAGGTTCTTTTGCTTTCTTTAAGTCAACTCTGAAATCATTCTCTGTTAAATGCCGTTTTATATGCAACGTATAAACCTAACCTAAACCTTAGTTAATATCCATCAGGATGGTAAAAGGGGATTTTGGCAATTAGTGGCGTAAGAACGTTTTCAATAGTGAAAGCACCAGTTGATATAAATTGCCATTATCCTCTTTTGTTTCTGATGGATATATTTAGAATGATTCGATGAAGGTCGGATGACCGGGAGATGAGAAAATATACAGATTGCGGTTGCATGCTAATTGGTTGATGTGAATGAGAGTCGTTTCATTCGTAGTTGTTCGTTTGTTGAATGCATGTCCTCCGCAATCTGTTTTTATTTGAATGTTTTTCGTCTTTTAATTATTGCTTAGCCACCAGTCTATCATCTTTCGTGCTATGCTCAATTTCCGTGGAATTTCCGGCATATTTTCTTTCGAATAGAATGCTCCGGCACTGAGTTCGTCTTTTTGCAACTTGATTTCTCCACTTTCATAATCGGCAATAAAACCTACCATTAATCCGCTGGGATAGGGCCAGGGTTGGTTGCCGAAATAAGTGATATTCTTCACCCGTAATCCGGTTTCTTCCATTACTTCACGTTGTACACATTGTTCCAGAGTTTCCCCTGCCTCAAGAAAACCGGCTACCAGGCCATAGAATGTTCCGCGGAAGTTATGGGCATGTACCAGCAAAATCTCTTCTCCACGACGTATCAACACGATGATAGCTGTAGAGATAGGCGGATATATTTCGTAGGCACATGAAGGACACTTCTTCATGATAGGTGTCTTGTGTTCCGTAGGCATGCCACATGCAGGACAAAAACGGCTGTGCTGGTCCCAATACAATATCTGGTATGCTTTTCCGGCAGCTTTATATTCATCCAGAGTGATATATTCATAAGAGCCCCGGAGATTGACCATAAGCCATTCTTCCGTTTCCACAACGAGTTGTTCGATGGCGAATGCGTGTACCATTTCATCCGTAGGTAGAAATACTTCGTGAATCGTACTACCTGCACCGGGGGGCAACGGTAGTTCTGTACCATAAGGTACACTGTATTTTATTTCTCCTTTTTCTGTTTTCTCTTTTTTCAGCAGTAGTTGGTCTTTAAAAAAGACGAACCACTGCGTAGGGTTTTGGGTTTTACTATTCTCCATTCCTTATAAGATATCTGTTTAAAAGATTATATATTAGCTATATTTTTTCAATACAGCTATTAATTTAGCTCTATCTATGGGTTTAACAAGATATTCGTTGCATCCTGCATCCATAGCAGTCAGGCGGTCATTTTCAAAGACATGTGCGGTTAGGGCTATAATGGGTAATTCTGTATTGAATTTACGAATTTCAGCTGTAGCTGTCAGCCCGTCCATAACTGGCATTTTCATGTCCATGAGTAACAAGTCTATGTGACGTTTATGCAGTATTTCTATAGCTTCCTGACCATTGGCTGCATGCACCAGATTAAAGCGTTTCCGCAACAAAGCTGATACTAACTGGTAGTTGCTTTGAATGTCCTCAGCAACCAGAATCGTTTTACGTCCTGGAGTATTACTTAGTGAGGTTCCCGTAGTAATATCCTTTTTATCTGATGAGGTTGTTTCTTCTGTTCTTTGCAGGGTTATTTCAGATGGTATTTCCACCTCGCAGGGTAACAGTGCCCAGAATAATGATCCTTTGCCATACTCGGATTCAAATCCTACATTACCTCCCATTGCTTCCGCTATTGCTTTACAAATGGATAATCCCAAACCTGTTCCCTGTGCGAATTCGTCTAATTTTTCAAACCGGTGGAATACCTTGTTTTTCTTTTCGTCCGGTATACCGATTCCCGAATCTTTTACATAAAAATAGATTCCTTCTTCTCTGTATTCATAGCCCATCTCGATAGTTCCTTCCGGGGTATATTTGATGGCATTGGTTACATAGTTGGTAATGATTTGTGCAACACGGTTGCGGTCGAGAGTAACCAAACAGTGCTGGTAAGGATTGACAGCTACTATTTTTATCTTGGGGTTTGCAGCCCGTTGTTTCATGGAAGCAAACATGGAGTTGAAATAATCCGTCAGGTCGAATTCCTCATATTTCAGTTCTACAGAGCCGGCTTCCAGTTTGGACAGGTCGAGAATGTCACTGATTAGTTTCAATAACATCTCATTGTTGTTATTGATAATCTGCATGTAATCCTCTTTTTCTTCATCGCTTGCATACATCATCAGTCCGGAGAAGCCGACGATGGCATTCAGGGGTGTACGGATTTCATGACTCATATTGGCTAAGAAAGCAGATTTAAGCTTGTCCGATTGCTCGGCATGCATTTTGGCTATCTGTAATTCCTTAATCATCTCTTCACGTTCGGTTACATCATCTACGCGAATGACGATACCATCGGCTGTACCATCTTCAAGAAAAACAGGAGTTCCATATACTTCGACAACGTGTGCATTGTCAAGTTTGAATTTGATGAGCTCTGTCTGACGGGATTGGAAGGCACGTGTTAATATGCACTCCTCACACGGTGAGGTCCTGTTGTGAGCACTTTTGTAACAGAATTCACCTTGTTTGTAGGCCTCGAAAGACAGACTTTTTGAACAGGAAGAGATATTTTCCCACTGCACGCGATAGTCACGGCTGATATAGGCTAATCCGGAATTGGTATTGTTGAGTACTAATTCATTCAGGGTGACTAATTTCTTCAGTTCTTCTTTATTTTTGAGTAAAGTTAGTTCTGCTTGTTTATGTGCATCTATGCAGATGGTCATACCAAACATATATTTGTAGGGAGCATCATTCAGGGTGCTTGTTTCGAGCATACCACGGGTTTGCCACCATTGATAAACTCCGTCACCATTTAAATCGAGCTGGTATTCCAGTTCCCAAATGCCATTTTCCTGTTCAACGATGGCTTGCAGGGAATCATTGAACTTTTGTCTATCGTCAGGATGCACGCAGCTCAGGAATTTCTCTACTGAGCAGATGTCTGAAGCCTTTTTGGTAACTTCATTGAACCCTTCGCCAAAACTTATCCTGTTTTTGTCCGGTTCAAAGAACCAGGTAAAGGCATTCATGGCTCCCAAAGTAATTGACAGAATCTGTGCGCGGCGTTTAAGTTCGTTTTGCAGGCTTTGATCCCAGCGAGTATTCAGCAATAGGCGCTTTCCGTCATCCTCGATAACGCTCTTACGCACGATTGTATCATAGCTGCGCCCATCTTTCAGGTTTACCCGTTCCAGCCCCAGATAAGGAGTACCGGTATTGAATACCTCAAGATCCGTTTTCTGGATACGTGCCACCTGTTCTTCGTCCATAACATCGTAAGTTGTCGTATCTTCGCTCGTGCCGAACATACGTTTACTTTCTTCATTACAGAATACATAACGGAAGTTGTCTTCTACATCCTTGATGTGGATAGAGAGGGGAATGTTATTCAATATCTTATCCAGAAGTTGCTTCTTTTTATGGATATCTGTGTTGTTTTTACGGGTACCTACATATTTTAGTACCTGTCCGTTTTCGCTATAAGAGTATGGTGAACCGTTGACGAAGCAATATTGCCATTCGGAAGAACCGAATAGCTTGATACGTCCTTCGAATGAAAATGCGAAGTCTTCACCTGCACTCATTCTTTGCATTATGTCGACCATCTTTTTACGCTCATCAGGATGAATCGTTTCCAGATAAAGGTCCATTGACACCGGACGTGACTTGTCATATCCATTCAGAGGCTCGTTGTCACTGAAAAACAGCTGAGAATTAACATCAAACTCCCAAAGCATAATATCTGCTGTTTTTATGGCCATTTCTGTTTTTAGGCGGCTTTGGCGAAGCATTTCCTCTTTCTCCAAAGACTCCGTGATGTCTTCCATAATGATGACATAACTTGCCAGTTCTCCGTTAGGGGTATGAATGGGTTGGCCATTGCATTCCAAATGACGAATACCGGTACAGACGGTAGTGATGTATCCATCTACTTTTCCAAAATCATACGGAAAAGAAGTGAATATGGGTAATCCTGCTTTTATTGCATTTTTTATTTCATCGGTCACCACCGGACTGTCGTATATGTTTGGATGACTTTCTGCCATCTCTTTCATATCTGTCCCGAATATCCGGCAGAAACGTTCGTTGAAATACAGGATTTTTCCTTCAGCGTTGTAGACAGCTACTGCTACCGGAAGTGAGTTGAGGATAGTCATGCTCTGGTTATAAAGACTATCATATTGCTGCTGTAGTTTTACATGTTCGGCAATATCGTTTGCAAGTGAGTGTTTCTGTTCTTTTTCCATGCGTTTGAGCTGTTATTTATCTAAGTTCGTAAATACACACATTAAGATGCATTTATACAAGTGAAAAAAATACTGGCTAAGGGGTGTTAATTGGGAAATACTGTGCGTGCCGCTGTGTTTGTTGCATGAATCATCCTACAACGAATACATTCGTCTTGTATAAACAAATGCTGCATGATGACATGCTGCATAGCTGAATTAGAAAGCTGGCTGAGACGATTTTCTATCATACTCTGTTGCTATTACTTGAAATGACTTATTTCAAGGCGCAAACATAGATAAAAAAAATCATTTTTTATCTTCCTGTTGGCAGAAAAATTTCGAAGATTATCGGGATATTTTTTGGTATGCAATTCTGGGTGTCCCATTTGAGACATAAACCGTCCCACAACGGATAAATCCGTTTCGTACAAGGAGGTTTTGCATGATAATATTGTCTTTATGCGTATCTGCACGCAAGCTTGGATATTGCTTGGCGCACCAGTTTAAACAGATATCGCCGATGCCTTTGTAACTTCCGTCGGAGGCGATGCGGTGAATCACATAATAGGGATCATCATTCAACCAGGCTCCGTCTTCGATGATGGTATAAAAAGGATCGGGACTCGGAACAAAACAGAATGTTCCGACGATTTTTCCATGTTCATCTTCGCATACATAGCAATGTCCGTCGGTGATTTCTTTGGCAATCAGTTCATGCTGTGGGTAGCCATTGATCCACTGGTTTCCGTTTCCTACAGATGCCATAAATTTGCGGGCATGATCGAATATCTCCATCAGGCGGTCTAAGTCTGAAAGCTGGCTGGGACGAATTTGTATCATATCTGTAAACCTGTTAAGTTGCTTATTCCGGAATACAAAAGTACATGATTATTTTGATAAATGATAATTTATCACTCTATCACCTCACCACTTTATCACTCTTTTCTTTTTCCTTTCATTAGAAATTCTTCAAAGAATGTATCGCGGTAGCTGTTACCTATGGCAATCTCATAATTACCTATATAAATGTCATTGTTATCAAATGAATCGATGTGACGGGTATTGACGATATAGGACTTGTTTACCCGGAGGAACAGCTCCTGGGGCAGGAGCTCGGAGATACCTTTCATATTCATACGAGTAATGATGCGCTGCTCCGGGAGTTGAAGAATTACATAGTCTTTCAATCCTTCGATGAAGAGAATATCAGTGTAGTTTACTTTGAAGTATTTCCGTTCGGATTTCACGAAGAAATATTCGGAAGAAACATTGGTTTCAATGGCCTCTTTCTCCTCTTTCATCAATAATGAATGGTAGGAGAGGGCTTTCTGTACTGCCTTTTGGAAGCGTTCCGGTTCTATGGGCTTCACCAGATAATCGATAGCATCGACTTCATAGCTGTCCAGTGCATATTCCGTATAGGCGGTCGTAAAGATGATAAGTGTCCGTTTGGAGACGGTATGCGCGAACTCTATGCCGGTGATACCGGGCATCTGAATATCCAGAAAGATAAGGTCGACAGAATGTTCTTCCATAAACCGTGCGGCGGATACTGCATTATTGAACATACCCAGTAAGCAAAGCTCTTTATTTTCTTGCACCAGCATTTCCATGGCCTCGCGTGCCAGGGGTTCATCATCTATTATAATACAATTCATAAATCCAGTTTTAAAATTACTACATACTTGTTTTCTGTCTCGGCTACTTCCAGTAAATAGCGACCGAGGTATAGGAGCTCAAGCCGGCGTCGGATATTGGTTAACCCGATCCCACCCACATGGCTTTTGCCTGTTGCTACGGCAGGCTTGGAGTTCTCACACCGGAATTCCAATTGGTCATCCTCGACCTTAAAGAAAAGGTGGACGTATGACGGATGTTCGCTGTCGAAATTATGTTTCACCGCATTCTCTACAAATGGAATGAATAACAAAGCCGGTAATTGTATGGCATCGATATTACCTTCCTCTGTGATATTGTAATCAAAGTGATCGCGCCGTACCTTTTCCAGATTCAGATAGTCGTTCAGGAAACGGATATCGGAGCGGAGAGGTACATGTTCGCGGAAGTTATCATTCATCTGGTAACGCAATAAATCTTCCAGTTTGAATAATACTTTGGATGCTTCCGCGGGATTTTTCCGAATGAGTACATTGGCATTATTCAGCATATTGAACAGAAAGTGTGGATTTATCTGATTTTTGAGAAATCTCAATTCAGAATGCAAGGTAGCAGATTGAATTTCATCTACCCGCTGATTATAGAGCATCCAGTGACGAAGCAGGAGTATGGCGGACATCCCGGCTACGGTAAATCCCATGGCCAATACTCCCGATATGGCATTTACTACGATAGGCAACAGACTGTTATCGGATGTGGGTACCGAAATGTCGATGGTGAAAATTTGGAATATAGCTACAGCTATAATGACTATCAGACTTACTCCGGACACACCGAGCGCATATATCAACAGGCGGTTTTTCAACAGGAAGCGCGGGAATAGCCAGTAAAGATTGATATAGAAAACTGCATCAATGGAAATAAAATAGATGGCCCATCCCAATAACCTTTGGGGGAAACTGAGGGGACGCATGGGGACATTCCAGAGTATGTTCACTGTAATCATAAACACTACGAATTGCAGAAACAAGTGTCTTGCTGCCCGGTAACGTGGAGCAAGCAGGAAACTGGTAAAACGGTTATTAATCATTTCCCACCTCCTTTCAATTCAAGCTGAATGCTCTGGCCGGTTAATTCCAACCGGTAATTCTCTCCATATTGTAAGTCGAGGCGTTGCCGGATTTTATTCAATTCCTGCTCCGGTTCCAGACAAGGTATGGATACCTGACAGTTGAACAGAATGGTCTCATCTTCCGCTTGCAAATGAATTTCAATGGATGCGGATTGTTCTTCCTGTATTTCTATTTGCTTTACTGTGTACTGGATAAAAGGTATAAAGAGCAATGGGAATACAAATGTACGCCCTGTCTCTCCCGAAGCACTCATGTGGAAATCAAATTTATCCGAAACAAGTTGTTCCAGTTCCAGATAATTGGAAAGGAATTTAATTTCCGTATTTAGCAGCACTTTTTCCCGGTTACAGTCATACAACTGATAACGGAGTATCTGGCTCAGTTTCATTAACATTTCCGACGCTTTTCCCGGGTTCACCAATGCCTGTTCTCCTGAATAGTGGAGTACCCGGAATAACATGGAGGGACTAATTTGTTCTTTCAGATGTTCTATTTCGGACTGTAACCTGATTTTTTCCAGTTGCATCACCCGTTGGTTTTCCAGTATCCAGAGCCGCAACAGGACAGTCATACCGCCGCCCATGATGCTGAGAAGGGTCAATGGGAAAGAGGAAAGATAATCCATCACAAATGCCACCTTAGAATATCCCACGTAAATATTAGGTACAGAGAAGATATCGGATACAATATACTCCTGTGTAGCTTGAAAGATAAAAACTATGATTAAAGCACCTGACAGGGAAAGAATATACGTCAGATATCTTTGTTTGAGTAAGTAACGGGGCACCAGATAGAGCAAATTGAAATAAAAAATGCCACCGTAGAGCAGAAACATGTTGAAGATGAGAAGATAGGTCCACTTTCCCAACATCTCTATATAACCCTGACAGCTGAATAATACCAGATTACAGGCTATGACAAACAGTGCCACGACGACAGTGGTATGTCTGGCCACCCGAAAGCGTGAGCTGACGAGAAAGCGGTATAGAAAAGAATTATCATTGCCTATAATAGGTATTACTTTCATGGGAGTATCTTTCATTTGAAGTGACGAAGATAGAATAAATTCATATAAAACACTGGATTATCCTGAATTAAAACTCTATTTTGTAACTGATATTGGTCAGACCAGTTTTCTGTTCATTTGCCTCTATCTTTCCTGTTTTTATGTTATAGAGGTGCTGAATGAACTCTTTGCTGCCTGTAAAGTTGAGGCCTTTCACGGAGAATTCATGAGATACACGTCGTTTATTGATGCGGTAGCTTACCGTATAATTACCAATCAGCATCGGAGAGCGTTGAATGGAATATGCCCGCGTTTCATCATACTGCACTTCTTTGTCGGGGTGGGCCATTGTTGCTTCCACATCTATCGGAGCATAGCGTTCCCCACCTTGCAAGGTAAGCTTCAGGTTGACACTGAGAATGTTTTGTTTGTTGCGTCCCAGCATCCATTCTTTGCCGATCAGTCCGTTCAATACATATTTCCGGTTGAAACGTGTGTTATACCAGACACCGTCGCCACCGCAATAACGGGAGTCGAACAGAGAGGCGGTTATCATATAATAAAGTCCTTTGTTCAGTGCCCGTTCCCAAGTGAAGTCTACACCGAAGTTGCGTCCTCGTCCTTTGTTCACTAAAGCGTTTTCCACGAAGAATTCATCTCGGTTAAGTACGGAAAAGGAACTGTCGCGCATGACGGGTACATCGTATAGAAACTGAATGTAAGGTTCCACTTTCAAGCTTGTATTTTCTGAAACCTTATAGGCGAATGAAAGCATCAGATGGTGTGCTTTGGTGAAATCTAGGTTTTTGTTTACTGACTGGTCACCGGTGCTTTGTGTCTTTACGAAGTAAACATCAATCTTTTCCATACGGCTGTACATGCCATAAGCCAAAGCAAAGGAAGTTCGGGCATTGGTTTGCCATTTCAGGCTGGCACGCGGTTCAAGGGTCCAGTGGTTATTTAGTGTAAGCAGTTGGCCGTGCAATCCGAAGTTCAGGCTTAGTTTGTCGTTTATTCCCCATGCAGAGCTGTTGTAGGCTGAAATCAGGCTGGTGTTTCCATCTCCTTTTGAAATTGTTTCCAACGGTTGATCGATGAATGGAGCAAGCTCGAAATTCATATTGTAGAACATCTGTGTGAAGGTGAATCCGGTTTTGTTGGTAAAACGGTTGCTTACTTTCCGGTTCAGTGACGAAGTCAGTATCAGGTTCGTGCTTCTGCTGTTCTGATCGATGTAAGGTGAAGGATTAAATTCTCTGTCGTAAGTGGTTTGAATGGCCTCCTGGTCGGAATAGGTTCCGGCAAGTGTGGTTTTCAGTAAGGTGTTTTCATTAAAGAAGTAGCGATGGGTAACACCACCGGCTGCCATGTACTGGGTGGAACGTCCCTGTCCGGCATCTTCCAGGTAATCCCATTTATCAGGATTCTTTTCGAGTGAACTTTTGTATTTGTCAAGCAATGCAGTACCCCATACGGCAAAGGTACCTGCATGGCGGGTGGGGAAGTTTAGTTTGAAGTTCAGGTCCTGATAGTCCATCTTTCCACCTAAGTCAACGTTCAGTAATCCCGTAGTGGAGTAGCGGTAATTGAAGATATATGAAGCCTTATGCTTCTTGCTTAACGGGCCTTCGGAAGCGAAATCTATTCCCATGATGCCTACCTGGAATGTATTCTCATTTCGCTGGTTGTTCCCGTTGCGTAGTTTCATGTCGAAGACGCCGGAAACGGCATTACCGTATTCTGCCGGAAAAGCACCTGTGAAGAAGTCAGAGTTTCCTAAAACCTGTGCACTGAGTGAGGACAGAATTCCACCTCCTAAAGTGGCGATATCTGCGAAATGGTTTGGGTTTGGAATTTCCACATCTTCCAGTCGCCACTGCAATAAATGCGGAGCATTACCGTGGATGGATATACCATTATTGGAAACGCTTGGCGTAACTCCGGCAAATGAAGCAACCAGTCGGGCCGGGTCGTCAAATCCGCCTGCGTAGCGGCTTGCTTCCTCCACGCTGAGCATACGTGCTCCTGCGACAGCCATTTTATTCATTGCTTCGTTCCGGTTGTGTGCATGCACCACTACTTCGCTCAGTTCGTTTACGCTTTCCAGCAAAGCTATTTCCAGATAAACTTCCTTGGCAGAAGTTACCAGAATCTCCCGTACGGTTGCCGGTTCGTATCCCATAAAAGAGGCTTGTACAGAGTGGCGGCCTACCGGAACCTTGGGAAGTGCAAAACGTCCGAGACTATCGCACATCATCCCTAAACCCGGAATGTCCGTCAACTGTATCGTTGCGTAGGGTATAGGATGCCCCGACGCCCGGTCATTAACCACTCCTCGTAGTGTTTGTACGGGACGTCCACCACTTTGTGGGATATTCTCATCATTGACTGATGCTTGTCCGGGGATATTAGAAACTTCTTTTCCGAAAGAGCAAATTGAAATTAGTAATGCGGCTATTACTAATACTTTAGTTTTATCCATCTTTATCGTTTTTGATTTAATGCGACAAAGATAGGTCTCTGCTATATGCTACTTTTTTATTTGAGACAAACCGGATGGGTTTGTAGACGAAACTCGGAAATAGCAGCTAAAGCTTGCTCTGCTTTTTCTTCGGGTACAAAAATGTGATCATGATAGTATGCAGCAACCACATTGGCACTAATATTCTTTTCTGCCAGTTTTGCTGAAAATGCAGCCGTTAGTCCCACAGCATCCAAACTTGAATGGACATTTAGGGAAATGAGTTTATAAACGGATTCATAATCTATATTTTTATCAATAGCCTCTTGTTGGGTGATGATAAGTGTCAGCCCCTCTTTTTCATGAAAGAAGCCGATTGGGTTCAATTGATGCACGTCATCCCAATGGAATTCGGGAAAAGTACAAAAAACAAAACTGCGTTCATCCAGAATAGGATCTATACTGGATAATAATATGTCTAAATCTTTAATGCCTGCCATAACGTATTGATTTATATTCGTTTTCTTCTTGTTGATGAAGTGATTCTTAATATGACTTCACTTGCAAAAATAGTACTTTTTTTATGATTTAACGGAAGAAGCCGTAAGCTATTTACTTTCTAACTTAACCCATGATTTACAGTTTATTTCTTTCAGGAATTCCTTATCATGTGATATGGCAATCACCGTTCCTGTATAGTCCCGGATGGTTGCCGTAATAATCTCGATGCTTTCAATATCCAGATTATTGGTCGGTTCGTCCAGTATGAAAACATCCGGGGTATTATCTGCAATCATCAGACAACAAAAGGAGAGACGCATCTTTTCTCCACCACTAAGCAATTTGCAAGGCTTGTTCCATGTAGCTACTGGAAAAAGGTAACGGTTCAATATCGTTTTCAGTTCATGCTCCGGTAGATGACGACGGTTGAAATGGTCCGCCTGTTCCAGAATGCTATATTCATTATGGATAAGAGAGTATTCCTGATCCAGATAAACAGTGCTGAAATCAATGCGGTCGAGTGTTCTGTTGACGGCAGCAAGTTCGCCGCAAATCAGCTTTAGCAATGTAGTTTTACCACTGCCGTTATTGCCTTCAATATAGAAGCGGTCGCCACTCCGTAACTGAAAGCTTAACGGTGTTGTCCACATGGGTTGGGGAGCATCCGGATATTGAAAGTTCATTTCTTTTGCAGTAGCCAATATCTTACCTTCATGCAGAGTGGAGGCATTGAAGTTTGTTTTTAGTTTCTCTGCAAGGGGAAGAGTACTTTTTATGTTTTGCATATCCTGCTGTAGCTTTTCTGCTTTCTCGGTATGTACACTTTTTAGTTTATTGGTACTTACTTCTGCTCTGTTTTTCATAGCACCCATCATAATGCGGGGAATGCCTTTCTTGATGGCGGCCTTTTCACCCCGTACATTCTGTTTTGCTTTTTGTTCCGCCAGTTCACGGGCTGTTTTCTTGGCAAGACGCAGGGCTTTTTGTTTTTCTTCCAATTGCTCTTGCAGGGCATTCAGTTGGATTCCTTTTTGTTCCTTAAAGAAATCGTAATTGCCGCCATAGAAAGTTAGTCCGTTAGAGGCTAATTCGCAAATGGCAGGTAACTGGTTTAATAGGGTACGGTCATGGCTGATAACAAGTACAATGGCCGGAGTACGCCGTACGAAATCATATAACCGTTGCCGTCCTGTTGCGTCCAGATGGTTTGTTGGCTCATCCAGCAGAATAGCGACAGGTGAGTGTAATTCCATGCCGGCAAGGAAGATACGTGTTTTTTCTCCCCCGCTTAATCCGTCCATCAGACGGGAGAGGGGAATGCCGTCCATTCCCCAGGCCGACAAGGCAGCTTGGGCACGTTCTTCAATATTCCAGTCATCATTCAGTGTGGTGAAATGTTTTTCAGATACATCTCCGTTCAGAATGGCATGTAAGGCTTCCAATTTGCCATCTATCCTTAAAGCCTGTGCAATGGTCCGGTCATCATATTGTCCGAAATGTTGAGGCACATAATAGAGATGTTCCGGGTGGCTGACCGTTCCGGTTGTAGCAGATAAATCACCTGCAATAATCCGCATTAAAGTGGATTTTCCACAACCGTTGTTTCCGGTTAGTGCCATTTTATCTCCCGGGTTGATAACAAGGTTCAAATGTTGGAATAAGACTTCTTTGTCGGAATGGACATAGCTAAGATCTCTGATAATAATACTCATGGTAAATACTGTGTTTAAAGAGGTGAATACACTGTATCAAAAAGTGCTTTGGATACAATAAAATCTCGATTGTGGAGGGGATAGACAAACACAGTATTGGCTAAACATTCACGTTTGTGATGCTCAGCGTTCTGAATTATAAAGCATGTAAAAAGTGATGTTTACCGAAATGTTTGTCTTTACTTGGAAATTCTCATCGTAGTAATTATTAGTTAGTGGGTGCAAAGATAGGTATTTCTTTTGGATATTGCAATATTACTATCAAAAGGGGGATATTCTGAGTGTTTCGATAAGCCTTCAATTATTAGCCTTTTAGGTAGAATACCGTTTTTAAGAAGATTTTCTTAAATTGTAGAATAAAACCATATATTTGCCAAATAAAACCATATATTTGCAAAATATAGGGTGTATCTCATCAGAGAACAATTAATCATTATATTTAATTTATCTCAATAAATCTCGTATGAAATCTACTGATTCCGAACAAGAAGGAGTCGGTATGGAACTGGAACAGTACCGTAACCGGCTCGAACAAATGGTCGAAGAAAAATCTAAGGACCTGATTGCCATTCAAGAGAATCTGGAAGCAACCAACCGGCGGCAGGCATTATTCATAAAAGTGTTGCAAATACTACAACTGGAACCGGACATACCTACAGCCATGAATATGGCACTTGCTGAAATAGGCCGCTATACTGGTGTTGACCGGTTGGCAACATGGGAAAACCATCTTGACGGGGTCACATACGGATGCACCAACGAATGGTGCAACGATGGTATCGAGCCGGCCATAGATTATCTACGGAGTATGACCATTGAAGCGGGAAAGCCGTGGTTTGACATGCTCGAAAAGAATCATATCATCTGTACGTCCGATATCTATTCGCTCGACCCCTTTATTACCCAGATGCTCGAGGTACAGGGCGTAAAAGCTATAGCCGTTTTTCCTCTGTCGCAGTTAGGAGTGCATTTCGGTTTCCTGTCATTTAACTTTTGCTGGAATAAGCAGTGGGATGAAAAGGACGTGGAGTTAATGAGTCAAATGTCGCAAATTGTATCTACCGCTACGAAACGTTGGCAGGTAGAAACATCCCTGCAATTGTCTCAACGAACTATGCAGAAGGTGTTGGATAACATCAATGCCAATATTTTTGTTTGCGATTATGACACACAGAAGGTGCTCTTTGCAAACAAACCTTTCAGGGAAGAAGCCGGACAGGTTTCGGAAAATGCAGAATGTTGGAAAATGCTGAATGCAGGATTGAACGGTTTGTGTGCGCATTGCCCGAAACCACAGTTGCTTGATGCCAACCGCAAGTTCACAGGTGTTCATTTCTGGGAAGACTACAATCCCGTAACTGAACGCTGGTATACCATTCAGAGTATGGCGATAAAGTGGCTCGACGGACGATGGGCAATCATGGAATTGGCTACTGATATCACTACCCGTAAGCAGGTAGAATTGGAGTTGATTCAGGCCAAGGAAAAAGCAGAAGAGTCAGATAGACTAAAATCGGCATTCCTTGCTAATATGAGCCACGAAATACGTACTCCTCTGAATGCTATTGTGGGGTTCTCGAGCTTGCTTGCCGAAGCCAATGATGATGAGCGTGAATCGTATATGTCTTTGGTGGAGGAGAACAACGAACTGTTGCTCAATCTCATTTCCGACATTTTGGATATTTCTAGAATAGAGTCCGGTGCGGTGGAGCTTACTATAACACGGGTGGATTTGCCCCGACTTTGCCGTGAGGTAATTTCCACTTGTTCGCATAAAAAACATGAGGAAGCGGTTGTACTGCGTTTTGACGAAAGCTCACCACAGATAATGGTTGATGCCGACAAGAACCGAATCATGCAGGTACTCTCTAATTTCGTAACGAATGCCTTGAAATTTACGACCAAGGGGTCGGTTACTCTTTCCTATAGATTGGAAAATGATACTCAGCTGCGTTTCAGTGTGACGGATACTGGTAAGGGTATTCCTGCTGAACAGCAGCATGAGATTTTCAGCCGCTTTGTAAAGCTCGATTCATTCTCTCAGGGGGCCGGTCTTGGATTGTCTATATGCCAGAGTTTGGTAGAGCGAATGGGAGGAGAGATTGGAGTAGATTCTTGTGAGGAAGAAGGTTCGTGCTTCTGGTTCACACATCCATATACGCTTGATGTCTCATTGGACACGGATACTGTAACAAAGGATGGTGACCAGGTTATAAAGATCATTTCAAGGAATTATAAACCTCTGATTCTGGTGGCCGAGGACATAGACAGTAATTACTTGCTGATCGAGGCACTCCTCAGGAAGGATTATCGTCTGCTGAGAGCACATGATGGTAATGAGGCTATAGAGCTTTTCAATACTCAATCTCCTGATCTTATATTTATGGATATGAAGATGCCGGGTATGAACGGAATAGATACAGTCGTTATGTTAAGGGAAGGCGGTGCCCGGGTACCCATCATTGCACTTACGGCATTCGCTTACGACGATGACAGAGCATTGGCTCTCAATGTGGGTTGCAATGACTTTTTGACCAAACCTGTTTCGCCGCTCGAGTTACGCAGGATGGCCAGTAAATGGATAGGGAAATAAGCCCAAAAAATCAAAAGGATTACTCCATGGAAGATGCATCGAATGACAGAGGTAGCAAAGCACCTACATTCTTCATCTCATAGATACCCTTTTTCCCGAAAAGTAAAATGCGCATGGGGTGCTTGAAGCGTTTTTCCGTTTCAAGCATTACCTGGCGGCATGCACCACAAGGGGGAATCGGATCATCCAGGAAATCTCGTTCATTGCGTGCGGCAATGGCAAGAGTTCCTACTGCCTGATCGGGATATTGGGAGTTTGCATAAAATAAAGTGGTACGTTCGGCACAAAGTCCCGACGGGTAAGCTGCATTCTCCTGATTGGTACCTGTTACAACTGTACCGTCTGCCAATCGTGCAGCGGCGCCTACTGAAAAGTGTGAATAGGGGGCATAGCTACGTTGGGTAGCCTCACGCGCTGAATCTATGAGTTGGCGGTCGGCATCACTTAATTCACTATAATCGTATATTTTAATGTCAATTTGTAAGGTCAAATCTTTCATAAGGCAGCAAGGTATATTGTAATTAATGTTACAAAGTTAGGAAAGAGATTGGTAATTCCAATTCTTTTTAAGATTTTTGTACCTCAACTTATATTGCTATGAATAGAATGAACGCTATCAGACTCACTGCAATCCTGGCACTTCTGGTTTGTACCGTTACCGCCCAGGCGCAGCGCAAGAATGCCCGTTACGTGGAATATATAGAGAAGTATGCTCCGCTTGCTGTACAACAAATGAAGGAACACAAGATACCTGCCAGTATAACTCTGGCTCAGGGACTTCTTGAAAGTGGTGCCGGACAAAGTGCGTTGGCACGCAAAAGTAATAACCATTTCGGTATTAAGTGCGGTAGTAACTGGCGTGGGCGCACAGTGCGTCACGATGACGATGCCCGCAATGAATGTTTTCGGGCTTACAGTAATCCCAGAGATTCTTATGAAGATCATTCTGTTTTTCTGAAACGGGGTGCACGTTATGCATTCCTGTTCGATTTGAAGGTTACGGACTATAAAGGTTGGGCACGTGGTTTGAAGAAAGCCGGATATGCTACTGATCCCTCTTATGCGAACCGTTTGATAACGATTATAGAGGATTATGAACTTTATAAGTATGACAGTCGCGGTATGAGTAATCGTGAAAACCGTAATTGGGAGAAAGAACTGAAGAAGAAACCTTGGCTGGCTAATCCGCATCAGGTATATGTAGCTAATGATATAGCCTATGTTGTAGCTCGTGATGGCGATACTTTCCGTTTACTGGGTAAAGAGTTCGATATCAGTTGGAAGAAGCTTGTGAAGTATAATGACCTGCATAAGGATTATACGTTGGAGGCGGGTGATATCATTTATTTGAAAGGTAAGAAAAAGAAAGCTTCTAAGCGGTATACGGTTTACATCGTGAAAGATGGCGACTCCATGCATACCATTTCGCAAAAGTACGGTATACGTTTGAAGAACCTGTATAAGATGAACCGGAAAGATGATGAATATATACCGGAAGTAGGTGACAGGTTAAGATTGAGATAAATAGATTGCATATACTAAAAATGACTGCTTATAAGCGGTCATTTTTAGTATATGGCAGATATTGCTGTGACAGAATTAGAATGATAATCTCATCGTACAGCGTATTCCCTTTGTCTGAATGTCCGGATGATTGCGATAGTTCAATCGCCAGACATAATCAATGCGAAGGAACTTAAAGATATTTTCAACGCCTACACTTGCTTCCATATATGGAGCTTTTCCTAATGTATATGAACCTTTTGGGAAAAGATATAGCCCGTCTCCTCCATTCTTAGGATTATTCTTATCCGTCAAATGTCCCCACAACCCCCGGAAACAAAATACTTCCCTTGCTTTTAGCTTCTTTATAAGGGGCAGACGATTCAGAAGATTTCCATTCATATAGTATGTCAAATCCCAGGAAGCATATTCGTCACTGATAAATTCCATGGCGTTCATATTCGTATAGGCTTCCGGCTGGATGGTATAAGAAAGGTTTGCATTCGGCAGAATCAATAGCGGATACGGAACCTTATTCCATACCTTTCCGGCTTTAGTGATAATGTCGATGTAGCCAAAAGCTGAAAACCAGAAACGTTTCTGTATACCGATATCCGTACGATGATAATCGTAAGATGAGCCAAGCAGGTTTTTCTTTGCCATGACATGACTGAAATTGAAGATTAAAGCATCGAATGTTATCGGCACACGAGTATTGCGCGTTTGATAGAACTTTTCATTCTTGCCATAACGGAACTTCAATTCCAGTTCCGTCATATCATAGTGCTTGACATCACCGATCGTTCCATCCGAATTGATACGGTCGAAAACAGCATATTCCGTGGCATATTCGCGACGGTTACGAACAATGGCATTGTATGCCAGCCCGTTATATTGCTCGTATGAGTAGGTCAATTCAGCTTGCCGTAAATAGGTCGCCCGTGTATCCTTTTGACGCCTGATTGATAAAAGGATATTATCTTTGCTGGTGTACATGTACTGCTGTCCCAGCTTGTTGATATCATACATGTATTCAAGCCTGATTGAATTTATCGGAAATTCCTTGCGGTATTCTTTGCGTTCATTGAATGAATATTCAACAAGAGCATTGTACTTCAGCTTTTCATCTCTCGTTCCATAGGCCATGTAACCATCGAAGAACCAATTTTTATTGAGTGCGGGCGTTGTTGTGCCTCCCACCCGGAGGCGTGCCCCTTCGATTGCACTGCCGCTAATGGTAGAATTCATCGGACCAAATTCGAATTTATTCATAGCCGGGTCTTTATTGGTAGGGATATAGCCCGACACGAGAGTTGTGACGACCTTTTCCGTTACATAAAATACCGGAACAGAGCGTAACTTTACCATCAGTTTTTCCACAGAGTTCGGATTCTTTTTGATTGCTTCTTCCGGACGATTGCTTATCCAGAAATCATCCGGCTGGCGATAAGCATCTTTTGAGATGGTGACAGGTGCACCACTTTTAAAGATCTGGGCTTGTTCGGCATTGGGTTCTTCGAATGACTGGTTGCTATAGACATTCAAACGCCTTGCGTACATTCCTTTAGTTTTCTCACTTAACTTGAAATTTACGCTGATATCGTCTTTCTTAATAATACGGGTACTGTCCGGGGTCCGTTCGAATATCTGCTCGATAGTCATTCTGGAAACAAAATTCAAATTGATATCCTTAGGAACATTGAGGATTGCTTTTTGAACAAAATAAGTGGAGTCGAGCGTGACATACAGATGTCCGGTAAAACCGAATGTTTCCGAATTGAACGGAACAAATCCGAGATCCACACACTTCTGTCCATTTACGTTTAATGTATCCATCAGATAGTATTTGTAATAGTTCGGCCCGATTGTGGAAAGTGGGCTTACAAACCGCTGTAGAAATAATGGTATGTCATTTTGGAAAATATCGACTTCCCTGAATACTTCGCTCAGAACCTGCTGGATACCGTCGCGTGAGAATATTTCATCTACACCGGACGATTTGTTTCCTTTTACTATATGTTTCTTAGACTTTGGGGTCTTACGGTAATAGACCGTTTCAATTTTTTCTTTCTCCGAAACCGGCAGAATGGTGGTGCCAATATCAAGCGTATCGACAAAATCGGCCAGGAAATCGAACTTGCCTGACTTGCCATTCTTTTTAGGCTTTGGTTCATACTCATTCATGGCGAAGACCATTTTTTCATACCGGTCGTATTGGAAGTAGTCATGATTATGGGGATCATTACTTTCACGTAAAGCAATCACCTGCCTCACAAATGTAACAGCCGGATTCTCTTTCTTGCTGTATTTCTCCTTTTGAGGTCTGACAACCACTTCATTCAACATAATTCCATTTGGAACTAATTGTATTTTCAGGTCATTTGCTTTCCCCGAGATGACTTTCATTTGTTTCTTGTCATATCCCAAATACGATATTTCCAGAATCTTATCGATGGTTGGGGTAGAGAATGAAAAGTTCCCATCACCATCGGTGGCTGCTCCTATGGTTGTACCCTCAAATTTAAGAGATACATAAGGCAATCTTTCGCCTGTAATCGAATCGGTTACGATTCCTTTTATTATTGTATTCTGTCCATTCGCCACCCACACGAAGAAGAAGGACGCTAACAAAAAAACAATTTTTTTTCCCATTGTAATCTCCTATTAATTAGTCGGAGAAGTCATATTGTGTATAATTCTTGCCCTTCTCATTCATGCGTAAACCTTTAAATTCAGACGATTGAATATCAATAGTCAGTACGAACGACGTAAACATCATCCTGCGCTTAGCTTTCGTATCCGGAATAATCGGAGTGATGGTCAGCGCGCAGAGATTCCCTTGTTTCGTAATTTCCATGTCGGCCACTTCTTTGATATCCGTACTATCGCTATCGCTCGAAAGTAGATTTCTGAGAACAATCAGAAGAACTTCAAATTGCTTATGGGTTACTCCCTTAGCTATGCTTTCCTGACCATCATTGATCATGGTGAAGACACCGTTGTCCATTATCAGCATATCTTTCCCTTCATTAAACGTCATGTATGCTTCATTAGGCTGTATGAAGTGAAATTTACCTTTGGTAGCAGCGTCTTCTGCCACTGCTGCATGATGCTTAGTCCGAATCACGGTAGCTGTAAAGGTATTTATGCCTTTGTATCGTTCGGCTACTTTCCGGATATCAGCTTCTTGTGCCGATAAGGCGGTACACAAGAGGATGGCAGTGATAAATAGGATATATAATCTTTTCATACATGTAGTTTAAGTATAAAGTCCTCCGTTAATTGAAATCACATTACCGGTAATGTAACCGGCGTTTGGCGAAACCAGAAAGCCAACCAGTTCGGCCACTTCCTCGGGAGTACCGAAGCGGTTGGCGGGAATGGTCTTCTTCAGTGTGTCCTCGTCGAGTCCCTCTACCATATCTGTTCTGATAAATCCGGGGGCGACAGCGTTGACGGTTACATTTTTGCGTGCTACTTCCTGAGCCAGTGCTTTCGTGGCGGCTATGATGGCTCCCTTTGCTGCGGAATAGTTGGTCTGTCCCGGCATTCCTTTGACACCGCTTACGCTTGCCATATTGATGACACGTCCGAACTTACGGGCTAACATGGATTGCAGCAAGGGTTGTGTTACATTGTAAAAACCATCGAGACTGATGCTGAGTACACGATGCCAGTCGTTTTCAGGCATGAATATCAGGAGGTTATCACGGCGTATACCGGCATTGTTAACCAGTACTTCGATGTATTCTTCAGGATGGGCGTTCTCCCATGACTCGATGGCTTTGCTGGTCTGTTGCCGGTTGCTTACGTCGAACATCAGTATCTCGCCATCCTGTCCGGCCTGGCGTACCAGTTCCAGAGTCTTTTGGGCCTCTGTGGCATTGCTTACATAGTTGATAATGATGTGGTAGCCCATTTGAGCTAATTTTACACAGACAGCACGGCCAATGCCACGGCTGCCTCCGGTTACTAATGCATACTTCATTGCTAGGTCTATTTTAGTTTTTTACTATATTCCATATCGGTTCCTTTCCTAATACTTCAACACAAGTGAAGAGTGCTGTCATAGTCACGCCATGTAATCCGTGTAGCATCAGGTTTTGTCCTGTGAGCATCAGGTTGGGGATAGGCGTACGAGGTGAGAGCAGGGTGAGCATCGGATTGTTGAAATCTTTGCGCAAACCGTAAGCAGTCCCCTCGGGAGTGAGAGTATAGTCACGATAGGTGAGCGGTGTGCTGGTGTAACATCCGGTAATCATATCGCGAAGGCCGGGAATGAAACGTTCAGCCAGGGCAATACACTCGTCTGCAACATGTTTTTTCATGGCTTTATAATCATCACCGCGGCGTCCCACATTGGTATGGTTCCATTGCTCACATTTGCTCCAAGGCATCGGAGTGAGAATATCCAGTTGCTGTACATACTTGCTGTTATCCTCTGGTATACGGCAACTTACCAGTACACCGCTTACAGGACCATCTTTCTGGTAGAATGTCCATACATCCGGTTGTTTATAAATATATTGGTTCCAATTAAAGTATCTGAGAGTTTGCGGCTTGATGCGGAGCGATACGGTGAACATGCCGAAAGTATTCTCCAGATGAGTAATTCTGCTGCGATAAACTTTCTTCATCCTGCTGCTTTGTTTCACCAGATTGCAGGTGACAGCAGGGTGGATATTGCTGATAAAAATAGTGCCTTCGTAGATTTCTCCATTAGAGCATACTGCATGCACCAGTTTACCGTCTTTTTCCACTAACTCCTGAACTTCGGCATTACAGATAATCTCGCCACCATGCATACGAATGCCATCAGCCAGTGAGTTTACTATCAGAGAACCGTCCCCTTTTAATCGCCAACTGCTTTCAATGAAACTTCCGTTACCATGAGCGAAGGTGAACAATGGAAGAGATTCTTTCCGTAATTCCATTTTCAGGGAAGTGCCACAGAGTACATTTATCAGTAGCGGATCATGGAACGTTTCTGTCAGATACTGATAAGCGCTTGTTTCAAAAAGCCGGGAAAGTAATGATGACTCTCCGGTTTGAGGATTCAACGCATCGAATTGCTGTTCACCGCACTGTTTCAGCATATCTGCATATTTGTTCAACGCATCACGTTCAGCTGGAAAGGCTGCTGTTAATGTTTCGACAAATGCATCATATCCTTGTGCAAAATTGAAAGTCTGATTTCCGATTGTTACCCGGTCGAAATGGTTGTCAAGGCGTTGCCATGGAAGACGCAGCAGTCCCAGGTGCCTGAATGCAGAGTGTAGTGATTGTCCCTCATCCAGACCTCCTACATAGTGAAAGCCTGTATCGAAAGCCAATCCAAGCCTCCTGTAGCTTTGGAGGCATCCACCTGCTTGTGTTCCTCTTTCAAGCAGAAGAACGCTCATACCGGCTTTCGAAAGAATGTGTGCACATTCCAATCCGCCCAGTCCGCTACCTATGATAACTACATCGTACTTCATTCTTTATTCTTATTAATCATTCTGAAAATGGCCGGTTGTACCACATAAGAGATCACTACTGCCGAAATCATGCCCACAAGAGTGGAGAATCCTACTGATTTGATGGCAGGATGTTCGGCAAACAGCATGGAACTCACAGTAACAATCAGGATAAATGCACTGAAGAATATGGCTGTCTTGTGATAACCCAGCAAGCGAGAGTTCTCTTTACCGCCAATAAGTCCGTTCATCACGAATATGCTATAATCAACCCCTATACCAAATATAAATGTAGAGATGATAATGTTGATGAGATTGAACCGTACATCAAAAATCACCATTGCCCCCAACACTATAAGCCAGCTCGACAAGATTGGCATAAAACCGAGCAGGGTATGCTTGATATTGAAATGAAAACTGAAGAAGAGTACGATGAGTACAAAGAGCATGGAAACCCATTGCAGCACATTGAAGTCGTCATTCAATTGGATCAGTGTATCTGTGGTATAATAATAGGTGTCGAGCACAAGCAGGTTAGGTGATGAAACTATAGCCTCACAGATACGGTTATAGTCACTTTCCTTGCTGTGGATAGAGTCGTTTTTGCATCTTACGGATGTAAAGCACAGATACTCGTCGTTGTAGGACTGTTCCATCAGAGTAGACTGGTAGCCTTCCGGAATAATACTTGCTTCGTAAAGAGCGTCAGGCTCATAATCAGCAGTTGCAAATTCAAAGAAAGGAGAGAATGCATCGGGAATAAGACCGGCTTCGGGAGCTGTCTTATTGATTAAATCGTGTACTAGTTGGAAGCGTTCTCCGGTCCAGAAGTTTTTCCATGCGTCAATGCGTTCTTGTTGTACATGCAAGGGTACAAATATTTGATTCGTATGGGTATAGCTCTTCACAAGTCCGATATTTTGCAAGGAATCGAGTTTGGCAGCCATGATTTCAAAATTCTCTATGGCTTCTTCCATCGTTGCCCCTGAACTTGCGAAGTACTTCTGCTTGTCACCTGTATGGGTTTTGGAACGAAGCAGATTCTCTGAATATGAAGTACTTTCGGCTTTATAGCCTAAGTTGTGCATGTCGGCATCGAATTGGGTTCCTCCGGCAATATAGAATCCTATACACACTATCGCAGCGGTAAGTATGGTGAAAAGCAGGGGTTTTTTACGGTCGAACGGGTAAGCATTAATACGGTCGATGATGGCGAATGCATGGTGATTCAACTTGTTTTTCCTTGGATTGAGGAACTGTGGTAAAAATACCAGGCTGAAGAATGTAGTCCCCACAATGGCGAAAGCAGCGAAGAGACCAAAGTCCTGTAACAGTTCTGTCCGAATGAAGATAAGTCCCATGAAGGAACCAATGGTGGTAAGGCATCCTAAACAAACAGGTTTGACTTGATCGCGCAACACTTGTTCGGGATCACTGATATATTTATAATGCGTAATGATATGTAGTACATAGCTGAGTGCCACTCCCAGTACTACTGCTCCGATACCGAGTGCCAACAATGAGAAATGTCCTTTTATAAAATACATTGCAGCAAGTCCGAAGAGAGTGCCGAATACCACAGGAAGCAGTAATAGCGGTATGGTATTGTAGTTGCGGAAGCAGATAGAAATAAAGATAAGAACCAGCACTAACGAGCCGATAATAGTTCCTTTCAGGTCCGATTTTATTCGCCATGAATTATAGAATCCACTGGCAGGAGTACCGTGATAGCTGATTTTTACGTCGGGAGCAGAGGCAGAAAACTGTTCTATCTGATCATTCAATATGCGGAATAGGGTAGAACCCTGTCCCGTATTGGTAGCTGAATACATGGGGGTAATAAATGCTACACACACCGTGGAGTCTTGAACGAAGAAATGCCCGTTGAGGGTTTTGTAGCTGCCGGCTGCCCCTTCGGTAAAAGGTTTCATCTGTTCTATAAGTAAACTACGCAGTCCTATAGGATCCATCTGTATAAGTTCGGGAAACATACTTCCCACCGGGCTCAACAGGTCATCGTGGTTAGCTTTCATTTGCTGCTTCATGTGTGGGTAGGTAAGCATCGCATCGAGATGAGTGTAGACGCTTGTGTCGATATATGCCGGTAAGTGCGCACTCATATAATCGATAACGTCCAGCATCAGGTCATCGGGCAATCTGTAGAAAATGTTTCCGATGACCTGATGTGTTGAGTCCATGGCTGCATTTCTAGATTCCAGAGAATCAATGAAAGCATCACATATCTCGGTTATATGTTCCACAGAGGCTCCATTCTTTCCTTCAAAGAGCAAGAATGTTTTATCCTTGATGCGCAGGTTGGCAAAGGCGAGTTTGGTAGTACCATCTTCATTTTTCGATGAGGGCATCAGTTTGTTGATGTCTTCTTCCAGATATATTTTTGAGGCAAAATATCCGAAGAAGGCATATAAAGCAATCATTGACACCCAGAAAACTGCGCGATGATTACGGAAAAAGCGATAAATCTTTATGCAGAATTCTGTCATGCTACCATCTCTTTATATCTTTATTATTCATTCTGCCCGAAGTGTGATTCTATATAATCATAGAGATTGTTGAAGGTCTGAATCTTCTGCAAATCGGTTACGGGGATTTTGATCTTGTAGGTATGTTGGATAATGGCTACAAGATCCACAAGACTGAGACTGTCCAACGAGAGTGTTTCCTTTACATTGGCATCCGGTGTAAAAAGGTCCTGATCAATTTCAAATTCTTCAGCCAATATGGCATTTACCTGTTCAATAATACTTTCACGTGTCATAATAATTTTCTTTTTAAATGGTTACTATAAATTTCTTACAATAAGGGTTGAGTTTGTTCCGCCGAATCCAAAGGAATTGGAAAGGAACATATCAAAGTGCGCTTCGCGCGTTTCCGGTAATATATGGATACGGGCAGTTTCTTCATCCGGATTTTCAAAGTTGATGTTTCCTGCTATAAAGTCGTTCTTCATCATCAACATCGAGTAGATCAGTTCGCTGGCACCAGCCATCCACATCTCATGCCCTGTCTGGCTTTTGGTGGAGGTTATGGGAACCCTGCAATCGCCGAATATCTGAGCTATGGCTGACGCTTCTCTGCTATCTCCGATACGTGTAGAGGTGGCATGTGCATTGATATAGCCTATTTGTTGGGGAGATATACCCCCCTTGTTCAGACACAATTCAAGCGAACGGGCCGGCCCTGCTACATTGGGAGTGGAAATATGATCCCCATTACCCGAGAATCCCCAACTTACTATTTCTGCGAGTATGGGTGCCCCTCGCTTCACGGCATGTTCGTAGCTCTCTATGATTACTGTTGCCGCACCACCACCGGGTACCAGACCGTCACGGTCGCGGTCGAACGGACGGCTGGCTTTGGCGGGATTGTCTTCACGTATAGAGAATGATTGGATGCCGTCGAATGAAGCCACGCTGTATAAGTTGGTTTCCTGAGCACCGCCGCATATAATGCAATCCTGCATTCCGCTACGTATAAGTGTATATGCCAATCCTATAGCCTGGGAACCGGATGCACATGCGGCTGAGGCCGTCAGGTTAATACCGCGCAGTTTGAACAGGCAGGCAAGATTCATCGTCACGGTAGAGTTCATCGACTGAAAAATGGCACCGCTGCCACAAGCAGATGTATCCCTGAACTCACGAAACTTATCGAGCGCCTGCATGGTAGCTTCAGCTACGGAGTCGTTTCCATAGATAATGCCGATCTCATTTCTGTCCATATAATCTTGATCCAGCTTTGCATTTTCGAGAGCCGACCGTGTGGCCATATAAGCATATTGAGCTTCCTCGGGCATGAAATGCCGTAAATTGCGTGGGATGAACGGTTTAAGGTCAGGACGCTCTACATCTGCACATAATGCGGAACGGAATCCGGCATCTTTACGTTCCTGTCTGAAGATAATGCCGCTTTTTCCGGTATATAGCGAATCGCGTACATCTTCGAGTGTTTTTCCGAGGCACGACCATATCCCCATGCCTGTGATTACTACTTTTCTTTCCATATCTCTTTTTATCGTTATTATAATTTCTTTTTATAGCATCGTCTCCTTTTTGTCAGGGTGGGATGTAGAGGTTTCCATTGAGTCAGTTCTTTTACATTGTCTTCCAGTTGCGGACCTGTCTCAGCCCATTTGAAGTGACGCTCATTGTAAACCGGTATCAGATCATCGAAGAATAGTGCATTTACCCCGAACCCCTGATAATCGGGACGAACAGCTATCAGGAGTAGTTCGACTTTTTCTTCCTTTTTCCATTTTAAGGACCGGATCAGATGATACCACCCTAAGGGAAAGAGCTTCCCTTTGGTTTTTTGCAGGGCATGAGATAGACTTCTCATGGTTATTGCCACTCCTATCACTTCTTCATTTTCATTCTGTATGACGGGTAACATTTGCTTGTCGATCAGAGGGAAATACCGTTTAACGTACATATCCACCTGTTTGTCTGATAATTCTGTATAGCCAAAGAGGGGAGCGTAAGCGGTATTCAGGAGTTCGAACACTTTCCTTCCATAACCATGATTCGCAACATCATCGTTGGTTAATTTCTTTACGTGAAGACCGAACATCTCTTTCGAAAGTTTGGTGACACGGGCATATTTAGTTGGAATTTCCTTGGGTACTTCAATGCAGATTTGTACCCAATCCACTTCTTTTTCATATCCTAATACCTCCATGTGTTTAGGATAATAGGGATAGTTATATATTGTAATCATCGATCCTAATTTGTCGAAGTCTTCAATGAGCATACCTTCTTTGTCAAAGTCGAAAATGCCCATAGGACCTTGTATAGAATCCATACCATGCTCTTTACCCCATTGTTCCACGGCTTTCAGTAACGTTGCTGATACTTCCAGGTCGTCAATAAAGTCTATGAATCCGAATCGGACATTTTTTGTTTGCCATTTCTTGTTGGCACGGTGATTGATGATACCGGCTATGCGACCTACAGGCTTTCCTTCATCATTGTATGCAATGAAAGGTTGTATTTCGGAAAATTCCAATCCAGCATTCTTACGTGGGTCGAATGTATTACGAATGTCCATTTCCAAGTCGGGAACGTAGTATGGACAGTCTGCATACAGCCAGTTTGTGAATCTCACAAAATCATCCATTTCGCGTTTAGTTTCGGCCTTTTTTATACTGATAGTTTTCATAATGGGAGTAAAAATATAAAAGGATTTTTTCACTACAAAATAGATGAAAAAAGATGCGCCTTATTAGCCAAAGTTTGAGGATTTAGGAATATCGTCGCTCATTATGATGTATTTATATGGAGATTTGTGACAATATTATTGATGTATATATCCTTCTCCTTTAGTTTGATTATAAGCTATTCATTTGCTTTACATAAGGGATTGTGACTTAATACAGAAATGGTTTACACCTATTTAACTAAAAACGGTGTAATATGAA